>Ga0181517_10000122_pt1 | contig 105673 bp, 68 predicted proteins | sample PEATcosm2014_Bin_31_FD_119748 | JGI IMG/M metagenome (GOLD analysis project Ga0181517, IMG submission 119748) | Peatland microbial communities from MTU Mesocosm Facility, Houghton, MI, USA - PEATcosm2014_Bin01_30_metaG | ecosystem: Environmental > Terrestrial > Soil > Wetlands > Peat | place...
ATCGCGGTCACTGCGGCTTTTGTTGGGGTTGTGTATATAACCTCGTATTGTTCCGCCTCATGGTTCCTGAAATCGCGGTCACTGCGGCCGCAAAGGGCGCGCGGAGATGGCGGTGGACCTGGCCCGCCTCATGGTTCCTGAAATCGCGGTCACTGCGGCTACATATATAGGCGCCGGGGTCAGCCAGGCGGTGCTCCCGCCTCATGGTTCCTGAAATCGCGGTCACTGCGGCCGCCGGAACAGATCAAGGAGTTCGAACACATCCTGCCGCCTCATGGTTCCTGAAATCGCGGTCACTGCGGCCGATGCGGCGGTGGCGGGAATGGATTCGATGCCGCCCGCCTCATGGTTCCTGAAATCGCGGTCACTGCGGCCGAGACCGGTCTCAGCCAATCCACCGCCTATCGCTTCCGCCTCATGGTTCCTGAAATCGCGGTCACTGCGGCTAACACCAGCGCTGTTTCCGAGCACGAGAGCCGGACCGCCTCATGGTTCCTGAAATCGCGGTCACTGCGGCCAACGCGGTGGTTGGCAAGCAGCGGTTCACCGACTGCCGCCTCATGGTTCCTGAAATCGCGGTCACTGCGGCTTTTTGTCCTTATGAAGTCCACCGTTGGCATTAGCCGCCTCATGGTTCCTGAAATCGCGGTCACTGCGGCCTAACAAATCGCTCTGGCCTCCCGTTAAACACTCCCGCCTCATGGTTCCTGAAATCGCGGTCACTGCGGCGCGTGCCGTCTAAGTCTATCCAGACCCGCGCATTAAACCGCCTCATGGTTCCTGAAATCGCGGTCACTGCGGCGGCAAGTGAACAGATTTGCTTCATAGCGAGTCCTTCCGCCTCATGGTTCCTGAAATCGCGGTCACTGCGGCGTAACTGTTCCCGGTAGAAGGAAAGTGTTTGTCGCCCGCCTCATGGTTCCTGAAATCGCGGTCACTGCGGCCGTTTCGAGCCGCTTCGCGTATTTCGCTATGAGGGCCGCCTCATGGTTCCTGAAATCGCGGTCACTGCGGCCTTTGGCTACGGTCGCGGCGCCAGTTGCGAGTCTTCCGCCTCATGGTTCCTGAAATCGCGGTCACTGCGGCTTATTGGTCGCCCCCGCATTCGGAAGCGCCTTCGTCCGCCTCATGGTTCCTGAAATCGCGGTCACTGCGGCCTCAGGCTCCATGGCCTCGGCGGCCGGCGTGATATTCCGCCTCATGGTTCCTGAAATCGCGGTCACTGCGGCTCGCCAACCTCGTCATAACCGCCAAGAGCTTCCTCCGCCTCATGGTTCCTGAAATCGCGGTCACTGCGGCAATCACAATTCGATTTACGAATATGAGAAACTTCACCGCCTCATGGTTCCTGAAATCGCGGTCACTGCGGCAACGTATCCGCCAAGACTCGAAACCGCTTATGAATACCGCCTCATGGTTCCTGAAATCGCGGTCACTGCGGCTAAAACGTTCTGGCTCCGGGTTCTCCGTGTCGCACCGCCTCATGGTTCCTGAAATCGCGGTCACTGCGGCCAGCGCGTTCACCCGCCACGGCTCCGGTATCGCGACCGCCTCATGGTTCCTGAAATCGCGGTCACTGCGGCCGCCGCCCGGAACACAAGCGGCGGCCTCCAATCAACCGCCTCATGGTTCCTGAAATCGCGGTCACTGCGGCGCGGCAGCCGCGGCAATAACCACAGCGCATCGCCGCCGCCTCATGGTTCCTGAAATCGCGGTCACTGCGGCAGCCGGCGGGGAGACCGTTGCACACCAAGGCTTTAGGAGCTGGTTTGCGAGGGTGACCGAAACAGGGAGATCTTCCCGCCGGGCTGCCTGCCTAAAAGCGGCAGTTTTGCCTGAGAATGCACGCAATTCGTTAGTGCGAGCGTCTGTGCGGGCGAGCGCGGGCACTGCCACGCTCGCGCCGCGCCGCCGCGTTCAGGCGCAGTCGATCGCGATTTCAAGGATCTCATGCCTTCCCAATGGCGGAAGAAAGGTGGTCGTTGGCCTTAGCCACCGCTAATTCACCCCTTTCAACGCAAAACTGCAAGCCTAAAAAATCGCGATTCTGGTCCTTTGTCGCCTCGTCACTCCCCTTGCCCCGTCAACCCATCATTGCACTGGCCCTGTCTTTTCAAATAATGGTCACCCGCGAGCGCACTTCGTAAGGCAGACCCATGGACTCGATGACCAGCGTGGCGTCGCTGCTGCTGGGGCCGAGCGACACGAAAAGCACCTGGTCCTCATCGTGGTTGAGCAGGTCCTGGAGGTCGGACTTGAGCTTCGCCAGGCGCAAGGCGTCCAGCGGACACTCGAAAACGGAGTACTGGAGACGCACCCCGAAGCCCTCCATCACGCGGGCCACCTTGCGCAGGCGCTTTGGACTGCTGATGTCGTAACTGACTAGATAGCGGGTGCGAGCCATGGGCAATGTCAGGGCGGTCAGCGCGTGATGAATCCGTGGTAGGCGATGGCCTCGCCCCGGACAAAGCGCCAGAGCTGGCGCGCCTGAACCTCCAGCATGCGTCGATAGGCCATTTTGTAGCTGAATTCAGGGTGGCTGACCTCGGTGTCCAAGCGCCTGAACCAGGCTTCCCAAAAGGCCTTTCGGCCCCGCTCATTGAGGAACGTGCCGTTGGCGCCTCGGATGAAGTCCTCCGGGCCCAATTCACCCCGGTTAATCAAGCTGATGGCCACGCTGTCGGCAACCAGAGGCCGGAACTCTTCCATGAGGTCCAGGGCCAACGCAGGCCGCCCGTAGCGCGGTTGGTGCATGAAACCCAAAAACGGGTCCAGGCCCACCGCATGGCAAACCCCCGTCAACTCCTTGGCCAGCATCGAGTAGCCGAGGGAGAGCAGCGCGTTGACCGGGTCCCGAGGCGGACGCCGGTTACGCCCCTGCCAGTCAAAGCTCCAGTCGTCGCGCCGCTTGAGCATGGACTCGAACTGCTCGAAATACAGGGCGGCGGCGCTGCCCTCCACGCCCAGCAGGCTGCCCGGGTCGCGGGCCGACTCGGCGCTGTCGCGGAAGCTAGCCAGCAAGTGCAACACACGCTCGGGCACATCGCCATTGCGCATGAGCATGACGCGCTGATTGTGGATCTTGGCCCGGATGATCTCGCGGGCCAACTGCAGCCGCACCCCCGGCAGCTCGAAGAGCCGGTACTGCCCGCGCCGGGCATCGACGCCGCTGGCCGGCAACCCGCGCAGCAAGCCCAGGAAACGGCCGGCGGGAGAGAAGTAGGAGACGTCGATGCCGAGCTCGAGGCAGGTCTCGGCCGCCTGGGCGGTCAGTTGCACGGCGCCAAAGCAGTAGATGGCCCGCACCTGCTGGCCCGGCAGTTTGCTCGCTACTTCGCCCTTGACGGTGACGACCAGTTGATCTCCGCGCTGGCCGATCTGAGCGCCGGGAGTTTGGACCACCAGCACCTCACTGTCGTCGCCCCCGGGCCGGGGCGGTTGCAGGGTCGGAGCTTCTTTCTGGCCGGATTCCGCGGCGAACTCCAGAGCCTCGACAATCCGGTCGCGCACGGTTTCATCGGTTTGGCCGGCGAAGCCAAAGAGGAGCTGGCCTTCGGTTTCGGCATTCTTCCGCCGCCGCGCCCACCAGAGCGATTCGTTGGGCAGGCAAACCGGGTAAGCCGAGCAGTAGAGGCAGCGGGCGTCGTTCTTGAGCGGTGGCGGGCAATGGCCGCTGGCGGCCACGGCGCGGGCCTCTTCGAGGGATTGGCGCACCTTGGAAAAGATCTCATCGTTGAACTCCACCGGCACGCGCCGTTTATCGGCCGCGTAGTAGATGGCACCCCGCATGGGATGCGTCCCCTGCTCGCGAAGCAGGAGCGCATGGGCGGCTACCTGAAGGGCATCCGGCTCTTTGGCGACGCGCTCTCCCTCGGAGTTGCGCCGGGCCGAGCCCTTCTTGTAATCGATGATTTCCAGCCCGTCAGGGCCGCCCTCGACAACATCGACGACACCGACAAGCCCAAGGCTTTCGCTTTCCAGCTTCAAACTGCGCAGCCTGGCTCCTTCGGCCAAACCCAGCTCCTTGGGATCCTCCAATCTTGAAGGGGCATCCACGTTGCGATGAATCCGCGATCCCTCAACCGTGTCCGCACTCTCCTGGAAAATATTCTCCACCCATTGGAAATAGAACAGGCGCGGGCAATAGATGAAGTTGTGCAGGTTGCGCACTCCCATTTTGGGCTGTGTCTCCACCGAGCCGTCCGTGCGCAGCAAGTCGCCACTCATAGGCTAGTCCGGCATCACATTGAGCTTGTCGCGCCAAGCCGCGAGACGCTTCCCGTTAATCTCTTGAATTCGCGCCCATTGGGCCGCTTTGACCGTGCCCCAAAAGCTCTTGCTATGGAGCAAAGGCGGTGTCGGGGCGTCGCCAGCCAAACTAGCGGCGGTCCATTCGGCCGTGAGCCACTTCAAGCCCGGATCTTGCTTGGCAAGGCGACCGGCGACTTCACGCAATCCTGCCAGGTCGGCGAAGAAGTTCGGGTTGCGGGTTGTCTCGGCGATTGGCTTCCCGGCCGCTGCGACCGAGAGCTTCGGGGGGCACCTGTCGCCGAACTTCCGCTTTTCCCTGGCGGCCGGGGAGCCATCCTTCGCGTCCCTCTGAGTGCGCAGGCGCGGGTAAATGCTCCATAGCCTGGGGTCGGCGATAGCGCGCAGAGCGAGGTTAATGGCGGCGTTGACGTCAGCCTGGACGACGGCGGGTTGCAGATCCACTTCCTCGGCCGCATCAACAACAGGCACGAAAATCGGACCAATCGAGGCAGGAACGAGCAGCGAGCGTTGTGGGGCAGCCCCTAAACGCTTTTCCCCGGCCCAGTGGCTCTCGAGCTCCTTTTGTGCCTGCGTGAGTTCCCCTTCGAGCCGCTGGAGAAGAACCGCCTCCGCTGTCGGTTTGCCAGGCGATTCCTCTTTGGCGGCGAGCCAGGCCCATTGTCCGCGCCCCGTGAATCCCGCGACGACCTCTTGAGCCCGGAACCCGGGCACTCCGCTCCGCGAGCAAAAGCGGGACGAGTAGGCGGCGGGCGTCTCCACGACCGGCAGGCCGAAAACTTCGCAGAGCTGGCACAGCTTGTCTCGCACGGCGCGGTGACACCACTTCATCAAGCGGCCGTTTTCGCGGGGTGAACGGCCCTGCGTCGCCCGGTACCGCGAGAGGTCTTCGATGACGATGAAATCCACCGGACCTACCCATCTGCCCCGTTTGTCGCATGCCTTTTCATAGGCCCCATGGACGTCTTTCTCTTGGCGCAAGGCTTGCTTGTCCGGCGCCGGAGGCGCCAACCGCAGTCCGAGCGCCGCAGCCAGGATCATGTGGGCTGTCTGGTTGACACGCTGTTCCTTGAGGTTTTCGAGTTTCTCCAGCAGGTCGGGACAGGGGTCGGGCACTGATTCATCGCGCCGGATCGGAGGAGGACCGCCGATCTTACGCCGGAGCAACTGATTGAGGGATTGGAACCGCTTCCGCAATTCCTCGACCTGCTCGATCCGTTCCAAAGAAAGACCACGTTGTCCTCGCAGCCAGATCGGCTTGTCCTTGCTGTCGAGGCTTGGGCCGTCTTGCGTAAGCCGATGAAGAGGGTTGGCAGCGGTTGCCGCGGGGTGCGGTTCCCACTTCCACGAGCGGCCCCGGAGCGGCAGGACGCGCTGGGCAATGCGCTCCACGAGAGCAGGGGCCGCTTTCAGGCGATGACGAAGCTCAGCTCGCAGTTCTTCGAGGACCCGCGGGTCCCGTTTGGCGGCCTGCTCTCGCAGTCCGGCGGAAACCAGTCGAGCATCCTCACAGCCGGCTATCTCACTCCAGCCGGCGTCCTGCTGTTTGCCGTCACCTGCGAGAAACCAGCACCACCGATGCAGCCGACTGATGCGCGACTGATAGCGGCGCATAGCGACAAGCAGCTTGTCGTTCTGTTGAGGGAAACTGAGCTCTTCGCGCCAGTCCCTTTGGTGAAAAAGAGTAAAGGTCTCGTTTCCATCCCTGTCCTTCTCAGTGGCTTCGAGCTGGCGCATGAGTTCGGCTGTATCGTCCGCCTCCCAACCCCGGGCGGGCCTCCCCTGTTCGCCCCAGAGCTCCTCGCGAAAGCCGAAGAGCTGCTCGGGATCTTCTCCGTCCTGCCGGTCCCGTTCGGCCAGTCGGCGCCATACTCGCGCGTCTTCGCCGGGCAACCGGAGCAGGCCCGATTGCTCCAGCGTCGCCACCCATCGCGTGTTGCCGATCTGACCGACGAACCGGCTGGCTTTTCTCCCCGGATTGCCGTCGCACCTCGCTGCCAAGCGCGCAAAGGCCCCGGCGTCCCGCTGGCCCAGATCCGTAGCAAGGCACTGGAAGGAATCACACTGTTCATGCCAGGGCACAGGCGGTTTGGCCAGTTGCTTTTCGTGCGGCCAACGCAAGGAGGCATTGCGGAAGTTGTCGCCATCGGGAGACTGGTTGAACTGGCGGCTCCAAGGCGCGGCCTTCCCAAGGTTCGAGACAAGCCGCTCCGTGTTGACCTCGACCGGGAATGTGAGTTGGATAGCGTACCGGTCTTCGGACTTGACCGGCTGCCCGGGTTTTCCTGAACGGCGAGCCCGAAGCCTTTCCGGCTGAAGCGTGACTCGGCAATTGGCGAAATCCTGCTGATCCGTCTCCGGCAATTCGAGGGCTTTAATCATCGGCTGAAGCCACGGAACCGCTTCCAAATCCTCCTGGCCGTTATGTCGCAATTCGTCGCGCCGCATGCGCGGTGCCGAGTAGGTGACACGGACCTGCTTTGGCTCCCATCTGCGGCCGGCCTTGATGACGAAACCGCACGTGAAGGCCAACCGGCTGGATTGGTGCTCGCTGCCGAATCGTCCCTGCTTGGGGATGATGAAGTAGCGGGGCGAGTGTTCCGGATGAGCCGGCGTAAACCGAATGGGCCGCTCAGCGTCAGACAGCTCAAAACAGAGTTCCGTGTACGCGCGCCACGCCTTCAGCGGATCGGCGGCATGCCATTTCTCGGTGCCAGCGTCCCGCCAGATCGGATGATACTTTGGCTGAGCCAAGGCCCGGTAAAGAGTGGCGCTGCCGAAGTCATCCCGGTGTCTGGCCTGCTCTTTAGCCAAGACCTCCAGCAGCGCTTTTTCGGCGGCCTTCCCCTGGACGGCTAGCTTGCACCAGCGCTCTTTGATCTCCTCAAAGCCTCGCAATGTGCGCTGTTGAATCGTATAAGCGACAGTCTGGCCGCGCGCGCCAGGATCTTCCGCCTCGGCGACGAACCCCAGGGTGTTCGTAACCATCTCCCGTAAAAGGTCGATCCGCTTGTCCCCCTCAAACCCAAAGGTCCCCTCCTCCTCCTCCTCCTCGTGCTCACTGTCCTTCTTCAAACCACGGCCTTCCATAGCCAGTTTCTGTTCGCGCAGATCCTCGGCCTCCTTCTCGCGGGTCAGGGTATCCTGGAAAAACCGGTGAGGAGACTTGATAGCCTCAATGAAAGCGGCGAGGTCGAAACCGAACCAAACTGCCCGGTCCTTGTTGCCAGCATCGCGGAAGAGCGCGCGATTGGTGAAGTAATCGAACAGCGGTCGGTCGGCCGTTGTGCGGGCCTCCGCGATGAAATCCGTCTCGATCCGGGATGGGGTGTCCTTCACTTTGTCCGCCTTCCTTTTGAGGCTCGCGGTAGCAGTCTTGAAGGCTTCCCACGTCTCGCTCACCGGGAGAAGCTTGAATACCACCGCGAGCGGATACGCGCCTTTAGGTTTGCGCCCCAAACAGGGGAGGGCGAGGGTGTCGCCGAGCTTGGTAAGCTGACCGGCAAACCGATCGGCAACATCCACGAGCCCCTTTGCTTTCGCACCCGCGGCTCTGAACAGCCGTTCTGCTTCCACTCGCGCCTGCTGGCCGGTGAGGCGTTCTTTTGGCGCCTGGGTCACAAAGCATCCCAGGTCAAGTTCCTTGGCGACGGCGCTAAGCTGGTCGATTGAGGTTTCGTGGATGCTTCGGACCGCCGCCAGCATTCGGGTCTCCTGTTGTTGAACGATGTTCTTCGGAGTGGCGTCGAGTTGGCCATGCGGCGTGCACAGCCACGGCAGGCGCGAAACACAAAACTGGTTGAGATCTGATTGGTCCGCCTCCTCAAGCAGTTGGAGCAGCGCTTTCGCCAGCACCTCAGTCGATGCGCGACAGTTTTCGAGTAAAGCGGCAGCGGAGGCATCGAATGCCTTGGCCGCTTCGCTCTCATTTGGTTTCACACCCAACAGCGAAGCCAGTCGTGTATGCGGCCCCGGAAAACTGACCCCCTTTCGGTTGGCTTGCACCCAGGAGTTGCGCACCTGCTCGCGCCAGGCCCGCGCCGCCTTTGCCTGTGTTGAATCCTCGGCCAACCCCCGGGTCATCGCCGCCAGCGCCAAGGTGTAGTAATTCACAGCATCCTGAAACAACTCGTGGTGCCGCCAAAGCCGTTCCTCCCAGTTGTCGAGTAATTCAGGTTCCTGGTCTTTGCTGTTCAGGATCTCAACTCTGGTAACTCGTCCTTGGTATATTCGGTTCATAATTCACAAGTAGTCGCGGGCTTTTGTGGACGCTCTGGAGAAACGGCAGCAGGCATGCCGCACCTGCGGTGCGCCCGAGGACCGACTGAGCGGCAACTCCTGACAATACCATACCGGTTCCTTTCCTTGGAGACTGAGAGTATCAGGGCGCGGCGGTGGCCGCAACCGGCAATAATTACCCCAAACCGCGCGCTAGACGTTTAGACCAAACGACACGAAGCTCGGGAGCGTGTCGTGGAACTGCCGACATCCGCGGCCCGAAGGCACGCGGTCTACCGAGCATGTCGAGCGTGCCGGTGTCGGTCCTCACTTTTTAAACTGATTGAAGGTGGAACGCACGACGAAGGTCCAAATTAGCCAGACCGAGGTGAAGGGAGCTACCTGTTGACGTTGTGTTGCCCTTTGTGTCGCCAGCCCTTCTGTAATCGAATCCCGCCGTTAGGGGCGTCAAAAAAATATGGTTTGCAAGGTAGCACGAGCGCCGTGGCGGCAGAGGCGGTTTGGAAGAAACAACGAAGTGACGAATACGCCGTGGCCCTGTGCGTCTCGGCGAGCCGGTCGATTGGCGTGGGTGTCGATGGGTTCGTTGTTGGCCGCCCTTGTGTCGCCGCTTACAGGGCTTTAAATCTTTCTGTGACCGGGTTACCTGGGCCTCCGCTCGCTGACTCGCTTGCAGCCCAGGCTACAATAGGTCGGGCTTTCAGCCCTTAACCATTGGCGCCGGCCTTCAGGTACCGCGTGACGGCCTCGGTTCGGCCCTGGACATGGAGTTTCTGATAGATGTGGCCGAGGTGGGTTCGGACGGTCTCCGCGCTGATGCCCAGGCGCAGGGCGATGTCTTTGTTGGAGATGCCTTCCGCCAGGAGGGCCAGAATCTCCTTTTCCCGCGGCGACAATCCTTGCTGGGCGCCGTCGGTAGAGGGCGAGGGCTTGCTGAAAGACTGGACGACCAACCGCGCGATTTCCCCCGTCATGGGCGCGCCGCCTTTATACACGTCGGAGATGGCCTGGAGAATATCGGCGGTTTGCGCCCGCTTGAGCAGATAGCCGCTGGCGCCGGCTTTCAGCGCCTTGAAGATCATCTCCGCGTCTTTATACACAGTCAGAATAATGATCTGCAGCTCGGGCATCCGGGCCTTGAGCCTGGAGGTGCAGACGATTCCCGATTCTCCGGGCAGGTGAATATCCATCAACACCACATCCGGTTTGGTGCGGGGGATCTGGACCATTGCGTCCTTGGCCGTGGGACAGGCGCAGGTGCAGGAGAACCCGGGAGTGCCTTCAATGATCTCCTGCAAGGTCTGCCTGACCGTATCGTTATCTTCAACCAGGGCAACTTTAATCATAGGGACAGAGTCTCAAACCTCGTTGACTTGAGGAAGCGGAACCAGCAGGGACAGCCTGGTTCCTTTCCCGGGCTGGGCGGCGATGTCGCAGCGGCCGCCCAAATCCGTCAGGCGCTTTTGGAGGTTGTGCAAGCCGTTGCCTTCGGCGGGAGTTGAGATATCAAAGCCGCAGCCGTTGTCGGAAATCGTAATCCCCAGCTCCTGGTCGTTGAGCGAGATCTCCAGCATCACTTCCGTGGCCTTGGAATGCCGCACCACGTTGTGCAGGACTTCCTTCATGGCCAGGAACAAGCTCTGCCGCACCTCGGCCGGGAAAAAAAGTTGAGGGACCGAAGCCGGCACCCGCACGCGGCAGGCGATGCCGGCGGCCGAAACATATTCCTCGGCGTAGCTGACCAGGTAGCTCACCAGGAACTGCAACTGGTTCTTTTCGGGATTGACGAGCCATACGATGACATCCAGCGCCCCCACGATCCGGCGCGCCCTGGATTCGATGGTTCGGAAGCGTTTGAGGGCTTTCTCGAGCGATGGCGGCCGCCCGGCGCCGGCGTCGGCCAAAAGGCTAATCTCAGTCAAGCTGGACCCTAAATCGTCATGGAGATCCCGGGCGATGCGCGATCGTTCCTCTTCGATGGCATGGCGGCGTTCAAACCGCTCGCGCTCCTCGATTTCATTGCGCAGTTGCACGGTGCGCAGCTCCACCTGCCTTTGCAGCAGCCGGATCCAGACGAACGCGATGACCAGCACGCCGGCCAACAGGGCCACCATTACCAACATGCGTTTGATGGTCCACCAGGGCGGCCGCGCCAGCACCAGAACGTCCGCCGGCGAGTTGAGCAGCAACTCGAACGAATCGACGTCCGAGTCCGCGATCCGGCCGCCGCCGCGGCCGACATAGACGCCGGTCAATTCGAGCCGGCTGCCAACCGGCACGGCTTCCAGAAAGCCGCAGTTGGCGTTCAAACGCGCCACGAAGGTGCAGGAGCCCATCTGCAAACCCAGCACCTGATCCTGGCGCACCAGCCCCAGGCTAACCAATTGCGCGCGCGTCCTGACCCGCGTGGAATCGTACCCTTTGCTAAAGGGAGTGTCCTGGGAGAGGATCCGCGGCGCCGGCAGGGGGGATTGCCCCGTCGTGCGCAGGACCGCCTCGCGCACCATGAGAGCCGGGCCGCTGCCCAAGGCGGGAAAGCCGGCAACCTGCACCCGGGCCCCGATGCGAACGGGCGCCGGCGTTCTGAGCGTGAACCGCAGGCCGTTGGTCCCGTCCATCAGGTAGTAGTCTCCCTCGCGCTCATGGACGACCTGGCCGGCGACGAGGACCCTCTGAAACGGACTGGCCTGAGGATCGAACAACAGAAGGTCCGGGGGGCGTTTGAGCGGAGCGGCAAAGGGATCCGCGGGGGCGGCGTGGTCCACCTCGATCGACGCGTCATGCATCTGCACCTCGCCGATCTTGATCGCATGGCTGACTTCATCCTTGACGGCCCACAGACAGCCGCGCACGCGGACCAGCGCATTTTCATAGGGCTTCAATTCCGAGGCGCGCTTCTCCGGGAAGAGCACGTGAACTTCGCCGCCGCGGCTCAGCAGCGACAGCCCGGTTCCCCCGACAGCGGTCACCACGCCCTGGATCTCCACGAACTGAGTGTCGAGAGTCCCGTTGATCAACTGATCCCAGGTGGCCTGGACCGGATCGGGCAAGCTGCCCTCACCGAGGCGAACGGCCCTCACCGCGCGAACCATGGGCGAGAATTGGGCCGTGGTCCGCCCTTCAATCTCCCAAAACTCTCCAACCCGCTGCGCGCTGGAATCCTCTGTTTTGAACTCGTCGACAAACACCCCCATCGTTGCGTCCTGGATGACGGCGCCGCTGCCGCCGCTCCAGGTGATGACCCCCCGGATTTTGACGGGATACCCGCGCAACGCGTCCTCGCGCCGCATATGTTTGACGGCTTCGGCGGTCGCTAAGACCGGAAGCGGTTCGTTGTCGGCATCCATGCGTTCCACGCGCCGGTAGAACCCGATTCGCAAGCCAGGTTGATTATTCTCGAGCCGGGCGCGCACTCCGACCACTTCCACCTCGTCGCCGGTTTTTTGCGGCAGAGGCTGGGCGGTATGCACGGCCAGTTCTCCGGTTCCATCCTCAATCACCATCAAGGGCCCCGGCCCGAGGGAGCGAACTTTGCCTCGGAGATGGACCAGCGGTCCGGCCGCGTCCGCGCGGCTGATCGACACGATGGGCTGAGATCTCCAAAGCTCGGGCGGCGCTTCCACCCCCTCCACCTGGTCGAGGCTGGGAACGCGGATGATGCCGGAGGTGCTTTGCCCTTCGAGCGAGTAGCTGCCCCGGACAATTCCGGTCAGGCGGACGCGGCTATTGAGCAGCCAGACGGAACAAGCTTCCGCCGCCTCGGCGATCTCCGCGTCCATGTGGGACGCTCCGGAAGCCAATTGCAGTCTCAACCCTGAGCCTTGATCGGCGGTGACAAAGGTCACCGTCCCTTCAACCTGCGCCCATTGCGGCGGCCCGGCGCAGGACTGGCCGAGAAGCATTTGCCGGGGTGAAGGGGGCTCGGAAAGACCGGTGATTCCCAAGTGCGCCTGCCTGACAAACGACTGGTCGAAACCGCGCGGCACAATGTAAAACGCGTAGGCGCCATCTTGTTTTATATCCAGGGAGCCGGAGAACTCGATCCCCGCGTAGTGATCGCGAGTTCGAAGTTCGAGGTTGAAGTTGGGCGCGAGGCCTTGCTTCACCAGTGAGAGCTTCCCAAAATCCGGCGGCTCGGACCATCGGCCTTCGTAGGTCCGGTAGGTCACGCCCGGCGCCCAGGAGGTGACGCCAGCCGGGCGATTTGTCCTCGGATAGAACAACACCGAGTCGGGAATGCTCGATCGAGCCACATTGGTGCCGTCATACAAGACCTCCAGCCCGTAGAACTCGTCTCCCGCCAGCCAGTTGACTTCGATCGGCTGCTTGCCGGCCCTGAGGAAAACCGAGCCGCTCTTCTGGCCTGCGGCCGAAGGGTGATCGACCGCGAGGAATAAATCCCCGATTCTGACGCTGGCGCTGCCCCAACAGGCCGACTCTGTTCCCTGGAGCACAATTCTCTGCCCTGCACGGAGAGCGGCCGCCGGAGGCTCTACTTTAATGGATGCCGCTCCGGATTGGTCCTGTAAAACCAACCGCCCCCGGCCCGCATCCGCCCAGCAAACAAGGCCCTCGAGGCGCACCGGGCGGTTGGTCCAGCTCGGCAAGCTGACGGAGGCCTGCAGTTGGGCCACATTGGTGAGGACGGGAGGGAGGGGGGATTCGGAGGGCAACTCGATGGTTTGGGCCGGCATCGGGGCGCCTGCCGCCAACAGAACTATACCGGCGGCGCACGGCCATAAGCGGCAAACCAACGGCTGCTGCATACAATTGCTTACATGTTTACGGTCCCCGTTTGGCCCCGGCGCCGCTGTACCGCGCCTGGCTCCAGCAACCACTCCAGAGCCGCTCGCCGATGGAGGCATTCTGAGGCTCGGGTCCGGACCTGTCAATCTCTTCCAAACAAAGAAGGGCACCGTTGGACACGATGCCCTCTGAAACCACCGTCAGATGATGATGCCCTTATTTCGCCATCCGGAAGAACACGTTCTGGCCCACCGGATAATTCGTCGACATCTCCGGCATCAGCGCGACCTTGTAGGCGGGCGCCGTGCCCAAGGCGCTGATCGACGCCGGGCTCGCCACTCCCGCGCTCGCCCATCCGGCCGCATTGGCAATATTATTGTTGGCTTGCAGGGTCCAGCCCGTGTCCGGCAGCGTCCAGTACACCCAGGCCTGGTCGGTGCTGTGCGTCAGGAAGATGTTCTGGGGAGCCGTGGCGGTTACATACCATGTGTTCGTCGTATCCAGGGAGGCATCTTGCGGGAATTTATCGTCGATATTGGTCGACTGGGTCCCGCTTATCTTAAACTCCGAATACGTTGCGCCCTGCCCATTGTTCCAGTCCCCATTCTGCTGGCTGCCGAAGAAGACCGTCAACGGATTGGCAAACATCTGGGCGCTCGTCTCATCCGGGAGATGGAGGTTGGTGCTCACGCCCGGACCCCACAGCGTCACATTGGTGTCGTTGAGGAAGGTCAGGCCCCAGGTGCCCAGAGGCCCCGCTGCGGTCACCGAGCCGACATTGCCATAGCTTTGGAAACCGTCATTGGCATAGGCGTCATTGGTCTTGAACTGGAAGGAGCCCGTGGCCGTTCCGTTGGCATTGTTCATGACGACTAACTCCGCTACATTCGCCCCGTCATAGTCAATTCCCGCATCCCCCATGTTGGCGTTCTGGACCAGGAAAATGACCGACTGATAAGCGGTATGATTCGTGTCGGGATAGCTGGTGATGGTCGTTGAATAGGTCACCGGGGTACTCCCCTGCCCAATCCAAGAGTGGTTGCGCGTCCCGTTGACCACATCCTCCGCGCCCAGCAGACTCCGGGTGTAGGTCCCTCCCGTTTCGCCCGACAGGATATAGAGGCCCTGCGGGGTGGTGAACCGCTTGATGGTCACGGTGGGCGCAGGAACGTTGGCCGACTTGGCCCCAAAAATGATATTGTCCAGCCAAAACAGGGTCGTCCCACCCTCTGCGAGGTTAAAGCCGGTCCTGGCCTGCTGCATTTTGAAGTAGAGTCCCTCCACGAGAGCCAGCTTTGAGTCGCTGATGTTCAGGGGCAGACTCACATGGATCCACCCGTTGCCATTGGTCACCGCCGAGGTGTAAACCCCAATGCCATCGTCCGCCCAACCATCATGGGTGGGGATAACCCCAAACTCGATGCCCCCATAGCTGCCATTGCCATCGGTCGCCGAGGAGGGATCGAACATTATGTCGAAGCTCAGGTTCGTGTAATTGTCCACCAGGTCGATGTTGTTGGCCGGAAGATTATACACCACCAGAAACTGGTCGTTTTCAGTCACCCAGGTGATGCTCCACTCGGAGGAGCCCGAACCGGGGTTGTTGGGCCCCATGGTGGTCGTGGCGTTCTTGGTGTCGTCCCACGTGATCACAGGAACCGAGTCGCCCCATCCTTGGTAGCCGTAGCTTCCCGTCGTATCGGTATCGAACTGATCGATGATGTAGTTCGTCTGCGCCCGGGCTGCGGTGACGGCACCGGCGACCAAGCATCCAAGCCAGAGCGAGTTCAGCCATTTTAGAGTCGTTTTTGATCTCATATATGTTGTTGTTGTTCTGTTGAGGACTGGGTTGTGTTGGATTGTCGTGAAAGGAATTCTAGGGCCAAGCGCTTAGGGCCGGTATCCCCCAGATGGCGTAATTGCCGGCGGCCTTCACCTCAGGGCGGAGGTATGGACCTGCAGCCACGCCACGTCCGGATTGTTGGGGGAGGCGACAAAGCCGGCCGAGCCCTTGTAAACGCCGGTGATGGGGGGTTTGGTGCGGTCATCCAGCCATTTGTGGATCTCGGAATGGCCATCGGCAAAGGCGATGCCGCAGGCGCCGTTATGGTAGCTGGCCGGCGTGTCCACCAAGCCCGCGTCCGAGCCCGTCCTTTGGCACTCCACCGCCAGGGAGGTGTCATTGATGCTGTCGGGGTGTTCATCCATCAAAACCCACAAGCCGGAGGGGCTGGGATTGAGGATTGAGCCCAGCTTCCCGTAAGTGCACCAGGTGTCCTGCGTGCCGTTGCCGGTCTCCCCCATAAGCCAGGAACCGGTCATGGCCGCGCCCTTGACCGCGCCCGGCGCGTTCCACTGCACCCCCACCGCCTGGTTCATCGACATGCTCCGCACCCGGGGCGCGCTCGGCGAGCCTCCCGCATACTTCTGCGTGCTATTGTCCGCCGGGCATCGGTAAACCGCCGGATTCTGCTGGTAAGGCGCCAGGCAGGAACACTGGAAAATCATGAATCGATTGATCAATAACAGCGAGTTGGTGCTCTCGATCATGCTAATCATGCTGCCCGCCACCCAGTTGCGAGCTCCGGTCGCCAGGTCCCCCGACTCGGGCCAATCATTGGGCGGGAGCACATCGACGTTATCCTCGGCGTACATCCGCCAGGAGAGCATAATCTGCCGGGTATTGTTCATGCACTGGATGCCCTGGGCTTTGGTCTTGGCCTTGGCCAACGCCGGCAGGAGCATCGCGGCCAGGATGGCGATGATGGCAATGACCACCAGCAACTCGATCAAGGTGAAGCCTCCCCTCCGCGAACGGTCCAACGGGGTCTGATTGCCGGGCAAGTTTTTCATGATGGATAATATTTGTCTTATGTCAGCTTACGGAACGAGATTAGCCTCCGGCCGATAGCGCCGGTATCCCTCAAAAAGCGTATTCTTCAACGGGTCGCGAATACGCGATTCGGGGGATAGCGCCCTTCAGAAGCCCAGATTAGGCTGGTGGCATCAATGTTGGCAGCGCCGGATCTCATATGAGTGTGCCCTGGTCTTTCCTCAGCCGTAAATCCTTGGAGCCCAAATCCTGGGCTCTGGCGGCCGGCGGTCTTTTCTGTTGTTTGGCCGCATCGGGTCAAACCACCAACTACATTGTTGACCAGTTTGACACCAACACCACGGGTTTATACGTCAATCAGAAGTGGGGCACGGCGGTTCCCGTGATTTCCTGGCGCACCAATGATGCGATCACGACCCTGGGATCCAACAACCCGGGCTCCGGGTCGGCGTTATGGCAAGTCCCCTGGCCAACCACGGACGATCAAATCGAGGTGACGCGCGCCTTCAACAACGGCGCGGTGCTCAACCTCGGCGCTTTCTCCATGGTGAGCTTCGACATCATGTTCGCCAGCAATTCCGCCACGGATGGTGACGGCAGCTACGGGGCGGTGGAGGTTGACTGCGTGCCGCAAGGCGTGAACTGGCCTTCAACGGCGCTTGCCATATATACGTCGGAGGTTGCCAACGGCAATGGTTGGATTCACGTCAGCCTGCCGGTGACCACGAACCTGGCGGCCACCGGGATCGGCTTCAAGATTCAGCAAAGCTGGACCGGGGCGAACTTGAGCGGGACGACGACATTCTGGCTGGATAACATAATTTTCAGCGCTTACACGAACACGGCGCCGGTCACCGGGCCACCGCAGATCATCCCGTTAGAGCCGGCGCAAGCGTGGCAGATGGCGGAGTTTCAAATCAGCAATGTTCCGGCGGCTTCCAATCCGTTTGATCCGGACGTGATTCGGCTGGACGCCACGTTTACGGCCCCTTCCGGGAGCACGTTGGTGGCACCGGCGTTTTGGTATCAAGGGTACACGCGGACTCTTTCCGGCGGCACCGAATATGACCTTGTCAATGGACTGCCGCAATGGCGGGCGCGTTTTACGCCGCGCGAGGTCGGCGCCTATTCTCTTTCGGTGGCGATTCAGACGAACGGAGTGGTTTATGGAACCGCCGTGACAAATTTCACCGTGGCATCCAATGGGGCGCCGGCGCGCTTTGGCTATGTCGGCATTGCGCCAGGCAATCAATATTTCCAGACGGGGGATGGCCAGGCATTGCCGCTGAATGGAGAGAACGTGGCGTGGTGGGATGAGGGAACTTACGATTATGACACCTGGTTTGCCTCGATGCACACTGCGGGCGAGAACTTCGCGCGAGTTTGGATGTCGCCCTGGTGTTTCGGAATCGAAGGCAATCCCGGGACGCTTGACAATTACGCGCTCGATCCCGCCTGGCAACTGGATTATGTGCTCCAACTGGCTCAACACCAGGGCATTTATGTGCAACTGAGTTTGGACGATTACCGCGAGTATTCGAGCGCGTCGGGGAGCGACGGCCAGTGGGTGGGTAATCCCTACAACAGCGCCAATGGCGGGCCTTGCGTGAACCAGAACGGGTTTTTTACCAACAGCACGGCGATAACGATTTACCAGAAGCGGCTCCGCTACGTGATCGGCCGCTACGGATACAGCCCCAACCTGCTGACCTGGGAGTTCTTCAATGAAATTGACCACGACTACAGCTATCTCTCGCAGAGCGCGGTCGATACGTGGCATGCGACCATGGCCGGGTGGCTTCACACCAACGATCCGTTTGGACATCTCGTCACCACCAGCCTGTCGTATGCCAGCGCGGATCCGGAGTTGTGGGCGGTGCCTGAGCTGGACTTCCTTTCCTGGCACACCTATTTTTCCCCCGGTTACCAGCTCAACCCTGCCGCAACCATGGCCGGCGATGCGACCTACTATCGCCAGACCTACCACAAGGCGGTCCAGATCGGGGAATACGGGACCGATTGGGAGAGCTGGCAAGCCAGCATGGCTGTGGACCCCTATTTGCGGGGACTTCGCGAGGGGATTTGGGGCGGAGCCCTGAGCGGCGCGGTTGGCACGGCGATGACCTGGTGGTGGGACAGCCTGGCCCCCGCGGAGGATTACTGGCTTTTTTCCTCGCTGTCGGCGGTTTTGGGCCCGACCGACTGGGGTCGAGGTTCCTGGACCAATATCGTGTTTGAGGGCGGGCAGCCGATGACGGCCATCGGGGTGACCGGCCCGTATGATTCCCTGGTTTATTTGGTCTCCTCCAACGCGGCTTGGCCGACGGGCGCAACGAACGCCTCGCTGCCGGTTCAGCATGGAACAACTCTCATTCTGACGAATTGGCCGGCCGGCACGTACTGTGCGGAATGGTACAATCCAACGAACGGTTTGCTCGTGGGCTACAGCCAGGCGAAGACGATAAAGGGCGGACTCACTTTGGCCTTGCCCGATTACAGTGTGGATATGGCGGGCATTGTGTACCCGCAGCCCGTGCTTGAGATCTCGCGCGCAAACCAAAGTGGCGAGCTCCAATTGCAGCTCAAGGCGGAGGTGGGAGGGGTTTACACGATTGAAACCTCAACGAACCTGGCGCAATGGGCTGCGGTTCTTACCGTGACCAACACCCAAGGCACAGCAGCCATCGCGATGCGCACCCAACTCACGAATACGGCGACGTTTTATAGAGCTGCCAAGTAGGTCGGCCGTTTAAATAGCGACAGGGCAAAAAGGCTCTAACCGGATTCTAGGAATAGTGACTCAAGCGTCTCCCGGATAAAGCCGATAGGTATCTGGACATGCCAACGCTGGGGTCATTTGGCCAGATCGGCAGGTTTTTGCCCTACAGAGCCACGCGGTTTCAAGTGTCGGAAGACGTTTGGGACAGGGGCGCGCGATCTGCCAGCGCTTTACTAAGGGGCGGGGGCTCACCCGGCCTGACGACGAGGTTCGGCGCTCTGCGGCGCGGGGTTGTCCGGGTTCTGCTATGCCTGTTGGTTTTACTGCCGCGACCGGGCACGGCCCAGACGCCAACGGTGCTGACCACCATCGGCCAATTGCAGGCTTTGTCGCCGGAAGAGGCCAGAACCCCCCAGCCGGTTAAGGTGCAGGCTACGGTGACGTATACCGATGCTGAGTGGCAAATGCTCTTCGTACAAGACTCGACGGCCTCCGCTTTTGTTTCCCGCTCCGCCCCTACCGCGGATTTCTCCTTGAACCTGCATGCGGGCGAGACGGTTGAGATTGAGGGAGTCTCGGAACATGGAGTAACTCAATACAATATACATGCGACGAAGATTCGGCCGCTGGGAGAGGGGAAGTTCCCCCAACCGCTGGATCTGCCCGCTCCGGAGTTGTTCAAACAGATCCCCGACACCCGCTGGGTGAGGGTGGTTGGCTTCATTGCGGGGATCAAGCCGGACCACGGAAACAAATCCGAGCTGGAGTTGGGAGTGGGCGCGGGCAAAATCATCAAGTTAATTATCTGCAATGAAAGTCCCGCGACGGCAACCAACTCCATTGGCAGCGTCGTGGAGGTTACCGGGGTATTCGGCTATGATCTTGACGACAACTACCGCCCCACCGGCAAGTACATGATTTGGGTGCCGGATCCTTCCCGGCTTCAGAAGATCCGGCCGCTGGCAGTGACGCCCATCTCGCAATTGGCGGACGCGAAGAACGAAGGGCTGCCATTCAACATCATTCGCGTGCGCGGCAACGTGGTAAGCCAGCGGCCGGGAGAGTACGTGGTTATCCAGGACAAATCAGGCCAAGTGCGGGTGAACTACGACGGCCCGAAGTCGTTTGTCGTCGGCGTCCCCCTGGAGGTGTATGGCGTTCCCGAAACGCGGGCGGGGGCTGCCGTTCTGAATCGCGGGCTCATCGTGCCACACGCGACCGAGACCGCGTCTCCGGCCGACAAGGCGCCGCCCCTGCCGACCGCGGCGGACCTGAAGCTGCCCGAACTGGTGCGCGTGAGCCAATTGCGGGCTCTTTCCGAAAAGGAAGCGATCCGCGGTTATCCGGTCCGGATTACGGGAATGATCACGTATAGCGATCCCGCGAGCAAGAATCAGTTCATCCAGGACGAATCCAGCGGCATCTTCGTGCACCTCACCAAGAAGCTGGACGGCCTGCCCAGCGCCGGGAACGTCGTCGAGGTGACCGGATATAGCGGGCCGGGAGACTACGCGCCGGTCATCGAGGCCGAAGAGATTCGGGTTCTGGGCAAAGGAATTCTTCCCCGGCCACGATCCGTTTCGGTGCAAACGCTGATGACGGGCAGCGAGGACAGCCAGTGGGTGATGATCTACGGCGTCGTCCACAGTCAATCTATCCAGGGGATCAACACGCTTCTGAATCTGTCGGCGGGCGATACGACGGTGCAGGTTGTGCTGCCCAGTCCCTCGGGGGACGGGTCGTCGTCGAACCTCGTGGATGCTTTGGTGGAGGTTCAGGGGGTGTGCGCCACCGTTTTCAACGATCACCGGCGTCTGAAGGCCCTTAAGATTTTTGTGCCGGGCTGGGCGCAGCTTCGGGTGGAGGAAGCTCCGCCACAGGACGCGTTTGCTCTCCCGTTGCTGCCGGTCTCGGGGTTGCTCCGATTCCAGGCCGCGGCCGGGGGATTTCACCGATCGCATCTTCAAGGGACTGTTTCGCTTTGCCTCAATGACGGCGCCTTTTACATCCAGGATGCCACCGGCGGCGTGCTGGTCCAACCGCAGATGGATCAACCTTCGGTGAGAGCGGGCGACCACGTTGACGTGGTCGCCTTTCAAGCGGTGGCGAAAGGCCTGCCTTTGCTGCAGGAGGCAATTGTCAAACAGATTCCGGGCACGGCTCCCCTGAAGGCGGCCGTCTTGCCGGCCTCGACGCCGCTCAGCGAGGCATTGCATGGGGTGCTGATACAGACGCAAGCCCGGGTGATCAGCCACTCGAGCTCAGTGGTTCAGGAGGGGCTGACTTTGGAATTCGGGCAATGGATCATCGACGCCACGCTTCAAAAGGACGGATCGGCGGACCAGCTAAAACAGATTCTGCCCGGCAGCGTGGTGGGTTTGACGGGGATTTACTCGGTGCGCTTGGATGCCACTGGCAATGCCCAATCGTTTCAACTCCTGCTGCGTTCGCCCAAGGATGTCACGCTGATTTCGCGTCCGACGTGGTGGACGGCGCGCCGGACAGTTTGGTCCCTGGGAATCCTGGGGCTGGTCTCGGTGCTGGCGCTTGCGTGGGTGAGCCTGCTGCGCAAGGAGGTGCAGCACCAGACGCGGCAGTTGCGCCTGGAGATAGAAGAACGCAAGCGGATGGAGGTTCAGGTGGAGCAAACCCACCGGGACCTCCTGGTGGCCTCGCGTCAGGCCGGCATGGCGGAGATCGCCACCGGCGTTTTGCACAACGTCGGCAACGTGCTCAACAGCGTGAATGTTTCCGCCAGCTTGATTAATGACCAGATCAAACGATCCAAGGCGGGCAACCTCGGGCAGTTGACGCAACTATTGAAGCAGCATGCGGCCAACCTGGGGGCCTTTTTGAGCGAGGACCCCAAGGGCCGGCAGGTGCTGCATTACCTGGAAAAGCTGGACGAACACCTCACGGAGCAACGCCTATCGCTCCTGGAAGAAGTATCGTCGCTGACTCGGAATGTCGGGCACATCAAAGACATCGTGGCCATGCAGCAGAACTACGCCTGCGCGGCCGGCGTGACGGAGACCGTCCAGGCAGCCGAGCTGGTGGAAGACAGCCTGCGCGTAAACCACGCCGCTTTTGAGAGGCACCGGGTGGAGATCGTGCGGGATTACGAACGCCAATTGCCGCCGATGACGGTGGACAAGCACAAGGTCTTGCAGATCCTGATCAACCTCCTGCAGAACGCGAAGTATGCCTGCGCCGAATCCGAGCAGCCTGACAAGCGCATTATCGTGCGCGTCTGCCGCGAGGGAGACCGCATCCGGGTCTCCGTTGCCGACAATGGCGTGGGGATCGCGCCCGAGAACATCAGCCGCATTTTCAATCAGGGATTCACCACCCGGAAGAACGGCCACGGGTTTGGCCTGCATAGCGGAGCGCTGGCAGCCAAGGAAGTGGGAGGGGCCTTGTCGGCTCAGAGCGACGGGCCGGGGCGAGGCGCCACGTTCACTTTGGAGTTGCCGCTCGCGCCGGAGACAAACAAGTCCGCCGCGCCGCCGCCCGAGGCCGCGCTCCCGCCCGCAGCTTCGTGAGCGGAGGCGTGCTGGTGGTGGCTTACAAAGTGAGCGCTTCCAATTGGGCGAGGATTGAATCTTTGGTGGCGGTGCCAACTACCTTGGCGCGGAGATGGCCGGCAACAAAATACATGAGCGTCGGAATCGAGCAGACATCGTAATAGAGACAGAGGCTGGGGTTTTCATCGGCGTTGAGCTTTAGCAGCTTTGCCTTCCCGGCAGCCTTGGCCGCGACTTCGGCCAGCGTCGCTTCCAGGTCGAGGCAGGGGTGGCTCCAGGGCGCCTGGATCACCAGCAGAACCGGGACCGCCGATTTCAGAACTTCAGCGTCGAAATCGGCCGCCGCAATCTCGATGAACGGCCCGTTGTCTGGAGCTGTGCTCATTCCTGGGCCTAACGGGGTGGGGCGTTCCAGCCTCCGCCGAGGGCTTTGTAAAGCTGCACGGTGGAAAGCAATTGATTGAGGCGGGTTTGGGTGAGGGCGGTTTCGGCGGGGAAAAGGAACTGCTGTTCCTGCAGCAGCTCATAGTAGCTGGCCTGGCCTCCAACATACCGCTCGTTGGCCACCGCCACCGCCTCCTGATAGGAGTCCACCGCCTCCGTTTGCTCACCCTGCTCGTTCACGAACTCCTCGCGGGACACCAGCGCGTTGGCGACCTCCTGGAACGCGTTCAGAACGGTCGATTCGTATTGGTCGCGCGCCTCCTCCCACTGCGCCTTGGCCTGGCGCAACTGGGCTTTGAGCAGGCCGCCCTGAAAGAGCGGACCGGCCAGGTTGCCCGCCAGCGACCACGCGCCGAGGGTGCCGGCGCTGAATGGGGCCAGTTCCGGGCCCACTTCGCCGAAAAGTCCGGTTAGGGAGATGTGCGGATAGAAGTTCGCGGTGGAGACGCCAACCTGGGCGTTGGCGGAGCGCATTAATTGGATGGCCTGGCGAACATCGGGCCGCCGCTCGAGCAGGGCCGAGGGCAATCCCGGCGGGACTTGCGGGAGCGATTCGCCGCCCAGAGAGCGCGGACGCCGAAGGATGGGCCCGGGGTTCGAGCCGAGCAACACGCGGATTTGGTTTTCCTGGATGACGATTTGGCGCCGCAGGTCGGGGATAGTCGCCGCGGCGGAGGCCATCAGAGCCCTGGCGGAAGAGGTTTCGAGCCTGGAGGCGACACCGCCCTGGAGGCGGTCGGTGAAGAGATCCAAACTATGGCCGAACGAGTTGGTGGCATCCTCGGCGATAATCAATTCATCATCCAGAGCGAGCAACTGGAAGTACGATTGGGCGACGCTGGAGATCAGGCTGATCAGGACGTTGCGGCGCGCCTCTTCGGTGGCGAGGTATTGGGCCCGAGCCGATTCATTCAGGCGCCGGATGCGCCCCCAAAAATCGATTTCCCAGGAGACGGTCCCGGCGATGTCGTTGCCTTTCCCGGATCGGCTGCCGGTGTCCGACGGAAAGCCGGCGACGACGTTTCGTCCTCCCCCGACCCCTGCCTCGTAGCCCAACTGGGGAAAGAAAACCGAACGGGCCTGGGCCAGCAGGGCGCGGGATTCCTCGACCCGGGCGGCGGCCAGGCGCAGGTCGTAATTGTTGGTGAGCGCGGAGTGGATGAGGTCCTGCAACACCGGGTCTTGAAACAACTGCCACCAGGCCAGGTCGCCAAGGGAGTTGGTCGAGGCCGTGTCCGCGCCGCGGAAGGCGGCGGGTGGGTGGGCATCGGGCGCTTTGAAGTCCGGCCCAACCGCGCAACCGCCCACCAGAAGGGCGAGGAAAAGATAAGGCAACAGCCTGAGGTTCATGGATGGCGGGGGCTTTCGGGGGTTGGAGGCTGCGGATCCTTCTTCGGGCTCTGGGAGAGGCGCCCCACAACGTAGAAGTTGACGGGAATGATGAAAATGCCCAGCAGCGTGGAACCGAGCATTCCGCCGATGACGACCGTTCCGAGGGTTTCGCGAGAGATGCCACCGGACCCGGTGGCGAACCAGAGGGGAAGGCAGCCGAAGACAAAGGCGAAGGAGGTCATGAGAATCGGCCTGAGACGAATGCGGGCGCCGGTCAGGGCGGCATCCACGAGGGATTTGCCGCGCTCGACTTCGGCCTTGGCGAACTCGACGATGAGGATCGCGTTTTTGGCGGAGAGGCCGATGAGCATGATTAAGCCGATCTGGACATAGACGTTGTTTTCGAAGCGGCGCGACCAGAGCGCCAGGAACGCGCCCAGCACGGCGACGGGGGTGCTGATCAGAACGCTGACGGGGAGCGACCAGCTCTCGTACAGGGCCGCCAGGATGAGAAAGACGAAAACCAGGGAGAGCCCAAAGACAGCGGCGCGGGGCACACCCTTGGCCGCCTGCTGTTCCTGGAAGGACATGCCGAAGTAGTCGAATCCCATTCCCGAGGGCATAGTTTTGGCAAAGACATCCTCCAGCGCCCGGGTGGCGTCGTCGGAGCTGAACCCCGGCGCGGCGCTGCCGTTAATCTGCGCGCACCGGTACTCGTTATAGTGCATGACAAACTCCGGCCCCTGGCGGTGTTCCACCGTGGCCACGGCCGAGAGCGGCACGCTGCCCCCCTGGCGGTTGCGCACGTAGAAAAGGCCGAGATTGTCGAGGTTTGCGCGGTACTTATTGTCGGCCTCGACGTAAACCTGCCATTGGCGGCCGAACCGATTGAAGTAGTTGACGAAGTAACCGCCCAGGAAGGTCTGGAGCGTCTTGTAAACGTCGCTGATTTCAACTCCCTGCTTGAGGACCTTGTCGCGATCGACCTTGATGAACATCTGGGGCACGCTGGGCAGGTAGGTGGTCAGCATGTTGGTGAGTTCGCTCCGCTTGGCGGCCTCCCTCATAAAGGTGGCCAGGTTTTGCGACAAGAACGCCGTGTCTTTGCCGATCCGATCCTCGAGAATGAAGGTAAAGCCTCCCGCGGTGCCGACGCCCGGGATGGCGGGCGGCGGGAAAGAGACCGACCTGGCCTCGGGCAGGCCGTCGAGGGCGCGATTGATCTGGGCGCGAATGGCCGCAGCTTGTTCGTTCTTTCCCGTCCGCTCATCCCACGGCTTGAGCGTGACGAAGAAGAGGGCGTTGTAGGTTGTTTGCGCCTGGCTCAGGAGGCTGAACCCGAGCACGGTGGAGTAGTATTTGACGCTCGGTATCTTGCTGAGGATGTCCTCGACCTTTTTGCAGTAGGCATCGGTTCGGGGCATCGATGCCGCGTTGGGGAGCTGGACATTGATGTAGACGTAGCCCTGGTCCTCCTCGGGAAGGAACGACGAAGGGAGACGGTGGCCGGCCCAGACGGCCATGGCGCCGACGCCGGCCAGCAGGACCAGGCTCAGGACGCTGCGGCGAATGAGCATGTGGCTCCAGTTGACATAGCCGCGGGTGGCGCGTCCGAAGAGGCGATTGAACCAGCCGAAGAAGGGGGCCAGCGGGCTTTTGTGCGCCTGGCCTCTTGGCCTGAGGAGCAGGGCCGAGAGCGCGGGGCTCAGGGTGAGGGCGTTGAAGGCGGAGAAGATCACCGAGATGGCAATCGTCAGCGCGAACTGCTGGTAAAGCCGTCCGGTGATGCCGGGAATGAACACGGTGGGCACAAAGACCGCCGAAAGGATCAACGCGATGGCGACCACCGGCCCGGAAACTTCTTCCATGGCTTTCATCGCCGCGTCCCTCGGCGAGAGACCCTCCTCGATATGGCGCTCGACCGCCTCGACGACAATGATGGCGTCGTCGACGACCAGCCCAATCGCCAGCACCAGGCCGAACAGCGAGAGCGTGTTGATGGAGAATCCAAAAACCGGGAAGAGCGTGAAGGTTCCCACCAGCGACACCGGCACGGCTAGCAGCGGAATGAGCGTTGCCCGCCAGCCTTGCAGGAAGATATAGACCACGATCACGACCAGGAGCAGCGCCTCCCACAGGGTGGTCATGATTTCCGCGATGCCCCGGCTGACGGCGAGCGTGGTGTCCAGGGAGACCGCGTAGTCGAGGTCTTGGGGGAACTGTTTCTTGAGCTCCTCCATCATGTCCTTGACGCCTTTGGCGGCCTCGAGGGCATTGGAGCCGGGCAACTGGTAAATGGCCATGACGGCGGCGGGCCGGCCGTTGAGGCGACCGGCCAGGTTGTAGATCTGGGCACCCAATTCAACGCGGGCCACGTCGCTCAACCGCACCACGGAGCCGTCCGGGTTCTCGCGCACGACGATGTCGCCGAATTCCTTTTCGGTTATCAGGCGGCCTTGGACAATGGCGGTGTAAGTGAACTCCTGATCCGGCAGGGAGGGAGGGCCGCCGACCTGGCCGGCGGGGTTGACGGTGTTTTGAGCGCTGACGGCGTTGATGACATCGCTGACGGTGAGGCCGAGCCGGGCCAGGACTTCGGGCTTGACCCAAAAGCGCATGGCGTACTGGCCGGCGCCGAAGACGTTGATGTTGGAGATGCCTTTGACGCGGGTAATCTGGTCGACCAGGTTGATGTAGGCGTAGTTGGCCAGGAAGGTGGCGTTGTAGGTGCCGTGCGGGGAGTAAAGCGCCACCAGCAACATGGGGGTGGTGGGGGATTTGAGGATGGTCACCCCGTAGTTCTGCACCGGCGCGGGCAATTGCGACGCCGCCTGGGCCTCGCGCAACTGCGCCAGCATCTGGTCGATGTTCGGGTCGGTCTTGACGTCGAAATTGACCACCATGCGCATCACGCCGTTGTTGGCGTTGATGGAGTACATGTAGTTCATGTTGTCCACGCCGCTCATCTGCTCCTCGATGGGCGTGGCAATCGACTGCTGCACGGTCTCGGCGTCGCCTCCGACGAAGGTGGTTTGGATGCGGATCTCGGGAGGAACGACGTTGGGAAACTGGGAGATCGGCAGCGTCACCATGGAGACGAGGCCGACCAGGACCATCAGGATGGCGATGACCATCGCCACGATGGGACGGTTGATGAAGAAGCGATACATGAGAGTCTGGAGGCGGAGCGGCCCGCTTATCCCTGTTTGCCCCCAGCCGCCGGGGCCGGAGCGGGCGCCTTGTCCGCCTGGGCGGGGGCGAATTCCTCGGCCTCGACTTTGGTGCCTTCCTTGATCTTTTGCGTGCCCTCGGCCACGACGCGATCCCCGGCTTTGAGGCCGCTCTCGATCAGCCAGTCGGAGCCGATTTGGCGGCCCACCTGGACGGTCTTAACGTGCGCGGTGTTGGTGGCGTCGATGACCGCCACCTGCCAGGCCCCTTGGAGCTCCATGACCGCCCGCTGCGGCACCAGCAGGGCGCCTTTGCGCACCTGGGTCCTCGCCCGAACCATCGCGTATTGGCCGGGGCGGAGAAAGTTATTCGGGTTGTCGAACTCCCCCGCCACTTGCAGGGTGCCGGTGGTGGAATCGACCTGGCGGCCGGTAATGATCCATTTGCCCTGGCTGGGACAAACCGAGCTGTCCGCGAGGACCAACTGCAAGGGAATGTCTTCCTGGCGCAGGCTCTCCCCGGCGGTCGAGCCGGCGGGACGGAAGAAGCCGAGATAGAATTGCTCGCTGATGTTGAAATAAACCCGGATCGGATTGACGGTCGAGACCGTGGCGAGCACGCCGGTGCTGGGTCCGACCAGGTCGCCGATTTGGGCCTGGGCCACGCCGGCGACGCCGTCCACGGGCGAGATGATCCTGGTGAAGCCAAGATTCAGCCGGGCGGTTTCCACCGCCGCCTTGTCGGCCACGACCGCCGCATTGGCCGCGAGATTCGCCTGCACCGCGTCGTCGAGCTGCTGCTGGCTGATGGCATGCGTTCTGGCCAGGGGGGTGAAGCGCTTCACATCCAGATCGGTCTTGCCCAGCGCCGCCTCATCCTGCTGCTCTTTGGCCAGCGCCTGGTCCAGCACGGCCTGGAACGGGCGCGGGTCAATCTCGAATAACAGGTCCCCTTGCTTGACGGTCGCCCCTTCCCGGTAATTCTGCTTGATGAGATAGCCGGCGACCTCGGCGCTGATCCGGGCGTTGGGATAGCCGTCGAGCGTGCCGATCCATTCCTGGTATATGGGCACATCACGAGGCGACACCGTCATGACCGTCACTTTCGCCACGGCGGGTGTTGCCGTCGGGGCCTTCCCACAACCCGCCGCCAGGAGCAACAGGACGACCGGTAAAAGTTTGCGTATGATCATAGGGGAAGGTCGGGGGACGAGGGACGAGGGTTGGGAGTCGAGTGTCGAGGGGAGGGAGAAGCGAGCTTCTCTCGGCACCTGACACCCAACTCGGTCAATCCACTTATTGGTAGTCTGGGACAATTGCACGTTCGTTCGGTCGTTCGGTCGAATGAATTCGGGTTGCCTGGGACTGAGCACTGCTCATGCCGAGTTTTTCAGAAGCCACACAACATGCTGGTGGATAGCCACTAACGAATACACTGGCCCCTGATTGTTGAGGGCAACTTTTTGGACGTCCAAGAAACGGTCCGTTTAAGGTTGAAAAACCCGACCGGTATGGGGCAATATTACCGCGATTATGGAAGCCCCTGTTGGCGTTCGGTTTGATCCCAATCACACCGCGCAGTTGCTCTTGGAGGTTGCCCACGAGCATTCGGTGGAGCATTTGTTGCAGAAGCTGGTCCACCATTCGGCGGAGCATCCGCTCGTGGCTTGCATCCAGGTCTGGCTGGTGGACAAGGGGGACCGATGTTCGGCCTGCCCGCGGAGGCCGGAGTGCCGGGATCGATCCCGATGTCTGCACCTGGCGGCGGGCAAAGGCACGTCCATTGCCGGAGGCGCACCAGAGGCTCCGCGCTTTGACGACCTGAGCGCCCGGATGCCGTTGGGAGTGGGGGCGCTGGGGGAGGCTGCGGCCACAGCGCAGCAAATCGTGCTGCGAGACCTCGCTGCGCAGCCAACCGCCATGCCTGGGTTCGAGTGGCTCACACAGGAAAAGATTCGGGGGTGCGGCGCCACACCGATCATCTTCAAGGGCGACGTTCTGGGGGTCATCATCTGGTTCACTCGCGAGCAACTGCCGGACGGGCCGCGGCCCTGGGGACGAGTTGTCGCCGACCACGTCGGCGCGGCTATCGCCAACGCCCGGGCCTTTGAGGAGATTCAAAAGCTCAAGGCGCAGCTCGAGCTGCAGAACACTTACCTGCAAGAAGAGGTGACCGAGGCCAAGGCTTTCGGGGATTTGGTGGGGCAAAGCGCCGCCTTGCGCCAAATCGCGAGCCAGGTGGACCTGGTGGCCCCGACGGAAGCGTCTGTGGTTATCCTGGGCGAAACGGGAACGGGCAAAGAGTTGGTGGCGCATGAGATCCACCGTCGCAGCGGCCGCAAGGACGGCCCCCTGGTTCGGGTAAATTGCGCGGCCATCCCGCGCGAGCTTTTCGAGAGCGAATTCTTCGGCTATGTGCGGGGCGCATTCACGGGAGCCATCAAGAACCGCGCCGGCCGCTTCGAGACGGCCGAAGGAGGGACGTTGTTTTTGGATGAGATCGGGGATGTGCCGCTGGAGCTTCAGGGCAAGCTGCTGCGCGTGCTCCAGGAAAAGAGCTACGAGCAAGTGGGCGACGACCGCACGCGCCAGGCCGATGTGCGAATCATCGGGGCCACCAATCGAGACTTGAGGAACGCGGTGGCCGCGGGCCGGTTCCGCGAAGACCTCTACTACCGGCTGCATGTTTTTCCGATTCACGTGCCGCCCTTGAGAGAGAGGTCGGACGACATCCCCGCGCTGGCAAAGCATTTTATCGAGCTGTCGGTGCGCGATCTCAAATGCATGAAGCCGCGCCTGACGCGGGCCGGCGTGGCCAAGCTGCAGAGTTACAATTGGCCCGGGAACGTTCGGGAACTGCGCAATGTAGTCGAGCGAGCGGTGATTCTGGCCCATGGCGGAACGCTGGAGTTTGACCTGCCGGTGGGGGGGCCGCCAGCCGCCGCGCCCCGGCCGGCTGCGGGAATCGGCCCCGGCTCGGAGGCGCCGTTCTTTACGGAAGCCCAGCTTCAAAGCCGCGACCGGCATAACCTGCTGGTGGTCCTGGAGAAAGCCAACTGGAAGGTCAAAGGCCCCAACGGAGCGGCGGAGCTTTTGGGGGTGAAACCGACCACGCTGTTTGCGCGCATGAAGAAAATGGAGATTAGGGCGCCGGCCTGATCCCGCATAAACCGCGGTGCGTTGTGGAGCGGCGAGCAAACGTCTGTCCTCCGTTTTAGGTTGGCCTGGTGTTGGCGACAGATTAGCGATTACCCAAATCCGCACGTAAGGAACGAAATCCGGTGGAGCGTGGGAACGGGGACGCATATAACCACGAAACGCTAAATACGCGAAAGAAGGCCCATTTTCGCGTATTTGGAGTTAGTGGTCCTCTCCCCATGTCTTATGTGAGGTTTTGGGGATTAGTGGTCGGTGATAGCCAATAGACCGTCCGCCAGGAGAACTGCGGCGCTCTTCCGAGACGTCGCCACGAGATTGGGTCTGCCTCCGCAGAGGCTTCCGCGTCCGCCAAGGCTCCGGCGCGACAAGTCGGTGCGGCGAGCAATGTCAATTAGGAATTGCACCATTTTTCGGATCGGATTTTGCAAGTGGTTGGGGCACAGGGGGTAATGAAATGCATTCTCGAAAATCGGTGAAGAAACGGTGCAGGAATGGTGCAATTCTGCGGTGATAATGGGTTGAACCCGCCTCCGCTCTGATGCTCCGGCGCGGCAAGTGCGTGAAACGTGAAACGTGAAACGTAAAACGTAAAACGTAAAACGTGAAACGTGAAACGCGGCGCGATTCGGGCGACGGCTTCTTTCGCGCGCGGGTTGGCTCGCGCGATTCCCACGCTTTCCGGTCCATTTCACAGTGGTATCCATACTGCTATTCGTACGATATACCTGCATGGGTTGCATGTCAAGTCGGGGCTGCGGATTTTTTTGGCGTTAGCTCCGCATGACAAGCCGGCGTTTGGGGGCCGGATTGGCGGGGGGGAAGCGAGGCGGGGCGATTACGAGCTTTCCGGCGCGTCTTTGTGACATTCCGGGTGAGCACGATGTACCGGCACGGCCACTCCGAAGGACGAACCGAGCAGGAGATAATCTGATTTTCTCGGTAGCGATTTCGGCCTATTCTCGACCTGCGATGCACTTGCCAATCAAGATTGACGATGTCCTGCACGGACAAACCGTGGAATGGGAGCGGTTGGAGTTCAAGCAGGGCTGGAACCCGGAGGCCGTCCTGCACACAATGTGCGCCTTCGCCAACGATTTTCACAATCTGGGCGGCGGCTATATTTTCATCGGCGTCGCGGAGAACCAAGGGCAGCCAGTACTGCCGCCAGCGGGATTGCCCGCCGGCAAACTGGACTATATTCAGAAGGAGATTCTTGAGGTTGGGCATCGGATGCAGCCCCACTACCATCCGGTGATTGCGCCGAACGTCGTCCAGCAACAGCACGTCCTGGTGCTTTGGTGCCCCGGCGGCCAGTCCCGGCCATACAAGGCCCCGGTGGTGATACGTTCACGGAGAAAACATTTGCCGGTCCATTGGACGTGATCCTCAAAGATGCGCTGACGTTTTTGAAAAATGCCGTGGTTGAGGAACGGGTGGTGAAACACGGCGACCGACCGGAAGCCGACCGTTTTTTCAATGTGCCCTATGCGGCGCTGGAGGAAGCAGTGGTAAATGCGGTTTATCATCGCAGCTACGAAATCCGGGAGCCGATTGAAGTCCGTGTTCTGCCGGATGAAATCACTGTTGCCAGTTATCCAGGTCTGGATCGGTCAGTCAGCATCAAGGAATTGCGATCTGGGCGCTTTGCAACGCGGCGGTATCGCAACCGGCGCATTGGCGAATTCCTGAAAGAACTCAGTCTCACCGAAGGTCGAGGCACTGGTATTCCAAAAATGTTGAAGGCGATGCGGGTAAATGGCTCTCCGAAGCCCGTGTTTGAGTCCGATGACGACCGGACTTTTTTTCTGGTGCGTTTGCCACTGCATCCTGGGTTCATCAAAGAGGCCCAGGAACGGAAACGTCTAGCGACCGGACAAGTCACCGGACAAGTCACCGGACAAGTCACCGGACAAGTCGCAACCGACGTTCTCCAATTCTGCAGACAGCCTCGCAAGGCGAGCGAAATCCAGATGCTGGTCGGCGTGAAGCACCGCGAAACGTTCCAAGACAACTACCTCAAGCCGCTCATGGCCAAAGGCTGGCTGGCAATGACAATTCCCGACAAGCCCAAGAGTCGGCTGCAACGTTATCAGACTACAGAGGAAGGGAGGAACTGGTTGCAAGGCGCGACCGGCCGGGCCCCAACCGCATAAATCTGAAATCCATTCCCGACGCCGGAAGCGGTTGCGACGTCGTCCGCCGAGCAGCCGAGGAGCGCCGTCCTACCGGGTCGCAGACCGGTTATATACTCGGCCTGGCCCGGCTTAACCGCCTTTGAGGCACAGTTGCTTAGCAACGGGATCCTTGAACCTCGCAGGTTGGAAATGGAATCCGATAACACCCTCCTTGATATGCGACTGAAAACAGTTATGGTTGATTAACTGAAGCTGCTCGGAGGCGAATTCGTTCCAAGACGTCCGCTCTTTTCATTCGAGGCGGCGTTGGACTATGCGTTTCAGTCAACGCCGAACTGTGGATTTTTTTGGCGTCGATTCTTCATGACCAGTCGGCGTTCGGGGCCGGATTGGCGGGGGGAAGCGATTTTTTCTCCATCCGGCGCGTCTGGGCGCTATTGCCTAACGGCGGGATTCGATTATAGCGGGAGAGGATACGCGCCGCTGACTCCGTTAAACCGCAAACGGGATCAGGGCCTTCACTTGCTTTTGATACACGGGATACTCATTAGGAAAGTGCCGCAGCAGAAGCCGTTCTTCCTGCCGGAGCTTGATCCAGAAAGCCGTCGCCATCAACGGCAAGGCCAGCCAGCCGCGTAGCCTGGCGATGTCCAGCGCCGTGCCGAGGCACATGACCAACAGGCCGGTGTAGATGGGATGCCGCACGAACTGATACGGCCCTTTCCTGATCAATTCATGGCCGTGCTTGAAAGTTACGTCGCTGCTCCAATTGCCCGCCAAGGTCCAACGCGCCCACAGCGTCACGAACAAGCCCAGCACGCATACGATGGCGCCCATTGCCTGCGCCCAAGCTGCGTGCGGCGCGACCGACAAGTTCATCGGCGCCGGCAAATACCCGTTCACCAGGAGAATATAACTGCACCCCAGCGGGATTCGATGGGCCATGGCAGACCACCGGCTTTGCCTTTCAGCGGTTGCCTTCACCCGCCATGCGTTGAGGACCCAATAAAGGAGGAAGATGATCCAGCAAACGAGGACGATGAAATCGAACGGGGCCGTCATTCTTTTAAGCTAATCCAGAATTAGCCGCCGCCGCGATGAGTTTCTGCCGCTCAGGCGAGGTTCACCATGAATTCTCGAAGATGCGGCGGTCGGTGAGGCGAAACCCGCTTGAATCCCTTGGTGCCTGAAGTCTGCGACCCCGCCGGGGTCGTGGACACTCTTGGGACAGCGATCCGGGGGGCTCCGCTCCTATCGTCGCTGCGACCCCCGGCTACCTTCTGGCAACCCGCTGGGTTGCGGCCTGAGCGCGATAGCGGGCTCCGCTGTGGTCGAGGGAAAGAGTCAGTTTTCCAGGAGTGACCCCGCCCCCGAGAAGGGCACATTGGCCGAGAAGCCGTTGAAACGGCTATCCTCTCGCGGCGCGCTGACCACCGCGCTGAAGCGCGGTGTTAATGAGACTTGGTGTGGTTGATGGTGTGCCAATGTTGTGTAGCTCGATTAATCGTCCGGGGCGTCCGTTGGAGGTTCCTCCCAAGCTGGAGGTCCCATCAACCGCTCCAGATCCGCTTCAGTAACGGGCACACCAGATTTCAGTGCTTCCTCAAGAGCGGCCTTAAACTCAGGGCCTGTCCGGAAATAACTTGGTCAATCTGCCTTGGTCTTTTGCCGCGCAGCTTCGTTGCTCGCTCGTCACAGATCCAGAGGATATGCTCCTCACTCCCGTCTCGCTGCGCGACAAAACCCCGGCGGCATTTTGCCCAACTTATTTCCGGACAGGCCCTTGGTCTGGAAGAGCCAGTTCGGAGCGCGTAGCGAATCCGGCATCTCGCCGAACCTCTTCACATAAGCCCTGTAAAGCTCCATCTCGTTCATAACTTAACTAATAATCGTACTGCATTAGCCAGGTTTGGGATCGGGGCACCCTTTGTGACGGATGCGGCGGCCGTCAGGAGCGATAAGGATGGAATCGTCATCGCCACAAATGACGCAGCGGTAGTGGCGCTCGGATTTAGACATCGCGTTCCAGAGGGCCACAGGCTTGCGGCCGGTCGCGGTCACAAAAACACCCGGCAGCTTGGGGGGAACGCAAACCGGTGGCAGTGGCTCGAAAAAAAGGCGTCTCAGGAGAGACTCCTCGGGGCTTAGGGGACTAGCAAAGGTTTCCTGGGACCGCCACAGGTCCTCCAGTTCGTTCGGCTGCATGTCGAGAAGCCAGAATCCGCAAGGTTGGCAATGAAGGGTTGCGTGGAGAACGACCAGTCCAGGATGTTTTGATACGCGTTTCAGAACCGGCATTCCGCGCCGCAGAAGCGTCGGCCGACGACGCCATCCCGAAGCCGGATCTTCCAAGGCCCGCACATAGCTGAGCTGAATGTCGCATGCCGCCGGCAGCGCCTCCTTGAACTGCCGCGCCAGGGCCAGTCCCCGGTTATGGAAATCCTGCCAGGGGAAGGTTGGGTCGCCGGCTTGGCTTTTCCACAATTGGCCAGACCAGTCGATCAACTCAGCTTCTATCCGCTTTACCTCGGGTAGGTCCGGGAAAAGGGGGTGAAGCCAGATCTTCTCTCCGTTTTGGTCCCACGCATAGCCCCCGTCATAATCCGCCATGATGGTGATTAGGACTGGCAAAGGCTCTTTCACAACGGGGTGCTGGGAAACAGGGCTGGCACTCACTTGCGCAGGCTGCGGCTGGCTTGTGAGACCCCTGACCCTTGAGGTGGGGTATGGGCCCAGAAGCGGCTGGCGTTCTCCGCACCTCTCGTCGCACCCCGGATCCCAGGGGAACCTGTTCTGGTTATCGGGCCAGACCAACTGCAGCACGGGAAATGTGGTTTGCAAGCTGCGGTAAAACCAAATGGCCGTCCCGATGAACAATCCGTGAGTGCGCGCGGGAGCCTCGACAAAAGCAGCCTGGCAGCGCTCAAAGATTTTGTCCGAGAGGTCCCCCGGCTTGAAGCGGCGCCCCGCCTGGATCATGTCGCGGACATCGTTTATCGCCCTGAAGGCAACTTTGGGGTTTAGGCCAACCACAATTAGCTCAGGATGCCCGAAGTTGAGAAAGAGTCCGACAGAGAATGAGTACCCAGGGAAATGCTGGTCCCCAGCAATCTCGACGATGCAACACTTATGCTTTACAACGTCAGCCAGGAGTTTCCTGTCGAGGTCGTCCTCCGGTTCGGGCCATCGGAAGTCAGGCAACATACTGTTGCCAGATCTATATTTCCGGCCCGGGCAACTTGTCAAGTATGCTGGGGTCAACGGGGCGCGCGTGGGCGTCGTTTTCAGTCCACTTGATTTGGTCTTTGAAAGCCTTTTGAATCTCCTCGGCAGTCGGTTCCCTTTTCTTTTCGGCCTTCCATTGCTTCTCGGCGGGGTCCTAGAAAAGTGACAGTCGTTGTCGCGGCCTGAGCGCTAGAATGGCCTCCGCTAAGGTCGAGCGAAAGAGTCAGTTCTATAGGCCGGACTCCGCCCCCGAGACGGGCACGTTGGCCGAGAAGCCGTTGAAACGGCTATCCTCTCGCGGCGCGCCGACCACCGCGCTGAAGCGCGGTGTTAATGGGACTTAGAGCGGTCGGTAGTGTGCCAATGATGTGTGGCTCGATTAATGGTCCGGTCCATCCGTTGGAGGTTCCTCCCAAGCTGGAGGTCCCAACAACCGCTCGAGATCCGCTTCAGCCGTGGTTGGCTCCGGAAGCCGGGATGGATCGAGAAAGGTCAAACAGCGGTGCGCTATTTGACCAGGCGGATGTCTGCGGAGGGGAAAGCCTCTCTGATAAGCGCGGCGGTTTCATCGTCTTCGGCGACAAACTGCTTGGTATCTTTGAAGCGATAGACAGCCAGCTCTTCCATGTCATCAGGCTCGGGCAGCAAGACAATCTCCAGCCGGGCCCGCTCGGCGCGACTCAAGCCTGATGGAGGAGCAGCGATCATTTACCGTTCAACCCTAGTTTCCCGCCGGAGAGATCACTCGCCTTCCTCCTCTTTCGCCTTCTTCACAAGCTTGTCGAAATCGGGATGAATCCATACCCCGCCCACGTCGCCGGGTTTCAATTTCACATCGTCCGGACTGAAAGGTCTCAAGCTGTCAAGAAACTCCTGAAAGGAATCGCCCACTTTGAAGAGATTGGCAAAGGTGGCTGGCTCACCTTCATCGGCCTCCAGTTCGTGGTCCCAGAAAAACACTTCCCCTGCCGTGTCGGGACGGAGCGATAAACAAATCATGTTCCCACAGGGATCGTCACCGATGGGCAATATGCCTTGAGGAACGCGGTCCAGCGCTGCCTTATGCCTGTAGAGTAAGTCTCCCCGTTTTTCGGCGCCAAGCAGGCCGAAGAACCATTCCACCCCCGAATCCGTGTCGGCTTCGGGCACGTTAAACTGGTTCCCTTCAGGTCTTCCGCCATTGGTTTTCAGCAGGAACTGGCGATAATCCCGCGGGAGGATTTGGCCGATCTGAGCCTCGAACGTCGCGATTGTGGCCGCGCTGGTTTTCTTGTTCGGCTCTTCGATGTTGATTGCCATAAGCTGTGAATTAAGGCTCGGCTTTTGATGACAGCCATGATGTTAGTATGCCTCTTTGTCTTGCGAATGTCATGCAGTGAAATCCGTTTTTCGCGTTCCTCTCTCCTCAATTGCTTTTAGACTGAGTGGGGTCTGGTTTACCCGACAGCCGCTTGGGGCCTGGGGATGGTGGTTGTGTCGGTCTTGCTTTCTGAGGTTTTGATCCAGATTGCCTTAGCAGGCGAGCTGAAGCACGGCCTTTGAGGCGAGCCGCACCGCCCGTATGCCTGAGAAAGTCGTGGAGATCCCACGGTACAAGTTGCATCGTGATCTCATCTTCAACGTGATGCCAAATATAGTCAGGGGGTGTCTTCGTTAGTCTTGCCTTTTCGTTTGCCAGAGCCGCATCGTGCTTGTAGTTGCCAGTTAGACCTTTGACCCTTGCCTCGGCTACAGCGTAAGGTGAATAGTTTGGAAAGCCTGTTGGCTTGAATCGCACACCCTTTGGGTATTTCTTCTGTAAGTACCGGGGCAGCTTTGCAAGGGGATAGGGCTGACCGGCGTACCTGGAGTTGATCGGATTCCTGCCATTTACCTTTTGGATGCGGTTTCCCGGCCCCTTCTGCGCGCCGAAAAGTTCCGCCTTAATCTTCTCAATGCGCCGCTGGCTTTGCGCCTGTCTCCGAAGCCAATCCCGCGCTTCGTTTTCGTCAAAACCTCTGGGGTTGCGGTCCCTCAGCCAGGCGATCCCCGTCTCGATCGCGTCGCCCAAACACTGGCCGGCCCGCATCGCGGCCCGTACGGCGAGCAGCGTCCCATGGGCCAGTTCCTTGCTCAGCCATACCGGCACCCTGAAGAGCCCCATGGACGTTTCTGCAGTCCAGCCCGTGCCTGGCTTGGTCGCGTCAATGGCTTTGTCAAGCCAGGCCGCAAACCCTTCCTGTTGCTGCCCGGCGTCGACTTCCTGGGCTCCCTGGTTCTCCAGGGCCGGCTCGCCATGGCCTGTCTCCCCTCCCGCCGTCTCCGACCCGCCCCACTCTGTCGGCACCGTCTCCGGCCCGGGCTCCCGCTCAGCAGGGTGGCTATCCCCCTCTTCCGCGCCCGCCCCATCCGTGCCCTCCGCTGCTTCTGGCTCTCCCACCCACGCCGCACTCTCCAGCCTCGTCGCCTCGCCGCTAGCCGCCTCTGCCTGCGAATCCAGCGCTGCCCGGGTCCCAGCGTCCACCTCGTCCTGCACCCTTTCCTCGGGCCGGCTGGCCGCCGCATCCATGGCTTCTGCGTTCTCTTGTTCGCGTGGCCCCCTGAGCAGCTCCTCCATCGCCCGAGGCAACAGCCCCGTGCTCGCCGGGTCCTCGCTGTCTACCGATGCTAACGCTCCGGCTCCCGGCTCCTGGAGTGCTGCCTCGGCTTCCTCCGCCTGCCGGAGCGCCTGCGGGATGAGCTGCCTGGCGGCCTCGGCTTGCTGATCCGGCCCAGATGGCTCGGACGACGGGATTTGGTAGGCGCGCAAGGTCTCTTGCAGGTCCCTCATGGAGGCGGCCGAGTCGAAGATCTGCTGATGCAGCGGGACTTCGGGCGCACCTGCAGGCTCTGCCGGCGCGCCTGCATTTTCGGTTTCCCCGGATTCCCCAGCGGTTGGCGCCACGTTGTCCGGCTGGCGCGGATTTGTCGGGGTTGCAGCCTCGACGTCGGCCGTGTCATCTCTCGCCGCTTCCTTCGGGCCTTTGCCAGCTAACTCTCGCGGCGCGTGCATGAGGCTGCCGAGGATTTGGCCGCTGAGATAGCTCTCCATCAACTCCTTGGCCGCTTGGCCCAAGGTCAGGTCGGGGCGGTAGGTCCGCTTGGCTTGGGCCAGGCGTTGCGCGGTGTCGGCTGTCATCACGGCGCCGGCCTGGCTGCCGGCCTTGAGCGTGGAGGCGATTCGCTGGCCGACAGTCTTGGCCACCGCCTGCTCGGCCTCCTGGCCGCCGGGCAAGCCGCTGAAAATCAGGGCTGTGGCCGAGCCGACGGCGGTTGCGACATCGTCGGCCTTGCGCTCGGCGTCCTCCTCGGGAACACCCTGGCTCCTGTAGAAGTCGTAGGCCTGCTGCCAGGTCTCGCCGCCGCTGTTGAGTCCGCCGTGCGCGGCCGCCAACTCGGGGCCGATCCAGGGAATCAAGGCCTCGGCGACGAATGGCAAAGTCCCTCCGACCATCTCGCCGGCCTTGCCGGCAAGCTCGGGACCGACGGCAATGTCGCGGAGGGCTTTGTACTGGTTGGCCGCCTCCTGGGCGCCTTGGGCCAAAGCGGTTCCCGGCGCGGTCATCCGCGAGCGCAACAAATCCCAGGTCGGGTCGTGGCGGGTTCATAGTCGTTCGACGGGTTTGGCGTCGCGGCCCCGCTGCGGCATTGCCGGCGGGCCTTCTTCGCGGTCGCGGTTTGGCTGGCGTTGCTTGCGCCTCTTTCCGGCCCACTTGAGTATGATATTCATACTGGTATTTGTTATATATACCATAACGAATCTCATGTCAACACTGAACGGCGCTTTGTCTCGGGGGGGCCTATGACAAGCCCGCATTCGGGTCTGGACTGGCGCGGGGTGAAGCGGGATGGAACGGTTTTTGGGCTTTCCGGCGTGTTAGTACTCCGCAAAGGAAGTCTTTTGAGGGCGTCCTCTCTTTTTTTCCATCCGGTTTGGCGCGCAGACGCGGGGCGCGCCAGACCGGATGGAAAAAAAGAGAGGGAATTGTTTTTGGGCGCCCTACCTGGGGCGGCGGCCTCCGGCCTTGCCCCAGGCTAATATATTTCGTCCCTTCAGGACTCTGGTTTTAGGCTCGCTACGCTCGCATGGTTGCTGGGTTTCGCGCTGAATAGCACTGCGTGACAAGGGAGCCCCGATTCGGTACTCCGCGAACGAAGCCAGGCATGGGAATAGCCACAAGGAGGCACGAGAAGACACGAAAATTCTGAAGAACCGGTGGACGCGCGGGGGGAAGCCCATCCAAGAGATAAAGCAAGGCACCAGGACGCAACTTCCGACCAACCCCGCTCACCGCATCTGCCAAACCCAGTCGCCCTCCTCCCGGGATTTGCCGGGAACGCCGCCATCGTCTTTCTCGTCCCAGCCGACTGAATAGAGCAGGTAGCCGCCGCCGTCCAGGAGGCGATAGTTCATGGGCTGGCCGTTGATGAGGTCGTGGGGCAGCCGGGCCAGGAAGCGGGGGACCAGCGCGTCCGGCTGCTCCGGATACCGGCCCTGGACGAAGCGATAGCGCTCGAACCCGCAGGCGAGCCTTGCCTGGTTCACCAGGGTCTGATTGCGCGCGACGGTCTGGACGGCGCGAAGAAAGTTCGGCGTGGCCATCGCCACCAGGAACGTATAAGGCGACCACCTGCCGAGTTTGGCCTGGGTCAGGCGGAAATAGTCGCTGGTCGGGCCCGGCCGGATGAGCGAGTTCGTCCCGCCCAAACTGTCGAGCAGCTTCTGCTCGGTTTCTGCGCCCTGGGCCATGTTCTGGTAGAACCAACCGCGGGGCATCAGGCTCAGCGCCAGTCTCGACCTGCGGCCGCTGGGATTGAGCAGCTTCACCAACTCGCCGCGTTTGGTGCTGTCAAACGCACGGGAGGTGGCCGCCCGCTCTTCTCTGAAGGCCTGGACCACCGGCGCAACCAAGTCGATGCTCTCGAGTTGGCGATCGAGGGCCGCCAATTCGGGCTCACGCCACGCGTGCAGGCGCAAGCCATCCTCAACGATGTCCACATACAGGCCGGCAACGGCGACGCGGATCATGGCCCCCACCAGCGTCAACGGTTTGCCCGCCGGCTTGGCCTGGAGGATCTGGCAAAAGTCGCCAACCAGCTCCAACTGGTGCCAGGCCGCCTCAGGTTGGCCGAGCAACAAGCAGCTTTGCGCCCGTTGGGAAAGGATTTGCGCCGCATTCCGAATCGTGACGAAATTCGGGAGCGAGATGGCAAAGGGCTGCTGGTAATCGCAGTCGATCCGGGCATAAGGCCGTTCGCAGGCCCGGCGGAGGAGGTCAAAATCAGCCATGAGCGGGTCAGTGCGCGCCAGGTAGTCGGCTGCGCCGTACACGGGTGCCTTGAGGGACAGGCGGAAGGCGTTGCTGCCGGCGGGCTGAATTTGCACATACCGGGTGTCCGTATAGGCCAGCGCCAGGCAGTTCACCGGGTTGCCGGGGAAAAACTCCGCCAACTCCCCGGCCGTCGGGACCGTGTGGGCCAGCAACACCAGGCGCAGCGGCTTGACCTGGTCCACGGGTTTGCCGATCAATACGCATTGCCGCCCGCCGATGGCGCAAGGCCCCAGCGTTTCCCGAAGCAGCTTCGCCGCCTCCTCCCGCGCCGACGGGTCATCGAACCGCAACGTTGCGTCCGCCGACTCGTCAGCGACCGTCGCGTTGGCGGGTGCCACGCGCACCTCCGCGAGCAGCAGGCCGGTCTCCTTTCCGGGCGCCACGACGAAGGGGCCTGGGGCGCCGGCGGGCTGGATGAAGAAGCTATCCCGCACGAACCATTCGCGCATGTGCGGCGCTTTGTAAAAATTCTGGTCGTCCGGCACCGGCGCCGGGATATAGGCATTCCAATCGAGGACCTCGCCTTTGGCTTCCAGTTGGCGGCGACAATTGTCCCACGCGCGCTTGCCGCGCCAGTTCTCGACGGTATAAAAGACCGCAAGAAACGTTGCCAGCGCGGCCAGAGCCACCAGCAGCCGCCGGGCGATGCGCCAGCGAGCAGAGTCCGAAGGAGCCGGAAAGGATGGAGGAGGATTCTTGTTCATACGATGGGGGTCCGCGTGGTTCTGGATTGAGATTGCTTCGGATTGCGGGCTGGCGGCTCTGGCTTTTCGCTGTCTGGAGCGGGGGGCGCCTGGCCGGCCTTGACTCGAGCCGGTGTGGCTGGCGGCGTGTGGCCGGCCGGGAGTAATTCCGCCAGCCATCGTTGCCGCTCCTGAAACGCCGGCACGACCCCGCCGGCCATGGTGTGACCCGTCGGCGCAGCCGGAACCGCGGTCCTCAGTTGGAGATTAACCGCGAGCACTGCCACCCAGACCACAGCCATGCCCGCCCAGGCTCGCCGCGCCGGCCAAATCAATTCCCGCCAGATTCTCCACAGCACCGGAACCCCGGCTTCCAGCCGGCTCAACCCGATCCAAAACCATCGCCGCGCGTGGGGCGCTTTGAAGCGGCCGCAAGCCGGTGCTCCGGCGAGCGAGGCAAGGGCGTTGCGCCGGACTTCGTCGAGCTTCGGCTCGGCTTGGCGGTGGTGTCGAAACAGAATTTCACGCGGGGTCTTCATTGGGCTTGATCCTCCATCAGCTTTCCCAGCGCCCTTTTGGCGTAGTGCAGGCGCGACTTCACCGTGCCGGGGGAGGTTTTAGTGATTTCGGCGATTTCCTCGATTGAAAAATCTTCCACGAAATGGAGCAGCAAGACGGCGCGTTGGGGCGGCGGCAACCGGTTCAGCGACTGCATAAAGGCCGCCTCCTGTTCGCGGCGAATGAGCAACTCGTCGGGGCCGGTCTCCAATTCGGGCGGGGCGGCGCCGACCTCTTCGAGCACGCTCTCCTCCCGAGTCCGGCGGCGCCAGCGCTGAACGCATTTCTGGTGGGCGATGCCAAAGAGCCAGCTACCGAACTTATGGTCGTCGCGCAGGCTGCTGAGGTGCCGGGCCGCGTTGATGAACGATTCCTGGACGATATCGAGGCTGGCTTGTTCCTCGTGGACCAACTCAAACACATACACATAGAGCGGAAGTTGGTAACGGCGAAAGAGCGTGTCCCAGGCCGCCGGGTCTCCGGCCCTGGCCTGCCGCACGGGCAGTTGTTCGCGTTCAGCCATTACCAGCATCTCTATCAAGTGGAATGCCGAAAGCGAGAAAAGGTTCAATGCAAACGTGCTTTGTCCGTGCCGGCGGGTTGGAGGAATAGGACGGGGGATTTGGACCCTCCTGGTGGTGCATTCCACGTTTTCGCTTCAAATGCGACCTCCCTCATGTGAGACTTGCCCTATGCGGATGGGCAGAAAGCATTGCATTCTTCTTGTCGCAGGCGTGTTGGTGGCCGGTCTGCTCTGGGCCGTCTGCCGTAGCGCCGAGCCCAGGCGCCACGGCCACTCTCTGAGTTACTGGGTCGAAATGCGCGGCAACCCCCAGCTCCTTGGCGCTCCCGGTTCTCGGGAATGGCAACAACAATTCCCCGACGCAGAAGTCGCGATACGCCAGATTGGCACCAACGGAATCCCCTTCCTCTTGAAGTGGGTGTCATACCAGCCGCCACGCTGGCTCACAGCCGTCAGGGGGCTCGTCTGCAAAGAAGGCAGCGTCGACAGACCCAAAGCTCTCGCTCTGCTCTTCAGACAGGAGGACAGGGCGGACGGTGTCTTCGACGCTTTCCTACTGCTGGGCGCCGCCGCCGCGCCGGCGATTCCTGACCTTGCGGGCGTGGCCGCCAACACACAAAAACCAGCCGCTGCCCAACGGGCGCGAATCTGCATCTGGGCCATTCTGATGGCCGCTGAGAAGGCAGAACACGACGCCCCAGCTTCTCCGACGCTTGCCAGTGCCCTCACCAACTGCAGTCAGATCGTCCGCGAGCAAGCTCTCGATGTTTCCAGAATCGTTCACAGTGGCTCCAGCTTCCGCTTCGCTCCTCCGCCACTCATAGCTCCCTCCTTTGTGCCTCCCAGGTAAGTCCCTCCAACCATCCGAGGCAGAAATCGTCTTCACCGCCTTTTGTGCGTAGAAAATGGCGCCCCAAAAACCTTCATCGTCCGAGGTAGTGGGGTCGAGACCGACACTTGCTCTTGCTCTTGTTTGCCGAGGTCTGCGACCCCTCCGGGGTCGTGGACACTCCTGGGATCGCGATCCGGGGGGCTCCGCTCCTATCGTCGCTGCGACCCCCGGCTACCGTCTGGCAACCCTCCGGGTTGCGGCCTGAGCGAGATAGGGGCCTCGGCTATGGCCGGGTGAAAGATTCCGTTTTTCAGGACCGATTCCGCCACCACCACTGGCCGTCGCGCCGGCGAAAGGCGCGCGCAAAAAGTTGCAGGGGAGGCAAAAAAGGTTAACATTAGCATAGCTCGTATTATTCATGTGCTTGGTTTATGTCTAAACGTTGGCTGAATTATGGCACGTCATTGACGTGGGAGTGGGCTCAAGAGCCGGCCGGCCCGGAGCGAGTGCCCACGCTCGCCCTGGACGCTTTCCCCAGCACAGAGCATTTCCGCGTTCGGCCGTCGATCGAACTCCAAACCCAGAAAGGTCCCTGCTGATGAGAGTGTTCCTGGTTTACGTCAATGATGCCGATTTTTACCGGCTGCTGCCGGAGGATATGGGAGGGTCAAGGCCGGGCGACCCGCGGGTCAAGGTGATGGGTTTCCCACCGCTGGGCATCGAGACGCTCGCGCCGGTCCTGCGCCAGCACGGCCACCAGGTGCGGATGTTCGACACGTGCCACCCGGCGATGAAGGAGCCGGATATCGCGCAGGCGCTTCGGGACGATCCGCCGGATGTCGTGGCGCTCTCGTTTTTGTCCACGACGACCTATCCGGGAGTGAAGAGCATGGCCCGGGCCGTCAAGGGCGAGATGCCAAAGGTGCCGATCATCTGCGGGGGCGTTTTTGCCACGATGAACCAGGACCGGATTCTGAAGGATTGTCCCTACATTGACGCCGTGGGTGTCGGCGAAGGCGAGGAACTGCTGCCGGACTATCTTGACCACTTGAGCCATCCGGCCAGCGTGGCGGGTCTCATCTGGCGCGACGGCAAAGAAATCGTCAAGAACCCGCCCCGGCCGATCCTCAAGGATTTGAACCAGTTTCCGTATCCTGACCGGACCACGCTGCCGATTGATTACATTGAATCGTTGCCGCTGGACGTGCCGGCGGTGTTGTCGCTGGAAAAATTCTGCACGATGCAAACGTCGCGCGGGTGTCCTTACACTTGCATCTATTGCGACATTCCGGCGCTGACGAGCGGCAAGTGGCGCTTCCGCTCGCCGGAGCACGTCCTGGGCGAGATGCAGCAACTCCACGACCAGGGCTACCGCTCGATTTATCTGACCGATGATCATTTCCTGCTGAAACGCGACCGCATCAACCAGATTTGCCAGAACATCATTGACCACAAGCTGGCGTTTAAGTGGGGCTGTGAAGGCCGGGTGGATTCCGTCGCGGTGGATCAACTGCCCATCATGGGCAAGGCGAACTGCAACTTCCTGGCGTTCGGCGTGGAGTCGGGCACGCAAAGAATCCTGGATCGGCTCGACAAGCGGCAGACGCTGGGGCAAATCGAACATGCGGTAAGGGAAGCCAAGCGCTGCGGCATTGAGAGGGCGCACGGGTTCTTCCTGGTGGGTTCCCCCAGCGAAACCGAGGAGGAGATTCTGGAGAGTTTCCGCTTTTGCGCGCGGCTCAAACTGGACACGTTCGGGTTCAACCGGCTGTGTGTTTATCGCGGCACGCCGTTGTGGCAGGAGTATCTTGAACGCGGCATTCTCGACGACGAGCGAGACTGGGCCAAGTGGTTCAAGTGTTCAGACATTGACCCGACGGTGCTGCCTAGCGAGGTGGTCAACCGCACGCGGCAGAAGGGATATGCGTTACTCTTCGCCCGGCGGATTTTCTTCCGGCCCATCCAGACCTTCAAGCTGCTTCGCACTTTGGGCCGGCACATGAAGTTCGCCGATATTCTCCGGCTGTTGAGCAGCCCGTTCCGCCGCCGCAAGTTGAACCGGGCTCCGGAACTACCGGCCAAGATGATCGAACTCGGATTGACGGCGCCCGTCCGGACCACCGCCGAAAGTCCTCCGCAGTCACTGCTCAGGCCCTTACCAACCTCATTGGCGGGGCCGGTCATAGGAAAGTGAGAGTCGTTGTCGGGGCCTAGTGGCCTCCGCGATGGTCGGGCGAAAGAGTCAGTTTTGCAGGACTGAGCCTTGCCCCGACCCCGCCCCATACCGGGAAACCGCTGAAGCGGTTGGGGACCCTCGTTCCTCGACGGGCACCTCGCTGAAGCGAGGTGCTAATGAGAGTGGTGGCCATAAACCGGGATGCTCCCTCCGCTCGGCTCTTTATTGAGGAGCGCTTCACGGGCTTGGGGCCGGGTCTAGACTTGTCGCCGGTTGACTTCGACATCCACAGATTGCCGGACGGAGGGACGGCATCAGCAAGGGCCGGCGGAGCCGGTGGCTCTTCTTGCTCGTCACTGACCTTCGGGGGTTTCGCGTGAGACGGCGTAGTGGTAGAAATAGAGCTGCACGTCGTCCAGCTCATCAATGTCGAGCACCGGCTGGCCCAGGTCCCAGGTTGGAATGGTGAGCACCCACCCGCTGGTGGCGACGCTGCGTTCCTGGAAGACGTTAATCTCCCCGACGGTCGGCGGCATCATGGAGTTGTTGGTCAGGGTCATGGTCACGGGCGAGGTGAGGGCTTCGCTGAACTGCCAGGAGGCGGTGACGGGATCGAAGAACCAGTAGCGGGTGCTATAGGCGGTCATTTCGTTGGTCATGAGATTGGGCTGGCCGGGGACGAAGGAGCCGACGTTGAAGTTGCGGATGAAGCTGGTGCCGCCGTAGGTGAGGTTGCCGGCCAGGGTGCTGCGGCCCAGGGTGTGATTGCCGGGCAGGTTGATCTCGATCCAGATAATCTTGTCCAGGCAGAGCCCGGCGCTCTCCACGGTCTGGAGGGTGGGGTCAAACCGCGGCCCCAGGAAGAAGGTGCCGCCCGGGATTTGGCGGACGGTGCTGAAGTTGAGCGTGATGGTGCCCTGCGAGTTGGTCAGCCCCTTGAGCGTCCGCTGAAAGGCCTGAACGGCAGTGAGATTGGTGGGGCCGGTTGGATTGGCGGGGTCGGGGTAGTAGAGCAGGTTGGTGCCGGTGGCGTCGTACATCGCGTAACCAAAGAAGTCCTCGCGGACGGAGAACCAGTCCCAATAGACGCCGGTGGGCAACTGAACGAGGCTGTCGAAGCTGACCATGGCGTTGTAGAACTGTGTCAACTCCTCGGCGTTGCGCAGCGCGAAGAGCGTGCTGGTGGCCCAACTCCGGCCCATATAGGAGTAGTTCGTGAAGGGCGTGTTCCACTTGTATTCGAGGGCGCGCCCCATGTAAAAGAGCCATTTCTGTGCCTCATTGAACGAAAGATTGGCCAGCAGGGTGGCTTGCTGGTAACGGAGGTGATGGATGGGGTCGGCAAAGTAGCGCTGCGAGAGGTTCTGCTGGTTTTCGGCCAGGGTGCGCTCGAGGTTGGCCTTCTCGTTCTGCAGCGCGACTAGTTGGCCCATTGCCTGGCTGAGCTGCACCGCGTCCTCTTGCGCGTCCACCGCCAGCGTATTCAGGCCCAGCAGCTTGGTCTGGACATCCGCCCATGTGTTGAGGATTTCAATGTTGGCCTGCTCGATGGCGGCGTCTTCGTCTTTGACCGCTTCGAGCTGGCCCTTGATTTCTTCGCAGGCGGCTTGCACGACTGCATTGACTGCATCGGCGGCGGCGCCCGCGAAATCGAGATCCTCAGCGTCGCCCACCGCATCGGCCAGAGCATCGGCGCCTGCCTGGATGGCACTGATGTGGCCGATCCACTGATCCAAGTCTGCCTGGGTGTTGCCGAATTGGATGTCCACATTCTCAATCAACTGACTGTTCTGGTACTCGATTTGAACCTCCGTCTTCAAATCGTTCATTTGGACCCGGTCGTTCTGGATGCGCAACACCGCCTCTTGGATGCTCTGGACTTGCTGCCAGATTTCGCTGCCTTCGTTGTCCTGCGGAGTGCTGTACGCCGGGTCGCCGGGGTAAGCCCCCACGATCTGGAACAGGCGGTCGTCGGTTGACTCGTTGATGTTTTGCAATTGCGAGTTGAGCTGATCCTGGGTGGCGCGGTATTGGTCGTAGGAACTCTCCTCCTGCGCCAGCAAGGTTTGGGCGTAAGACAACGGGCTGGAGAGATTGCTCGGGTCGAGCTGCAGTTGGAAGGAATCAAACGAATCGTATACGGTTCCGGATTGCCCGGGGAAATGCTGTACCAGCATCAGGAAATCGCTCTGGAAACCGAGCAAATTGCCGCCGCCAACGATGGTCTGCCGCATTCCCTCCAGTTCGCCCAGGCATTCATTCACCCCATCCACGCCTTCGGCAAGGCCGGAGGCCGCATCCACCTGGTTGGTGTCGTGGGGATCGATCCCCGGGAAAAGGGCCAGGAGGGCGGTGGTTTCCAGGAAGAGGAATCTCTGGCTGTCGCCGATCAGGCTCTTGGCGGCGGCAAGGTCGCCGGAGTTGTTCCGCGCCCATTGCAACCGGGCCAGCGTGACGGCGGTGCGGCCGTAGTCGCGCAGGCCGCTGAAGAGCAGGACCAGGTCCTTGTAGCCGTTGAACAGGGGGGTGGTGTCGCCGGTCACCGAGACCGGCAGGTCATCGCTGAGGTAAGTGGCGGGGTCCAGGTCGCGGTCAGGCTCGAGCTGCTGGAGCCACTGGTATCCCGCCGGCGGCACATTGGTCATCCCCAGGGTGTTGGTGAGGAGGGAAAAGTGCGCCATCAGCACGGAAGCGTCGTTACGGATCACCTGCTGATACAAGGCGATTTCGTCGTCAATGACCAGACCGCCCGCCACGGACGGCGGCCCCATGCGGGTCAGATCCGCCGAGTCCAGCGAGTTGGCCGCCAGGATGAATTCCGCCCCTGTGCGGTTGTAATAAATGTCCAGCAGCAAGCCGGCCAGGAGGGTGCTGTTGGGGTTGTTGGCGAGTCCGGTGACGACATAGCCCTCGGCGGTCTGCGCGAGCGCGCGCTCCGCGTCGCCGTAGAGGTTGGGCATGTTAGTGATGTTGGGTGCGACGCCGCCGTCGTTCGTGTAGAGCAGGGTCAGGTAGCGGAACGCGGCGGTGCTGTTGTTGGGCGAACCAGGGCTCCAGTAGAGGATGCCATTGACGTAGTTCGCCACATCGGTCTCATTGGTGTAATCGGCCGGTTGGGCCAGGGCCCGGGCCGGCAGCGCCAGCCAGCCCACGAGCAGCAGCAATAGCGCCAGCAAGGCCGCGGGCGCGGTTCGGGTCTCATTGACACGCCGCTTCAGCGGGGTGATCCCGTGCCGCCTCGAATGCCCAACCGCTTCAGCGGTTTCCGCCCCTGACTGAATTTGCGTCTTCATATCGTCTTCGGTGTTGAAGGTTTTCATGATGATGCTCCTTTCTGACTTAGGGTACTGGGGTGAGCGGCAATTGGTTGGTGGATGGCGCCGTAGGCGGCTTGAGCAGGGTGAACGTGCCCGAAACGCCCGAGTCCAGGTAGCTGTAGCCGGGGGTCTTGCTGACGAGCGTGGCTACGCCTTGGATTGAGGTGGGGGTGACATTGGTCACGCCGGGGGTGCTATTGGTCGCGTCGAACCGGAGATCCAGGTAGTTCGTGAAGCTCAACGACGGGCAGGCCGTCAGCATCGGCAGCGCAATATTCGTGGCCACCGCCGTGAAGGCGTTTTGAGTAAAGTTGAGCTGGACCAGGGTATTGGTCGGGAAGAAGCCGAACCCATCGCTCTGGATGTGGCCATAGAGGCGGCCGTTGGTTTGGATGATGGTCAGTCCGAAGTCCAGCGTGCCGCCGGCGGCCTGGAGCACGCCCTGCCACTCGGCATTGTACTGATCGATGGTGACCGTGCTCTGGGTGGTGGCGCCCAGGGCAAGCGCGGCTCCCGCCTGCAACTGCATGGTCAGGTATTGCATTTGGCCGATCGTGCCGTTGTTAGTCAAGTAGGACGCCGGGACCGGAAGGACCGCGGTGTTGCCGTTCACCGTCACGGTGTTGGTCCAGGTTGTGCCCGTCTGGTCGGTCCAAACGCAAGTCACGGCGCCGGTGTAAACGCCGCTGAACACCAGAACGGCCCCCGCTGGCCCGAAGCCTTGCTCCGCGGTGACCGCTCCGGAACCGAACCCGACGGTTAAGAGCTGGAAGCCGGCGCCCTTGACCCGGTAAAAACCCAGCCCCGGCTGGGGCGGGCCGCTGGTGACCTCGAAGATGCCGCCGGGCATGGCGGCTACGTTCGTGGCCGGCATCCAGGCATTGGTCGAGGCGAGGTTGGTGGCGTATTCGACCGCGTAATTGGTGTAGCCAGTGCCGGTATCCACCACGCTGAACCGCCAGGCGTATCTGGACACCACCTGCGCATTGGTCAGCCAAAGCAAAGGACTGCAGTAAGAGGCGGAGGACGGGGTCACCGTCACGTTGAACGTGCTGCTGACTGTGCTGCTGCCATCGGTAGCCGTCACCGTCACCTGGGCGGAGCCGGAATAGTCGGGATCGGGAGTCACGCCGAGGCTGCCCGGGGCCAGAACGAGGCCGCTGGCGGGCAGCAGGACCGGGTTGCTGGAACGGACCTGGATGTCCAGCCCTGGCGGCGAGGCCGCCAGCGGAACCGAGGTGCTGCCGCCCTGGGGGAGGGTGAGGTTTGACAGCGCGGACAACGACAGCGCAGCCTTCGAAGGCCCGGGCAGCGTGAAGGTGGCATCGGCTCCAGCGGCCTGGCCGAGGGCATTGGAGGCCAGCGCCCGGTAGTGATACGTCATCCACGGAAGCAGGCCAGGCACCGGCAAGTTGAACGGCTGGGCGTTGGTCGCGTCGCCCACGGGAACTTGCGGGGTTTCATTGGTGTAATTGGCTCCCAGGCCGTACTCGAACCAGCCCATCGTTTCGGCTGCATTGGCATTGGCGGTCCCTTGCAGAGTGGCCTGAGAGGCCTCGAGTCCCGTGGCGGGTTCCGTCGTGACGACAGGAGGCAGGGCCATTACCACGGTGCGGGCGGCGGTGCCGATTGCACCCAAGGCATTCGTGACGCTGTAAGTCAAAACGTAAGTGCCAAGCACATTCGAATTCACCGTGCCACTGACCCCGAGGACCAGATCGCATTGGTCAGCATTGGCGGGATTGGTGGACTCGTACCATCCGTTGTCTCCCCAGCCGACAACGGTGCCGTCGGCCTCGAGCACCAAACAGTGGTCACCGCCGTCGGCGATTGCCACGACGTTGGTTACGCTGGCGGGAATGGAGTTCGCGCCATAGGTGTCGTCTCCCCAGGCGAGAACCGTGCCGTCGGCCTTGAGCGCCAGACTGTGCATCCCGCCCGCCGCGACCGCCACCACGTTGGTTGCGCCGGCCGGAATGTCAATTTCGCCATCCGAGTCGTCTCCCCAGCCGAGGACCGTGCCATCGGCCTCGACCGCCAGACTGAACCAGGCGGCCGCCGCAATCGCCACGACGTTGGTTGCGCCGGCGGGAATGTCAATCTCACCGGAGGAGTCGTCTCCCCAGCCGATGACCGCGCCGTTGGCCTGGAGCGCCAGACTGTGGCCCGAGCCCGCCGCAATCGCCACCACGTTGGTCGCGTTGGTGGGAATGGTGGTCTCGCCCCAGATGTCGTCTCCCCAGCCGATGACCGTGCCGTCGGCTTTGAGCGCCAGATAGGACCCAAACTGCCCCGCCGCAACCGCCACCACGTTGGTTGCGCTGGGCGGACCGGGCGTGGTGCTGCCTGGGCCGCTTTGCCAAATGACAACGGTGCCGTCGGCCTCGACCACCATGTTCTCCGCGATGGCTACCGCGTTGCTCGCAACGACCGGGCCGGTGGGGAGGCCGGCGGGCCAGTCAGGCTCCACGCCGGATCCCCAGAAGATGACCGTGCCGTCCGTCCTCAGCAACGCACTAGCACTAGACTCCGCCGCGACCGCCAGCGGCATGGCGCCGGGGGCGGTTGGATCGACGAACGGCGTGCCAAGCTCAAGGGTCAATAGTGCAGGCGTGTTAAGCTCCACCGCCGGCGTCCAGAACACCTGGTCGCCGCCTCGCACCACCAGCACGCTGTTGCTGGCCACCAAGCGATAGTGATAATCGATGCCCGGGGGCAATCCGCTCACCGCGACATTGAATGGGACTGTATTGGTGCCGCCGCCCACACTCTGCGGCGCCGTGCTGCTGCTAAAATTGGTCTCATAGACCGAATGCCATTCAAACCAGGCTACGGCGTCAAAACCGTTGGGATTGACCGTGCCGTTGAAAGTCGCCGTGTCGTTGATCAAGTTGGACGGCGGGAGCGTGGTGACCAGCGGAGCGCCGACCCTCACGATCCGCGCGGCGGTGCCGACGTTGCCGCTGGCGTCGGTCACGGTGAAGGTGTTGGTATAGACGCCCGGCACACTCGTGTTGACCGTGAGGTTCGAGATAATGCTTCCGGTCAAATTGCCCATGCAGAGGTCCATGGCGGTGGCGCCGGGATCCACGAAGGAAGCGCCAACCGCCAGCGCGACTGGGTTGTTCCCTATCAAGGTAACGACCGGTGGCAGCGTATCGTCCACCACCACCGTTCGGGTGCCGGTGCCTGTGTTGCCCAGCGCATTGGTGACGTTATAGGTCACCGTGCAGGTGCCGACGGCATTGGCGTTCAACCCGCCACTCACCGACAGCGGCAGATTCACTTGGCAGATACCAGGGGGGATGGGGGCCTCGATATAGTCGGGCCCCCCACCGGCGGGTGTCCAGCCGATGACCGTGCCGTCGGCCTGGAGCACCAGACTCAAGCCATAGCCTTCCGCGATGGCCACCACGTTGGTCGCACCGGCCGGAATGGCGCCTTCGTCTGCGGTGTCTCCCCAGCCGACAACCGTGCCGTCGGCCTTGAGCGCCAGGCAGGAGTAGTCGCCAGCCGCAATCGCCACGACATTAGTCGCGCTGGCCGGAGCGTTGGTTTGGCCGTAGTAGCTGTCTCCCCAGCCGATGACCGTGCCGTCGGCCTTGAGCGCCAGACTGTAGGCGTTGCCCGCCGCAATCGCCACCACGTTGGTCGCGCCGGCCGGAACGTTGGTTATGTAGGAGTAGCCGCCGCCTCCCCAGGCGATGACCGTGCCGTTGGCCTGGAGCGCCAGACTGTGGTAACTGCCCGCCGCAATCGCCACCACGTTGGTCGCCCTGGCCGGAATATTGGTATTGCCAAAGGAGTTGTCTCCCCAGGCGATGACCGTGCCGTTGGCCTTGAGGGCCAGGCAGGAGGAGTCGCCAGCCGCAATCGCCACGACATTGGTCGCGCTGGCCGGAGGGTTGGTTTGGCCGTAGGAGCTGCTTCCCCAGGCGATGACCGTGCCGTCGGCCTTGAGCGCCAGACTGTAGTCGCCGTTCACCGCAATCGCCACCAGGTTGGTCGCACCGGCTGGACACGGAATGTTGGTGATTTCGATGTCGCCGTAATTGTCGTAGTTGTAGTACCAACCGATCAGCGTGCCGTCGGCCTTGAGCGCAAAACCTTCCTGCTCGACCGCCGCAATTGCCGTCGGCGCCGCATTGACCGTCGTGGAGTCAACAAACGGCATATGACATTCATTGGTTAGGACATCAGGGCTGTTGAGGGTCACCACCGGCCACCAATCGGAAGGCACCCGGAGCGGGCGATTGATGAGCGTGCCGTTGTTGTGGTTGGTGGTGGCATCGTAGGCCATGATGCCCGCGGCCTCGTCAAACTTCCAATACCCCACCAGGTTGGTTTCCGTGCCGGTCAGCGGGTGCCCCATGTTCGCTTGAATATTCGTCCAACTGAGCGCCACATCCCATATCCGCACGTCGTCAATAATCGCGTTGACGGCGGGGTCACCGGCCCAATTGCTCTTGGCGACGTAATTGTTGGTCCGGTTTACACGGTTGGGCGGCGGCATCGCGGAGTTGGTAGCCACGGGCGAACCGTTGACATAGAGGATCGCCGTAGTGTTTGAAAGCGTGGCCGCCAGGTGCACCCACTGGTTGAGCGGAAGCGGTTGTGGCCCGGCCGCGACCTGGCTCGAGCTGCCGCCGTAGAAAACAATGAGGGCAGGCTCCCCAGTGCCTCCGTTCTGGCAGAGGATCACGCTGTCGGAGCACTGGGCGTTGCCGAAATCAAGCACTCGCATGTAACTCGCGTAGGCACGCTCGTAAACCCAGGCCTCAATAGTGAACTGGTTGCTGAACCAGATGCCTGGCGGCATGGCCACATAATTACTCGTGCCGTTGAACGACAGGGCGTCGCCCCACACGCCTTGCGCCGGGGCGCGGGGTGAAGCGCTGAACAGGGCGAGGAGCAGAAGGATGAACGATGAAAGATGATGGAGGATGGAGGATGGAGGAAGGGCTTTGGTGCTCATGGGTTCAATAGGTTGCTGTTCACGGAGGGAAGAGGTTTGAAGTGGCGCCGGGGCGGGAGGCGCAGCGGTCCCGCCAGAGGGCCGCCACGGTGAGAGAATGGAGAAAGGGGTCGAGGCGGAGGGCGGGCAGGCGTGCGTGCAGCCCACTCCTGGCCAACCGGTGCTCCTTTTTGGCTGGTCCCAATCTCCGGCCAACTCAGCCCGCTGAGCGGCCGCTTCGGCTTTAAGCCTGGTCCCGAGGCTGTCGAATCCATACCCCGCACGCGCTTTGTTCCGCCGCGACATCCGCGGCATCGGCCTCACACTGCAAGGGTACCCGCCGGGCAAAAGGGTCAAGGGGAAGGGAACTGCGGGCCTGGAGCGAGGTCAGGCCTCATCCCGATGCTCAATGGTATCCGGCACTCCGTCGCAATATGACAGCCACTGCAATTTGTCAGGTGTCCACCCTGCCACGCGGTTAATCTCCGTGGACGCCAATGCCCACGGAACCTTTTGTGCTGACGAACAACTCCCGACCCTGAAGTCACGATTGCAGCACCCGACCGCGATTTTGTCAATACATAACTTAATACAGAACTTAATAAGGGCGCAGGACAGCATTCAGGAAATCCTCTCAAAACATCATTTTTTTATGGCGAAGTATATATATAGGCATATACTATCCCATGAACCAGCCTTCAGCCGCTCAAATCCTCCAGCAAATCGCTCAAATCCAGCGCATGGAACCAGGCAAGCTCTGCGTCATTCGCCAGGGCCCCAACGGCCCTTACTACAACCTCCAATGCCGTCAAGACGGCAAAAACCTCACCTGCTATATCCCCTCCGACCAGGTTTCCACGGTCGCCGAGCACACCGCCAACTACCAGCAGTTCCAGGCTCTGGTCGACCAATATGCCAGTCTCATCATTCAACAAACCCGGGCCGAGCGAACGGCCGGCTTTAAAAAAAAGACCTCGCTCCGGAGATCCTCCTGGCACAAGACCAGGAAATCCAACAGTTGATGGCTCGGTCAAGCAGCGCCACGAGGATCAGGGCGAGGGTCAGCAGCCCGCCACGTTCCCGCTTAGTGACGCCACCCCAAAGGAAAAGATTGAGGATCGGGATCCAGGCAAGGGGTGGGAACGGCTCGTCCCCACAAGCAGTTTCTGACGCATCTCGGCTGCGGGGACGAGCCGCACCCCCCGGTCCCGTCTCTAGCCTAGTGGTGCTATCGCGCCCCCCATAGGCGCCGACACGCGCGCCACGGCGGCCAAAAACCGCCTCTCCAGGGCAGGATCCGAGGTTTCCGACCATCACCGGACCCGCATAAACAGGGCCTCCCGTGAGGGTTCAAAAAGGTGCAAAATGCGGAAGTTGCAGTGAGGTGCGTTCCTGGCGCATGGTTGAGCCAGTATGGAAGGCGCCATACGAACTGGCCGGACACGTCCCGGATTCGCGGGACTACTTGTAGGCCGCGTGCCCCCACGCGGCGTCCCGGAGCGCTTTCAACAGAGGCGCCCGCTCAGCCCCCTCTGTTCCCTCCTGTTCCATCAGGTCCCCCAGCGGCTTGGTCTGGAGTCGCTGCTCAATGTAGCTCAGCACCCTACCAACGCTGGATCCTCTCCGGAGTTTGTCCGGTTTTGTCCCGGCAACCTCCCGCCCACCGCGCTCACCGCGCCCACCCCGACAAACGCAAATACCTGGCCCTCAACACAAAACGCACGCCGGAACCCGTCGGACTTTGTCCGAAAAACCGGCCGGATGGGGGGACAAACTCAAAAGCTGCTGGGCCGTTTTTCATCGACAAGCCCTCTCCATGGGTGGTACAAAAGCCGGCAGATTCATCATCCCATGGAAAAATCAACAGCCTTTTTGTGCCGCCGGATCCTCTTTACCCTTTTGGGCGCCGCTGCGCTGGGGATTGCGGCCACGGACCTCTCCGCGCAATCCTCTAACAGCTCCTGGCAGGCGCAGAGCATTTACCAGGTCATTACCGACCGCTTTTATGACGGCAATACCAACAACGACAACGTCGAGGGCACCTACGCTCCCAATGATCCAGAGGGAGTGCATGGAGGGGATTTTGCCGGGTTGCAGCAGAAGCTGGATTACATCAAGGCGCTGGGCGCCACCGCGATTTGGATTTCCCCCATCGTCCTGAATACCGAGGGCCAGTATCATGGTTACTCCGCCTGGAACTTCTACGAGGTGGCCCCGCACTGGGGTTCGATTACGGACCTGCAAAACCTGGTCCAGGCCGCGCATGCGCGGGGCCTGAAGGTTATTGACGACATCGTCCTGAACCACGCGGGGGACCTGGTGACGGGCACCGGCTCAACCTGGCCGTCCTACAATTATCCGACGGGCTATCCTCTTCAGTACGTGAACGCCAACCAAACCTATCCGGCCCCTTTCAACGTGTCGGCCGCCAATCCGCAGCTCACCAACTTGTGGCATAACTACGGCGACATCGGCGACTACAACGACCCGCAGCAGACCGTGCTCGGCTGGCTGGATGGGCTCAATGATCTGCGAACCGAAACGCCCTATGTGCGGACCAACTTAATAAGCATTTACGAGTACTGGATTAACCAGATCGGGTTTGATGCCTTCCGCGTCGACACCGTCCTGGAGGTGGATCACGGATGCTGGCAAACGTTCTGCCCGGCCATTTATGCCTATACCGCCACCAACGTGCCCCACGGAGCGACCGTCCCCAACACCAATTTCTTCATCTTCGGCGAAGCATGGAATGGTTCCGAAAGCGTCGTGGGGCTCTACACGGGCACCGAAGACGGCGGGCCCTACGAATTTGAGTCCACGGAAGATTACCCGCTGTATGATGACCTGAGCAGCGTCTTCGCCACCCTCAGCGGCCCGACGGCGCAGATCCAGGCCCACTATCAGGCTGTGCAGACCAACTACGATCCCACCACGTGGGCGCAGCAGGTGATCTTTCTGGACAACCAGGATAACCCGCGGTTCCTGAGCAGCAGCGAATCCGGCAACAACACCAACGCGCTCAAGACCGCGCTGGCGTTCCTTTACAGCTCGATCGGCATCCCGTGCCTCTACTACGGCACCGAGCAGGGCTTCAACGGGACCACCGACCCGGATTGCCGCGAGGACATGTTTGCCGGGGAATGGAAGGATGGTCCCGGCGGCGTTCAATCGCTTAGTTCGCCCGGCGTTGATAATTTCAACATGACCCACCCCTTGTTCCAATGGGTCGCCCAACTCAACAACTTCCGCCGGCTCTATCCCGCGATGTCGCTCGGCGCCTATGTCAACCACTGGTATAACTCCTCCGGCCCGGGGCTGTTCGCCTATTCCCGGATATGGAATACGCAGGAAGTTTTCGTCGTATTCAACACGGACGGCTACAGCCAAACCTTGCCTGCCTGCACGGTGACCTATCCGGCGGGCACCGTGCTGGTGAACTTGCTGAACACGAACGAGACCTATACGGTGGCCGCAGGCTCCCAAACCCCGGCCATCGCCGTTCCTTCCGTAAGCGCCAAAATGTTCATCGCCCGGTCGCAGTGGCTTCCGCTCAACCCGGTCGTGGTTTCCAACTCCCCGATCCACTGGGCGGCCGATGTTCTCACCTATACACCCACCGTGCTGCAATTCAGCGACTCGATGAACACCAACAGCGTGCAAGCCGCCTTTGCCACCGTGCCGCCGGTCACCGGCGCCTTCAGTTGGACCTCCACCCTCCTCTCTAACGATACGCTCATCTTCACGCCCACGGGCGCCGGGCTGCCTCCCCTGACCAACATCACAGTCTCGTTAACCAACACCGCCTTTGATGCCGTGACGGGCAAAACCCTCTTCGCCCCATACACCTTGTCCTTCCAATCCGCCGCCGCAGTCGGGCCGCTCGTCACCATCACCGCGCCGGCCAACCACGCGGATTTTCTGCCGGGCGCGACCATTGCCCTCACCGTGAACGCTTCCGAATATGGCAATAGCCGGCTCACCAATGTCGCCTACTACGCCAACAGCGCGCTCATCGGCGGCAACGGCTCCTCTCCCTACGGTTTCAGTTGGAAGAATGTTCCCGGGGGCTCCTACGCGCTGACCGCCGTGGCCAGCGATGCCTTGGGCAACATGGCCACCTCCGCCGTCGTCAACGTCACCGTCGGCCCGATGGTCAGTCTCACCGCGCCCGCCAACAACGCCAGCTTCAACCCGGGCGCCAGCATTGCCCTCACCGCCTCGGCGGCGGAAACCGGGTCGACCATCACCAATGTGGCGTTCTACGCCAACGGCGGGCGCATTGGCAGCGCTACCGTCCCGCCCTACGCGTTCACCTGGGACTATGTTCCCGGGGGCTCTTACGCTCTGACGGCCGTTGCCAAGGATGCGCTCGGCAACACCGCCACCTCCTCCGTGGTCAACATCACGCTCGGCCCGCTGGTGGCCATCGCGGCGCCCGCCAACACGGCGTGTTTCAGCTCGGGATCGAGCGTTTCGCTCGAAGCGGTGGCTTCCGAGCCGGGCGGCGCCATCGCCAACGTCGCGTTTTACGCCAACGGCACCCTCATCGGCGCCACGGCCTCGGGACCGTACACCCTTGCCTTGACGAATGTCCCCGCCGGTTCTTATGCGTTGACTGCCGTGGCCGAGGATTACCAGGGCTACGCGGCCAGCTCCGCCGTGGTGACCGTCACCGTTGCCCCGACCGCCGCTTCCGACGCGGAGTCCAACTACACCTCCTGGGGCTACTGGGCCGGCGGAGAGAACGCCGGGACCGGCTTCCTGCCCTGGGTGCTGGAGGGCGGCGGCGAATACTACGGCTTTATCCTCAACCCATCGGGCAGCATCGACACCGGCGGCAACGCGTGGTGCCTCTATGCCAACGGCAGCGGCACGCCCTACGCCTATGCCTTCCGCGCTCTCAGCAACTCCCTGGCGCCCGGCGCCGCCTTCAGCGTCCAGTTCGCCGGCACCTCGGTTTCCTCCCCAGGCTCCATGGGGATTTGTCTGCGCAACAGCTCCAATGTCAACCTGGCCGGCAGCAGCGGCGCCCCGCCGCCAGTCGTCACCGACTCCGCCACCTGCTTCGCGTTTTACTTCGCCGGCGGCCAAAGCGATTACACCGTCTGGGACGCGGCCGGCGCCAGCGACAGCGGCATCCCCTTCACCAGCGGCGGCCTGCTCCTGCAATTCTCGCTGGTTTCGTCCAATACCTACCGCCTGCTCGTTTTGTCGGCCGGCGACTCGTCGTTCCTCGGCGCCTGGAGCGGAACGCTGGCCGGCGCTCCGGAGCCGCCGATTCAGATGTTCGCCGGGTTTAACTCGGACTCCGGCTCGTATGAGAATGACTTTTTCAACAGCCTCTGGATTTCCGCGGCCGGCCCCGTGGTCACCATCGCCACGCCCGTCAATGGCGCTGCTTTCTCCACCGCTACCGGCGTCAACCTGTCGGCGAGCGCCGCCGACCCGGGCGGCGCCGCCATCACCAACGTCTCCTACTATGCGAACCGCTCTCTGATCGGCAGCGCCACCTCAACGCCCTTTAACCGCGCGTGGACCAATCTTGTCGCCGGCTCCTACGCGCTGACGGCGGTGGCCGCGGACGCCTTCGGCCGTTCCGCCACCTCCGCCGTCGTCAATGTCACGGTGACCCTCCAGCCCCAATCGCTGGCGATCAACTTGACCACCAACAAAGTGAACCTCTCGTGGACCGGCCGCCTGAACACCAGCTACCAGGTGCAATGCAGCACCAACCTCGCCCTGGCCTCCGGCGGCTGGAGCAACCTCGGGTCCGCTATCCTTGGCAACGGTTCCGTGCAAGCAGCGTCCGATTCCATCACTAACCGCCCGCGCCGGTTCTACCGGCTGCTGATGACTCCGCAGTGATTGGGGCACCCAGAGAACAGTTTTTTTGCCGCTGCCAAAAGCCAGTTGAAAGCGGCAGCTCATCGGCTTAAGATATCTGCGGGAGGAATTTGCGCCGCGTTCGGATCGGAGTTTCCGTTGTGAAGTAAGCAACACCAGACGGCGGCCGATTGGGAAAGCTCCAAGGCCGGCCTCCCGTTCAGCCAAGGAGAAAGGAGCCATCGCGTGGCTACTCCATACGACGCCATTATCATCGGGACCGGACAAGCGGGACCGTTCCTGGCGGACCGGTTGAGCCGGGCCGGCATGAACGTTGCCGTGGCGGAGCGCGGCCTGGTCGGAGGCACGTGTATCAACACCGGATGCACTCCCACAAAGACCATGGTGGCCTCCGCCTACGCGGCGCACCTGGCACGCCGGGCCGCCGATTTCGGCATCGCCCTGGACGGCCCGGTGCGCGTGGATATGCAACGGGTCAAGGCCCGCAAAGACGCCGTCTCGGGCGCCTCCCGGCGGAGTGTCGAGCAATGGTTGCGGACCATGCCCCACTGCACCTTTTACCAGGGCTCGGCCCGCTTCCGGTCCCCACAGGAAGTGAGTGTGGGCGCCAGTTCGCTCACCGCGCCGAGGGTCTTTCTCAACGTAGGCACGCGTCCACGGGTCCCCGCCCTGCCCGGGCTCGACCAGGTGGATTACCTGACCAGTTCCTCGATGGTGGACGTTGATTTCCTCCCTCCGCACTTGCTCATCGTGGGCGGCAGCTACATAGGCCTTGAGTTTGGGCAGATGTTCCGGCGCTTCGGCAGCGAAGTGACCATCGTCGAAATGGGGCCGCGCCTGCTCCCTCGCGAAGACGAGGATGTCTCCATAGCCATCCAGGAGATCCTCGAGCGGGAAGGCATCCGCCTGTGCTTGAATGCCGAATGCATCAGCGCCGCCAGACAGGAGAGCCAAATCACCCTGGGCCTGAACTGCCAGACCGGTGCTCCGTCGGCCAGCGGCACGCATCTGCTGCTGGCGGTGGGCCGTACCCCCAACACCGATGATCTCGGCCTCGACCAGGCCGGCGTGGCGCAGGACAAACACGGCTTCATTGTGGTGGACGATCAACTGCGCACCAGCGTTCCCGGCATCTGGGCCCTCGGCGATTGCAATGGCCGGGGCGCCTTCACCCACACGGCTTACAACGATTTTGAGATTGTCGCCGCCAACCTCCTCGACCACGACCCGCGCCGGGTGAGCGACCGTATCCCCGCCTATGCGCTTTACATCGAGCCGCCCCTGGGCCGAGCCGGCATGACCGACGCCCAGGTGCGGGCCGCCGGCAAGCCCGCCCTCATGGCCAAACGCCCGATGGCCCGCGTCGCGCGCGCGATCGAAAAGGGCGAAACCCAGGGCTTCATGAAGGTGGTCGTGGACCGGGACTCGAAACTCATCCTGGGCGCCGCCATCCTCGGGACCGGTGGCGACGAGGCTATTCACTGTATTCTCGATGTGATGTACGCCAAGGCGCCTTACACCGTGCTGCAACGCGCCATGCATATCCATCCCACCGTCTCGGAACTCATCCCCACGCTGTTGCAGGACCTCAAACCCTTATGAGGCCCCTTCTGTGCTCACACTCCTCCCCGAGGCTGGCCTTTCATTGAGCTTCCAGTCACAAGGCCGTGGGCCAACCGCCGAACGTGCTCGCCCAACCGGTCGTGCCTGGCAGGTAATATACCGTGCCCGATTCCCCGGCAAAGACCGATCTGTCCGCGCTTCCCGCGCCGCCATTGACGCTTGGCGCGTTGCCTTGGAAAAGGGCGCTCGTCAGGCTGGCGCACTCTTCGAACGCGCCGCTCCCGATGCTGGTGATGCTGTTGCCAAAGGTCACCTTTCCCAGGCCCGTGCAACCGGAGAACGCCGGGCTCCCGATGTTAGTGACGCTGTAGGGGATCGTCACATCCTTCAGCATTGTGTGCTTATTGAACGCGTCGCTCCCGATGGCTGTGACCAGCCGGCCGTTAATCGTGCTCGGAATGCTCGCGCTGTTGCTGAAACCGGCAAAGCCGGTGATGGTGATCGTTCCGTTGTTGGTTACGTAGGTGAACTGAGCCTGGGCGCAAGCCGCCAACAGCATGAGACAAGCAAACACCGCCGGTCGCCACGTCGTCCGGCGCGCGGGAGCCGCTTCGAGGTTCATGTTCGTTGGGTCTTCTTTCTGAGTTGTTGACCGGCCTGCCGGGAACGGTTTTCCGTGTCTCGAAAGACACCAGCGACGCCTTTCCCCATCCGTGCTCAATCCACTCGCTTTTCCTGGCCCCACTCCATCACGAAACCCAAGGGATGTCCACACAATTTCCCGTTGCCCTGTCTTCCACCGGGGTCTGCGCCCGCCGGTTCGATGTTTACGGGTGGCGGTTCAGGATGAGGGAAATTTTTTTGGTTACCGTGGGTTACCGTAGGTGACTATTGGTGACCGGCCGGTTACCGAAATCGAGGGTTGTGGCAGCCTGGCGGCGAGCTTGTAGGAGAAAAGTCAAGCAGGAATTGCACCGTTTTTCGGATCGGATTTTGCAAGTGGCTGGAGGACAGGGAGTAACGAAATGCATTTTCAAAAATCGGTGAAGAAACGGTGCAGGAATGGTGCAATTCCGAGGTGACAATGGATTGATGCGTGACCCGCCTCCGCTCCGATGCTTCGGCGCGGCAAGTGCGTGATGCGTGACCGTGAAGCGTGAAACGCAAGGGGGCAGGGGCTGTGCGCCGCGATCCAGGCGACGGCTAATTTCACACACGCCGATTGGTTCGCGTGTTTTGCCGCGGCTTCCGGTCCATTTCACAGTGGTTTCCATACTGCAATGCGTATGATAGCACACTATGGATATCGTGTCAAGAGGGCGCCGCGCTTTTTTTCGGCCGCGCGGGATTTGGGGCTGGACTGGCGGCGTTTAAACAACGAGATCTACCTGCCGGGGAAGGAACGAAACCTAACCGCGAAGTGAAAGGTTCTGGTTGAGCCCTGCGCTATAGCGGCGCCGTGTATCCGAAGGAGGGCCGGTCCTCAATCTCAGGTTCGCCATAGCTGCGATATTCGGAGCGATCTCGAGATTCGTCATGCCCGCGGTATTCCCCATGATCATGATAGTCCCCGCCGCCTCGATGGCCGGGAAAAATACAACCGGCGGCCATGGTCAAGGGGAGAATGCTCATTAAAAGAAGGATGAGTTTCATATGTTCTTGTGTTTGTTTGTCCATAAATGTCCTCTTCTCTACTAGCTTGTGGAGGGCCAACCTGAGGCTGGGCGCGCTAACCGCTTCGGGTCAGGCAGCTTACGTGATTTTAAAGGCGGCGAGCCGAACTGCGGAGGATTGCAATCCGCATGCCTGCCGCTGCCGGAACATGGATTCTGCACAGGGGGGTCGGAAGTTTGGACCGGAATAGCCAAGGGCAAATAGACGATCGACGCTGACCCAGGCCAGGCGAATCGCAAAGGCCCCTCAATTCCTCGCCTAACGAACAGAGACTTGAACAGGAAGCACATACTCTATGGGACCTCAAAATCCACGCCAGTATAGAGAAAAGACTGAACCGCAGAATACGCGGAATACGCGGAAAGGCCCGGGTTTTCCGCGTGTTCCGCGTATTCTGCGGTTCAAAACATTGCTTAGGCGAGGATTTGGGCCCCCGTCCGGGCTTGACTCTTCCAGGCCAAACTCTCTTCTCATGCCTCGTTCACTTCCTTTCCTTCTCTGCTGAAACTCGTCCTCCGGGCAACAGAACAGTAGCGCGCCGGAAAGGGCACCTTTGTCTTGGGCCAATCCGCCGACGCTCCGAAGCCCGGCGCGACCGCGTATCCAGTCTTCCCCGCCGGCACCATCGAAGGAGTGCTCGAGCGGCTTGGGTTTACCAAACAAGAGCCAGGGTGTTCCCGAGGAGGACGCCGAGCGCAAGGCCGACGATGCCGCAACCGCCGTCGGCTCGGCCACGGCCCTGGTTTTCGGCGGCTTGCCCGGCGGCCAGGAGGCCGAGCAAGCGATGGCCAAGACCGTCGGCCAGCGAATTGCTTCGCTGCTCAAGGCCGGCAGCCAGGCCGGCGCGGTGATGACAGCCGACACCACGCAACGCCTGGCCCAAGCCAAGCGGACGTACCGGCCGGACCTGACTTTGGGCGAAGCGGCCAAGGAGCTAATGGAGAGCTATCTAACGTTTCGGCCGACGAAAGCCGAACGCCGGACGCGGCCCCTGACCTAGTAAAGGCTGCAATCGGCCGGATGAGGCTTGAGCAACCGCAGTCCGGCGAGCCCCGGATTGCCGTTGCCGAGCCAGGTTCCGACGACTCCCAATCCGCAGCTACGCTCGCAGAGCAGCCCCAGCGAGAGAGCAAAGCCGGAGCGGGCACACCCGACAGGCAAACACCGACATCCGAGCCTGAAAGTGTTGCCGACTCTTCAGCTCCGTCGCGAACGCCTGAGGGCAACCCCAAAAAAACCAATAGCCGTTCGTCGATGGCCAATAGCCAAGCAGGGATGGTGGCCTGGGAGCCGCAAGATAGTTTGGCCGGCATCATTGCCCAGCGCAGCCAGGCTGGAGTTTTGGAGGTCGGATTGCCAAATGCGGTTGAGTTACGGTTTGGGAGGGCGATGGCCAAGGGAAGGCAAGTGCAACATGCCAACGAGGTGGCGGCGGTCCTCTTCCAGCTGCGTCGGCGATTCCCTTCCCTCCCGTTGGACAGTGTTCAGAAGCTTTTGCTGGTTGTGCCAAGGGGCGGGGCTCCGGGGTGCGCCTCGCCGCGTGACAGTGTCCTGACGCCGGGGCGGATGGCGATCCGGAGCCGGGAATACCATGAGTCCAGAGCCGAATTGTGGAAAAAAGATCAGGAGGATCGCGAGGCGGCCGGAAACATTCGATATGGGGTGGATTATACTTTTGAGGGGACAATTCGCCATGAGCTGGGGCATACGCTGACAACCGAGAACCATGTAAAAGCCCTGCGAAAAACTCCTTACGGGCCTTCCTGGGCCCGAAAAAACCTAAGCGAATACTCCGGCACGAACCCCAAGGAAACCCTGGCCGAGGCCTTCTGTGAATATACTCGGCCGGGTTACAAAAAAGGGTCACTCCCATCATTGCTTGAAAAGATCCTTGATGATATGGTTAACGGCAAATGATCGCTGCTCCTCCATCAGGTTTGAGTCGCGCCGAGCGGGCCCGGCTGGAGATTGTCTTGCTGCCCGAGCCTGATGACATGGAACAGCTGGCTGTCTATCGCTTCAAAGATACCAAGCAGTTTGTCGCCGAAGACGATGAAACCGCCGCGCTTATCCGAGAGGCTTTCCCCTCCGCAGACGTCCGCCTGGTTAAATAGCGCACCGCTCGGAGGCAGGAGACATTACATATAATGCCTCCTGCATCAACACGGTCGTCCCCTCCCTCACGGCTCTACAGCAAGCCATCGAACACGGCGCCGTTAATTCACGGAACGAAGCCTCCCTTGAAGCGGTGTTCCCAACCCAGTTGACGGTCCAGCGGGACCAGCTTGATGTCTCCGAACTTGAGCCCGCGGGAGAGCATCTCCTGTTGAAAGATCTGCTCGGCCGACCGTGGATTGCCGCGGATCATAAAGAGCCGAGCTCTGGTGAGTTGTCCCAGGCGGCGGCAGTGAGCGTAATGGAAGCTCTCTGCCAAGCCGAGTTCCAGGTCCCGCTCCAAGGCGACCGGATCGGGTATCGGCTCACTTTGCAGAAAAAGCGTGTAGCCGGGCGCTGCCGTGCCGTTGGCAGCCGGGGCCAGCAGGAAAAAGCCAGGGACCAGGCTTTGCCGCGCAAGCACGCGCCGGACCACTGCTTCGACGAAAACGCCGTGCAGTTTCTCCCCGAAGAGATCCGAGATGTTCCCTTCGCGTCCAATGAAACGCAGGCAGGGCGCTTCCTGGATAAAGCCAGTCACTTCGACCAGGTCCCCTAAGGGATAGCGGTAGAGGCCGCCCCCGGTGGTCACGATGACGCGATAGGTGTGTCCGGCAACAACTTCGTTCGCAAGCGAGATTCGTCCGTTCGCCGGCTCCTCAAATTCAAAGAAATGAGACGTCACCGCCAGCACCGGATCTTTTCCCTCCCGAAACGGCAGCGAGACAAAAGCCTCGGTGGCCACCAGTCCCTTGCCCTGAATTTCGATGCCGGGAAAATAACGGCGAAGCGCGTCCGCGCAGAGTTCGCTTGGCCCGTGCGTCCAGCAACTGATGACCTGGAGGGAAGGCCAAACCTTCCCGAAGAAGCGCTCGCCGGCCTCTTCACGCAGCATGGACCTGAGACGTTCGGCACGCTTCTCCGCCCCGGCGATTCCGCAGGAACCCAACGCGTCCAGAATGGCCTCGGGCCGCGCCAGAAAATCATCGAGCAGAATCGTCAGGAAAGTCGGGCTCCAGATTGAGATCAGGCTCAGGTTCCTGTCGGCCAGCAAGGAGATGAGTGTGCGGGTCTTGAACTCCGTCATATCGGCCTCCTTGGCGGCCGAAGGCGGCGTCGAGCTGACCAGTGAGAAGAGCTTCCGGCCGAGAAACCCAAGATACTCGGCGTCATGGTTGAAGCCCACCGTCAGCTTGCCATAGCTTTGCGGAGCGGTCCCGGGCGGCGAAACCGACCAGTAGGCTGTTCCCTTGAGCAGCGCCGGCTTCCGGCGGTAGAGCGCAAAAATCCACGGAGCGATGCCTCGGCGGAACTCCTCGCCAAGCGGCGCGGTCCATGGGATCAGCTTGGTGGCGGCGGAGGAGCCGCTGGTCGGCTGGAAGAGCTTGCCCCGCTCCGCAGTCAGGACTCCTGAGTCTCCGCGCGCGATGGCTTCAATGGATTCGCTGAGACCTTCATAGGGCGTGATCGGCACCCTGTCCTGGTATTCCGCAACCGAACGGAGGCGGCCAAATCCGAGCTTCAGTCCGACCCGTGTGCCGGCATTGCGCTTGAGCAGATCCAGCAGGTAGCCGGCCTGCGCCGGTCCCACGCGCCGGAGGGCGGCCTGGAACCTGCGGCAGTCGCGGAAGCAGGCCGCCATCCAGGCGCCATTGACCAGGCTGCGAGTGAAAGCGCCTGTGGACATGTTCAAAGCTGGCGGCGGATGTAAGGCCTCAAATTGTCCGGATGAAAGCGCGCCAGGCACACCAGCTCGTCGCCCCGCGCATGCCCCGGGTTTCTCTGCTGAAAGAAGGCCACGTGCGGATCGCGCAAGTGTCGCTCATCGATTTCCGCGATGCCCTCCCGCAATCGCTGTGCGCCCGGCTCCGCGCGCAGCACGCCGCTGGCCGCGTCGAAGCGTTCGCCGAAACGCCTCGCGCCAACGCTCTCCAACAAGGCTTTCTCGAACGCCGGGGTTTCGGCGGTGTAACAGGGGAAGAACTCATGAAAGAACACCGGCAGGAAACGGTAGGTCTTGTAACCTTTGCTCGTGAGCAGCCAATAAAGTTCCGAATCGGGGTGCGCCGCTCGAAGCGACAGCATCAGCCGCCCCCACGCCACCGGCAGCGCCAACGAACCCCAATGCCGCTTATCGATGATCGTATCCCCGGAAAACAAAACCTTCACCCCCCGCCCTTCCATCGGGTAATCGAAAAGCACTTGGGTGGAGAACCCATACAGGCAACCCTCGTCCTGCAGCAGGATGACCCATTGCTTGGCGCGCAGGTCGGCCAGAAATTGCCGCTCGGAAACCCCTTCATAATGCGCGCGCATAAGCTGGTGCATCCGCGCCATGCAAGCGGCGTCCAGCTTGCCTATCGGAACCGTCTGTGATTCCAGTTTCATCAAAGCGATCCCAGCTCCAGATACGGAACCAGCCCGAGATCCAGCCTCCGGACCGACTCGGCGCCGTCTTCCCACGCAACCGCATAGAGCCGGCTCGGCAACGGAAAATGCGGACGCGCCGCCAGCTCCGGCAGCAGCGGGTCGCGCTCGTGTAATCCCGCGAGAAAAAACCCGTAGCGATTCCAGTTTTTGCGGATGATCTCTTCCAATAACGCGGCGAAGACCGCGCGCTCGCTGTTCCGGATGCAGATCAACGACAGCACGAAGCAGTTCAAGGCGGCGCCCGGCTTCGGCAGATCGGGCAGGTGTTTCAGCCTGGCCAGAAGGTTGAACGGCCGGCGCAATAAGCGCAGCCACGGGGCGTAGCCGGTCACGCGCCATTGCCGGAAGGCCCGCTGATCCCAGGCCGCAACGGCGCCGATCAGCTCGTTGCCGCACCAAGCCAGAAGAAGGTCTTCCCACTCCAGATGCGACAGCAGTCCGCCGCCGGATCCGAAATCGGCCGTTTGATACGCCGGAAAGAACTGTCGCAAACGGCCCTCGCGCTGGAGAAAGGCGACGATGACCGGCGCGTCAGCGGCAGTGGCCTGCCGCACGCAAACCCGGCCGCTCCTCCCATCGTTGCGTCCGGATCGCAGGCCGAAAGCCATGCAGCAATACCGCCCAAGATCGTGATACCGAGGCAGGCCGCAGCGCCCGGAGGTCAGCACGCGTTTGGCCTGTTGGTTATCCTCCATGATCGTCGTCAGGTAGAACGGCGCGGGTTGCCGCGCGTGAAGCTCCCGAAGCACCGCGTACCCGCGCGCCAACACCGGCCCGCCCCGAACCGTTCCCGCGACGTGCAAGCCGCCCAGATAGCTCCCTTGCGTGGCCTCTCCATTGATGAACATCGGTTTGACCGAGCGATGCCCCGTCGCCACCACCCGCCCGCTGCGCCCATCGCGGCAGACCAGCACCTCCGACTGCCGGCCCTCCACGCGCAACGCGGCGAAATAGTCGGGGCCGCGATCAAAGGCAAACCGAATGAGTCCAGGCGCATCCAGGCCGCAGCCGAAGGCGCGCAACTCGGGCCCATCGGCCGCGGTCGCCAGATGGAATTGGAAGCGAGTTCCTTCGGCAGCCTGCTTCCGTCCGGCAGGCGCATCCAGGCCAGCACCCCAAGCGCAGCCGGACATACCCAGGACAGGGTCCGGCTCCGCCCGAGCAACTGAAACACCGGTGGTCGTCATGGCTCCCCTCCCAGCGGAATGCCGAATTTTTGCGACAGCTCCCGGCGCAGCATGAGGTTGAGCGTCCAGTACGCCCACGCCTGGCGCGGACTGGCGCTGTTGCAGCGAAATTCCAGGCTGCGGCGCAGAATCGATCCCCAGGCATAAAAGGATCTCCGGGCCTTCCGGCAGTTGGTTTCCACCGCCTCGGCGCTCAAGTTGGCGGGGCGGAACGGGACCTGTCCAAACCGGTAACCGTCACTCAGCCACCACTGCGGATATTTCAAATGCCCCTCTTTCTCCAGTCCCTGGTAAAGCGGGGTGCCGGGGAAAGGCACCAGGTGGTTGAAAGCGGCGATCAGGAGCTTCTCTTCTTTGGCGAAATGAACGCTCTGCTCGAAACTCTCCGGCGTGTCGTGAGGGTACCCGAATATAAAAGTGCCATAGACAAAAATGCCCGCCCGCCGAAGCCGCTCAAGCGCGGTGTGATAGTCCTCCACCTTGTTGACACGTTTGCCCATGGCCTCCAGGTTCTGGTGGTTGAGGGACTCAAAGCCGATCAGCACTCCCATGCAGCCGCTGCGAGCCATCTGGCGGATTAGAGATTCGTCCTTCAGGGCATTCAGGCTTGCCTGGCTCAACCACCGGAGGCGCAGCGGGGTGATGGCTTCGAAAAGCTCCCGCGCCCCGCCTGGGTCGCCCACGATGTTATCATCGACAAAGAAAACATAACGCTCTCGAATCTCCCGCAGCTCCTCCACGACCTCCTGGGTTGGCCGGCGGCGGTAAGTTCCTTGGAAGGCCGCGGCAATCGAACAAAAATCGCATCGAAAGGGGCAGCCCCGGCTGGTTTCCACCAGGGCCAGGGGCAGGTAACTCTTGCCCTTAAAAATGCGGCGATCCGGCCGCAGTCCCTCCAAAGGGCGGGCTCGGTCCCCTTGGTAAACAGACCTTAGCTGCCCGCGCTCGGCGTCGTTCAGGATTTCCCGCCACACCGATTCGGCTTCGCCCACGCAGACAGCGTCGGCGTGCTGCTGCGCCTCCTCGGGGCAAAGGGTGGCGTGGAAACCACCCAACACAACCGGGATTCCCCGCGCCCGGAATTTCGCGGCGATCCGGTAGCCGCGTTTTGCGGAGTAAGCCTCAATCGAAATGGCAACCAGATCCGCGCCAAGGCTGCAATCGATCGGTTCAACCCGGTCATCCAGAAAAGTCACCTGCCAATGGGACGGCGTCATCGCGGCCAGCCGCGCCATGCCCAGCGGCTGCAACTGCCAGGAGCGCACGAAAGGTTCTCCCGGCTTTCGGCCGATCGCCGGATAGATGAGAATCAGGCGACGCACAAAACATCCTCCTCTTCGGGCACCCGCCAGTGTTCGGGCAGCGGCGGCGACCCCGGATCATGAATCGAGTAGGGAGTGGCGTAGCGAGGTTCGGAATAGAGCCGCTTGACGAAAATGCGATAGCAGAGATTGCCAACGAAGTTGATGGCGCACCGAATGTCCGGATGGCTCACCCGCCGGGCGACGCGGCCCAGGCGGAAGGTTTCCCGATAGGCCCATTTGAATCCCCGATACAGCTCCTCGGGCGACATCTGTGCCGGTTGGATGACCACGTGCATCGTGTCGTAGTCGTCCCAGTTGAAGCTCAGAATCCGTTTCTCCGCCAGCATGCGTTGGAACAGCGGCGTGCCCGGGTATGGCGTATAAAGCGAGTAGCGCGGAATATCCACCCCCAGGTCCTGCACCAGTTGGACTGTGGATTCAAAGACGGTCGAGTCATCATGGTCGAAGCCGAAGACAAAGCAGCCTTGAATGGTGATGCCCCGTCTCTGCAAGGAGCCAATGAGCTCCTTGTAGCTCTGGGTCTTGTTGAAACTCTTGCGGATGCCGCGCAAGGTGGCCTGATCCCCGGATTCAAACCCGATCAGCAAATAGACGCAGCCGCTGCGCACCATCAGCTCCAACAGCTCCGTATCCTGCAAGGCATCGGCGGTAACCAGCCCGCCCCAGCGCTTGCGCAGCGGCGTCATGGCGGTGAACAATTCCCTGGCGTATTCCGCGTCATCGATGAGGCTTACGTCATTGAACCCGATCTGTTTGCCAGGCGCGGCCTTGATGTCGCGTATCACCTCGGCTACCGGGCGGCGCAGGTAATGCGGCCAGACCGCCGGCACGGTGCAGAAGTCGCATGCCCGCTTGCAGCCGCGCGTGGCCTGGATGCTGTTGGGCAGCATGTATCCGCCGGCGCGCTGCAGTTCGCGACGCGGCAGCGGGACCCCCGCCAACTCGCCGCCCGACAACGGATCTTCCCGGTAAACCCGCCGCAGGCTGCCCCGCCGGAAGTCCTCGATCAGCCGCGGCCAGGCCTGCTCGCCACGCCCCACCACGATGCTGTCGGCGTGCGCAATGGCCTCACCCGGCAGAATGCTGACGTGCACCCCGCCAAGCACCACCGGGATGCCTCGGCCCCGGAAGTGCCTTGCCAGCGCATACGCCGGCCGGGCGCACCCGGTGATGACGCTGATCCCCACCAGGTCAGCCGGATAATCCAGCGGAATACGGTCCACGCTGCCATCGACGACTTTGACGTGAATGTCCGGATAATCAGGGGTCAATGCCGCCAGCGTGGTAAGAGTCAGCGGCGCTTCCCGCAGCGACCGAACAAAGGGGCCCAGGCGCAGCTTGTGCATGTGCGCGTCCGGCATGATTAAGAGGATTCTCATAGGCCTCCTGGTTGGACCGGAACCCGGCTTTCAACCCCGTTCCCCGAAACCACCTTGTCGGAAACACAAAGCGGCACCAGTTTGCCGTCGCGCACAACCGCGTCCGGGCAGCAATGGCAATGGACCAGGCGTCCCTGCGGGTCCAGCGAAGCGGCGCATTGGAACAACAGCTTCTTGGCCGTCAACTTCGCGCCCGGGCGGCACGCGGCCAGAAGAGGTTTGAAGTTCCCCACCCCGCCGCCGGCCAGCGCGTTGAACAGCAGGTGAAGCGAAAACCGAAGCGCGCTCTGCGCCTGGTAGAAGGGATAGCGGCCCGCTATTCGGTGCGTTAGCGCCAAAAACGCCCTCTCGACCACTGTCGGCCTCAAGGAGCGCAGGCTGGTCGGTGCGCCATTCCGATGGACCGCCGCCACCAGATACGACAGCCAGCGCGGGTCCAGCGGATCCACATTGGACCCCACAAAAGCAAATGGGGTGAGGCGAAACTGCTCTTCGAGCGGACCGCAGACCTCCGGGTTGGTCAGGCGGTCCTTCCCGACGGGGTCGGGGAGCGATTCGCCAGACGCGCGCAGCCCCTCTTCCAGATCTCCGCGGATCGGCGGCATTCGTGTCGCATCCCGCCACAAGGTTATCAACAGACAGCAGATGTTTGGCGATTCGAGAGTGAAGGCGATTGCCTCGGCGGCTTCCTCGAGTTTGTCCGGATAGACGGTCACGGCCAGACCGGCATCCATCCCCTGGGCGACAATTTGCGCTGCTTTTTGGGCCCGCAGTCGCCGCAGGTCTTCGACTGAGGCATTCGCCGCCAGGTCCGGCCGCCTCTGCTGCGGTTCGATATGCAGGAAGATAAGATCGGTGCCCGCCCTTTTGAGCCTGGCCAGCATCCCTGGCTCGAGGTCCACCCCGTTGGAAAACAACTCCACAAACAAACCGCGGCTCTTCACCATCCGCACGACCTCGACAAGCTCCGGGTGCAGGGTGATTTCGCCCCCGACAATCGACAGGGATTGCAGCTTGCGCAGCCGCAGCAAGGTGTCGAGTTCCCGCTCGATCTCCGATAGCGATTTGATCCGGTCCGGTTGAGTGTTGAAGCAATCCCGGCAACGGATGTTGCAGCCGCGCAGAATATCCAGCACCGCGTGCGGAACGGTCTGCAACGTCCAAGGCAAAGGCATCGGGGACGGTTTCATGCTGAGAGGGCCATCGGAGCCGCCGGATCGGGTTTGCTTTTGGGCAGGCGAATCAGCTCGGCGGCCCGCGAGAAAACCTCGTCCGGGACCTCCGCCGCCTGCATGAGCTGAACCGCCTGGTCGAACGGATTGCGGACGCGTCGCAACGCCAGGGCCCGGCTGAGACCAAAATGGCCAAGGCAGCTCAGCGGCATGGTCCAGGCCGGAAAATCCGAACCATAGACCACCTTCGACAACAACGCCGGGTCGTTCAAAATGATCCGCAGGGGCCGCACGCGCGTGATGATGCCGAAGGCGCTGAGGTCGCCATAGAAGTTGGCGTGCTCCAAGGCCATCCGCCGCCAGACCCGGAAATAGGATCTTTCATGAAGAAAGACACTCGTTCCGCAATGGGCCGCAATGACCGTCACTCCTCGCTTCAGCGCCGGGATGAGCTTCCGCGGATCGTTGAGCGAGTTGGGATACGCTTTCAGGGTGTGCTCGCTGCCGGTGTGGCACAACAGCGGCAGATGATGGTGCGCAAGGGCTTCGTAAAAGGGGAAGCACCTCGGATGATCCGCTTCGATGTTCTGAGCTGCGGGCAGCCATTTTACCAGGCAGGCCCCCCGCTGAATGACCCGTTCGAGCTCGGCCAGCGCGTCGCGCCGATAAGGATGCACGCTCGCTCCAAAGATCGTCTTGGGACTCTTTGCCGCCACGTCCGCCGCGTAATCGTTGGCCGTGACCAACAGCGTTTTCTTTTCATCGCGGGTCCCGTCCAGGCGGTAGGCCGCGTCCAACGCGAGCAGCACCGCCTGATCTGATTTGCTCCCGTTGAGCCAGGCCAGCGTTTGCCGGACAACCAAATCATCGAACGCCGGTTGACCGGCCTTCCAGGACAACCCGAACCGCGCCAGGAACCCCCGGAAGGACAAGCTCCGGACCAACGACGGAGCCAGGTAATTGCCCGGATGACTGGCGGAGGTTCCCGCCACGTGCACATGGAGGTCGCAGATCATGGCTGAGTGTCGCTCCTGGAAATGCGGACACCCCCCCGCCATTTTCCGAACGGGGGTGAAACCAGAAAGGCGCGGGTGCATTCATCCGGGGCGATTTCGGTGCCGGCAGTCAGCAAGGAGTAGCCGCCAATCACCGCGCGGTCGCCCACCACAATGGTGGCCAGAATCAACTCCAGTTCCTGTTGGTCGTTTCGCGCCAGGACATGCGGGTTGAGCCGCACTGCCGCCCCGAAAATCACTCCGTCCCCGATATCGAGAAATGAACGGTCCAAAATCCGCAACCCTGCCCCCCAATAGGTCAGCCGCCCCACGCGCGCGCCCCAGAGCCGCAGCCAGGGAGTATAGAGGCCTGGAATCAGGCGCATGAACTCCTCAAGCATCGGCAGCCGGCAAAAGACCACCTGCAGGTTGGCCAGCGCCCACCAGACGAAATACTCGCGGCTCCCGATTCGAATGTGTCCTTCGCGAATGGGCGCGATGGTCCTGAGCACTCTGGCCGCCAATGGCGGCGCCAGATAAAGAACAGCCGCGCCGGCCACCAGGCGCCATCCCCAAGGACCCCACGGACACCCGGCAACCAGTCCCACGCCCAGCAGATGCGCGAAGGCCAGATAATGCAGCCCCAGCATTAAAAGACGCTGCGCGGAGCTCAGCTTGAGAGCGGCATCGCCGGCGCTCAAAACCTGGGCGGCCGCTGATGCGTTTGCAGGCGCGGGGCTCATGATCTGGCTGAAATACAATTCAACATCAGGGCTTGTTTTCCGGGTTACGCCCTCGCGCTCCCCTTGCGGCGGGCGGCAATCAAACCCAGAACCAGGCCGAGGACCACCCCGCCTATTCCCGCCGCGACCGTGACACCGCGCCAGAAGGAGGCAATTCTCGCGACCACCGGGCTGTTAATGAAATCGGTGCCCACATGCGCCAGCGCCACCTTCCATTGGCCATCCTCTTTGACCACGGTGGCGCTCCAGCGGTTGGTCATCATGACCGTTTCCCCGGACCGGAGTGTGTAGGTGTCGGTGGTGCTCCCGTAGCAAACCCCCGTGTTCTCGTCGATGAAACGGGTGCGAATATCCGCGGTCGGATCGGTCTTCATGCTCGTCAGCAGGGCGTCTTTGGAACGGAACATCCGATCAAAAAACTCCTGGGCCTGGGCCTCATTGGTAATGACAGTTTGAGTCACCGCCGTGAAGGCGAATTGCTTCGCGAAGCAGGACGCCAGCGCCTTGGCATCCAGATTGTTGATTCCAGCGGCAGCCTTCTCGCGCAATTGGCGAAGCGCGGCATGATCCGCCTCGCGGTCCGCTTCCGCGGCGCCGACAACGGCGGCGGCAATCATCTGATAAACGATCGTGACAGTGAGCAGTGCAACAGCCCGGGTAGTCTTCATTTGTTTCCTTTAGGTAAATTGTTGCTGACTTCGCGATGGTGCCGCCAGGCCGCACGACCAATCAAGCGCAATCCAAGTTCGCAGTCCCGAGTTCATGGAGCTCACTCTAACGCACAGGTCGGCGGAAGCGCTCATTGAAAAAGCGGCTGCCATCATTGGTTTGACTGATGTTGCAGGAAGGCCAAACTCCACGGAGCATGAACAATCCTCCGCTATCCGAACCGGGGCTCGTCCCGGCGGCTGGACAGGTCCCCCGCAAGTCGCCGGGAAAAATCGCGCTTTTCCGGTATTATCCCCGATTGGAGGATGGGCTGCCCTACGTGTCGCTGGGCCTGTTCCCAACGCTGGTGGAAAAGCTGGATCGGGTTGGAAACGCCATTGGCCTCCCCGGGCTATACGCAAAACGAGACGATCTATCCGGCTCCCCATACGGCGGAAACAAGGTCCGCAAGCTGGAGTTTCTTCTGGGCGGGGCGCTGCGGGCAAAAGCCCGGGAAGTCATCACCTTTGGCTTTGCGGGATCGAACCATGCGTTGGCCACCGCCGTCTATGCCAAACAGCTTGGACTTGCGAGCACCTCCATGCTCCTGCCGCAGGTCAATTCCCAATACCTCCGCCGCAATCTCCTGGCCAGCCATCATTTCGGAGCCGAACTCCATCTTTACAGAAACAGAGCCGCGCTCAGCTTTGCGCTCCTCTGCAAGCTCCTTCGCGGCAAAATGAAACGGGGAGCCTTTGCGCGGATTATCCCGGCGGGCGGCTCCTGCCCGCTGGGAGTCGTGGGCTATGTAAACGCCGTGCTGGAATTAAAGGAGCAGATCCTGGCGGGAGAAATGCCGGAACCGGACCGTGTTTATGTCCCCATGGGATCGATGGGCACGTCAGTGGGCTTGGCGCTCGGCTTAAAGGTGGCGGGACTCAAAAGTCAGGTCATCGCGGTCCGAGTGATTGGCGAGCAATTTGCCAACGCGGCAAAAGCCGCCCTCCTCTTTGACCAGACGGCTCGCTTCCTCAATAAACTGGATCCGGCGTTTCGCCGTCTTTCCCTGAGTGAGGATGCTCTGATAGTCCGGGGTGATTGCATCGGCGAGGGCTATGCGCATTTTACTCGCCAGGGGGTTGAGGCCGCGGAACTCATGAAGAAAGAGGCCGGCATCATTCTGAATGGAACCTACTCCGCCAAGGCCTTCTCCGCGCTTGTCCTTGATGCCCAAAGCCAGGCTCTCAGGGGCAAAACCGTGCTCTTCTGGAACACCTACAATTCCAGGGATCTCTCCGGCATTACCGCCGCCATCGACTACCATGACTTGCCCGGGGAATTCCACCGCTACTTCCAGGAGGACGTTCAATCGCTGGACAAAACAGATCTGGACCGCTGAGCCACTATCAATCTCGGGGCCGCACCCTTCGTTCGAAATCTCTATCGGCGGCAACAAGATCCCAACTTAGACGTCGAACCGCCGAACAGACGATCTTTATCTCCACTCCGTTCGAGCCTTTGGGAATGACGCTCGTCAAGGGCCAGTCCGTATCCATCCCGGCACGCAACTCGCTGGCCATTCGTTCCAAGTGGCCCTGGATCCCGGCGCTCTTTTCAAGCAGCCAATGGCGGATGGTTTCCGGAGTGTCTGGAAGATGTCGCCCGCGGCAGCGTGCGTCCACAAACCATTCCAATGCCGAATCCCTGGATCTGCGGCCTGGCTTGAACCCCTCCAGGACTCGTTCACCGTTCAGTTCCACACCGGTTCGGATTCCGCCGTCTTTTCTCTTTTGGTGGTAAAAGTTCCATGTTTTCATGCGCCGCAATCGATCACACTCGAAAGCGTAGCCGAATCTTCCAAACAGGGCAATCCACGCTCAACCTGGTTCTTTCTCTCTCGCGAACTCTCCTCCTGCCTTGGCGATTCGATACTGGTAAAAGCGAAAGCCAAGATAGGACAGCAATACCAAAGGTTTCACCCACAACGGCTTTTCGAACATCCGTTTGGACAGGGCGCTCCAGGAATAGGCTCGCTTCCGCACCAGATCCGTTCCGCGCGCCAATTCCTCGGGGCTCATCCGCAGAGGACGAAAAACCACGTTCTGCCCATTATACAAGGACCAGTTGCGCGTCAGGATTCGTCCTTCCTGCTCCAGTTTGTCGAAGACCGGTGTTCCGGGAAAAGGGGTGTAGATGCTGATTTGGGGCAGATCAAACTTCGCGTTCACGATGTAATCCGCCGCCTCCTTGAATACCGGCGCGTCGTCCGTGTCGAAGCCAAAGACAAAACACGCCTGCACCAGGATGCCGTGCTCGTGCAGAATATCCACCACTCGCGCATAGGTCTTGCCTATGTTCTTCACCTTGCCCGCGGCCGCCAAGGCTTCGGGCCGAATCGATTCAAACCCCATCAGCAACCCGCGGCAGCCGCTCCTGGCCATTATCGACAGCAGCTCGGGATCGTCCACTACGTCCAGCGACGCGCAGCCCAGCCACCATTTTCGCAGCTTGGCCAGCTCGGAGAAAAACTCCTTCGCGTGCTCGCGGTCTCCAATCAAGTTCGGATCCAAAAAGAAGATGATTTTGCTCCGCATCGCCTTGATCTCGGCAATGACGTCGCCAATCCGCCGGCAGATGTGCGCGCGATGGAACCTGTGGCTGATGCAGAAATCGCACTTGTTGGAGCAGCCTCGGCTCATTTCAACGGTGCACCAGCCGATGTAATCGCGCCGGTGAATGCCCGAGCGGTCGGGCGCCACAATCAGCCCCGGGTCAAACGGCTCCGGGTCGTCATACAGCCGCTCCATGCGCCCGGCGGCGTAGTCCCGCAGCAGCCGGGGCCAAGTCCGCTCCGCGTACCCGCGCACGACCACATCGGCATGCGCAAGGCTTTCCTCTGTCCGCAAGGTAGGATGCACGCCGCCCAGCACCACCGTCGCGCCCTTGGCGCGGAACCGCTCGGCAATCTCAAAGGCCCGCGGGGCGGTGCCGGTAATCGCGGTGATTCCCACCAGATCCGCGGCGGCGCCAAAATCCAGATCCTCCACCATCTCGTCCACAATGCGGACCTCGGCCCTTAACTCCGGCGGCACCAGGGCCTTGAGGGTGGGCATTGTCAGCGGCGCGTATCGCAGGCTCCGGCCATAAATCCCCGTCGAATGGCGCTGGAGATAGTTCTGGGGATGGATGAGCAGGATTTTCACAGCGGGGATTCTCTCCATGGTTACGATCTCGCCTCCTGCCCGCGCCACCGCTGAAACGCCTTGGCCGGGGTGACGGTCAGGCCCGTATGCCCCGTCAAAACACACTCCAGTTGCTCGATCCCCGCCAGCTTTCGGATCGAGCCGATCTGCGCCTGCCCATCGTGGTTGAACCAGGCCAGGAATGGGAGGATTTCGCCGTGCCGCAGCCGGAGCGTATCCCCCGTGAAAAGCAGCCTTCCTCCAACCAGGTAAGACACCGCCCCAGGCGTGTGGCCAGGCGTGCTCACCACCCGCACCGTGATGCCTCCCCTCTCCAGCTCCTGCCCGTCCCGGACCCTCTCCAGTTTCCGGGACTGGATCGAAAACCTCGGACTTAAGTGCGGCCCTTCCTGTTCACCGACAAACACCTCGGCGTTTGGGAACGCTGCTAACCCCCGCGCATGATCCCAGTGCGAGTGAGTCAGGAATACAGCGACGACATCTCGCACGCTGAGTCCCAACTCTCCAAAGGCGCTGATGATGTGGCCAGGCCGCCAGCCTGAATCAATGCAAACCAGGCCGGCCGTCCCCTTCACCACATAAAAATTGACCAGGCTGTCCCGAATCGCCACGACCTCGCGGTAGGCTGGCCCGGTCTTGAGCAAAGCGGGAAACAGCATCCGCCAAATCATTTCGGGAGCCTTCTCCGCCTCTGCTGGGCCAGGCAGATGAGGTTGGCTAGCCAGAACTGCACCGCAATCGCGCTGTTCGGACAGGACTCGACACAGCAGAAACAGTCGATGCAAATCGAATGATCGATTGCCGGATAACCCGTGCGCCCGTCCTCCCGGATGGCGTGCCTGGGGCAAACGCCGCCGCAAATGCCGCACTTCTCGCAAAGGCCATTCTTGATCTTCGGCCGCAATCGAAACAGCCGGGGCGTGAGCCCGAAAAACGGCTCCGGTATGCCGGCGAGGAGCCGCGCCACAGAGGGTTTTAGACTGGCCGCCTTTAGCTGAGTCACGCCGCTTCCCACACAGTCAATTTGGGATTCATCCAGACATCCCAGGCCGCCTGAAGCCGCCAGCCGGATCATGGGGACCGCCGAGGGACGTATCCGCAGCGCGGCGCACGCCGTTGCATCCAAAGCCACCGCATCGCGGCTTCCCAGCAGGACCCCCACCGGCAGCGGCCGTCCATGGGCCGGACCGTTGCCCTCCATCGCAACGACAGCGTCCGCAATGGTCAGTTGCGGTTTGATCGCGCCAAAGACCCGCACCAGAAAGGCGCTCATCGAAAGCGGTGAGGGATACTTCACGTGAAACCGCGATTTGGCCGGGCCGCTGACAATCCCATAAACGTTTTTCAAACCGCACGTCAGCGTCGTCAGGCTATGCGTCTTGAGCTTGGGCAGCGAGATCACCACCTCCACGTCCCGGTACCATTCCGGCACCGCCAGCACATCGTTGCCGCACGCCAGAGGGCTTTGTTTACCCTGCCACGACTTCAGTTGCGCCGGCGTCCCCTCCACGGCTCCCGCCATCCCCGTCCCTGCCCAAAGCGCCGCGGCGGACTGCATGGCCACAGGGCTGTCCCCAACCCACACCCGCCCGGCTCCCGCTTTGAAGCACGCGAGCACGACCTGCCGGACCACCTCCGGATGGGTTGTCACCGCGTGGCCGGGCGGGTGGGCGCTGAAGAGGTTTGGCTTCACGAGCACCGTTCGTCCCCCTTGGACAAACGCCGCAAGTCCCCCCAAGGTCTCAAGGACCTCCTTGAGCGCCTTTTCCACCTCATGGGGCGAGTACGACGCACAAGCCGCAACCGCCACCCGACTGCGGCCCGTAGCTGCCGGCTGCGCCGGGCAGGAGACCACGGGTTGCACCGAAGGTTTAGAACTCATCTCATTCATGCCTGTTTTTGCGATCTCTCCGATTCTGGCGTTCGCGGCCACCGACAGCAGAGACCATAGCCTGCCGCCCCCAGCACAATCCCGCCAGCCGCATCCAGCATCACGTGCTGCTTGGTCAGCATCGTTGATACAATGATCCCTGCCACCCAAATCCAGATCACCCACCGAAGCCACTTCGGCCACGAAGCCGCCCTGAAGACTGCATGACAGCACGCGCCATGAAAAACCGCGAGAGCGCAGTGAAGCGAAGGAAACGCGTGCAATTCACCGTCCACCCGGATCAATAGCCGATACAGAAGATTGACGTCCGGAACCGGCGCCGGGCGAGGGCAGGCGGTGGGGAAAAAGAAGAATATGGCGAACCCCGCCAGGCTGATCGACACCAGTCCCCGTGTGTAGCGGCCCAGCTCTCGATTCGATTTCATCAGCCACGGCGCGATCGGCAACAGCAGCCAGAGCGATTCATAGAGATACACGCTCCCCGGAATAAAAGGGACCCACTGGTCGATCGGCAATGCCTTCACCACCCTTGCCGGAAACAGAGGATGCCTTTGAAGGAGGAGATAGGTGGTCCAAAACCCGATGCTCAAGACCGAGCCGAGCAGGATCTTTCGCCCCGCGTTTGCCCGTAGCCGAAGGGCAAGCTCCGCAATCATCGGGCCGCCCTGGCGAGCAAGAAGAGCCGCCTGCTCCACCGGCCCTTGCTGATGCCGTCCGTCCTTCTGGCAGTCTGTGGATGTCGAAGTCAACCGTCGCCAAGTCTAGACCCGGCCCCAAGCCCGTCAAGCGCCCCTCGACAAAGAGCCAAGCAGAGGGAGCAGCCCAGTTTATGGCCACCGCTCTCCTTAGCGCCTCGCTTCGGCGAGGTGACCGTCGAGGAACGAGGTGCCCCAATCGCTTTAGCGGCTTGCTTTGAACCCACCAGCAATAAAAGAAAGTGCTCATCACCAAATAACTGCTACCAAGAAGGCGGGAATTCTGTTCCTGGTGCGATATGCGGTCCACGAAGACTCGCGTCTGCTCGCCTTGACGGGGTGATTGGCTGGACGAAAGGTAGTGAGGACACTTGCTCGGAGTCCGCATGTCCAGCTTGGGAAGCAGACGCCGGGCACGCCGCCTACTTGGGTGCCGCCCACAGTTGCGTCATCGGCAGACCGTGCAAGTTTGCAGCGAACGGAATGACTTCATTGCCGGTGTAAAGCACCACGCCGCGAACCCAGCGCTTGCCCCCAGCGGTGAGGTGGCGATGAATCATGGCTGTATAATCAACCACTGTTTGGCTGGAAATGGTTTGGCGCGGCTCCGTAGGTGACAACGCCAGACGGCACCAATGGATGGCAGGGGCTGCGCCCTCCGGTTTCAATGAAACGCCAGCCCGGAAAAAATGGACCAAGCTATGGCTGACCCCATCGACATAAGGGTTTTTGCTCAGGTGCGGAGGGCGAGCTGGGGGGGCATGGTTGGAATAAAGGAGGGGCTCATGGATGTGAAGGGCCCAGTGCCGCAGATCTACACTTTCAGTGGTGTCTGGCTGCTCCCGGTCGTGTTGAGCTTGATCGCCGGCAGCGCGGATGTCACTAGCTTTCTTGGGCTGGGCCTGTTCAGCTCTCATGTGACTGGAAACCTGGTCATCCTTACCGCACACCTCGTGGGCGGGAGAGCCGACAACACCACCCTCTTCCTTTCCGTACCGATCTTCATCCTCGGGCTCGCCCTGACGAGGCTGCTGGTGGCTGGTTTGGAGGCACGCAAGATAAGCCCCTTGCGGCCCCTGTTGCTGCTGCAGTTTCTGATGCTGGCGGGCGCTTTCGCGGTCTGGCTCGCCTTGGGGCGTCCTTCGGCTCCAGAGGCGCGAGGTATCATCGTTGCCGGGCAACTGAGCGTCGCGGCCATGGCCGTGCAGCACGCGCTGGTGGCGCTTTCGCTGCATGGCTCGCCCACCACGGCGGTAATGACGACGAACCTTACCCACTTCATCGTGCATGCCGGGGATGCCCTATTGAGGCATAATCCAGAGGAGATAGCTGAGGCGCGTCACCGAGTGAGGCACGCATGGCCGGTTATCCTTGGCTTCATCGCAGGCGCCGGCCTGGGCGCGGCGTGCTTCGCGGCTGCGGGCGTAAAGTCCCTGGCGCTGCCTGCCGGGCTGGCGCTGGTGGCGCTGGCCGTGAAGCCGGCGGCCGGACCCGCTGGCAGGAAACCATCATTCTCCTTTTGATATCCGCCCTGATGCCTACCCTAAAGGGTGGTGTATTGGGAGGGCAAGGCCTGCTATAATTCGTGGAAATTAGCCCAAACAACCACAAAACAACATGAAAACAATAGTGTTCACCTCAGTTCTATGCCTGGCCGCCAGTTTGGCGCCCGCGCAGAATCTCCTGGTCAACGGAGATTTCAATACGCCAAGCACCATCCTATCTTCCAGCGGTGGTGAAAACTACGCGGCCACTCCTACGGGTTGGACGACCTGGACCTATAGCCCGAACAATGACGTTTGGGTCAACCATCAACAGGATAACACCTACAGCTATGATGGCAGCTTCTATATGGGCCTGGGCAATTTTGGCGGTTCCGGAGACGCCTGCGGATTTTACCAGACAGTTCCCGGAACGGCGGGGACCACTTATAATCTGAGCGTGGAAAGCGGCGTTCAAAACTGGTGGTGGCCGGAAGGCGAGATGAGACTCTTCTTCTTGGATGCCTCCAACGACATTTTGGGCCAGCAGATTGAGAATGTGACCACCAGCATCACCGGCTATGACCAAGGCTTGCCGTGGACACAGTATAGCGTGTCGGCAACCGCTCCGGCGGGAACAGCCCAGGTGAAAGTCGAGTTTGCCGTGAATTACAATACCAGCAGCGGCGGCGGCGGCACGGTCTTTTTTGATGATGCCGTGCTGACGGCGGTGCCTGAGCCTTCGACCTGCGCGGTGTTGGCGCTTGGCGGACTGGCCCTGATGGGCTATCGGCGCCTCTCTCGCCGTTCCTAAGGGTTCACTTTTAGCCTGAGGGAAAGTTCTCACGGTCCGGTTCCTTTCGGCGGAGAAATCTGAAATGATCTTCTCCGCCGAAAGTTTTTCTGTTCCAGCCTGCTTCGGTTAGGCGATTTTATCGCGTCGGGGTTCAGTAAGGGCCTGTCTGCTGGCGATGGCCGACGATGCGGAAAGACGCTACCCCAGAGACAATGTTGGTCTCGGAGGCCCTATCCAAAGTTGGCATTTCCCGTGTGGCATGAACCTGATATTCGCCGTTTGTTGTCAGGTTGAAGTTCTTGGTCAGGTCAATAAAGAACTTCCGCTGCGTCCTAGCTGGACTTAAGAGCAACCCTCTTGACCCTACGCGCAACCCTCTCACCCGCTCTAAAAATGTACCGTCTCTGGGCTCATCGTTTCGGCGGATGCGGTCGGTCCCGCGCATGACAACAAAATCAATGTCGCTCGTATCGACGTAGGGCGAAGCGAGATAACTGAGAGCCTTATCGGTAACGTTACGGACAATGACGCAGGCTTTAACCGGTTGGCCATTCGTAAACGAGTCCGCATGAAGACGTATCGAGAGTTGAAATCCTTCCGAAACTGGCCCCCAATTTCCTTCGGAGTCCTCCTCCGAAGGGCGGGAGTCCTTCGCATGCTTGGCCTCCTCAATCTGTTCGGGCTTGAAGGAAATCCTATCTTCGGGGTGCCATTTCCTCTCATCGGTGATGTAAAACGTGTTGGTGCTGGCCAGCAAAGGCGCGGCCAGCAGAACCGTGCTAATCATTAACACGTTTAGTGCCTTTGTAATCATGTTCAAAAAGAACTTCCTCTTTCAGAAGCGAAGGATGCCGCGCTGGGCGGCCACGGCCACGGCTTCCGTACGGTCAGCGGCCCGCAATTTGGCCATGATGTTTTTGAGGTACCACTTGGCGGTGTTCTCGGAGATATTCAGGGCGTCGGCGATTTCCTTGTTGGCCAGGCCTTTGGCCACGTGCTCGAGCACGAGCATTTCGCGCGCGGTCAGGTCTTCGAACAGCCGCCGGGACGCCAGGCGTTTGGCGACATCTTCGGGAAGCCAGCCGCGGCCGGCAGCGACGGCGCGGATGCCGGGCATGAGCTTGTCTTCGGCCGAGTCTTTAAGAACATAGCCCGCGGCTCCCGCTTCGAGGGCTTTGTGAATGTCCTCGTCTCCGTCCAGCGCCGTGAGCATCAGAATCCGGGCCTCAGGGCAGTGTTTCCGAATCTCCATCGTGGCCTCGATGCCGCTCTTGACCGGCATACGCAGGTCCATGAGTGTCAGGTCGGGCTTGCGTTCCAGGAACAGGGCCACGGCCTGGGTGCCGTCGGCGGCTTCCGCGACGACTTCCATATCGGGTTCGGCGTTGACCAGGGCCGCCAGTCCCATGCGCACGATGTAGTGGTCGTCCGCTATCAGGATCCGAAGGCGCGAGGGTTTATTCATGGTCTGAGGGTTCATCTCCCAGCGTGGTTGCGAGGGTCGTTTCAATCGGAATCTGAGCTTTGACGCGGGTTCCTTTTCCGGGGGCGCTCGTGACGGCGAGCTGGCCGCCCAGGCGTTTGGCCCGTTCGGACATGCCCTGCAATCCGAAATGCCCCTCGTTGGGCCCGGCGCAGTGGTCCGGGGCGAACCCGGTCCCGTCGTCGGAGATTTCCAGGCTGACGCTCTTATCGTCAAACCCCAGAGCGATGCGGGCGTGCCGGGCGCCGGAATGCTTGACGGCGTTGGTTAAGGCTTCCTGGCCGATACGCAAGAGGTTTTCCTCGACGACTTCGGGCAGCGGGCGGGCGGCGCCGAGCGTCTGGACTTGGAGCTGGATGCCGGCGCCCTCGGCGATTTGGTTTCCGCTCATGGCCAGCGCCTGGGCGAGGTCGAACTTTTCGAGCTGCCGGCTGCGCAGGTCCCAGATCGAGCGATGCAGATCCACGCGGCTCATGCGCACCATGTTGCGCACCAGTCCCAGATGATGGCTGGCGGCATCCGGGGCCTGGGTGAAGAACTTGGCCACCATTTTCAACTGCAAGGAGATGCCTATCAGCATTTGCTCGAGGGTGTCGTGCAATTCCTTGGCCAGGCGGGTTCGTTCGGCCAGCGTGGCGCGGAATTGGACCTGGGCTTCTTTCCGGGCGGAGATCTGGCACTTGAGCTGGGCGGTTCGCTGCTTGACCGTCCATTCCAGCATATCATGGGCTTGCTGGAGCTCCTTGCGATCCAGCTCCCGTTGGAGAATTAACTGGCGCAACGTGGAATTCTTTTTGGACACCATGATGATCCAACTGGCTCCTACCAGGATAATTGCAAAAGCTATCCCCAGGACGATGATCAAATGCCGGGGGGTGAGCCAGCTTGGCTCCGCCAGCAGCCGCACGCTGCCCGGGCCCGGCAGCAGCAATTGAAAGGACTTGATCTTTCCATCCTCTCCGCTCTGCAAGAAGCAGATCCCTCGCGCCTCCACCAGGCTGCCGATGGGGATGGAGGAGATGCGCGGGTCGGTTGTAACGCTCTCGGTTTCGGCGGTGAAGACGAGGTTGCTGGTCTGGATGACCAGGATGGTTTTTGCTCCCTCCACGGAGTTGAGGGAGGCGGGAGCCCCTTTGACCAGGCGATCGAGCAGCTTGCCTTGGAGGACGACGTAATCCGCATGGTGCAGCCCTTCGAGCACCTCCTCGATGGGGACTTTGGCTGGCGGCTTCTCGGCCCGGCCTTCGGAGCTTTTCCTGAGCACGGCATCCTTCAACACGGGCATGAAGCTCTCCAATTCCGGGAAGCCGACGGCTTCGACCTGGTCCCCTGGCGAGAGCGCCAGAGTCTGCTGGCTCTTGATTTGCAATCCGCCGCCGGCATCGCCAATAAAAACATCTTCGCCCGGGCGCTGATAGGTGACGACGCCCTTGACATGGACCCGCTCTCCGGGCGAGCGACCGCTCCGGTACTGGCCAACGCTGTTGATGGGGGTCAAGGGTCCATCAAAGGGCGCCGCGACGGCGGGCTTATCCACGGCGAAATCGTCCGGAAACGGCGCATAAACGGCCGTCGCCAGGGCATGTCGCAAGGGGGCGTTGTAAGTGGCGGCGGCGGTTCCGCGCACCCGAACGGCGGCGCCGACGAGCGATTGGGGATCGAGGCCGGCCATCACCCGGCTGTAGACGCGCACCCGGCAGCCTCCGGAGACGAGCTCGCTTTGCAACTGTCCCTCTTTGACCTGCGCGCTGCGGATGATGCCCCGGATCTCGACCCGCTGGCCATCCTCGTTCCCGGACATCAGTTGTTCGATCGCCACCACCTTGGGGTTCGGCAAGGGGGCGGTTCCGGTTTTTGTCCACTGCGGCTTGCTGATAATCGGAGCATACCCTCCCGGGTAGCTGACCCCCGATACGGTCACCAGGTCGCCGGCTTGGGGTTGCACGCTGCTGATGTTCTCCACAAACACCCCGCCGCTGGCGTCCTGGACAAAGAACCGTCCTCCCCAATTCTGTTCCGCCGCGGTAACGACCCCGCTGACCGAAATGGCTATTCCGCGCCAGGCTTGATCGGCGGAAAGCGCGAGCACGTCCGCTGCGTTGGTAAGGACCAGGGGTGAGTCCGCCGCCTGAAGACTTGGTTGAGGACGCAGCAGAACAACCAAAACGCATCCCAGCAATGCCACAGGTCTTCTCATCGTGAGGGGCTACGAGCCTAGCAGCTAAAGGGGCCTGGTTCCAGGGAAAACGCTTTAGCCGCACCTACCCGAAAGGGTGGTAGCAGGACTTAAGGCTCCGTAAAGGAAGCCTGTTGGCCCTTGCGCATTGGAGGGAGTTACCAAGGTAACTTGATTTACGGAGTACTTACTACGGATCGGGTGCGATCTCGACCTGTCCGCTGTAATTGGTCTCCAGGAAGAACCCGCCGCCGAGGTTCTGTTTCTGCAAAACCGCGCCTCGGAAGGAGAGCGTCTTTGGATCCGCGCCCGCGGGGTTCGCGACGCTGCCGCCGAACAAGCCGGTGGAAGCGGTGAAGGTCAGCTTGAACGACTTGTTGGTGCTCACCACTCGGTCGTTCGTCACGGTGAAGGGGCAGTTGTAGCCTGATGGCAGGTCTTCTCCCGCCATCCACGCCTGCCCGTTCGTAAAGCCCAACACCTGGCCGCCAGAAGAAACGTAGGCCGAGCCCATTGCCCCGGAGGTGATGCTGAAGCCGGAGGAGTAATACCTGGCTGGCTGCACTTCCTTAATCCAGGTCAATTGCCCGGCGATATCATTGGTCGCCTGATTGGTGAAACTCAGCCAGCCCAACACGACCCCCTTCCCTGAATACAACGAAGCGTAGAACGGCCACAGTCCCTCTCCGGAAACGCTGGCGCTCGTAGAAATCGGCGTGCCGTCGGCCAGGGAACCGGACAGCTTCGCCAGCCCGAGGCTACTGACGGTTACAGCGCCAAAACCGTCGCCGGACGGTTGCTCGGTCGGGTCAGCGCCCCCGGGGATCAACAGGGTGTACTTGGCGCTCTGATCCCAGACGCTCTGCCTGGAATACCCCGCGCGGAACGCCGTCAAAGGCACGCTCCAGGCGCCGTTGCTCACCGTGCCGGTGACAGAGCCGCTGCCAGCCAGGTCAAATTGCAGCGTCACCGTCAGTGTGTTGGTTTCCGTCAAAGGCACCTTCTTCGAGAGATAGCCGGTGAGCGAAAGCTGTCCTGACAGGCTGTAGCTCCTGCCTCCCAGCCCGAGCTTTCCGCTAAATGAACCACTGCCTGTTGGCGTGATCGTAACCATGCCCGCGTTGTCGACGGCCACATTTCCGGAATCGAAGAACAGCCCTTCGTAGGTGCCGGCGATGGGCGTAAAAGGATTTACGATGAAGTTCGCCTGCAGGACCATTCCCGCCTGGGCGGTGAATGTCAGCGTGGCGTTGTTTGAAACGATGCTGCCGGTCCAGCCGGAAAAGACATAGCCCGACGCCGGCATGGCGGTCACCTTATATTGCTTGCCAATCTGCAAGCTGCTGAGATTCGGCGAAATGGTGCCGTTACCGCTGATGGTAATCCCGGAGAGGGTGCCGGGGGCATAGGTTCCTGACGCCGTGGTTGTATGATTCGCCGAGATGGTCACGGATTGGCTCGCCGGGGCCGTCCAATTTGAAACCGCTCCGAACGCAACCGTATGGTTGCCGGCCGTGAGATTCGTCACGATGACGCCGCTGGCCTCCCAGGCGCCGCCGTCCACCTGCCACAGCGCGCCCGCGCTCACGGCGGCAGCCGGGCCAAGGCTCACCTGCAAGGAGCCCACTTGGGCCGCCGAATACGTTCCGGTTGCGGTGGTTTTGACGCTTGAAACGATGGTGATGGTTTGGCTTGCCGGGGTTACCCAGCCTGTGGCCGTCGAGAAAGCGACGGAATGGCTGCCCGGCGAAAGATTCGTCACCGTGGCGCCACTGGCCTGCCAGGCGCCGGCGTCCACCTGCCACTTGGCGCCAGCCGTTACGGCCCCGGCGGGAGCCAGGTTCACCTGCAGGGAACCGTCTTGGACGGCTGTGTAATTCCCGGTTACGGTCGATGTGGAGTTTGAGCTTAAGGTGACCGTCGCGTTGGGCGGCGTTATCCAGTTGGTCACCGTCGCGAACACGACCACATGGCTGCCGGGGGCCAGGTTTGAAATCGTCACACCGCTAGCCTGCCAGGCGCCGCCGTCCACTTCCCATTCGGCTCCCGCGCTGATCGCCCCTGCCGGGGCAATGTTCACCGTCAAGGCGCCAGTTGGCGCAGCCTGGACAGTATAGGTCCCGGTTACCGTCGTCGTTTCGTCCATGGCAACCGTGACGGTCTGGTTCGTGGGGGCGGTCCAGCCGGCGACCGTGGAGAAGGCAACCGTATGGTTGCCGGCCGTGAGATTCGTCACGATGACGCCGCTGGCCTGCCAAGCGCCGCCGTCCACCTGCCACTGCGCCCCCGCGCTGATCGCGCCAGCCGGTGCCAGGTTCACCTGCAACGAGCCCGTTTGGACGGCTGAGGCGTAGGTGACGGTTATGGCCGTCAACGCGTTTGAGGAAATGGTGACGGTCTGATTGGTGGGGGTTGTCCAGCCGCCGGCGGCGGCGAACCCGACGGTGTGGCTGCCCTCCATGAGATTCGACACCACGACTCCGCTGGCCTGCCAGGCGCCGCCGTCCACCTGCCACTGCGCCCCCGCACCGATGGCGCCAGCCGGTGCCAGGTTCAATTGCAGCGAACCCGTCAACAGGGGGTTCCATGCCACGGTCGGAAATCCGCAAAAGCTCGCTCCCCAGTTGGTGGTCCCGGGCAGGTAATAGACTGTCACACTGTCATCGTTGGCGAGCGCGGTCGAATCATTGGTGGGGACGTTTCCTTGAAAGTTGACCACTCTCAGGTTCGCACAGAGTCCGAGCGCGTCCGAATCCAGGTAGGTGAGGCTGGCCGGGAGGGTAATGCCCGTTAGCGGGCAACCCCAGAACGCGGAGGAGCCGATGTAGCTGACCTGGTTGCCGAGGGTGACACTGGCGAGACTCGGGCAAACATAAAACGCATCGTCCCCAATGGTGGTGACGCCGTTGCCGATGATGACGCTGGTCAGGGCCGTGCAATCATAGAAGGCATCGTTGGCAATGGCGGTGACGCTGTCGGGGATCGTGATGTGGGTCAGGCCGCAGCCCGAAAAAGCATACGCCCCGAGGTTCGTGACACTGCCGGGAATCGTGATGCTGGCGAGGCTGGGGCAGTCGGAGAACCAGTTTTGGATGGTGGTAAGAGTGTTGGGCAGCGAAAAGTTGGTCAGACTGACGCATTCGGAGAACGCTTCGGACCCAATGTTGGTCACGGTGTTGGCCAGGACGGCGCTGGTCAGATCGACATTGCCGGAGAACGCGGTGTTCCCGATGCTGGTAACGCCGCTGGGAATGGTGAGAGTCGCCAGGCCGCAGGCGAAGAAGGCGTCGTCGCCGATGTTGGTGACGCCGTCCCCGATGGTGACGCTTGTCAGCTTGGTGCAGAAGTAGAAGGCGCTGGCCCCGATGCTCGCGACGCTGTTGGGAATCGTGATGCTGCTCAAGCCGTCGCACCCCGAAAACGCGTTGGCCTGGATGCTGTCGAGCTGGGCGGACAACGTGACATTGGTCAAAGCGACGCAATCAGAGAAGGCTGCGTTCCCCAGGCTGACGACGCTGTCGGGCAGATCGATATTGGCCAGGTTGCTGCAGCCATAAAACGCATCATCCCCGATGTCGACAACCCCATTGGGGATGGCCACGCCCGTCAAACCGGCGCAGCTCGAGAATGCGGAGGCGGCGATGTTGGTGACGCTGTTGGGAACGGCATAGGTTCCCGCTTTGCCCCCTGGGCACAAGGCCAGAACGGTTTGGCTCTGATTGAACAGGACGCCCCCCAAACTTGAATAAACCTGGTTCGACGGGTCCACCGCGATCGCGTCCAGGCTGCCGCAGCCATAGAACGGGCTCCATCCCAGGTTGGTGAGGCCGGCGCCGATCCACACGTTGGTCAGGCTGGCACAGCCCTCGAATACGTCATCGCCGAACCCGACCACGTTATCCGGAATCGTCACGCTGGTTAAGCCGCAGTTGGCGAAGGCCAGGTCTCCGATATTGGTGACGCTGCCGCCGATGGTCACGCTGGCCAGTTGCGCGCAGCCGGAAAAATCATTCCATCCGATGCTGGCGAGGCCGTTGCCGATGGTGACGTTCGTCATGGTGTCGCAATCCTCAAACGTGCAATTACCCAAGTTCGTCACGCTGTCAGGGATGGCGATCTCCGCGAGGCTGGCGCACCAGGTGAACGCGTAGTCTCCGATGGCGGCCAGATGGCTGCCGAGCGTGACGCTTGACAGATTCGTGCAATACTGGAACGCGTAGCTCCCGATGCCAACCACGCTGCCGGGGATCACCACGCTCCGCAGATTCGAGCAAAACTCAAATGCGTAACTCTCGATGTTGGTAACCGTGTTGGGAATCGCAACGCTGGAAATGGCAGCGCCGCTGAACGCGTATGGCTCGATGTCTGTAATGCCGTTGCCCATGACCACGCTCGACAGCCCGGAGCAGCCGTCAAACGCGTGGCTCTGGATGCTGGAAACCCCGCCGGGAACGACCACGCTCGTCAGGTTGGAGCAGTTCCAGAACACGCCGCTTGCGATATTTGTGATGCCGTTGGGGAGGGCGGCGCTGGCCAGCCCGTAGCAATCGTAGAATGCCTGTTCTCCGATGCTGGTCACATTCTGTCCGATCGTGATGTTGGTCAGCCCGGTGCAGTACCCAAACACCAGGCTCCCCAGGGTGGTGACGCTGTCGGGCACCGTCACCGTCGTCAGGTCGGCGCAGAATTCAAAGGCCTCGTCATCGATGATGGCGACCTGGCTGGGAATCGCAATGCTGGACAGGCGGGCGCAGTCGTAGAACGCGCTGTTGCCGATGATGACGAGGCCGCTGCCCAGGCTGACGTTGGTCAGGTAAAAGCAGTCGTAGAAGGCGCTCATCTCGATGTTCGTCACGCTGTCGGGGATGGTGACGCTGGTCAGCCGCCAGCAGTAGGCAAATGCGGTGTCCTCGATGATCGTGGCGCTGGTGGAAATCGCCACGTTCGTCAGGTTAACGCAATCCAGGAACGCCTGGGCTGGGACGTTGGTCGCCCCGTTCCCCATAACGACGCTGACCAGGCCGGAGCAGCTTTGGAACGCGCAGAATCCGATGCAGGTGACGCTGGCGGGAATGGTGACGGTGGTCAGATTTGTGCAGTTTTGGAACACGCCCAAAGCGATCGTTTGCGAGTGTGCACCCATGTTGAGGACGCTGGCGGGGATGGTGATGTTGGTCAGGGCGGTGCAATAGGCAAACGCCCCTGCGCCGATGTTGACCACGCTGTCGGGAATGGTAATGCCGGCCAGGTTGGTGCATCCATAGAATGTGGCGTCGCCAATGTTCGTCACGCTGCTGGGAATGGTCACATTCGTAAGGCTGGTGCAGTACTCGAATAACCCGTTCGCCGTAGTTGTCAGGCTGCTGGGGAGCGCGATGCTGGTGAGATTGGTGCACTGGCTGAATGCTCCGCCTCCGATATTCGTGATGCCGAAGGGGATGTCAACGCTGGTCACGCCGCTTTCCTCGAACGCGGTGTTTCCGATGGTCGTAACCGGCAGGCCGCCGAGCGTGCTTGGAATGACCACCGCCCCACCCGAACCCGTGTATTGGCTGATGACGATCGTGTGGTTAGCTGTGTTGGTCGTGAAGGTGAATTGCGCCTCTGTCACGGCAGGCACCGCGAGGATCGCCGGCAGCAGAAACAGCCGGTGCACGGCCATCACAAAACCGGGCATGGTTCTTGTCGGAGTTGTTCTTGCAATGGGCATCTGGGGATTCATGGTTTCTCGTGGTGTTATCCGGGACACTGTTATCAACCGGGCATTTCAAATAAGGGTCTCAACCTCGCCGAATGGCGGCGGTGGCTCGGGGCCATCTCAAGCCCCCTCGGGGCTCGTGCTCCCGAGCCTTGCCTGCGTGGGGCCATGGCGCGTTGGAAACCTCTCCCTGGCTGCGAACGCGGTCGACGCATTCGGCCGGATGCCGGTTTCTATGGCCCAGGATTGATCTTGGTACATCTCTTGCCTCTGCCACAAAAGGTTATCGGCTTGCTCTCAAAAAACTTTAGGCGGCGGTAAGAAAGTAAGGTGGCAACCTGCCTTGTCCTTTTGCCGCCCAGCTTCCTCCTTCGCCAAGCCTACGGAGGACAGGACGGCGGACAGGTCGTTGCTGAATTGTTAGAGATCCATGAGGATATGCGCCTCTTTCGCGGCTGGCTGGGCGGCAACATCCCGGCGGCATGTTGCCGAGGTCATTTCCGGACAGGCCCTTGGTACTGCGTAAACGAAGTCTTTTGAGGCCGGCCTCTTTTTTTTCCATCCGGTTTGGCGCGCAGAAGCGGGGCGCGCCAAACCGGATGGAAAAAAAGAGAGGGAGTTGTTCTTGGGCGCCGTACCTGGGGCGGCAGCCTCCCGCCTTCGCTCTGATGCTTCGGCGCGGCAAGTCGGCCTTCCCCAGGCTAAAATATTTCGTCCCTTCAGGACTCTGGTTTTAGGCTCGCTGCGCTTGCATGGTTGATGGGCTTCGCGTTGAATAGCACTTGTGTAACAAGGGCGCCCCGACTCGGTACTCCGCGAACGAAGCCGGTTGGCGCTTGCGTGTTGGCGGGAGTTACCCAGGTGGCTTGCTTTACGGAGTACTTAGTCGTCCGGTCCATCCGTTGGAGGTTCCTCCCAAGCTGGAGGTCCCATCAACCGCTCAAGATCACTCGCCTTCCTCCTCTTTCGCCTTCTTCACAAGCTTGTCGAAATCGGGATGAGTCCAGGTGCTTATTACCTGGCCGGGCTTCAACTCGACATCGTCCGGGCCGAAAGGTTTTAGGCCGTCAAGAAACTGCTGAAAGGAATCGCCCACCTTGAAGAGGTTGGAAAAGGTCGCCGGCTCACCTTCATCGGCCTCCAATTCATGGTCCCAGAAAAATACTTTCCCGGCCGTGTCCGGACGCAGCGATAAACAAACCCTATTCCCACAGGAAGCGTCTCCGATGGGCAATATGCCTTGAGGAACGCGCTCCCGCATCAGCGCGATCTGATAGCGCAAGTCCCTCCTCTTTTCCGGACCAAACAGTCCGAAAAAGACGTCCACCCCCGCGTCTGTATTGTCATCGGGCACCTCAAACCGGTTCCCATCAGGTCTTCCGCCATTGGTGTCCAGCAGGAACTGGCGATAATCCCGCGGGAGGGTTTGGCCGATCTCAGCCTCGAACGTCGCAAGAGTGGCCTCGTCGATTCTTGTTTTCGGTTTTTCGATGTTGATAGCCATAGTCCATGATTGACCGCACCGTTTTTGGTGACAGTCGCGCCCTTAGTTTGCCTCGCGGCCTTCCAAAAGTCATGAGATAAATTGGCTTTTTTGCGCCCGCCCCCTTCCCTTTCGATCGCCTTCAACTGGAGTTGCCTGGGCCTCTAGCCAGGCTCTGCCTCGGACCTTGCAAGGCTGGCTGCGCTGGTTTTCCTGTCACACCATTTGACATTAGTTGCAATAAGACACGAAGCAGGGCGCGGCCTCTGATAACAGCGGCGCCGCCAGTATGTTTCACGGCGTCGTGAAGGTCCGTCGGCACCAGTTGCATCGTCTCTCCATCTTCGACATGGTGCCAGGTGTAGCCCTCGGGGGTTTTGGAGTAGCCTTTCGCTTTGTTTGCCAAACCCGCATCGTGGTTGTAGTCGCCGGTTAAACCTTTGATCTTCGCCTCGGCTATCGCGTAAGGCGAAAGTTCAAGAGAACCCGTTGGCTTGAATCGTACACCGTTTGGGTATTTCTCCTGTAAATGCTGGGGCAGCTTTGCCATGGGATAGAGCTGACCGGCGTACCTGTAGTTGATCGGATTTCTGCCATTCACCTTTTGGATGGCGTTTCCCGGCGCATTCTGGGGGCCTAAATCCCTGCCAGTCGGGCTTAATGCCCCCCCGAATGCCGTCGGCGCCTCGGTCTGAGGCGCCGCACTCTCCAGCCTCGTCGCCTCGCCGCTGGCCGCATCTGCCTGCGCATCCAGCGCTTCCCGGGTCGCAGCGTCCACCTCGGCCTGCGCCCTTTCCTCGAGCCGGCTGGCCGCCGCATCCATGGCTCCTGGGTCCAACTGTTCGCGTGGCCCTCTGAGCAACTCTTCCATCGCCCGAGGCAACAGCCCCGTGCTCGCTGTGTCCCCGCCGTCTGCCGGCGCCCGCGCCCCGGCTCCCGGCTCCTGGAGTGCTGCCTCGGCTTCCTCCGCCTGCCGGAGCGCCTGCGGGATGAGTTGCCCGGCGGCCTCGGCTTGCTGATCCAGCCCAGATGGCTCGGACGACAGGATTTGGTAGGCGCGCAAGGTCTCTTGCAGGTCCCTCATGGAGGCGGCCATGTCGAAGATATGCTGATGCAGCGGGACGTCGGGCTCGCCTGCAGGCTCTACCGGCGCGCCTGCATTTTCGGTTTCCCCGGATTCCCCAGCGGTTGGCGCCACGTTCTCCGGCGGGCGCGGGCTTGTCGGAGTTGCTGCTTCGATGTCCGCCGTGTTATCCGCTGCTTCCTTTGGGCCTTTGCCGGCCAGCTCCCCCGGCGCGTGCATGAGGCTGCCGAGGATTTGGCCGCTGATGTAGCTCTCCATCAACTCCTTGGCCGCTTCACCCAAAGTCAGGTCGGGGCGGTAGGTCCGCTTGGCTTGGGCCAGGCGTTGCGCGGTGTCGGCTGTCATCACGGCGCCAGCCTGGCTGCCGGCCTTCAGCGTGGAGGCGATTCGCTGGCCGACAGTCTTGGCCGCCGCCTGCTCGGCCTCCTGGCCGCCCGGCAAGCCGCTGAAGATCAGGGCTGTGGCCGAGCCGACGGCGGTTGCGGCATCGTCGGCCTTGCGTTCGGCGTCCTCTTCGGGAGCACCCTGGCTCTTGTAGAAATCGTAGGCCTGCTGCCAGGTCTCGCCGCCGCTGTTGAGTCCGCCGTGCACCGCCGCCAGCTCGGGGCCGATCCAGGGAATCAACGCCTCGGCGACGAATGGCAAGGTCCCTCCGGCCATCTCGCCGGCCTTGCCGGCCAGTTCCGGACCGACGGCAATGTCGCGGAGGGCTTTGTACTGGTTGGCCGCCTGCTGGGCGCCTTGGGCCAAAGCGGTTCCCGGCGCGGTCATCCGCGAGCGCAACAAATCCCAGGTCAACTCGTGAATCCCTCGCGCGCGTTCTTCCGGGCCGGCCTCGTCGGACCTGGGTTGCAGCGTGATGGGGTCCACGGGCTCCTGGAACCATTCCGGATGGCTGCCGGCCAACTGGATGTCCCTCACGTGCTGCGCGTAGGTGTTGGGCAGTGCTCCCGGATCCGAGAGCCGCGCTAGCGATGTGCCGGTGCCGGTGAGGGATCCCGAAGTGCCCTGGACGGCACCAGCGGCAAACTTGGTAAACCCAAGCCGCTCCAGCACTCCTTCGATGGTGCCGGCAGGGAAGATTGGATACGCGGTCGCGCCGGGCTTCGGAGCGTCGGCGGATTGGCCCAAGACGTAGGGCGGTTGCTCGGGCAGTGTGATGGACGGAACCCGGTTCGGCGGCGAAGGCGGGTCCGGGATGAAGCCGAGGTCGTTGGGCGCATCGGGGACAAAGCCAACATCCGTCCACGGCGGGCTAGCCGCGCCGAAGGGAAGCGAAGGCGGGTCGGGGATAAAGCCAAGGTCGATCCAGGGCTGCGGGTCAGGGATAAAGCCAAGGTCGGCGCCGGGCTGCGCATCCGGCAAAAGTCCAGAGTTTGAGGGGTTCATAGTCGTTCGGCGGGTTTGGCGTCGCCGCTCTGCTGCCCTATTGCCGGCCGGCGTTCTTCACGCCCGCGGTTTGGTTTGCGTGTTTTATTCCACCTTCCAGGCCATATGGTTATGATTCCCATACTGGTATACTATATATATACCATATCAAATACCATGTCAACACTGAACGGCGCTTTGCCTCGGGGGGACCTATGACAAGCCCGCATTCGGGTCTGGACTGGCGGGGTGATTAGGGACCGAACGGTTTTTGTTAGGCTCGCTGCGCTCGCATGGTTGATGGGTTTCGCGCTGAATAGCACTGCGTGACAAGGGAGCCCCGACTCGGCACTCCGCGAACGAAGCCAGGCATGGGAAGAGGCACGAGAGGCACGAAAATTCTGGAGAACCGGCGGACGCGCGGGGGAAGCCTCGTCCTAGAAAGGTGACAGTCGTTGTCGCGGCCTGAGCGCTATAATGGCCTCCGGTATGGTCGAGCGAAAGAGTCAGTTTTCCAGGACCGAACTCTGCCAGGTAAGCCCCTCCTTCCGTCCGAGGCAGAAATCGCCTTCACCGCCTTTCGTGCGTAGCAAATGTCGCCCCAGAAACCTTCAACGGGATCTTCGCAACGTCCGAGGGAGTGGGGTCGAGACCGACACTTGCTCTTGCTCTTGCTCTTGCTTTCCCGAGGTCTGCGACCCCTCCAGGGTCGTGGACACTCCTGGGATCGCGATCCGGGGGGCTCCGCTCCTATCGTCGCTGCGACCCCCGGCTACCGTCTGCCAATCCTCCGGGTTGGCTGGAAAGGGGGAATGCCTCTGGGTCTGCGCAATTCAGCCCCGAATTACAAGCTACTTCCCCGCCGCCGGCGCTGTCGCCTTCTTCCGCGCCACAACCCATTCGAAGAACAGCTTCACATCGTCCCCGGTCTTGATGAGCCCCAGCGCAATCTTGGGCGCGGGCGGATCGATCTTGAAATCGGTCATTTTGATCGTGACCGACCCCACAATCTTGAGTTTCTGGTCGGCCAGAGGCGTGATGCTGACCGGCATCGTGATCTGGTTGGTGACCCCGGCCACCACCAGTTCGCCCTTCGAATCGAACAGGTAAGGGGCGTCTTTGGTCTTGGGCGCTTCCTTGAGAGTCAGCTCGGTCAGCCGATAGATGATCTTCGGATACTGCCCCATGAGCAGCTTGTCCCGCATGATGTCGTCCATGGCGGTGCTGTAAGGACGGCCGTCTTTCTCGATGCTCACCAGCGAACGCACCGGAATGAATACCTCGCTCCGCGCCTCCACCTTGCCCGCCGCAATCACCTGGCCGGGCTCCATGGGGAAATTCGCCCCCACTTCCATAAACCCGCCCACCAGCGTGCTCTCCACCTGCCAATCGTGGATGTTCGACGTGCCTTCGATGCGGACCTTGCTGCCGAACTTCGCGCCCGCGTCAAACCGCGTCATCGATTCGGCGCCGGAAAGGGTCATCGCCCCCGCCAGGAGGGAAACAATACAGGTGGAAACGAATAATAGTTTTTGGGTCTTCATGTTAACAGGTTCGCTACACTTCGTACCATTCGGGTTTCAGCTCAATTCTCTGCCCCGCCAGCACGGCCTCGTTGGCCTTGATGGCGGTAACCGTCGCCTGGTAGCCCTCGAGCCAGCCGGCTGCCGGCTGCCGATGCACTTTGCCCAGGTGCTCCACCAGCGCCGCCGGATCGTCCGCGCCGAAGGTGGAGATGAAATCCTCAGCCGCGGCGCCCACGTCGGCGGCGTTGCGCAGGAAATTGCTCAGCGCGAAAAAGAGCGGCGTGTTGGTCACCGCCTGTTCCTCCGCCGGCTGATCGTTCTGGGTGACCGATTTGCTGGCGTTGGCCACCAGCGCAATGCCCGTTTCCTTGTAGAAGGTTTCCTTCCGGGCATAAACCTCCCAGCCCAGCAGCGGCGAATCGGCTTCCTTGAACAGCCAGGCCTTGCTCTCGCGCAGCATGATCGCCGCGTCGGTGCCGTAGAGCATCTCGTATTGGCCGTCAAACGAGTTGGCCAGCGTCGCGTCGTAGGTCATGAATACGCCGTTCGGAAATTCGATCAGCGCCTGCACCGAGTCCGGCACATCCCGCCCGTCCTTCCACGTCGTCAGCGTCCCGAAGCCGGAAACGGCGATCGGGCGCGCGTCGAAAAGCCAGGACGCCTGGTCGAACTGGTGGCAGCCGATCTCGCCAATCAGGCCCAGCGACGTGCTCCGGCTCAAGCGCCAATTCAGCTCCTTCTCCCGGTCCGGGTTCGGCGAGGCGGCCCGCCAGCTTTGCTTCTTGTGCCATTGGGCGCGCGCCATCACCGATTGGCCCATGGCCCCCGATCGGATAAACGGCAGCAGGAAATGCCGCTGCGGGTCCGACCGGGCCGACAGCCCCGGCTGAAAAACCAATTGCCCCGCCGCCTTGGCCGCCGCGGCTATGGCGCGGGCCTCCTCCATCGTGCCCGCCAGCGGCGCCTCGCAGTAAACGTGCTTGCCGGCCGTCAGCGCCGCCAGCGCGATCTCTTTGTGACGGTGCGTCGGCGTGGCGATGATGACCGCCTTGATCTCTTTGTTGTCGAGAATCGTCTTGTAATCCGCCGTTTGAGCCGCCCCGGGCGCGGCGCTGGCCGCGCGGCGCAACGATGCCGGGTAAGTGTCGCAAATCGCCGCCACGTCCGCTTGCGGCAGCCGGCCCAGCGTGGTCAGAATCTCCCGGCCCCACGCCCCGAGGCCGATGACGGCGACTTTGACTTTCGGCCCCGCCGCTTTGGCTTCCCCCGCCGGCGCCGCGTTGGTCTGGGCGAACAGTTCAACCCCGCCCAACATCGTCATCATCGTCGCCACCGAACCGCTCTTGATGAAATCCCGGCGGCTGGCGGCTCGCAGGCCCCCCTCGCGCGTCTCCGCCGCGCCCGAGTTCGCCGGCGAGGTTTGCGCCTTGGCTTCATTCTTCGTTTGGTCGCTCATAGGAAGAACCGTGTATCAAATTCCAGACGGCTGGATTGCCGCGAGGTGACAAAAATAAACTGGCTCCAGGGAATTCATTTCGCCGCGGCGCCGGCGAAGTGAGATGCCTCCGCTATCCCGTAGCGCTTAAGCACCCGTGCCGTAGCCGACGCCTCGTCCTCCCCGGCCGCAATGACCATCCGCCGCAGCGAATCGCTCCGCATGAACTCGATGATATGGAAACCATCGGCCGGCTTCTCCAGCGCCGCGCGCAGGTCCGAGAGCCGGCTGATCGATTGGCCGTTGACCTTGTCCAGCACCAGGTAACGCTGGTCCTGGTAGCCGATATTGAACGGGTCGGGCAGCACCTGCGACAACAGCACCAGCGCCGGACGATCCCCCGTGGGCGGCTGCTCGTCGTAATAGCGCAGCCGGAAGGGCGCCCGGCGTTTCCAGTCCGCGCCCCAGTTCTGAAGATAGGGATCGATCAGCGGCTGGAAAACCAGCCCCCCGACAATCAGGTATTCCGGTTCCTGATCATACGCCGCGTGCGGCACCAGGGAATTCGTATACTCGAATTTCGGCAGCCGGTAGGTGATGTCCAGCGCCTTGCCCTCGCGCCAGATCTTCATCTTCACATCGTCCCCGGCCCACTTGTGGCGCGTGGCCAGGTTCTCGAGCATCAGGTGCCCAAACTCCGGGTCGTTGTAGTCGCCCTGTATGTCCAGGTCGAAACCCTCGATCTGCAGCAGAATATCTTTGGGCCGAAGCACCTCGTCGCACCTGTCGGGCCGGCTGGGCACCTGCGTCACAATGACGCCTCGCGGATCGCCGGGAAGCTTCAGCTCCGCCAGCGACGCCGGGTTTTCCGCCGGCTCCCAATAGAAATGGAAATAGCCAAGGCCGCGGTAGTTCTGCCGTTTGCACGCATCGAGCACCGGCAGGATGCATGACGCCGGCGTTGCCAGCAGCGTCCGGCCATCCTGGGCCCGCACCAGGCCCACCACATGCGAGTCCGCCACCAGCGGCTCGCCCCAGCCCGCTCCCTGCATGTCCGACCCCGCCTCGATCACCACCTGGTCCACCGCGCTCAATTGCCCTTCCCGCACCACGAATTGCGTGAACTCCACCTTGCGGTTCTCCAGCTTCCCCTCGTTCCAGCGCAGGATCTGCAGGCCGCCGTCCGCGGGCATGCCGCTGCCGAAGGTCGCCGGCTTGAGATCGCTCCAGAAAGCCGCATTGGTTACCGTCAGCACCGCCAGGTTGGCGTGGTAATCCAGCCAGGTCACTTGCCCCGTCCACCAGCGCCCGCGCCCCCCCTTCTGCATGCGCACCAGCGTGTTGCCGAATAATTCGTCCGCCGTCGTCAGAATCTGGTGGTCGCTCACCACCAGCCCGGGCTTGCGCAGCCGCTGGGTCTGCTTGGTCCACGGCTGGTAATAATCATATTGCTTCAGCGCAACTTCAATCGTGACGACCGACGGTTCCCATGCCGACCCGCTCAGCTTCGCCTCTCCCCGAGCGCCCGCGGAGGGAGTAAGCGCGAAAAAGGCAAGCAGCAGGACAAGCGTGGCAGCGGAGGCGCATGTCCGCCCGAAGGAGTAGCGCAGACCTCCGGTCTGCTGTAGCGCAGACCTCCGGTCTGCATGACGCCACCCAGTTTCGGACGCCCCCGGTTTCCGTACGCCACGTAGGCTCCCGTCTTGTCGGGACGTTTCAGCAGACTCCCGACTCGTTGGGGCGCTACCTTGGCGGCCGTCCGCCCTGGATTCAAAATGGCGTTTCACAGTCTTCGGTCCTTGGTAATGCCGTAGGTGGCGAGGATTTTGGCGTTCGCGCGGGCCAGTTCCGCCCGGTCGAGGCATTCAAAGCTGTGGTTCGGGAGAAACTCCAGCTTGTCAAAGCCGTTGGTGTTGGTCTCGAACGCGCGCACCGCGTCCTCGAGCTTTTCAATGCGGATGCCGTTGATTTGATCCACCAGCATCCGGCCCCGGATGGCGACGTTCGCATTGACCGCATCGGCCAGCACCGAGGCCAGGACGATCGGTTCCGGTCGGACCGACGCGCGGTCTTCATAGGGGCGATAGTAAAGCTCGTAAAGCAGCTCGCTATTGGCTGAATCCGCCGAGCCTCGGCCCATCGTCCGCAAGTAGTCCAGGCTCAGCGGCGTAAATACCAGGCCGCCATAGACAAAGTAGCGCGGCAGGGAATCATACTGGTAGCCCACCGCGCGGTCCGTCTTGCTGGTGGAAACCGGCAGCGACACCTCGATGGCTTGCCCGTCCCGCCACAATTGCAGCGGAACCTCCTCGCCCGATTGGGCGAATTGAAACCCCAGCGCCGCCGATACTCGGTTGCCCTGGTAAAGAATCGTGCCATCGCTCGCCACCGGGAAAGATCCTACCCGCAGAATCACATCCTCCGGCTTGAGCACCTTTTCCGTCGCCGGAATCGGCATCAGCCCGTCGATGCGCGCGCCGACATTGTTGTCCGGCAGCTTGAGCTGGCGGCGGTACGCCGGGTTCTGCAAGGGCACCACCCGCGCCCCGGCCACCGGGAACCCGTCATAATGCCCGTCGGCGATGTCCTTCAGGAAATGCTCGATCACCGCGGTGGGAATGAAAAAGCCGGTGTTCTGCAAATCCGGCATGCCTTGAAACGCCACCCCGACCACCCGGTCATCCTGCAGCACCGGCCCGCCGCTGTTGCCCGGGTTGATCGCCGCGTCGGTCTGCACGCTCAGCAATTGCCGGTTCCCGATGTGCGAATACGGCTCCAGCTCAATCCGCGAAACCACCCCCCGAGTATAGGAAATCTCCTCCCCTCCCGCCGGATAGCCGTAGGTGAGCACCGCCGATCGGACTTTGGGCAAATCCCCGAAGTCCAGCGCCGGAAGATTCTCGAAAAAATCGCCGTCCTGCACCGTCAGGACCGCCAGGTCGCAATCATGGCCGATGTACTCCACCTCGGCCACATAAGGCCGCGGATCCTGGTAGCGGCGCACGATGATCTGTTTTGCCCAGCTCACCACGTGCGCGTTGGTCATGATGCGCTTGCCTTTGATGACAAACCCCGACCCGCCCATCCGCCGCACCTGGTCGAAGCGCCACGGCGCATCCCAGATCGGTTGCTGGGCAAAGGTAAAGATTTGAATGACCGAACGCTCCGGCTCGGCGGCGCCTGCGCCGGCCATCCAGCCCGTGAGCATCAGAAGCACACACGTCTTAGCAAACACCCGCCGAGCATGGGAACAATCCGGTGAAGAATCAAGCCACTAAAACCAAGGAGTGCGCCTGCTCGCCACGCCGGAACCAACCCGGAGGGTTGGCAGACGGTAGCCGGGGGTCGGAGCCGGGCGAAGACCCCCGGTAGCGGTTGAAAATTTGTGTGCATCCTGGAGGGATGCCAGGATTCTACGACCCCTCCGGGGTCGAGAGGAGATTTGGGACTTCGATCCGGGGGTCTCCACTACGTTGCGACGCCCCGGCTACCGTCTGGCAACCCGCCGGGTTGCACAGGGACAGCCGCCGGCTTTCAAGGACCACACTGAGATCAGCCTATCCGGGTCTTCGGAGCCGGTTCAAACCAGATACTTCGGGTCATACTGGACGCCGTGGCGCTCCAACAACTCCTGAAGTTCCTCGACAAAGCTCTTCTTCCGATGATGTTCGGATTGGCGTTCGATGTAGTGCCTCACCTTTTCCATCATGCTCGTGCTCACGGCGAATATCGAATAGCCATCCTGCCACTCAAACCCCGGTTCCGTGTTGGCGTTTGCCCAAACAGAGGACGCCTTCTTTAGCTCGCGCGAGAAGTCTGCGATACAGTGCGTCGGCTTCAGTCCGACCAGTGCGTGGGCATGGTCCTCGACTCCGCCGATCTTCAGCGCTATCCCATCCAAGCCCCGGACCGTGCCACCGAGGTACTCGAAGAAGCGCCCACGCCACTCGGCTTGCATAAATGGACGTCGGGCTTTTGTGGAGCAAACCCAATGGTAATGAAGACTGTAATATGTGGAACCCATGTCGAGGTCTTTAACAAATTGGGCAAAACCCGCAACCTATTATCCCCAAATCCACTCGCGGGTATCGCTCTCGTCCACAGATTTGGCGGTCGTCTGACCCCGCGCCTGGCCGTCCATGCGCGGGACATAAGCGGTACGGATTGGTGCTCAGCCTGAATTCTGCAACCCAGCGGGTTGCCAGACGGTAGCCGGGGGTCGCAACGGAGTGAAGACCCCCGGATCCATGTCCCCCTTCTCCCATCGACCCCGGCGGGGTCGCAGATTTCTGGCATCCCTCCAGGATCCGGGCATGATTCGATCCGCGTTCCGGGGGTCTCCACTGCGTTGCGACCCCCGTCTGGCAACCCGCTGGGTTGCAAAACGGGAACCGCTGGCTTTCGATGTTCGTTCTGAGATAAACCCGTCTGGCTCTTCGGAGGCGGTTTAAATCAAACACTTGGGCTCCGGCTATCCCTTATTTTGAGGTGGCTTGGGGCGCTTGCGGCGCCAGGGTTTCGGGGGCGATTTGGCGGAGGGTGTTTCTAACTTCCTTTCGGACCAAGGGGTCGGGATCGCCGAGCGCCTTCAACAATGCTGGCACGGCGGGCCGAGCCCGGGCTCCAAAGTTAGTCAAGGACCTGACTGACTCGAACCGGATATTCCCATTCGCGTGCCGGAAACCGTCGGTCAGCGCGGGTACCGAGAGTTCAGGGTCAAGGTGAAGGTGGCCCAAGGCAAATATGGCCCACTCGGCCACAAACACATCCTGATCCTTGCTGCAATTGACTAGCGCAGGTACCGCAGGTCGGGCTTGAACCCCGAATTTGGCCAGAGCCAGGGCTGCGTGCCACCGAATCGCCCCGTTTGTCCCTTGGAGGGCCTCCACCAGTGCGGGCACGCAGAGATCAGGCTCAAGGTGCAAGGTGTTCAGAGCGGTTACTGAGGCCTCGGCGACAGCCAGATTTTTGTCCTTCATGCATCGAATCAACAACGGCACGGCCGGGCTGGCTTGGGCTTTGAATTTTGCCAGCGAGTTAGCCGCACTAACCCGGACTCCCTCGTTTGTACCTTGAAGGCCCGCCTCTAATGCGGGGACCGAGAGTTCAGCTTCAATTTGCAGCTTGCCCAGTGCAGCGGCAGCCGTCTCGGCGACAGCCGGGTCGCTGTCCTTGATGCATCCAGCCAGCACGGGCACGGCGGGGCTCGCATTTGTGCCCATGTAGTGCATGAAGCCGACGGCTTCTATAGCAGGCCTGCGGTGTGGGAATCGTGGACTGTTGATTACGTCCAACAGCGGCGGAAGCGCATCGGGTCCGAGACTGCTCAGAGCTTCCATCGCGCAGTAGCAGGCCACGGGCCGGTTGGTTCGAAGCATCAAGCGGGTCAGAGCGGGAACGGCCCCATGGGCCTCCGGACCGAGAATAGAGAAAACAACGCTCGCGGTTTCGGCCTGCTCTTGATCTCGATTGCGCAATAACGACTGCAAAAACGAGTTGTCCTGGATCTTCGCAGGCAAGTGATCCACCAAGGTCTCCAGCCGATGCTGCCCGGGCCGCGGTTCGTAGTTTATCCATTTGAGGAGACACGGCAGCGCGTTGGTGCCGATATGGTGGATGGCGTCAGTAGCCTCTTCCCTCCGGCGTTCTCTGGCATCCATTGGATTTCCCTCAGCCTGATCGGGGGAACCGCCCGAGACAGAATTCACCCATTCCGTCAACGTCTTCCCTTGGTAGGATGGCTCGTTGTCCCGGAGACTCAGCCAGGCAATGAGCGCCCCTGCCGCTATGCTGGTCATCAACAGCCCGAGAAGAATTCGCCGCCGTTTCACGGTTCAAGCATGTCAAAACCCCTCCTGAAAGAGAACTCGAAAAAGCGCCTTGCGCCACCCACAGATTTGGCTCTCGTCCCGCCCCATGCTTGCCGTTCGGAGTGCGCCCGTCCCCGCTGCTCTTTACACTTATATTTTTGCTCTAGACACGCTCTTCAAGTTCGGGCAGAAGATCCGCATGCAAGAACCCATCGTGGCGTGCGGGCGCGAGTTTCGC
>Ga0181517_10000123_pt1 | contig 104913 bp, 87 predicted proteins | sample PEATcosm2014_Bin_31_FD_119748 | JGI IMG/M metagenome (GOLD analysis project Ga0181517, IMG submission 119748) | Peatland microbial communities from MTU Mesocosm Facility, Houghton, MI, USA - PEATcosm2014_Bin01_30_metaG | ecosystem: Environmental > Terrestrial > Soil > Wetlands > Peat | place...
AACGCTGCTCGCCATCACCTCGGAATCGTGTTCGCCATCATGTCGGAATGCCGTTCGCCATGACCTCGGAACGGTGTTCGCCATCGCGTCGGAATGATGTTCGCCATGGCTCGGAATCCTCAACCTCACAGTGTGCTCGGCCCGCTGCGGCGTCATCTGCCCAAATTTTTATCTCTTTAGCTCTCTCCATCGGACAGTCATCATCCGCATCAAGAACGAAAAGAATAGCGTCGCATCCAGACCCCATAAGCGAAAGCCCGACAGCGGCCTGCACATCTTCTTTGCGAAGAAATTGAGAGTGGGTTCGCCTGATCGGCTTCAGAACAGAAGTTTGGTAGAACTGAGACTCTGCTACCAAGCGCCGCAGAAGTATCGGAATGGCCTCTATTTCGCCGTGCCCCTCCACAATTGGTCGAAGCCTCATTTCAGTTCGTCCTCAAAAAGCGCCAACTGCAACTGGTCAGAGTCACCGAACAATTCCGTCGGTTCCAGCGCGTTCGATCGCAGCAACTCCCCCGCACCCATGAGATGAGCGCGCAAAGCCTCGCACGGCATTTCCCCAATGTCCGAAATCCTGGTCACACCATCCTCCCAGGTCGCTATTCTCAGATTCTCGGGACCGATCCATTTCGTATCGAGCAGGTCCGGACTGTGGGTCGTGATGACCAACTGCATGTGTCTTGTCGCAGTCCGAAATACATCCATGATTGTGCCGAGAGCACCAGGATGGATGGTGGCCTCAGGTTCCTCTATGACGGCAACCGAGGGCTGCGGTCGCTGAAATACAGCGAGGAGCAATCCCAGGACTCTAAGCGTGCCATCCGACATGCTGAATCCGTCGAATTCCATGGCAGTCCCGTTATCAAACTCTTGGGTGAACTTTAGCGATAACTGCTTACCTTGCTGAACAGTTCGAATGCGTGATATATGCGGCGACACCGATTCGAGTATTTGCTCAACACGTTGCAGAGTATCTGGGTCCCTCTTTTTCAGTTCTTTCAAAACACTGGGCGCGTTGCTTCCATCCGCTTTGAGGCCGGAGCCTGTCTCGGGAATCTGCGGCTCACGCAGCCTGTTAGGTTGAATCGAAAAAACACGCATATTCTTGAGAACTTCATAGAACCGGTAAAAAATGTAGCTGTTTCCTACAATTGGAAGCAGAAGTGCCGAGCCGGTTCCCCAGTGGTCTGCTGTAGTCATCCAATCGAGGTTGCTGTGGACCCTGGTTCCGGTGCGGTCATAGAAATGCTTTTGACCATCCTTGACTACAATGCACTGCTCCCTCGCAACCTCAAACTCAAAACGCGATAGAGGACACACCTCGAAGGCGAATTTGGCGAAGGAGAAACCCAAGTCGGGGCTCGTTCCGTCCTCCTCAAAACAAATGGCAAACCCTACAGGCTCCTGTTCTTTTCTGCGTACCGTTTCATAGCCGGGCTGATTAAATGGGCTCCTACGTGGGCGCCTGGTGGCGACGGACCGAATTCCGCCTCGGCGGTCAAAGATGGCTTGAAGCGGTGAAGTTGTCGTTTCAGCTATTAATGCGAATGCATCCGTGAAATTCGTCTTGCCACTCCCATTACGACCAACAACAAACGTTGGGTTGGCTAGTTCTATTCGGGCTTCTCGTATGCTGAGAAACCCCTTTATAGTCAGCGTTATTCGCAAAGTGGAATCCTTCGCATAATGTATGACATGAATAATACCGCGAAATTTCTGCTTATAGGCAAGAAGCGCAGCGTCAGGTTGGAGTACACCGGTGCAGAGCGTCAGAATAGAGTCGTTGAACTATTTTATTGACACAATCCTAAAAGGGTCTTAGAGTTCATACTGACACTCTGGATCGGAGGGCACATGACCGCTAAGTCAGGCAAGGGTTCCAAGACCGGCAAGCGCGTTGCGAGAATAGAGGGCAAGGCCACCAACGGGCAACGGGTCGGCTACGTTAGGGTTTCGAGCGTTGACCAGAACACGGTTCGCCAGCTTGAGGGCATCGATGTTGACCGCACGTTCACCGACAAACTGAGCGGCAAAGATACGCACCGGCCACAGCTTGAGAACATGCTCCAGTTCGTGCGCGAGGGCGATACGGTAATCGTGCATTCGATGGATCGACTGGCCCGCAATGTTGATGATCTGCGCCGGTTGGTATCGGGCCTGACGCAACGCGGCATTCGCGTGCGATTCGTGAAGGAGGCGCTGACGTTTACCGGCGACGATTCCCCGATGGCAAACTTACTGCTCACGATGCTGGGAGCGGTGGCACAGTTTGAGCGAGAGTTGATCAGAGAGCGCCAGCGCGAGGGCATCGCACTCGCCAAACAGCGCGGCGTTTACCGTGGCCGGAAGCGTTCGCTCGGCCCCGATCAAGCCGCAGAACTCCGCAAGCGCGTTGACGCGGGAGAGAAGAAGGCAGTCGTGGCACGTGCATTCGGCATCAGCCGGGAAACGCTTTACCAGTACCTCCACAAGACCGCCACGGCATAGTGAGGCCGGAACCGGTAGGGCTGGCGACCCGTTCGGCAAATAGGGTGTCACTCGCGATCAGGCCGGACGGGGCAGGAGTCCCCCCAGCACCGTGTGCCGACGGGGCAAGGGTGCGGCCAGCGCGTCGAGTAGTAGGCTCCGTCATCCAACAACTATTGCAGCCGTGCTTCTGCTGCGCTACATTTGTCGCCATGAAAGTCATTGGCCTGTTGCTACTCGCGGTGGGTTCTCTGTGTGCGCAGACTGACCGTCCCCACCCCGGTGAAGGCTTCGATAAGCCGTTGAAGAGGACCGTCGTAGACCTTGGTCCATCCCGATATCACAGCCCTTCGCAACACGTCAGAAACAAACTGACGTGCTACTACTATTCCACTTTCACGGTTAAACAATATGACGAGGGACAAAAGGGTGCGGAGTGGCTGTCAGTGGTTCGCTCGGCCCAAGCGCCCTGCACACGGACGCACCGAAAGGATGAAAAGGTGTACAGGTATCCGGAGTGGGGCGGGTATTTCTGGGCTGCGAAGGGCGACGTCGTGTTCTTCGATGCTGCTGATGGCATCGACGGAGGAATGCCATTCGCGATATTCGATGTCAGGACGGGAAGAAAGCTATTCGAGGATAATTCACCGCTTGCCGAATTTCAGGAGGAACTGCACATCCAGGAGGAACTGCACATCAAGGATGCGTTCCGCATCACTCGCGGGGCTAACCAGGTTCTTCGGTTGACCTACTTTCGCGTGGTGGAAGCTGGGTGCGACCTGAGAACAAAACAGGCGGGCTGTTGGAGAACCGCCAAGGCCAAATTCGGAATCAAGCAAATCGAAACACCCGTTTGTAGCGGGTACGAACAGATTCGGGAGGACAACCCATCAGCGGTCGCGTATCCAGTGTCGGTTCTCCTGGTGGATGCTCCACAAATCAAAGCCATAGACGGCCCTGTCTTCTGTTGGCCAGCGGATTAGCTCGGTGGGACTGCTGTCGTGGCCGCATCGCGCACAGATTTGCCTCGCAACGAAAGCGCCGTCAAACGGCACCAGCATGCGGCAGCGTGTTGCTCTGAACGAATCCTGACGCGATTGGCGGGTATTCTGGAGCAACGGCTACGGCTCCCGTACAGACCCAGGGGCCGTTAGACGCTGGCCCATTCGCCCAAATAGGGTGTCAGCCAGTGTCAGGCCGGGCGGGGCAGGAGTCCCCCCGGTACAGGCTGCCGACGGGCAAGGGGCGCGGCCACTGGACGCTTTGGCGGCCTGTCAGAATCGCTGGTTCATCGCTGGTTCAGGCCTTGTTCTCGTTGACTAACCTGAATTAAACTCAGTCCCACATCGATGAGTACAAATCGAATATGACGCTTGAACCGAGGATTTCAGACAGTTTCGTTGGCCTTTCGTGCACGGATGTCGTGCGTTTTGACACGGACTCATGGCGGTTTGTTTTCGGAGCAAGGACGACACTGGACGTTCGCTGCCCTTGGCGAATTATCGCAAACGGAAGAATAGCTTTGGGCTACGCTGACCACGCACAGCAATTTGGCCTGCCAGCACCCGTCAATAGCATCAGAGAGGCGAAACAACTCCTCTCAAATCGCATCGCAAAGGTCAAGATTCACGAACGCACGGCAGACCTTGTCATTGAGTTTGAGGGGGATGTTGCGTTTGAGGTTTTCAACTCGTCTTCTGGTCACGAGGGATGGGAATGCTCCAGCGATAACGGGTTGTTGGCGATAGGCGTGGGAGGCGGTGAGTTGCAGACGTTCCTGACCGACCCCCCAATGCGGTAAAGCACAACATTGCTGTTGATATCGTCATACCGATTATTGTCCGGGCTGACCATGATCAGCGGCCACCCCATCGCGAGAGCGGTCCGCAGCGAAGGCGCGGGCCCACGGTCCTCCTTTGGCGCAATTTGTTGCTCAAATCGAGTTCATAACGGAGCACGGCGGCTTACGGCTTCTCGCCCTCTGTGGCGGAGTGTTTTTGCCTGCATCGAAGGACAGCGGCCAATGGTGGAGTGTCACCAGCCCAATAAGGAACCTCCCAACCCATCCCGAATAGGCAATGCCAGCGGCCAATCCCGCCGCCCAGTGGCGTCAACACCTGCTATAGCACCCGCTGAACATCCGTTGCCCAGAAGAAGAAGAGAAAAGAAGTAGATTGAGAAGAAGAATAGTGCTGACCATTATTCTTCTATTCCTCTAGTGTATTGTGTACAACGTACAGCACACCGCGCACCTGCACAGAGAGGCGCAATGGCATGTTGCCTCAGCCCACCTCTTTGTTCATTCCATGGCCAAGCCAGCCCATTGGGGACCAGCCTGCCGCGTTGGGTGCAAGAAACCACTACCCGACAGTTCTGCTTCTGAGATTTGCGATTCATTGCCATCTATCGTTTACAGACATTCTCAACAACTTGCAGCGGGCGAGATGAGCGCTCAGATGATGGGGTAGATCGCGGTGTAGATCGCGGCAAGAAAGGTTATGCCCGCCGCAGCGGCCATGACATTTTGTCACATGCCGCCCCTTGCGAGGCAACATTTTGAAGCGGTGGGCGTTCTAATTTCTCGTACCAAGCAATCAGAGACACAGAACTCCTCCTTAGGATAGGAGGCTTTTGTGTCTAAACCTGAGAAGCGAACTCTCGACTTTTTCCCCGGCGTCTTCGATCAGCACCAAGCGGCAGCATACCTAAACGTGTCGGTTTCCACCCTTTCCCGATGGCGGCGCAACGGCATGGGACCACGATACGTGCCCATAGGGGAAAAGAGAATAGGTTATCGACAACCGGACCTTGATGTGTGGCTGGAGGGCCAAGCTGTTTCCCCTGTTCGACGGCTCGCGGAAACCCGGGGACAGACGGGAGCGCCACTGAGACCCGGCGGGCATAAGACTTCTCAGGCCTTGCCACAGTTCGGCGAAATGAGCAGATCAATCTGCGTCTTCAACTTCGGCAGGCTATCCTTGACGGTGGTCCAGACAATTTTCAAATCTACAAAGAAGTATTCGTGGATTGCGATGTTACGCATCGCGCGCATTTGCGCCCAGGGAAGTTCAGGATGCGCCGGGATGAAATCTGGCGCCATGTTGTGAATCTTGTTCGTGGCCTCACCAATAATCTCGATGTTGCGCATAACGGCATCCTGGACCAGGTGATTCCGTTGGAACTCTTCCAGGCTCTGTAACGGGCCAACGTAGCTAATCGCCCGGCCAATGGCTTCCGCGATATGTTCCAGGTAGTCTTCCACGCGCTCGGGATGCTTCATAGAGGCTCGGCTTGTCGTAGCACCTGATCGCGAAACTTCGGCGGCAATCCATCTGGAGTCGACACGGATACGGTCACGCCCGTCAGTTTTTCGGCGTCAATCTGTAATCCCGCAATCGTAAACAGGCTCGTCGACTCCGAGGGATCAACCAGCAAATCGAGGTCGCTCTGCTCCGTGTCGCTGCCCGTCAAAACCGATCCGAAGACGCGCGGGCGAGCCAAGCCGTGGCGGCTAATAAGCTGCCTTAATGCCGCTCGGTGGGTTGCCAGGGCTTCGGAAGGCCTCATAATGGTGAACACACTACCGAAAAACGACGCGCGATGCAACCAGATCGTGAAAATAACGCGGAGATTCCCACAGTCGGTCCAGAAGCCAGAATCCAAGGCACGCGCCTTCTAACTCCTAACTCCTGAATTCTAGATTCTGAGCCTGTGGCGGAAGCGTGTGCGAGTCGAACACACCCGCGACACCGCGAGGATGCCGCGCGCCGGTTTTGAAGACCGGGAGGATCACCGGATCCCATGCGCTTCCATGCTCATTAAACCACGCGCAGGAACTTGAATGATTGCATCCTGCCTGCGCTTCGCCCAATGACTCAATGATTTCCCATCTGGCTGCCGGCCGCATGGCTGGCGGCACAGACGGGATCCCTCTCATACAGCCACCACTGGTCTTCCTGGTACCGCAAATACACAGGACAGGTGGCCTTGCCAAATAAGAAGTTTCCCACATCCCCCGCCACCCGAAGTACGAAATAACGGTAGTTTTCGCCGCCATGCTCCTGCCATCGGAACATTCCGGGACTCCAATCGAAGCCTGGAGGAAGATTCGGTCCCCAATCGGGCCGATAAACCACCAGTTCGACGGCGCCGGCCGCAAAATTCGGATCCACTACGCCCTCCTTTTGTGCGGCGTACCAGGCGGGGAAATGGAGAAACGTAGGAGCGATCGAGGATTCATCCTCGCGCTCGGGCATGAACGACATAACCCGCTGGCCAGGTTCCATCCTGGCCAGCACTCCCTCAAAGCCCTTGGCCGCGGCGTTAAATTGCACGGCATGGACGGAAACTACCGTGAGCCACAGGACAACCATGCACCCGGCTGCGGCGGCCACGGTGCGGCTCCTCGCCAGCCCGGCAGCGGGACTGGCCACCTCCCTTTTGGGCTTCCTGGTCCGTGCCCTCTGTTTCGGAATCGCGCTTGGCGCAGCCACGGGTTCCATGGCCAAAAGCCAGAAAGGCAAAGCAAACACCGTGAATCGGGCATATAAAAACGCCGCGTCGAACGCGAAATTAGGCAGGAACAACAGCGCGACCACGCAACAACACCAGGGCAGCCAAGCCTTCAGACGGCGACTGGGGCGAAGTCCCGCCAGCAACGGCAAGGCAAAAAGGATCATTCCGTACACGTCCCAGAGCGGATTTGGGCGTGTGCCCAGCAGGCGGGAGAAAAAGCCGGCAACGCGCCCCCATCCGGGATCTGGCCGGTTGGCCCATTGGGAGAAAGCATAATAATCCTGCGGGGTAACGTTGAACCAGCCCAAGTCCCAGCCGATGGGGACATGAACCACCGCGTTGCCGGCGGAGGTTTTGAGAAACCAGAACACCATGATGGGAAGCACCGAGGCCAACGGAGCAAGACTCCCCAGGATGCCCTTGAACGTTTTCTTTTCCAGCAGGATGTAGCCGACGGCAATCATTCCGAAAAACAGGCAAATCAGCGCATGACAAAAGAACAGGACATTGATCAGCAGAGCTATGCCGAGCGAGCGCTTGAGACCGGGAGCGCGCAAGTACCGCCTCATCAGCCAGAGAAATACCATGCCCACCGGCGTCGCGACGATGAAATTCAACAAACCCCAATGGTAGCTGAAGCCATACATCGCGGGAATGGTGAGCAACGCCCAATAGGTATCCACGCCGGTTTCGCGCATCATCAGCGCCGTAGAGAGGGGCAGCGCCGCCAGCGCCAGAGCAATCACGATTTTGCAGGCAAAGACAATGCCCACCAAGGACGACAGCAGATAGATCAGAAGGTAGCCCGACAAATAGGGCGTGAGCCAATTCGTATGGAACAGACCGGCATAGGCGAAATGTGGGTCATGCAGAGCGCGCAGCAAGGTCACCTGCGCCGCGTGTTGCGGCAGATCGCTCATGGGCGGATAGGTGGCAATCCAAACCGGGATCGTCGCCAGCGCGCTGGCCGCGAACAGAACCAGGGCGCGATGAGCTTGCCACCAGCCTACGACAGCCACGCTGCTGGTGCGTAATTCTTTCGGCGAGCCGTCTATTGCCACAGTGCTCAAGAAATCCTCCTCGGGCCAGGAATAGCAATAAGCAGCAAGCAATAAGCAACAAGCCAGCAGCCTAAGGCGGGTAATCAAATCACATGGTAACGCAGACTTCCTTGCCGGAGACCAGCAATAAGCAACCAGCAATAAGCAACCAGCCAGCAGCCTGAGGCGGGTAATCAAATCACATGGTAACGCAGACTTCCTTGCCGGAGACCAGCAATAAGCAACCAGCAATAAGCAACCAGCCAGCAGCCTAAGGCGGGTAATCAAATCACCCGGGACCCCAGACTTCCTTGCTGGCTTATTGCTTATTGCTTGTTGCTTATTGCTCATTCTATCAACCTGCGGATCACCAACTCGATCGGCGAGGGGATCGGCGGGGAGCTGTTGGTTTGAAATACACGGCGCTGGCCGCTTCACTGCGCGCGTGTGCGAAGGACTTTTGCACCGGCTGTGGAAAAACCTTTGTAGAGAAACCTCCTATTAACATCGGCGGTACTTTACAGAGCTTGCGCAAGGTCTTAGTATGCGCAAGTCCCCCAAAAGGGTTTGCATCTTGGTTTGGGAAATGGGCAATCGAGCGGCGGGGCATGCCGCACGAAATCGCCAGGGCCACTGCATTTATGCTTGGAATTCGATTTTCTATTGGGACCATGCGTTTGAAAGCGAAGTCAGGTTCGTTCCTCCGGTAAGCCCGAAGCGGGATTGCCAGGGCTTCGAACTGGCTTTGGGCTCCGCAATATTTCCAATTTGGCCGGAAGAAGAATGAAACCCAAACGAACGATTCTCTGCGTCGACGATAATCAACAATCGCTATCGATCCGCAAACTGATGCTGGAAACCCGAGGCTACCGCGTCATCGCCTGCGATGACGGCGAGCAGGCGATTGAGGAATTCAGCAAAGGCGGCGTCGACCTGGTGCTCAGCGATCTGGTGATGCCCAATATGGACGGCACCGAACTGATTCGTCAGGTCAAAGAGATTTCCCCGCAAACCCCCGCGATCCTGTTCTCCGGCAAGATCAAGGTGTACGAATCCGACACCCACGCCGATCTGTTCCTCCCCAAGGGCATGTACGCCCCGGCGGAACTGCTGGAACGGATTCGCCTGTTGCTGGTGCGCAAGCGGGGCCCCAAGAAGAACGGCGGCAACCCGGCAACCACGGAAGTCCGGATCGCCTCCTGACCTCCGGCCGGAGCGAAGCGGACAGACTAAGGTAGCAAAGCGGATGGCCTAAGGTCGAAAGCTTCCGAAAGCTAACTTATAAACCGAATAGGGCGGCTCGCCCAGTCCACGTACTCTCCTGTCTATTGCAGTACGAACTAATTTAGGAGAGACATCCAATGCGGAAATCCGCGTTCCGTATTACCCTGGCAGTGCTCTTGCTGTTGGGCGCGTCGTTTGCCGTCAGCGTTTCCGTTTCCAGTCCTAATACCAATTCCAACGTGGGCACGCTGGTGACCATCAGCGCCACAGCCTCCAGTTCGTACCCGATCACCGGTTGGCACATTTACGTGGACAACACCAGCGTGTATCAGGGAGGCGCCACCCAGAGCATCGCCCCGGCAATTACACTGGCTACGGGCATTCATCAGGTGGTAGTACGGGCCTGGGATTCCACCGGGACTTATGGCAGTGTCAATCTCAGCCTGACCGCCAGCGCGCCGCCCAATCCCGCGGTCAACGTCACCCTCAGTTCTCCGGCGGCCAACGCCACCACCAGTTCGCCGGTGAATTTCAGCGCCAGCGCCAGCAGTGGCTATCCCATCAGCGGCTGGCATATTTATGTGGACGGCGTAAGCAGCTATAGCGGCGCCGCCGGCGCTACGCTCTCGGCTCCGGTGACCATGAGTGCGGGAACCCATCAGGTCGTCGTGCGGGCCTGGAACGCCATGGGGGCATACGGGGATAACACGCTCACGCTGACCGTGCCCGCCGCCGCGGCGCCCGTTAGCAGTCCTACGCCGCCGGCCAATGCGGTCAAACTGGCAAACCTTGAACAAAGCAACAGTTGGCAAAAGTGTTCCTCGGAAGCTTGCTCGGGCGGCATCGCACCGGTCAGCAATTACTGGGTGGCTCCCTTTCAGAGCACTCCGTCGCTGAATGGCGCCAGCACCGGCTTTTTCGGCGAGGGTCCGGCGTATGCCACCGACCTGTTCTGGTTGCATGTAACACCTAACGACGTGCCCACGCACTTTATTTTCGACTTTAACGTGTATTTCGACCAAAGCTCCTACACGGCGGCGCAGGCTACTGAATTCGATTTTTTCCAGGTAGCGGGCCATCTCAAATATATGTTCGGCAGCGAATGCAATTACTGGACCCAGGTTTGGGACATCTGGAATGAAGCCACCCAGCAGTGGATTCACTCCAATGCGGTTTGCAATAAGTTCCAGCCGAATACCTGGCACCATGTGGTCTGGTCGCTGGAACGGGTGGGGGCGCAAACCCATTACCTGAGCATCACGGTCGATGGCAATACGCAGGTGATCAACAGCAGCCTGGCTTATCAACCGGCGCCGTCAACGGGTTGGGCGGAGGGCGCAATGGGTATACAGGTCCAACAGGATATGAGTTGCTTGCCGGGCAATGGCTTTGAAGAGTGGTTGAATGAGGCGAACGTCTACCTCTGGTAGGCCCATCCAGGCCAAGAAACGGGCATGGCGCCGGCCGTGCCCGTTTCTTTTTGCCGCCAGGAATCTTCTCCACTGACAATCCGCGCGCCTACCTTGTAAGATCAATAGTTCATGGCCGCAATCATAGAAGTTCAAGACGCCCGAAAGACCTATCGCGTCGGCAAGGTGGAAGTGCCGGCTTTGCGCGGTGTAAGTTTCACCATCGAAACCGGAGAGTTCGTGAGTATCGTGGGTCCCTCCGGCAGCGGAAAATCCACGCTGTTTTACGTTCTGGGCGGCCTGACGCGCGCCGATTCTGGCCGCGTGTTGGTCGGCGGCCATGACTTTGCCACCCTCTCCGACGGCGAGCGCACCGCCATGCGGAAACGCAAAATCGGCTTTGTCTTTCAAAAATTCAACTTATTACCGACCTTGGACGCGCGCGGCAACATCGAAATTGCCCGCGACATTGCCGGCGATCGCGGCGAAGATCATGGATATTTCAATCGCATCGTCGAGTTGCTGGGAATCGATAAGCGTTTAGATCACCGTCCCGCGGAACTGAGCGGCGGCGAGCAACAGCGCGTGGCGCTGGCGCGCGCGCTCATCAATCGTCCGGCCTTGGTGCTGGCCGATGAACCGACGGGAAATCTGGATTCGCGGAATTCCGAGATCGTCCTCACCATGCTGCGCGAAACCAATCAGGAACTGAAACAGACGGTACTGATGATTACGCACAATCCGGAAGCAGCCGCCGTCGGCGATCGCATTATCCACATGCGCGACGGGCAGATTGTTCGCCCGGAAGACGATCCACAATGGAAACCGGTATTGAAGGCATGAGCCCTCGAAAAATTTCAAATTTAAAATTTCAAATTTGAAATTTCCCCAACCCTGGTCATCTTTTAGTTGTAATTATTCTCGTAATTCATTAATTCTAAGGTAGTTGCCACGCCATTCGCCATTCCTGTGAAAATATTAACCTTGCTGAAACAATAGGAATATGCGATTATTTGAATACGCAAATGCCAGAGCTCTCCCAATTCAAAGCCGAGTTTTTTAAAGCACTAGCGCATCCCCTGCGCATACGCATCCTGGATGCGCTTCGCCGGGGAGAACTAGGGGTCAATGAATTGTGCGTGCGGCTGGGAGTGGAACAAAGTACGCTCTCGCAGCAGCTGGCAGTGTTACGGACACGGGATATTGTTTTCGGCCGCAAGAGCGGCAACATGGTTTTTTATTCGGTGAAAGATCCGGCGACCTTTCGTCTGCTGGATGCCGCACAAGACATTTTCAACAATCACCTGATTAACGTAAAAGATCTGCTGGCGCAGTTGGAAACCACCGCTGGATCCGCGGAAGCAGCCTTGAAAGGATTGAGTCTGTGAGCGGCGCGATGCAATTCCACCTCGATCAGCGATCTCCTACGACCGGCCTGGATTTATTCTTGCCGGTCGTTTCCATTTACGCCGAACCATGGGCATCCCTAGGGATGCGAGGAGGATGTGGTAATGCCTGAGTTTTTGCTTGCGGAACAGTTGGCCACCAAGTTGGAAGTAGCGCAAGCCGAGTTGCCTGGCTTTGAAGCCCAGGGCGTCATTCGACCGGTAAGCAAAAACGGTCGGACCTATTACTCATCCCGAGATTTCTACCGTCTCAAGGGCGTACTGCACTTCATGCGGACCAACGGGCTTTCCGTTGAGGAAGCTCAAGACAAATTGGCCGGCTGGAACTGGATGCCGCAAACGGTAACTGCCTCCGCCAATTAGCCCATCGCTTTAGCGTCCCAGAGTGCCGTTCCTGGCACTCCGGGGACGCGATCCTTGCGATACAACACCCACCACGGAGGCACGGAGCTACACGGAGAAGAAAAAATCAGAAAAAAACTGCTTTGATTTCCTCCGTGTTGCTCCGTGTCTCCGTGCCTCCGTGGTGGGTGTTTCCGGGCGTGGAACGTGGCACGACGCTTCCGCATCCAACGCTGGGAAATGCATGTTTTAGCCGCCTCCGCCGGGTTCGCCATCGCTCTGATTATTCTGGGGGATGCCTTTGAAACGATCATTCTGCCGCGGCGGGTCATACGAAAATTCCGGTTTACGCGGATCTTTTATCGGCATACTTGGATTCCCTGGCGCAAGCTGATCGGCAGTTTGCATAATCGCCGGCGGCGCGAAACCTTGCTGGGCTTTTATGGCCCGCTTTCGTTGATCTTCCTGTTTCTTAGTTGGGCGGCATTGCTGATCCTCGCCTTCGCGCTGTTGCAATGGGCTTGGGGCACAAATTTACGCGGAGAGACCGCTCCGGGGTTTCGCGCCGCTTTATACTTCAGCGGCACCACTTTCACCACCCTTGGCGTAGGCGATCTTACGCCCATCTCAGGCTTTGCTCGGGTGTTGACGGTGGGGGAAGCGGGAACCGGGTTTGGCTTCCTGGCAATCGTGATCGGATACTTGCCGGTGATCTATCAATCCTTTTCTCGGCGGGAAGCCAACATCTCCCTGTTAGATGCGCGTGGCGGTTCGCCCCCGGCGGCGGTGGAACTGCTGCGCCGGTATGCCGAAGGGCAAGCCCTGAACGAGATCGATGTTTTGTTGCGCGACTTCGATCATTGGTCGGCGGAACTGCTGGAAAGCCACATCTCCTATCCGGTGCTGACGCTGTTTCGCTCGCAACACAATAACGAATCATGGCTGGCGGCGCTGACCGCCATTCTGGACTTGTCGGCGTTATTGATCGTGGGAGTGGAAGGAGTACCGGCGCATCAAGCCCAGCTCACATTCGCGATGGCCCGCCATGCCGTGGTCGATCTCGCTCAAGTATTGGGCACCCCGCCCCGGCCGCCCGCACCAGATCGCCTCCCCGCTCCGCAGTTCGAACGGCTAGGGGAACAGTTGCGGAGCTACGGCGCGCCTTTGCGCGATGGCCCCACGGCAGCCGCTCAATTGATCGACCTGCGCCACATGTACGAGCCGTATGTGAACGCGCTAGGCACCTACCTGGTCCTGGAACTGCCCGGATGGTTCCCCCGCGATGGCGTCCCCGATAATTGGCAAACCAGTGCCTGGGAACGCGCCGCCTGTCGCCTGCCGCGCAGCCGGCCGGCCGTACCGGACGACCATCTGTAATTTGTAATTTGGTAATTTGAAATTTGTAATTTAACAATCTTGAAAATGTAGAAACCGTTGATTTGCGGCGGAGGTTGTTGGTCCGTCGTGGCGCCTCCCTTCGCTAGGCAAACATTGCCTATCTCCGCGCTAAAGCAAGCGCCTCGGAATGCCGACAAGTTAGGTAGGGATTGGTGTAGAAATCGGGGCTTGGAGTTGGGACTCGGCACATGCTGATTGACTTACAAGGTGACTTGCAGGAACTGAACGCCAGTGTAGCCAAAGAGTTTGGCGAACTGGCCGGGGCTTTGCAGTCCATCTCCGGACAGGTCAACTCCATTACCAACCTTTCCCGCCAAACCACCGGTCTGGCCATGGAAGGGGAATCCGATAAGGCTATTGGAACCCTGAAGCAGGTACTGGGCGATGCGGAAGGCGTTCAGAGCATGGCGGAAAGCAGCCGCGAAGAATTGCGCGGCATTCTTTCCAGCTTGCGGCAGATCCGCTCCCCGCTCTTGCGCTTAGCCAAGTTGCACTCCATGTTAAATGCCGTCGGTACGCTGTCTCGCATTGAGGGCAGCCGCCTGGGCAACACGACGGTCGACCTTTCCAGTTTGTCGAAAGATATCGATATGCTGGCGGAGCAGATCGAGAAACACGTGACCGCGATTGCGGAAGAATCGGGCAAGCTGGCGGAACTGGTGGAAAACGGCGTGCGGCAATTGGATCAGAAAAAAGGGGCGGAACAACAGCAAGCCTCGGAATTCGCCACCCGCACTCGAACCGTACTCGACTCCTTGCACACGCGCGCCACCGCCGCCAAAAGCGCGGCCGTGAATATTGACGAACAATATGCCAGCATCCGTGGAGCCACCGACCGGATCGTGATGTCGCTGCAGGCCGAGGACATTACCCGGCAGCGGATGGAGCATGTGCAGGAGGCGCTCAGCCAGATTTCCGCCGGCGTGGAATCCGGGCAAGCGGAGTCCGATAGCGCGAATATTCTGGCGCTGCAACGTTCGCAAGTCGCCGGCGCCCGCGACTTGTTAATTAACGCCTTTGCCACCATGCTGGAAGGCGTGGGTTCTCTCACCTTGCAGGTCGAGAAACTGACCACGGAAACCGCAGCGTTAGCCTCGCAAACCGACCAAAACGGCCAGTCGTTCGCCGCCGTCACCGAGGGCGGACTGAAAACCATCACGAACATTTTCGCGCAGTATTCCGCGTCCGCCCAGGCGGTGGTCACCACCGTGGAGACCTTGGTGCCTTCCGTCGCCGCCATGACCAAGGGCGCCAATGAACTGGAAGAAATCGAAGCTTCGATTCACCTGATCGCTTTGAATGCCGCCATCAAGACCGCGCACCTGGGAAACGAGGGGGCGGCGATGAGCGTGCTCGCCACGGAAATGCAGAAAATCACCGCCCAGAGTGTGGACTACACAAAAACCGTGCTGCAAGGACTGCTGGCCATGGATCAGTCGCTGAGAAATGTCTCTACCTACGGAGTGGAATCGAGCAATTCCCTTCTCCGCTCCTCCGGGGTGGAAGAAATGCAAAGCGAGGTCCATCGCCTTACCGAGCTAGTGGTGGGGGCCAGTAAGGGAATGTCCCAGAATCTGGCATCGTTGCTGGAGATGGCCGACGGTCTGCAAACGGAATTGCACGCCGCCCGCACGCTGGCCGAACGGGGAAATGGCATCGAACAACGGTTCAGCACGGTGCTGCAAAGGCTGGACGAAAAGCTGGAGCAGTTCGGGTTCAAAGCCGGGGGTACTTTGCAGACCGGCACGGGGGATCAGGCCGCCCAGATTGCCGCACTGTACTCGATGCAATCGGAGCGGCAGGCGCATGAAGAAGTCTTCGGTATCGAAAGCCAACCCAGCAACGCACCCACCGACGACGATGTCGAATTGTTCTAGCCTGTGAGAAGTTGAATCCAGCCGTTTTCCGAAGGGAAGCGTTATGCCGCATTCGACAGCGGCAGGCGAAGGTGAAAGGTCGAGCCGCGCCCCGGTTCGCTTTCGAGTTGAATCGTTCCTTGATTGGCCTCCACCGCAAGTTTGCAGAAGGTAAGACCCAATCCGCTGGAAGGGCTCTGGCCTTCCTTGCGAGCCTCGACCTGGCCAAATTTCTCGAAGACCTTCTGGTGATACGCGGCCGGGATTCCCGGGCCGGTGTCTGCGATGGAGAGGCAGGCCCACTTCTCCTCCGCCGTCAAGTCAATCCGGATGCAGCCTGATTTAGGCGTAAACTTCAGGGCATTCGTCAGAAGATTCTGCAAAATCCGGTCGATTAACTCGCGGTCACACCTGGCAATGACGGGCTGGACCGGTGTGTGAATGGAAACTTGATGTTCCCGGGCCAATCCGCCCATCCGCGCCAGAACCGTATGCGCCAGGCTCCCCAGATCGATCGCCTCAGGATGTACCGGCATTTGACAGGATTCCAGCCGGCTGACATCGAGCACCGAAGTGACCATGCCGCATAATTCATCACATTGCGCCTTCATATTGGGCAGCATCTTCTTGAAAATGGGCGTACTGGTCCACTCCGGGGACAACATGCCAAAAAATAAATTCATGGCCGACAAGGGAGTACGCATATCGTGAACGACCATGTGGACCAGGCCATCCCGCAGCTTTTCCAGTTCGCTCAAGTTGCGGTACGCGGCCTCGAGTTCGTCCCTCTGCTTCGTCACTTCGACCTGCGCCCGGCGCAGGGCCATGTGGTTGTGCACACGAGCCCTCACAATCGCGGGGTTATAGGGTTTGGTGATGAAATCGACCGCGCCCATGCGCAGCCCGTTCTCCTCGTCCACATCCTCATGTAAGGCCGTCATGAAAATAATGGGAATTTCCCGGGTGGCCGGATTGGCCTTGAGCCGCGCGCAAACCTCGTAGCCATCCATCCCCGGCATCATGATGTCCAGGAGAATCAGATCGGGAGGTTCCGAGGTCACGGACTCCAGCGCGCCGGGGCCATCGAGCGCGACACTCACCACGTATTCTCCGGCCAACAGGCTCAATAGGATATCGATATTGGCCGGTATGTCCTCAACCACCAGGATCGAGCCATTCGAGGCCGGGGGCGTCTGTAAAATGGCGTCCTTCTCCGCTTTCATAACAACATCCTTTCCACGGTGTCCGCCGCTTCGGTTAACTGGTACTTGGTCACTTGACTCTCCAACTCGTCCAGCAGCGTATGGAATTCCCAGGGCCATGATTTTTCACCAATCGCCTGCAAAAGTTGGAGGCAAGGTTGGGGCTGCAGCTTTCGCAACGGTTCCCTAAGCTGTTCCAGCAGGATCTTTAGTTCCTCCGCGGTTCCCGTGGGCCGGGTATCCGCGGACTGAGATTTCGTTGGCAAAACCAAGGCTGCCGACAGGGCTGCCAGGAGGTCCCTGAGCTCTTGCCGGAAAGTGTCCAGGCAGCGTTCCTCCCGCCATTCGCCTCGACGCAGGACAGCCTCCAATTCGGAAGCCGCCTCTTGCAAAGCGGTCGCGCCCAGGTTGCCGGCCACACTTTTCATCGAATGCACCCGGCGGGTGGCATCCTCGATCCGTCCTTGCTGAAGTTCGGCCTCCAGTTGCTCTTGTGTATCGGCATAGTCCGCAAGGAATTTAAGCAGCAGGCGCTGGTAAAGCTCCCGATTGCCCCCAACATGCCGCAGCCCTGTGGCAACCTCCAAGCCGTGGACACGCCTGAGTCTGCCGGGGAAACCGGAAGGACCGTTACGCGCCGCCCAGATTCCCTCGCTGCTTAAACCCTCGGCCACCGCCTTCGTGGGCAACCATTGGCGCAGCATTCCCAATAACGCGGCCGGCTCGATGGGTTTGGAGAGATGATCGTTCATCCCACAGGCCAGGCTCCGCTCCCGGTCGCCGCTCATGGCAAAGGCGGTCATCGCAATAATGGGCAACGGCGTCGCTGGTGGCACTGGGGCAGTTTCAGTTTCTTCACTCCCGGGTGATTCCTTCGCGCCTTCGCCCTCGACCCGTTTCCCGGCCAGCTTTCCCTCGCTCTCGAGGCGGCGGATCTGCCGGGTGGCCTCCCTCCCGTCCATTTCCGGCATCTGCAGATCCATCAACACCAAGTCAAAACGTTGCCGCTGGACCCACTCCACAGCTTCCCGGCCATTCTTGGCCTCCGTGACTTGCAACCCGGCCTTGGTCAGTAACTCCGCCGCCACCTGCCGATTGATCTCATGGTCTTCCACCAGCAAAACGGAAGCTTCCGCGAAATCGCTGGCAATGGCAAAACGAGCCACAGCGGTACTCGTGGCAGGACGGCCGAATGCGCCCATGATGGCGTCAAATAATTGCGAGGCATGCACCGGCTTGCTGACATAACCCTGGAAGTCAGAGCTCTTAGAGGAGACCATGACCTCGTCGAGTCGAGCCGCCGAAACCATCAGCAATTTGGGCGCGACCGATAAGTGCTCCCGCTGGATGCGTCGCGCCGTCTCGATACCATCCATGCCCGGCATACGCCAGTCCAGGAGAACCACCTCGAATGGAGCCTGGGCGGATTGGGCCTGACGCAGGGACTCCAGGGCCAGTTCTCCGGAAGACACGCATTCCACCTGGAAGGTCATCGACACCAGGAGGTCCTCCAGGACCTCCCGAGCCGTAGCGGTATCGTCCACCACCAGCACTTTGCGTCCGCGCAGATCCGGCTCGGGCACTAATCGCGCCAAGCACTCGACGGATGGTTCCACCATTTCGAAGGGTAGCCGGACCGTAAAGGTACTGCCCCGGCCTGGCGCGCTATCCAGATCGATCTCACCGCCCATCAAGCTGGTGAGTTGGCGGCAAATCGTCAACCCCAAACCGGTGCCGCCATACCTTCGCGTAATGGAACCGTCGGCCTGGGTAAAGGGTTGAAAAAGCGTCGCCTGTTCTTGCGGCGACATGCCGATACCGGTGTCCTTCACCGAGAACTCGACCGAAACGCTCCGCGAGGAAGCGGCGCCGCCGCCCTCCAGGACGCGGAGGGAAATCACGATCTCTCCCGCGGAGGTGAATTTCACCGCGTTGCTGAGCAGATTATTCAGAATCTGCCTCAATCGCAGCGGATCGCCTTGGAGCCGGGCCGGAAGGCCGGGGGAGAGGCGAATAGACAGTTCCAGCTGCTTTTCCTCCACCAGCTCAATCGATTGATTGACCACCTGAACGACGACCTCTTCCGGTGAAAATTCCGTCTTCTCAATGGCCAGCTTGCCCGCCTCAATCTTGGAAAAATCAAGGATGTCGTTAATGATGGAAAGTAGCGACTGGGCGGCATCGTTGATGCTCCGCAGGTAGTGTTTCTGTTTGGGATTGAGCGGCGAATCCAGCGCCAGGTAACTCATGCCGAGGATAACGTTCATCGGGGTGCGGATTTCGTGGCTCATGTTGGCCAGGAATTCACTCTTGATGCTGCTGGCGGCGTCGGCGGTTTCCCGTGCCTGATTCAGTTCGGCGGTACGTTCCCGCACCAGTTCCATAAGATGATCGCGGTATTCCTCCAACTCGCGTTCCGCCCGCTTGCGCTCGGTGATGTTTTCCACAAAACCTTCCAGTTGGCCGGGATCTTCCGGAAGCACACGCAAGGTCAAATTCGCCGTAATACAAGTCCCGTCCTTCCTGCGGAATTGTTCCTCCGTTCTTATCCAACACCCCGGATTCGCCGCCGCTTGTTCCAGCACATGCGAGCGCTCCTCGGCATGAGCGTACACCGCTTCCGCAACCGTCGATTGTTTCGCGTCCTCGGTCGAGGCATAACCCAGCATCCGAGCGTATTCCTCGTTCACCCTGAGGATCTTGCCTTCGCAGGTGGAATAGAAAACACCGACCGGAGCATTCTTAAACAAGCTCCGATACCGCTCTTCGCTCTCCCGCAGTTGCTCCTCCGCCCGCTTGCGCTCGGAAATGTCTTCGATTACAGAAATGGCGTACTTGGGGGCGTCGGAGACCGGCCGATAAGCGGTCACCGTAAGATTGGCCCATACAAAAGATCCGTCTTTCCGGATGTAACGTTTTTCTCTGGTATAGGATTGAATTTCAGCCTCGAAGATGCGACGAAGATTCTCGACACCCGCGGCGAGATCATCGGGATGCGTAACTTCTTGAATCGATTTCGCCAGCAGTTCTTCGCGGGAATATCCCAGCATCTCGTGCAACCGCTTATTGACCCTGAGCCATTTCCCATCGCGCCCCACGTGAGCCATGCCCACGGTAACCTGTTCAAAAGTAGAACGGAATTCTTCTTCGCTCTCCCTCAATCTTTCTTCCGTCCGCTTGCGTTCGGTGATGTCCCGTATGGTCGCGACCGAATAGATCTCGCCATCCAGCTCATAGGCCGAAACACTGAACTCGGCCTCGAATTCCGTGCCGTCAACCCTGAGGCCGCGCCCTTCGTAATGACTTGGGACCGGCTCTCCGGCCGATCGGCGTTGCACATTGAGGAGCATGTGTTGACGATAGCTGGGGGCAATGGAGTCGAGTATGGAGGTGCCTACGATCTGTTCATTATTCTCAAAACCAAAGAGTTTGAGATAGGAAAGGTTGGCGAAAATATGTATCCCTTTTTTGGCGACACCAATGGCATCCCGTGAGCTTTCGAACACCGCCCGCAGCCTGGCTTCACTGGCGCGCAACGCTTCCTCGGAGCGCTTGCGCTCAGTGATGTTCTTGCCAAAGACCGAGGCGCCGATCACCTCCTGATCCCGCAGGATAGGATGGATAGCCATCTCAAAAATGCGCCCGTCCAGTAGCGGGTACTCCAGCGAGAAAGCCCCCTGGGTAAAAGCCCGTTCGTACAGGACCGGCCAAACGGCGGCGCGCTCTGCCGGGAGATCATCGACGGCCGTCGAACCCAGTCGGGCCTGGGTGCCATAATTCCGGCGCAAGTGTTCCTCCAGCGCGGGATTGAAGGACCACATCCGATATTGCCGGTCTACCGACCAGATCAAGTCCGTCGTACTTTCGAGCAGGGCGGTTATACTGTCGCGCGAATTCTGGAGTTCGGTCTCCAGGCGTTTCCGCTCGGTAATGTCGCGGGCAACCCCTTGGATGGCAAATGGCCGGCCCTCGCGGTAGATAAGTGAGGAGCGAATTTCCACACAGACCCGCCCCCCATCTTTGCGGAGCATCTGGTACTCGCTCGGCTTCTGTTGATGCCCGGTGGCGCTGATCTCCGCAATGCGCTGAAGCGCCAACGGAAGCTGCTCTTCGGTCAATAAGGAATTGAGGGTGACCGTGGCCAGATCTTCCCGCCGGTAACCCAACAAATCCAGCATCGCCTGGTTGGCATCCAGCAAACGCCCTTCAAAATCGACCAGTAACACGCAGTCCAGCGAACGGTCAAACAGTCCCCGGTAGCGCTCCTGACTGGCACGCAGGTCTTCCAGGGTTGACGCTACCGGAATCAGCGTGAGCGGCAAGCTGATGACATACACGGACCAGATGCCGATGGGATTGCCAGGAAAGTATACCGGCAGCGGATGGCCGAAATATTGCAGGAGGGCTTCGACGAGAGCGGCCAGCAGGCTGGCCACGGCCATCGCGAGAGAATATCTCCTGCCGAGTAGCCAGGCGGCATTGATGGTCACCAGAAAAATGATGCCATGCGCGGGACTTAACACTCCGCGATTCAGGGCGCCAAACACCTCCACCGCGCACCAGATTGCCCAGAGAAACAGCAAGCAAGCTCCGCGAAAGCGGGCTCGCCGAAGCATCCGAAGCGCTCCGAGAGTGGCGGCCGCCATCAGGGCAAGCAGGACCGCTACCGCAAGCTTGCGAGCCGAAAAAAAAGGAGTAACGACGGCAAGGAGGACCAGCCACCATAACAGGACGCAGGTCAGCAAGAGATGGAAACTGCGGGCGCGGCCCTCGTCCTCAAAACCGTCAAGGTGATGGCCCCCGCGCATCCAGAAAACCAAACGGGACGTCAGTGCGTCGATGCCAGTGGTCGCAGTGCGGACTGAGGCTGGAGTTCTAATGGGTGGCCCCCATGTCGCAAGCCCTATGGATCTACCGCCATAGAGCAACGTGCTTTGGCCCGTTCATTCGCTCGCATGGTACCACAAGATTTGCCGGGATAGCGCGGAGCCGCATACGGGATGAGAGTCGCCGCAAATCGCGCTCCCTCGTCAGGAATGATCCCGCTAAGGGTTCTTCCGGGGTCAGGGTTTAGCGCCGCCGAATATGGCGGTCAGGGGAAGGACGAGCTTGAACCAAAACTTGTCTCCGCCGAACCGGTTCCTGACCAGAGTCTCATGCTGCCATTGCAGGATGAACGACAAGTGCCGCTGGGTGGTGTAACCGCCGCTGGGCCCGATGGCAACCACCTGGCCGCGGCGACCCGCGTCGTATAACCCCGACGCGGCGGCTACCGTTTGGCCATTTACCGTGTCGCCGGTGGTCTGCTCCAGGAAGTAGCCCGCCCCTCCCAGCATCCATCCCTTCAAGTGCTTGCCCGCCAGATAGTCCATGTGGACATCCTGTCCGGAGTGATATTGAGTTGCCGGGTTCCTGGTTTTCAGGTTGTACGCGAGCCGGGCCGAGGCTTCCCATCCGGATTTCGGCAGGTAGGTATAGCCGACGATCGGCTCCACGCTGTAATAGTGTGCGCCAATGCTGACTCGCGGATCGTGTTGGTCGAAGTATCCTGCCGGAACAAAGACATCGATTCCGGTGAGCACGTGCCAGGCAGGCCGATGCCAAGCAAGAATCAGCGGATCCAGGAGAATATCGCCGACGCCGAATTTGGAGGCGCGACCGCCGAGGTTCACCGACTGGTCGATGATCGGAATGTCCACATCGAATCCCCAAGTGGCGCCGAGAATCTTGTATCTCGTGATATTCAGGAAACGAAAGCCATTGCCCACGGCATTCGCCGACGGCGTCGCGCCGTCGAAAATCGCCTTGCCCCCGGAGCCATTTCTGAGCTGACCCGAATAGTAGCCAAGATAGTTGATGTAGTAAAACCCGGGTGGGGGAGCGTCACCGGCAAGCCAACTCGCGGCGCCAATGGGACTTTGGTCGCCCCCTTCCTTGGCATATGCGGCACACACCATAACCACTAGAAAAAGAACCGCGTTAAGGATTTTCATGGCCAAGACCTTCAAGGGGCCGACATCTGGGCTCTCCAACGCAGCTGCTTGCAGGCGCACTATGGCGGAAAAATGACGGCTCAACCACGAATCTTGCAGTGATTATTTTTGGCCGATTACAACGAACCCGCCATGGCGTCGGGGGAAAAACTCCGCAACCGTGTCTCTAACCGGGAAGAAAGGAACCCGCCCACATTGCCTAGGCAAGCAAACGCATCGCCCCGCCCACAGTTACTCCCATGATTCATTAGAGCGAACTCGTGGCAGAAAGGTTTTGTTGACCACGGGAAATCAGCTTCTTCCCCGCGGAGTCGCCACCGGCCACTTTCCAGCCGGCTGGGCGTCAGAGGTCCCAGGCCCTCCGCGCATACGATAGACGGTCTGGCCGATCGGCTCCAGCAGGTCGCCCAGCCAGAATAGATTCTCCGAGTGTCCCGCAAAGAAAAGTCCTCCCGGCTTGAGGGTCCGGACGAATCCCTCCACCAGCCGCCGTTGCGTCTCTTTGTCAAAGTAAATAATGACATTGCGGCAAAAGATGGCGTCCAACTTCGTGCGGAAGGGCCACGGCGCTTTCATCAGATTGATCTGGGAGAAGTTGATCAGATTTCTGATCTCCGGCGTCACCTGCACGTAGTCGGCATGCTCCCCGACACCGGACAGGAAGTGTCGTTTCAAGATTTCAGGAGAAAGGCCGCGCACAGACTCGCGCGAGTAAATGGCGGCGCCAGCCCGCGCCAGAACCGAGGTATCAATATCGCTGGCTAGAATCTTGATGTCCCAAGCGGCCAAGCGCTCCAGGTTCATGGCCATGGTGATGGCGATGGAATACGGCTCTTCCCCGGTGGAACACCCCGCGCTCCAAATGCGAAGGTGCGGACGACTCCCCGCGGCGGTGGACTTGGCCACCGGTACCAGGAGCAACTCCGTCAGCATGTCAAAGTGGTGGCTCTCGCGAAAAAACTCGGTTTTGTTGGTGGTAACGGCGTTGATCAGCTCCTGAATTTCACCGCCGGCGGCTCCGCCGCCTCGCACCAACTGGTAGTACTCCATGAAACTGCCAAAGCCATAGTGGCGGAGCCTCTTAGTCAGGCGATTATTTAACAACAAACGTTTGTGATCGTGCAGGGAGATGCCGGTCTCCTCATAGACCAGCGCGCGAAATAGCTCGAATTCCCGAGTCGATATCGTAATGTTCGTTCCCGGCGGCATGGGACTCCAACAGCAGTGGCTAGAGGCTAGTAGTTAGTAGCTAGGGGCCGGTCAGGGGCTCCTAGCTACTAGCCACTAACTGCTAGCTCCTGCCCCTGTTCCAACGGCTAAATCCGCTTCGGCAATTAAGCTGTCAATGATCCGGTTGCCGACTTGAACGCCAAAATTCAGGACCTAGGACAATAGCTTGCCAACCACACTGAGGAGCTTTGAGGGTTCGAAGGGCTTCAAAATCCATCCCGTCGCACCGGCTTCATCCCCTTGCACCTTTCGCTGCGTGCCGCTTTCCGTGGTGAGCATAACGATCGGAGTAAAACGGGCGCCCGGCAACTGGCGGGCAAAATGAATGAAGGCGACCCCGTCCATGACCGGCATATTGAGATCGGTCACGATAAGGTCGAAGTTCTGCTTCGCGACCTGTTTCAGCGCTTCCTCGCCGTTGGTCGCGTTGTCCACTTCAAAGCCAGCTTCGCGCAAGGTGACCGAAACCATCTGCCGCATGACCAACGAATCATCCACTACCAGGATCCTTTTCGCCATCGATCGACTCCTTAAACGCGGCTGATTCGTCGCCCGGAAGCGGAGAACCGCCCCGGGTCATCCATCATTTAACAATCGGCAAAAAGACAGGTTTCTTTACTGGATAGGTGGGCAGGTGTCCCCCGCACTAGTCTCCGCGCCCTGGTGGCGGGTTAGGGCCGGGGGACCGCTCGAATTACTGATTCGCCACCTGCTCCGCCGGCTTCACGAACTCCCAGGCGCCACGGCCGCATTTATTCTTGCAGGCCGGAAGGATTTGCCCGGCTTCGAACTGCGCCGGAGTCTTGCAGACACTACACCAGTAATAACCACTGGAAGGGGCCGGAATTCCTGCTTTGGTAGCCATCGTTTCTCCTGAATGCGTTCTGATTTCTTGGGCTGACACCATTGTAAATTGTTCGATGTTGCTTCTGGCACTTTTCGGCTGGGTACGCGGGCTGGAAGCCCAATGCCACTAACTTTTCGGCTGGGTTGTGTCAGGGTACGAACCGGAACGTTCAGGCCCTGCCCGCAATCGTAAATTCTCACAATTTGCCGACCATATAAAAACAATAGCAAGTGGCCTTGGGCGAGAAACCCGCGCTGGCCTATTGCTTATTGCTTGTTGCTTATTGCTGCCTTTCTAGGGCAAATGCAGTTCCCACCATAAATAGCTGAAGGCTTCCCGCAAAGCGGTTTTAGCGCGCTCGAATCGTGTGCGGGGGATAGAATCGGGCCGGGGCGAGACATAAACGGTGAGCCCTTCGGATTGCAACATCCGCTTAACCCGGTACAGGTGGTAAGCATCGCTGACGGCAAGGCATTGGCCAATGCCGTTGGCGCGCAAAATTGTGGCCACCCGGTCCGCCGACTGGGCCGTATCGTCGCTCTGGGTTTCGGCAATCAGGTTGATATCCGGGATACCACGCGCGATCAGGTAATCGCGCCCCACCTGGCCTTCGCTGAACTTGGGGTCGTGAGCCGCGCCGCCGGTGGTAATTACCAACGGCGCCATGCCCTGTTGAAACAGATCAAAGGCATGATCCAAGCGAGCGCGGAACACCGGCGAGGGACGTCCTGAGTATTCCGCCGCGCCAAATACTACGATCGCGTCCGCGGGGCGGGTTTCGTCGATGGTGGCCTGCCGTACCACTCGCCGCGCCGTCACGCCGATAAAACCGGCAAAGATGAGGCCGGCAAATGCCAGCGCCAGCCATCTTCGGCAGAGACAAGCGCGCAAACCAAGGCCGGCCGAGTGCGACGGCAAACCGGCCAAGAGTCTGCCAGCTTTGGCCGCAGCCCTCATTTGCCGCTTAACGCGGCGGCAATCTCTTGGGCGGAAACGGCGCCTTCCCGTTGAATACGCCAACACGGCCTGCCGATTTCGTCCACAGTAAGATCCACAATGGTTGAGGGAACCTCACGCGGAGAAGGACCGCCATCCACAATGATATTGAGCCGTTCTCCGAGTTGATCGCGTACGGCAGCCGCCGAGGTACATTCGCTGGCGCCGCTGAGATTGGCGGAAGTAGCGGTAATGGGCACGCCGGCCTGACGAATGACTTCGCGCGGAATCAGCGCCGCCGGTACCCGTAGGGCAACATTGCCGCTATTCGCCGTCACCTTCAGCGGCAACCCGGGGGCGGCCTGCACAATCACGGTCAACGGCCCCGGCCAGAAGCGCTCGGCCAACAAGTAGAACTCCGTCGGTAAATCCTTAGCCAAAGCTTCCGCCTGATTCACCGTGCCAATCAGCAACGAAAGGGGCTTATGGCGGGAGCGGGTTTTGATATCGTATACGCGTTCCACCGCCTGCAAATTAAAGGGATCGGCGGCCAAGCCGTAAAACGTATCGGTAGGCATACCCAGAACTTCGCCTTGCCTGAGCTGGTCGGCAGCATAGGCAATCAGCGGCGCTTCCGGGTTCTCGCTGTTAATGCGGATAATTTCGGGAGCCAACCTGTTCCTTCCCAAATAGTCTGGCGCGGTAGACATAATTAAACACCGCAAGACGGCCGTCAAACTGCGCAAAGTACCACAGTAGCCCTCATTGTAGCAACTCGCGGGGGATTCGGGCTATGATCAATCCACAATGAATGACTCCGTCCCGACTCGCTTGCGTCGCGTTACCAGCCGCCAGAATGCATTGCTCAAGGAATTGCGCCGCGCGTTCAGCCGCGGCGAACTCACTCCCGACGGTTATTGCGCCATTGAAAGCGTGCGGATCATCGAGGAAGCCATCCGTAGCGGCTTGAAATTCAAAGCGGTTCTGTTCAGCGAGTCGGCCGAAGCCCGGGCCAGCCGCTTGCTGCCCCAAATCGGCAGCCACGTGGAAACCGTCATCCTGCCGGACGAGGTATTTGCCAGCGTGGTGGCCACCGAGAATCCCCAGGGAGTCGCAGCCCTGGTCAAGCTTAAGGAAGTTTCCTTGCCGCGTATGCTGGCCGCCTCCCGTCCTCTGCTGGTGGTTGCCGCCGGCGTGCAGGACCCAGGGAACCTGGGAACGATTCTTCGTTCCGCCGAGGCCTTTGGCGCTACCGGCGTGCTGCTCGGCGCCGGCACGGTGAGTCCCTACAATCCTAAAATGGTGCGGGCCAGCGCCGGATCGCTTTTTCGGCTGGGCGTGCTGCCAGTAGAACTGGACACTTTGCTACCGCAATTGCGCGAGCACGGACTGCGACTGGTTGCCACCTCCTCGCATAAGGGCGTGCCGCTGCCCTCTGCCAATCTGGGCGACGCAATGGCGCTGTTTGTAGGCAATGAAGGCGCGGGACTGCCGCGAGACTTACTCAAGGAAATGGATGAGACCGTGGTAGTGCCCCACTCGCCCCAAGTGGAGTCGTTGAATGCGGGCGTCGCCACCAGCATCGTATTGTATGAAATCTCGAAACAGCGGGGAGTTGCGAGCGAGTTGTGAGTTGCTAGTTGCGAGTAGTCCGTGTGGAGTTGCGAGTCTATGCTGAGAATATTTTTTTCGAAATGTGTCCGCTACCTTCAAGGGCTGACTCGCTTTCTCTATATGCGTTGCTTCCTGTATTCGGGGGTTGCTCGCAACTTACAACTTCTCGGGCTTACTCGCAACTCGCAACTAGCAACTCGCAACTCCCGGGGGTTACTCGCAACTCGCAACTCGCCACTCGCAACTCTATGAATCTTTTCCAACCAGCTCCGCTTACCGCTGAATCGTCGAACCGGACGCATCCGCTGGCCGATCGCATGCGTCCGCGTACGCTGGAGGAGTTTGCCGGCCAGGAGCAACTGCTGGCGCCGGGCAAGGCGCTGCGCCTGCAGATTGAACGCGACGATCCGCAATCGATCATCTTCTGGGGACCGCCGGGGGTGGGCAAGACCACCCTGGCCAAGATCATCGCGGGGGCCAGTAAGGCCGACTTCATTCAGTTTTCGGCCGTATTGAGCGGCATCAAGGAAATCAAGCAGGTCATGGCCGACGCCGAAAAGGCGCGCCAGTACGGTACGCGCACTATCCTGTTTATCGATGAGATCCACCGGTTCAACAAGGCCCAGCAGGATGCTTTTCTACCCTACGTGGAAAGCGGCGCCATTCGTCTGATTGGGGCCACTACGGAGAATCCTTCCTTCGAGATCATCTCCGCCTTACTCTCGCGCTGCCGGGTCTACGTACTGCAACCGCTCCCCGAAGAGCAGATCGTCTCCTTGCTGCAACGCGCTCTTACAGACCGGGAGCGCGGCTTGGGCGAAATGGGCGTGAGCGCATCCGAGGAGGTCTTGCGCAAAATCGCTTCCTACTCGAGCGGCGACGCGCGCACCTCCTACAACGCTCTGGAGGTGGCCGCCGGCATAGCTATCAACCAGAGCAACGGCACCCCGGAGATCACCGACGCCATTGTGCATGATGCCTTGCAGAAGCGCGTGCTGCGCTACGATAAGACCGGCGAAGAACATTACAATCTGATCTCGGCGTTGCATAAATCGGTGCGCAATAGCGATCCGGACGCCACGCTCTACTGGCTGGGACGCATGCTGGAAGCCGGCGAAGATCCGCTCTATGTCGCCCGCCGCCTGGTGCGCATGGCGGTCGAGGATATCGGTTTGGCCGATCCCAATGCCCTGTCGCTCACTGTGGCGGCCCGCGATGCGGTCGACTTTATCGGTCTGCCGGAAGGCAATCTGGCTTTGGCGGAAGCGGCCGTCTATCTCGCCTTGGCGCCCAAATCGAACGCGCTCTACGCCGCCTATGGCGCGGTTCAACGCGATGTGGAGGCCACCGCGGCGGAATCCGTGCCGCTGCACCTGCGCAATGCTCCGACTACTTTGATGAAACAACTGGGCTACAGCAAGGGCTACCAGTACGCGCACAATCTGGAGGCCAAGGTAGCCGACATGCAATGCCTGCCCGACAACCTCAAAGACCGCGTCTATTACCAGCCCACCGATCAGGGCATCGAAAAGCGCATTCGCGAACGCATGGAGGAAATCAAGCGCAAGCGGGGGAAATGAGCCAAATCAGGGAATTGATGACCACTCCATTTTCAAATTTCAAATTTGTAATTTCAAATTTAAAGGCGGCCCGTGCGGAGTCTTAAGCGATCCGACGCTGGATTTCAATTACAAATTTGAAATTTGAAATTTAAAATCGGCATGCCGTCAATTACTCAATTACCCGATTACTCAATTATCCGATGATCTTCCGATGTTCCTTGAGGATGCAGCGGTCCATGACCACAAAGATTCCGGCTTGGCGGGCGCGTTCCGCGGCGGCTTCGTGGATCACTGATTCTTGCATCCAGACCGCCGCCACGCCACGACGAATCGCCTCCTCGACAATCTCGGGCACGAATTCCGAACGCCGAAAAATATCCACGATATCGATCTTTTCGCCGGCGGGAATATCCCGCAGGGATGGATACGCCTTTCCCCCCAAAGCCTCTTGAATGGATGGGTTCACGGGAATAATGCGATAGCCGTGGCTTTGCAGGTAGGAGGCTACCCCATGACTGGCCCGCAATGGATCGTTGGACAGGCCGATAACGGCGATGGTTTTAGCGCTCCGCAAGAGGTCGGCAGTGGGGTCGGATTGGGCAGCCAAGTTAGTGCTCACGCTCTTGCTTTTCCTTGAAGACCTTCAGCGCGAAATTGCGCACCGTATCGCTGACGTTCTTGTTCGCCAGGAGTTTTCGCAAGTCCGACAGCAAGAGCTCCTTTACCAAGGGCAGCGCCACATCCACCGGACAGCGCGGGTTGGCGGTGAGAACTCGCTTCAGCGCATAGTTGCGCATCCACTTGCGCTTCATCGATATGATGCGCGGCACATGTTCGCCGACATTCCTCATTCCGGCAAAGGCTTCTACTTCCGATTCCGTCATCTTGGGCGATTCCAGCACCGCGGCCGAAACCAACCGGGCGCCATCCCGGATCAGGATGCTGCGCTCATCCCGGTTGCCCCGATAGGCCAGGTTAACGCGCTCGCCGACGTTCATCCGGGCAATTTTCTGTACCGGAGAACAGCGCTCCTGATCGCTTTTGGCGGCCATTCCCATGGCTCGCACCGCCACCAGACCGGGATTGAGGGCGGCATGGGCGGGGGCGGCAACCACCGCGGAAATCTCGGTCTGCTCCTCGATGGTCCAATCAATCAGGTGAAAAGGCTTTCCCTCTTCGGACTCAATCTCCGCGGCATGAGTCTGGAGATATTGTGAGAGTTCGGGTTCCAAAATCTCCTGGCCGGGCGCATCGGTAACCAATCCTCCAAGAGCTTGAAGGTCCGATTCCAATTGGACCCGTTCCTGTTCCCCTAAATCGGAACGGACCAGCAGGATACGCAAGACCTCGGCATCGGAACGCACCCGCGGACTGGCTAACAGCTGGGGAAGTATTTGACGGGAACCCATTTGCGCTAATTCCAGCAGCCGCTCATGGGGTACCGCGACATTCTCCAGCAGGGCCGGCACCAACCCTGGACGCAGACGCGCCGGGACGCTTAAATAATCGAGCACGGCCGGCGGTGTCTGGGAGTCGCGCACGGCCTCCAATAAACTGGGCTCATCCCAGGCCGCCAGAGTAAGTTGCGCCCGCTCGCCAAAGATGGGATGTTTGGTGAGAAAAACCAGAATTTCCAGGGTTTCGGAGGGGGGAAGCGATAACGCTCCATAGGCCGCCGATTTCATCAAGTGGGCCGGCACCGCCGATTGGCGGATCAGATCAATCATGCGCGACATGGATGGAAGTATAAACCCGCCCTCGGCTTTCGGCCCTCGGCCGTCGGCCAGCAAAACCCAAAACCCTCAAACCCGCCGTCGGCTTTCGGCTCTTGGCCGCCGGGCAACCCCTCAATGCCAATTGAAGTTTGGCCCCCTGGCCGAAGGCCGAGGGCCGAGAGCCGAAGGCCGTTTGGGTTTGTCTGGCCGAAGGCCGAGAGCCGAGAGCCGAAGGCCGTTTGGGTTTGTCTGGCCGAAGGCCGAGAGCCGAGAGCCGAAGGCCGTTTGGGTTTGTCTGGCCGAAGGCCGAGAGCCGATAGCCGAAGGCCGTTTGGGTTTGTCTGGCCGAAGGCCGAGAGCCGAGAGCCGAAGGCCGTTCGGGTTTGTCTGGCCGAAGGCCGAGAGCCGAGAGCCGAAGGCCGTTCGGGTTTGTCTGGCCGAAGGCCGAGGGCCGAGAGCCGAAGGCCGTTTGGGTTTGTCTGGCCGAAGGCCGAGAGCCGACAGCCGAAGGCCGAGAGCCGACAGCCGAAGGCCGTTTGGGTTTGTCTGGCCGAAGGCCGAGAGCCGACAGCCGAAGGCCGAGAGCCGACAGCCGAAGGCCGTTTGGGTTTGTCTGGCCGAAGGCCGAGGGCCGAGGGCCGAGAGCCGAAGGCCGTTTGGGTTTGTCTGGCCGAAGGCCGAGAGCCGACAGCCGAAGGCGGCTCCTTACATCTATCCCGCGGAAAACAACATCTGACTTCGCTATGCCCTGGAAAAAAGGAAACCGCGTAAGACTGCTGGCCGAAGCGGAGGCTAAGGGAGCTACGCGAGATACTTACGAGCAAATCAAGAGCGCTCTGGGGCTGCCCCATGTCGCCGCCTTGCATCAGGCCTTGGCCATGTATCCGAAGTTTTTTGAGCTATACTGGCGGGCCTTCCGCCCGGTATTCGGAAACCCGTTTTTTGCCGCCATCGAGCGGCTGCGAGCCGATGCCTATACCCGGGCCTTTAATTATTTCGACGTCCCCGATCTCTCCGTAATCGCCGATCCCAATGCGCGGCGGGAATTAGAGGAAGCCACGGACCTGTTGCAATACGAAGACGCGGCTATGCTGCTGATTGCGGCGATTCAACTTCAGGCCTTTGATGGGTCTGGGGAACGGTTGGAACAGTTGGAAACGTCCGCCGGTCCCGTAAAGCATCCGATTTATGTCCACGCTCCCAAACTGAGCGAGGAACAGGCAGCGCCCGTGCTCCTGCGCCGGGTGTATGAGGATTTGCGACACGCTTTAGGCACCTCGTTCATCAGTTATGAGTATCGCGCCTTGGCACGTTCGCCAGAGTTCTTCGCCCGGTACTCGGCAGCACTCAAGGAATGGTCGACTTCGCCTATCTACGAAGGCATTCAGCACGCCGTTCGCGAATCCGCCTGGATGCTGGCCTGCGAACTGCCGGCCGCGGAAGATCTCACCGTCGGCCACCTATCCGAAATCGGCATCAGCAATGAAGAAATTGCCGCGGTGGTGCATATCAGCGAGCTATTCATCGACGAACTAAGCTCGCTGGTATTGAACGTCTCCCTGGCTCGCATCGCGCTGGAAGGCGGCACCCAAATCCGCCGGCCCGCCGCGCCCGGTCCAGTCAAGGAAGTCACGGGGGCGGAGAAGGCGGCCTAGGACAATTGAGTAATCGGGTAATTCAGTAATTGAGTAATTGGGCCACTGCCCCCGATTTCAAATTTTAAATTGTAAATTTGTAATTGACACCCGGCGTCGGATCGCGAGAGTTCCAGCATAAGGGGCTCGGGTCCTAGCTACTAGCTACCAACTACTAGCTACTGCCTTGCGCACGAACCCAATTAGCTCTTCCGTAACGTAAACGGGTGGGCATACGTAGAGAATCGGTTTGCTGGCCAATGCCGCGAGCGAAACGCCGTCCCAGAGCAATTCCCTTTCGGGGGTGCCCGGCGCAGATGGAGCGAGAATCACGGCGTTGGCGGCGTCGAGGTGTTTGCGCGCTGACGGTTTGAAATCCGCATTGGCGGGATCCAAAACGATCAGGTAGAGATCGGGGTGAAGAAATTGAAGCACGCTATTGGATTCAATGAGAACGTTGGCGGCGCCGTCCAACTCATGGTGTAAGCACGGCATGGCATCCTCCAGCCGTCCGGGGAGAGAGCGCAGCCATAAGGCGCGCCGCGCTCCGGCAGCTAAGTAGCGTGAAGTATCGGACTGGCCCGAACGGTCGAACTCTTCGGTGAAAGCGTAACTGGGTTCCTGGCCCCCGGCTCCGCGCTCTTGATCGCGCTCCGGGAGAGCGTGGGGATGTTGCGAAATCTTGATGGCGGTCCAGCGCCATTCCGGAAGGGCGGCAATCAATCCCGTGACCACGCTGGTCTTGCCCACATGGCGCGCCTGTCCGCCCACCACCACGATTGCCATTCAGCTCTTTTTGGCCAGCCGGGCCACGACCGCCAGCTCCTTCAAAATATGCTTCAATGGGCGCGCCGGCGTGCCCCAGTGCACTGAGCCCGCGCCGCGCACCACCTTATTGCTGGGTACGCCCGCTTGTGCTCCCAGGATCACACCTTTTTCGATGCGACAATGGTCGGCAACCCCCACTTGACCGGCGATTATGGCGCCATCTTCGACCACACAGCTTCCGGAGATACCGCTCTGGGCGGCAATGACCACGTTTTCGCCGATGCGGCAGTTGTGGGCAATCTGCACAAGATTGTCGATTTTCGTGCCGCGTCCAATCACCGTCGGCCCCAGGGCACCCCGATCAATCGTCGTGTTACAGCCAATCTCGACATCGTCGTGGATCTCCAGCGTGCCTGCCTGCGGAAACTTTTCGTACTGGCCGGTCTGAGGATCGCGCACATAGCCAAAGCCATCTCCGCCCAATACGCTGCCGGCGTGGACGGTAACGCGATCCCCGATGGTGGTTCCCGGGTACAAGGTCACATTACTGGCGATATTACAGTTGGCGCCAATGCGCACGTCCTGGCCCACGATGGCGCCGGAGCCAATGCGCGTACGCTCGCCGACCTCCACCCCCTCCATCAGTACAGCATTGGGTTGAACGGTGACCAATTTGCCCAGTTTTACCGAATCGTGCAGCACGGCCGTCGAATGTACGCCGGGTTCCCAACGCCGGGGCGGAATAATCAAAACGGCGGCCCGGGCAAACGCGAGCTTGGGATGCGGCACAATCAGCAGCGGCTTGGCAGTATCGGAGGAGGCGGCAAACTCTCCGGTGATGATGGCGCCAGCAGCCGATTTGAGCGCCTCCCCCAGATGGCGCTCGTCTTCCACAAAAATCAGGTCGTCGGCCGTGGCACAGCCCGGTTCGGCGATACCGGAGACTTCAACGTTAGCGTCGCCCATCAGGCGCGCACAAATCAAGTTCGCAATCTCCCGCAGAGAGTGCTTGAGGTGCTTCGTCATAGGAAGAATGATAACGCAAGGCAGTCGTCGGCTGTCGGCCCTCGGCCGTCGGCCAGCACCGCCCTATATCGCGATGGAAGCCAGCACTTCCGCGCGACGAGCGCTGGTTGGGGCCACATGCTTAGAGGGTTGGGCCATTTGCCAAGAGCCAATTGCCAATTGCGGGTTTTTCTGGCCGAAGGCCGAGGGCCGAAGGCCGAGGGCTGCCTCTTAGTAGATTGCCTTTTCCCCGGGCGGCCTGGTCTTCCAGCGGCGATGGACCCAGAGCCACTGATCGGGATGGCGGCGAACCGTCTCTTCAATCACATGGGTGAAAAGCGCCGTATTCGCCAGCGCATCGGCTTCGTCATCGCCGGTGTCCACCAATGTTAATGGCGGCTCAAACCGAACCCGGTACTTTCTTAATTCCTTGTCCCAAATAGTAAAAGCCGGGATCACGGCACCGCCGGTGCGCAAGGCTACGCGTGCCAAGCCGCTGGCGGTACAGGCCGACACGCCAAAAAATGGAACAAACACTCCCTGAGGGGGCGTCATGTTCGTATCCATCAGCAAGCCGACGGTTTCCCCGGCATGCATGGCCGCCAACAAGCCGCGGGCAAATTCCTGTTTTCCAAAGGTGGCGTTGCCATGCAGCGTACGGTAACGCTCGACCAAGCGGTTCAAGTAAGGATTATCCAGCTCCCGTATCACCACGCGCATGGGATAGCCGTGCAGGGAATGCATGAAGGAGCCGATTTCCCAGCCGCCAAAGTGCGCGGTCAGAAACAATACGCCTTTGCCGCGGGCCTTGGCCGCCTGGTAGTTTTCCAGCCCGTCATAGACGGCGACTTGGGAGAGATTCTTCAGGTTGTACCGGGGAAACAGGCAGAATTCCGCCAGCAGGCGTCCGAGGTTGTCGAGTTCTCCTCGCAGCAGACGCTCCCGTTCCGCCAGGGGCATGCCGGGAAACGCGAGTTCGAGATTGCGTAGGCCGGTGCGCCGCAGACGATGGTGCAAAAGATAAGCCAGACGGCCCAGGCCGATGCCCATAGCACGCGCCACCGGCCGGGGCATAATCCCGGCCAGCTTTATGAAAACCCAAGCGGGCGCATACTCAAGGAGATCGCGCATGGTGGTAAGAGAGCCAGCTGCGAGATGCGAGCCAAACGGTTCTACCCCACCGGCTCACGCCTATCAGCTCGGAACTGGCCGGCCTCGACTACTTTACCGCATCAACTTTCTTCTCCGTCCTTCTGATCGGCGCATATTTGTCGAGAGCAGCCAGGAACGGATGAGCATCCGCGGGCGGAACGTAACCGTCCGTCAACAGGGTGCGGTAGGGCACTAATTTTCCGTAAAACAGCCGGGTGTCATTGTCATCTTGGGTGATCATCGCGCCTTTGACGGTAACTCCGGCAAACGCCCCGCGGGAGCGAGAATAGGTAAGCACCTGGGCGATCATCTTCCAATCGGTCGCCCCTTCGGCGTGGCGCCCCACCGGTCCGGCCGCCACGGAAGCGTCGGCCCCCAGTTCAAACTTACTGGAAAGCAGATAACGCATACCCCGGTCATTCATGATCAGCATGACCAAATCCACCGCTTGGCCACCGATCTGCAATCCAAAGGTTCCACCCTTAACGCCAAAGAACGCCGGTGCGCTCCAGCCTTTGTCGGTGCGGCAACTGACGATCCCATGGCCATATTCCCCGCCGAACACGAACCCCGCCTTCACCATGGAAGGCACAATGGCCACGCATTTGGCGGAAGCAATAATCTCTTCTGGAATGCCCCGGTCCGGCGCATCCATAATTTCCTGCATAATGTCGCCGGCATCTTCCACCCGCTGCAACTGCTTTTCGCGATCGGCCTGGGCAAAGCAGAGGCTGGAGAGCAACAGCAGAACGGCAACCACGGTGAAGCGCTTCATAAATGACTGGATCAAGGTTCACTCCCGGCACATGGAATTACAGAATTGATGGTACGACAATTAGACGAACCCAGCGGCGGAAAGGTGTTTACTTACGGAATGCGGGATCTCTTCCGGAAAAGAGGAAGGGCTGGCTCGAAGTGTCTCAGCTTCTGCCAGCCCCATATGTCCCAGGTTCTGTGGTAGGTGAACCCAGTGTGCTCCCGCTCCATTTTTCGCACAAGTCACGCGGGGTCATGGACCAAAGTAACTAAAGTTTTCGAAAATCTTGCCGATAAAGGGCCAAAGGTTTAAAGTTCACGGCCATCCCTTCGCCTGAATAATTCACGAAAACTTGAGAGCTACGTTGCCTCAGGGTGGAAGCACCGGGCTTCAGCCCGGTGAATTCCCGGCATCAATCTGCGGGCCTTTAGGCCCGGCCGCCCGCGGCTAAAGCCGTCATTTTTGCGTCCTAAATTCACCGGCCTAAAGGCCGGTGCTTCCACCCATCCAGCCGCATTGTGCTTCTTCGGGAATAATCCAAGCTTCGGGTCACCAATCGCGCGCTATTCGTTGCGCACTAGAGAATGGGTAATCGCATGCACCGAGAGAGCGATGCGATTCTGTACGCCCACTTTGCGCATCAGTTTCGCCACGTGGGCCTTGACCGTGCGCTCTTCGATATTGAGCGCGGCGCCGATTTCCTTATTGGAACGGCCGGCCACCAGCAATTCCAGAACTTCCTTTTCCCGTTCGGTAAACGTTACTCGTCCGGCGGGGAAAATACGGCCCTGATGCGAAGTGACGCGCTCGATAAACATCGATAAAACGCGCCGGGGAGCCCACACCGATCCGTCATTGACAATACGCATCGCCATGACGAATTCCTTCGACGATGCCGCCTCATCAACATAGCCTTTAGCGCCGGCGGCCAGGGCTTTCAGGATGGTTTCATCGTCGGCGCCCGAACCCGTCACGACAATACGTAGGTCGGGACGCGAGGCTTTTAAGCTGGCCACCATGTCAAACAGATTCTGCCCGCTGCGGCTACCCAGCAAAACGAGGTCAATATTCTCGTGGTTCGCCACCTCGGGCAGCGACGCAGCCACCAGTTCGAAATCCGATTCGGACTCGAATAAGGCGCGAAAGCCAACCAGTCGTAGAGGATCACTCTCTACTACGGCAATTCGTATAGAAGCTGTTGAGGATTCTGTAGCCGATTTCGTCATAGCAATCTTTCCCAGTGTGGCACGTACTCTGGGTAGCAGGGCCAGGGTTCACCCTTACGACCCACAGATGACAGCTCAAGTGTAATCTCCATGATCGAGATTAGCCATATGCCCTGGGACATATGTGAGTGCGGAAGCTGGTTCCCGCCCCCCCAAAAGCGTTAGTTCTGAAGCATAGGGAGCGCCCAGGAGCGGGCTACTTTCTACGAACTTGCGCCGTCTGCATGGCGTGGGCGTCTGGTCCACGGGCTCCCGCGTCATAGCCTAACTCGAAGCCCCGGGAAAACGCATCGCAATAAGACGGGCTCCATTGGTGAGCCAGGCAGACGGCCCGCTGGACACCGGAGACCAAGCGCTCGCGCTGCACTCCCCGCACCCACCCCGACTCGTATCCCTCGGCCAAGGCCTGATCAAATTCCCGCTTGGCCAACCTGGCTTGTTTTTCCAGCCCTTCGGCAGCCCGGCGAATTTGAGCAATCGCGCAGAAGACGCCCCCACTCAAGGCATCATGATAGGCAACCCGGAAGCCTTCCCGGTATCCTCGCCGGAAAGCACCATGATCATCCTCCCCCAGGTACCCGGAGATCTCGCGATAAACCTTGAATTGATCGAGAGGGCGGGCCTCGTGCCCCATTTGTACTTCCAAGTCGCCGGTGTGGAATCCTTGCTCGTATCCGTGGATATATCCGTGCGCCCAGGAGGAGCGCATATAAAGGACCTGCGCCGGATCGGAAATGGTATGCCGGTCCGCCTCCTGAGCCAGAGCCGTGAAGGTTAGTAACCAAACACCGGTGAGCACTGCGGCTTGCAAAACGCGGAACATTCCATAATTGAGAGGCACGCAGATATCTCTGGGTTGCGACCTCAAAGCACGGAATTGTGAGTTGGCGCTTGAGGCATCGTTCCACGTTCCTCGTTCCACGTTCCACGCCCGGCAACCCCGCCCGTTTCTCGTTTCACGTTTCGGGCCGCTTTGGATATATCCCCATCCTGCAAGTCATTGCTGCGGCAGAGAGAACCGCCGGGCGTGCAACGAGAAACGTGAAACGGAATCCTCTCCGGGCGTGGAACGAGAAACGTGGAACGTGGAACGACTCTCCTCCCCCTAAGGTCTTTAATCCGTGCACCTTAAGCGATTCCATCCATTGGCGTCGCGTCACCGGCGGTTGATACTGAGCTCACCTTAAGCCTGAACCAATCGAATTCGCACCCTGGCCTTGCACCAATAAAATCCTGGGGGAAATGGCGCAAGAAAAGGAAGCGGAATCAGTTGGCACGAAGCTCCCCGTTCGGTGAAAGCCGGGCGGGGAGTTTCGGCACAGGCGAGGCCCCAGAGATGACAGCGCGCCGCGCCCATGCCGTATTTTTATTACTCCTATTGTCGTGCGCCGCTTCGTTCTCAATCCAAGTAGCTGCTCAGAGTTTTTCTTCGTCCCTTCCCCAGGCAATCCCAGCCACACGGAATCCCTATAATGCTCGTTATGCCGCGTTGAGCGCGGAGTTGAAAGGCGCGAACGCGCCGGAAACGGCCGTGTTGCTGGCGCGCATATACGCGCTGCGGGAATTGGTCGACGATCCCAGCCAAATCACGCAATGTCTGGAAACAGTGGCAAGCGCCCCCCAGGCCCACCCGCTGGTCCGTGACGAGGCCTTGCGCTATCTGGCGTTAATCGATTTACATACCAACCATCTGGCGGCGGCGGAAGAGAAACTCGCGACTTTAGGCGAAGTGCGGGAATGGTCTCTCGCCGGCCCCTTTTCCAGTCTGCCGGAAAAGGAAGCCGGACTGGATGCCAGCCACGACCTCAGCGACGCCGGCGAACAGCCCCGAAAATGGCATCGCCTTCCCTCCTTCGGGCCGCAGGAGTGGATGGATCTCTCGAAGTTGTATCCGCACTCGGCGCCCAGCACGATTCTGGCCGCCACCTCCGTCTATTCGGCGGAAGCCCGGACAGTGGCCCTGCGTTTTGCGGCCGAATCGGCGCTCACGGTCTTCGTCAATGGGGTGGAGATCTTCGAGGCTAAGGGGGAGGACGGCGCGCTGGGATTCGATCAACATGCGGCCGGCATTCGTCTGCAAGCGGGGTGGAACCGCGTGCTACTCCGGCTGACGCACAGCGCGGAAGGACCATGGCGCTTCGGATTGCGAATCACGGCGCTGGAGGGGGGCGGGTTGCGCCTGCGGGCCTCCGCCAGCCCGCAAGCGGAAGCCGCGATGTGCCACCCCGCGGCGGCGGAGTGCGTAGGGGATCGCACTTCGGCGGCGCCACAGGACCTGGTTGAACTCGCCGCTGCGATCGCCGAATCCGACCCCAACTCCGCCGGCGCGCTGGAAACGCTCGGCCGCGTCGAGCAGCAACACGCGCATGGCGGCCAACTGGAGCATTTGGAGACAGCCGCCCGAAAAGCGCCCACCGCGGATGGCTGGCTGGCAGTGGCGGACGAATGCGGCGATGCTACCTGCATCTTTCACGCGCTCAACGCGGCCTTGCACTCCGATCCGGAGAACGAACCGGCCCACCTGGCTTTAGCCAACTATTATTTCGGGCGCAATCAACTGGAGAAGGCCCGCGACCTGCTGCGCGAAGCGGTGCGACTGGAACCGGGTGACTTTGTGGCCCGCGAAGGATTATTGGGGCTGTATACCTCCGTCGGCCTCAACACGCGGACGTGGCAGGAGACACAAATTCTTGATCGCGAATTTCCCGGGCCGATATGGCTTAAGCGCAAACTAGCCGGACACTACCTGGATTTGGGATTCCTCGATCGCGCGCAGAACCTGGTGACGGCGGCGCTGGCGGAGAATTTCGATGGCGAGCGGGAGCGTGTGCTCCTGGCGCAAATCGCCAGACGGCAAAACGACGCAGCCACCTTGCGCGTCAATTGCCGCGAGCGGACCGAAGTGAATCCCGCGGATCCGGCCCCTTGGGCGGACTGGGCGGAGCTGGCCACCGGCGCGGGAGACCAAGCCACGGCCCAGCGCGCCATACAGACCGCTCTTGAGCTGGCGCCCAGCGATGCCGGACTGCGCGAGAAAGCCGCCAGCCTGCTGGCCCGCTGGGGGCGGGAAGACGAGGCCCGCCAAGAGTTGGCCAAGGCCATCGAACTCAATCCCAGCAATGAAGCCGCACGGGCTCGGTTGCAACTGATCTCGACCGGAACGCAGGCCGATCCGGAAGCGGATTATCTCGCCGACCCCGCGCAGCTGGCCGCCGCGGCCCGTCAAGATCCGCCGGACCAGGGCGGAAATGTGGTGGCTCTGGCCAACATACGAGTCGAACACGTTTATGCCAACGGGCTGAACGCGATCCGTCAACAACAGATCTTCTATATCGAAACCGAGCAGGGCGCGCGCGACTACAGCACCCGTTCCGTGCAGTACGCTCCCGATTCCCAGGACTTGCGGGTACTCCACGCCCGGGTCTATAAACGCGACGGCCGAGTATTGGAGGCCGAAGACTCAGGCGATTCCGGCGTAGCGGAAGCCAATGTCTCGATGTACTACGACGTCCGCGCCCACGCCTTACGCTTCCCGGCGGTGGAGCGTGGAGATGTGCTTGAACTGGATTACCGTATCACTCCCACCGTGCGGGTTAATCCTTACGGCGACTACTATGGCGGACTGGTGGTGTTCCGCACCAGTGTTCCGCAACAACTGCAACGCTATGTAGTGATTACCCCCGCGCAAAGACATTTCAGTGTGGTTGCGCCGCGTATGACTCCCGCCGCAGTCAGCGTGCAGGGAAAGGAGCGCATCTACCGCTGGGAAGCTCGCGATATCGCGCCGTCTCCGGACGAACCCCGCGGTCCCGCCATCACCGATGTAGCGCCCTTCGTCCATGTTTCCACCTTCGGGTCGTGGGCCGAATTAGGCCGCTGGTACGCGCACTTGATCCAGCCGCAGCTCACGCTGGACGCCAGTTTGCGGGAGGCCGGCATGCGCCTCGCCAAATCCACCCATAGCGAAGCGGAACGCATCAACGCCATTTATCAGTTTGTTTTGCACAATACGCACTACGTCGCCCTGGAGTTCGGCATCTACAGCTATAAGCCGTATCCCGTGACCAAGACCTATGCCCGCCGCTTCGGTGACTGTAAAGACAAGGCCAGCCTGATGATTGCCCTGCTGCGCCAAGCCGGTATCGAGGCCGACATCGCTCTGGTGCGCACCCGGCGCTTGGGCGAGGTCGATCCGCGGGCCATTTCGGTCGCTTTGTTCAATCACGCCATCGTGTATGTGCCGAAATACGATTTATGGCTGGACGGAACCGCCGAATATGCCGGCTCGCACGAACTTCCACTGGAAGATCAAGGCGCTAACGCCCTCACCGTGGCCGCCGATGGCCGGGCGGAACTGCGCCGCATTCCGCTCACCCAGCTCAACGACAACTACACCCGGCGCACCTTGCGCGCCCAAGTATTTTCCGACGGCCGCATCGAGTTTAGCGGAGTCTTTTATACCCGCGGGGAAGATGCCCCCGGGCTGCGACGTGACTATGAAAGTCCGGAGCACCAGCGCGACGCCGTCCACGATTCCCTGGCGGAAGTCTTTCCCAGCGTGCACGTCGATGACGTCCAGGTGAATGGCGCCAATGACCTGGAACATCCGGTCACGGTGGAATTTCGCGGAGAACTCGATGCCTTCAACGGAAGGACGACCGTACCGCTGGCGTCATCCTGGTCGCCCCGCAGCTATTTGCAGACACTCGCGGCTTCCGCTACCCGAACGCAAGATCTCTTACTGCCGGCGCCCTGGATTGCCGAAGAGGAGCTACATTTCCAGCTGCCCGCGGGGGCGGTGTTGGCCTCGGTCCCGGCGGATACGGTAATTGAAACCGCCTTCGGTTCCGCCATACTGCACTACCGGAGTACCGGTCGCGAGCTCGTGGTCAATACCTCGGTACAGTTCCGCAAACTGCGGATTACCCCGGCCGAATACACGGCCTTCCGCGATTTCTGTCAGCAAGTGGAGCAGGCCTTCCATCGCGAAGCGAAGGTGCGGTTGCGCGGGTGAGTGGCGGTGTCGATGACGTTGGTTCAATGTAAAGGGCAATACGGAAACTCACAGCTTCCATCGCCCTCCAGGGCAACGCAAACGTAGCGCCGGCGCCCTCGCCGGCGGGCCCTATCAGGGGCGATGGGGACAACGGAAATCGCTAATGGTCTCTGTGCGGAAACTGAGCAGCTTGGAAGTGTTGGTCACTCCGACGCAGAGCCCGCCGGCGGGGGCGCCGGCGCTACGTTTGCCGCGCTTTTCAGCTTCCGGAATCTTCAGCCATGGCGACAACCGGTCTCCCACCCCAGCAAGCCAAAAACGGGCTTGCCGGGGACCCCTTTCTGGAGACCGGCGCTACTTGAGGTTCCTCAAAATCGTCTTGGCGATTTGCGCGCTACTGCTGGCGGGCATATCGCCGCTGTGCGCCGCCGGCAACCGCGCCATTCCTAAACCTTCTGCCGCGTCCGCGCCCACGGATGCCGCGGCGGTAGCGTTATTCGTAAACTCCAATCTGGATTCGGCGCGCGCCCTGGCGGCCACCGCGGCGCGGAGCCATCCGGCACAGATCGATGCCTGGTTCGTGGAAATGGAAGCGGCCGCACTGGAAGCCGATGCCAACGGCGAGTTGCAAGCCGCCTTAAGGATCTGCGAGATCGGCTATCACAGCGGCGATCCGCGCGTGCTAATCGCCGCCGCCAGAATCGCGGACTTGGCCGGCAATACCACGCTGTTCCGCAATGCCCTTCCGCGCATCGAGAAACTGATCGCCAGCGGCGGAGCGCCGGTCGATTTTCTCCGGCGCGCGTTGCTCCAGGCGGCCGCCGACGGCGTATCGAATCTCTCCGAACTCGACTTGGCACACGCTTCCGGATTGCTCACCGATTGGCGCGTCGATGGGCCTTTCGGTATATATCCCAGCATCGCCTTCGGCCGGGTTTTTGCCCCGGAATTCGACAATCTGGCTCAGGCAACCTACGAGGGCCGGGCCGTCGAAGACTTTCGCTTCGAAGATGGGGATTTCGTACTGCCGGACTATTTCTCGTCGACCGGGATCTTCTACGCCTCCTCCGAAATGAAGGTTCCGGCCACCAGCTACTATTCGCTTCGCGCGGAGAGCGGCGGAACCCTGGAGATTTTCGTAGATGGCGTAAGCCGCCTCAAGAAAGACACCCGCTGGCGGACCACGCCGGAGCTCGCCGAGGCTGCGCTGCCTCTATCCGCCGGAGTTCACAAGCTACTGGTTAAGTTCCTGCCTTCGGCAACCCCGTTCCAAGTGGCCTTGCGGCCAATCGGAGCGCCAGGGCCACCGTCAACACCGGCAACCGGCGCGATGCCGGGACTACCCCCGATGGAGGCCGGCTATGTGGCTGCCGCGCTCCGGTTTTGGAGGGGAGAGTACGATGCCGCCCTCGCCGAACTAACTGAATTACATAAGAAACAACCGTCCGTGGCGGTCGATCTACTATTGGCCCAGACCTGGGAGCGCGGCACCGGGGAGGCGCCGGAAGAGATGGCGCTGCTGCAATCGGCGTTGCGGCAGGCGCCTCTGGCCTGGGCCGCCGAATACCAACTCGCCAGGCTCGCCTATGAAGCCGGACACTACGATGAGGCGTTCGCCCGCGCTCACCGGCTGGTTGCGGCGCGTCCCGCCAACGACGAGGCGCAACACCTGTTGGCCGAGGCCGCCCTCAAACTCAAGGCGCAGGCGGAAGCCGCCACGGCGTTGGACGCGGAAACGCAACTCCATCCCTCCTGCCGGGTTCTCCGGAGTGCGGCCATTGTCTTCTCTTCCCTGGCGGCCTACGAGCGGGCGGCGCAGTTTGAGCGCCGTCTGGAGGGATGTGCTCCCGGTTCCTTGGCCTACGCTGGGGCTCTGGCCGAAGAGGGTCATCATCGGCAGGCGGCGGCGGCGGCGCAGCAAGTGGTGGCCTCGCATCCGCTGGACCGTGGCGCTCGCACCCTGTTGGTTTCCGAACTGGCCATGGCCGAAGAACACGACGCCGCCCGCCGCGCCGCACGGGAACTGGTGACCATTGCCCCGCAATCTGTCCCCGCGCGCGATCTGGCTGCGGCGGTAAATGCCGGGACTGCCGTATTCGATCAGCCCTCGGTTCGCAGTTCGACGTTCGCCGGAAGCCAGGAATTCTATTCCGCTTACCGCCGCAATGGTCTGGAGATCATTCACGAAGCCGCCCGCCGAAAATTCTCCGGCGGACCAGCGGTTGTCTTGCTGGAAGATCGCATCGTCGCTTTGGACGCCGCGGGAGGCGTATCGCTCTATGTTCACCGAATCACCCGGGTATTGGATCGCGAGGGCATCGAGAAATACGGCGAGGTGGCTCTGCCGCATACGGCCTCGGTGCTGGAACTTCGCACCATGAAGGCCGACGGAACCATCGTGGAGCCCGATCTCACGCCGAACAAGAGCACCGTTTCCATGCCGGCCCTGGCGGTCAACGATGCCATCGAACTGGAGTATGTAATCCACTATCCTTTCGGCGGCGTCGAAGAGAACCCGGAAGCCTTCCGTTGCGTATTTGGCTCCTTCATGGCGCCCATGCTCGATGCCCGATTCATTTCGATTACACCGCTCGCCAGTCCGCTGGAGGTGATCTCTTCCCCGGGCGCGCCTCCGAAAACGGAAACCACGGCCAACGGAGCTACGGTTCGTAGTTGGGAGCAGGAAGACATTGGCCAATCCGCCGAGGAAGTATCCACCCCACGCGGCGATATGCTTCCCACCGTGCGACTGGTGGCCACCCGGGCCGGAGGCTGGCAGGATGTACGAGATTTCTATCGCGAGGAATTGATCGAAGCGGCGCGCGTGGGTGCACGGGTCGAGCAAACCGCCCGCGAATTGCACGCCGCTACCGGTGAGGAGACGGCCCGCGCTTTGTATCGCTTCGTCACTACGCGGCTGCGCTCGACGGAGAGCGACTTCGAGAGCGGCGATATTACTCCCGCCGAAAGCACCCTGGCCAACTACAACGGCAGTCGCACCGCCACCTTGATCGCATTAGCCCGGGTCGCCGGCTTGGACGCGGAATTATTGCTGGCGCGGGAAGCGGACACGCCGCGCCCCAGTACCGCCACACGCGACGCCTATATCCACCCGCTGGTCCGGTTTTATTTTGCCGATAAGGAGGTCGCTGCCGACGCTGAGCAGGAAGGACTGGGCTTCGGCGTTCTGCCCCCTACCATTGCCGCGGACGACGCGCTGGTGGTGCGAGATGTGGAAACGACAGCCCCACGTTTGCCAAGCGAAGCGTTATTCACCCGCGTTCCCGCCTCTCTGGGAGACGAACTCAGCACCGCCGATGGCGATCTGGTATTCGATGAGCAAGGCAATATGAGCGCGCAGCTTACCATTCGTCTGGGGGCGGCGCGAAGCGCCCAACTGCGTGGCATACTGACCGGCACAGAACCGCGGGAGCGTCAACACTTGATCGAACAAATGGCGATGCGCGTGTTTCCCGGCGCCACCAGCGCCAGCGGGGAAATCCACAACGAGAACGATCCGGATCTTCCCCTGGAAGTACGGATGACCTGCCACGCCCCGCATCTGCTGAATTTCAGCGGCAGCACCGCCGACCTGGATCAATTGGCGCCCCCGCTGGGTCTGCGCCAGTTGTACGGAGTAGGCGTACGCCTGTGGCCGCTTTATATCGATGTGCCGCTCATCGAGACCACCACTTTTCACGTGCATTTGCCGGAGGGAGTCGAGGTGGCTGGCTTAGCCGAGGATTTCAATTTGCAGACGGAGTTTGGCACGTACTCGGTTGAGTTCCGGCGCGCCGGTCCGCATCAGATCGAGGTGCGCCGCACCTTCCGCGTGCCGGTGCAAGTCATTCCGCCCGGCCGCTTCCCCGCCTTTGCCAACTTTGAACGGCAAATTGACGAGGCGGAACAGCAGCACCTGACTCTGGCGCGTGGGCATGAAACGTCCCCGCCCGGGAACCCTTAAGCGCCCGCGCTACGGCTGGCCGGAAACGCCACGGCCCAGGTCTTCCTCTTCTGACGCTTCGCCCGCCAAGCGTCCTGAAAACTGCGATAGAACGCTGAAGATCTCGATGCCGCGAACCGCATACTCCGGCGCGTGCTCCCATAGGCTGTCGAACTGCTCGGGATATTCCGAAGCCAGAATGGCCAAGCCGACAGTGGCGGCGGCGATGCCGGCGGGACGTTTGCGGGTGAGCAAGAGCACCGCACTGGCGCCGAACGAGCCGAACACAAGCGCGCGCTTCCAGGTTTTCATGCTTTCACCTCATAGCTGGATCTGTTCAAGAGTAGCAGTAAACGAGCGTTCCACGTTCCTCGCTTCGGCGGACTGCGAATACCGGAGATGGCGCCAGGCTACCGACCCCAGTGCGGCAAAATTTGCGACGAGCAAGGCATTGCCATTGGGCCAGGAGCGATAAGACGCTATAATAAGCGCGGTACGCGCCCGTAGCTCAGATGGATAGAGCGGATGCCTCCGAAGCATCAGGTCGGGAGTTCGAATCTCTCCGGGCGCACCAGTAAGTCTCTTCTCATCCTGTCTCATTCCCGACTCCGGCGCCTTAGGGATGCAGGACCCATAGATCATTGAGCATCCCGAAGTTGGACGAGGTGGAGTCGTGACCATAGCCGCCGAATAGCCAGAAATTCCCACTATTATCGATCCAACTGGTGGAGCCCCAACGTGCGCCGGGGATGTTGCCGGAGGAGGCAATTCCAAGCGTGCCGTAATTGGCGAGTTCCTCTGTCGTATTTGCTCCGCTCACCCAAGTCCAAATCTTGGTATTGGGGTTGAACATCCACACATCGTTGAACACGCCTGTCGCGTTAAAGCCGCCAAAAAGCCAGAAATTCCCATTAGGGTCTATGCCCCTGGAACCACCAGCCCTTGCCCCTGGAACATTTGCCTCAGTGGGCACGTCCATGGTGCCGTAGGTACCACTTGCATTCGCCGTATCGCTCCCGGAGACCCAGGTCCAGGTGTTGTCGGCGGGGTTGAACTCCCACAGATCATTGAAATAATAATAGGAATCCGTGACCGCCAGTCCCCCGAAAAGCCAGAACTTCCCTGCGCTGTCGGTCCAACTGAAGGCGCCCCGCCGCGCGCCCGGCGTATTGGCGGTAGACGGCACGCCCTGCGTGCCGTACGTACCCGTTGCGTTCTCCGTATTACTCCCGCTTATCCAGGTCCAGGTCTTGGCACTGGGGTTGAACTCCCATAAATCGTTGATAGGGCTGGCAAAGCTGTTGGCGCCCCATATCTCGCCGCCGAAAAGCCAGAGATTGCCGCTGGCATCCGCCCATCCGATCGATCCTCGACGGCCACCGGGCACATTGGTATTTGAGGGGACACCCTGCGTGCCATACACCCCGACCGTACCAGCCAGCGTCGTCCCGCCGCTTACAAAGGTCCACGTTCCCGTCGCCGGAGTATACTCGCAGAGATCATTCAGCAGGTCCGTATTATAACCAATGAGGCCCATTCCTCCGAAAAGCCATAAGTTGCCGCTATTATCCTTCCAACTGGCCGGACCATACCGCGGGCTGGGAATGGCAAATAATCCAAACTGAGCCGGCGTGTTGCTTCCACTCATCCATGTCCACATTTGGGAGGTGGTACTGAACTTCCAAAGATCGTTGAACGATTCCTCTTTATTGCGTTTTGATTGATGCCAAGCTTGACCTGCAATAATGAACGACACGGCGATTAAGAACAATCAAAATGCGCGGTAGCGCCGCTGTCTATTGTGCTACCGGGATGGTGGCGCTACATCCTCCGGTGCTTACACCCTGGGGCAAATGAGGCCCACGAGTTATGTGAAGAATATAGGTTCCGTGCCTACATGCTTATGACTCCCCATAGACCCGCGCCCGTATGGCAGGGCTGATAGTGTACACTCATCCCCAGCGGTTCCGGCCTAGTTGTAGTCCTTGAAAACAAGCAGGGAAAGACAGGATTTGCCGGCAACCTAATGATAATTGCCGGGTTGGGTCCTGAAGGAGAGAGCCATGGATACCCACCTAATTCTCGGTGAACTTCGCGCCGAGCGCGATCGCATTAACCAAGCCATTGCAGCCCTGGAATCGTTGGATGGAACCGGCCGGACGGCCCCCGCCGTCCGGCCCGTTGCCCGCCACGCCCAGAAGGCTACCAAACGGCATCTCAGCCCAAGCGCCCGCAAACGCATCTCCGAGCTATTGAAACAACGTTGGGCGGCACGAAAGCGTCAAGGTAAGACCAAGCTGTAAGAGTCGCGAGTCACGAGTCGCGAGTGGCCAGTCATCAGGAGCACGGCTAGCCCCTCGCAACTCGTGACTCGTGACTCGTGACTCGCACTCGCAACTCTCCAGGGCACATGTCCGACAACTATCCCATTGCGATTATCGGGGGCGGTCCGGCCGGAGCCATGGCGGGCGAGCAACTGGCGAGCGCCGGCCGGCAGGTGGTGGTTCTCGACGAGCATCTGGCCTGGGAAAAGCCTTGTGGCGGGGGCATCACCCCTAAAACCTGGTTGCGTTATCCCTTTTTGGCCGAAGCGGCGGTGGCGCGAAACTGGGTTAGCACCTGCGAACTGATCAGTCCCGCCGGTCGCCGCGTTTTTCTTCCCTTCCAACAAAGAATCGCGGTCTTTTCGCGGCGCGTCCTGAACGGCCTGATGCTCGATCGCGCCCGGAAGGCCGGCGCGGAAATCCGTCGCGACCGGATCGTGGCCGTAAGCGGCCAGCCCGGCGAGTGGAAGCTGCGAACTCGCACCGACGGCGAAGTCACCGCCGCTTATCTGATCCTGGCTTGCGGCGCTCGCCATTCGTTTCACGCGCAATTCACCTCGCGCAGCGCGGGCGCTGAAACCATGATCGCCGCCGGTTACTATCTCTCCGGCAGCAGCGATCGCATGCAGATTCGGTTTGTGCAAGGACTCGACGGCTATATATGGACCTTCCCCCGTAGCGATCACTTCTCCGCCGGAATTGCGGGAAAACTCAAGCCGGGACATACTGTGGCGGAGCTGCGGCGCCATTTAGACGAGTTTCTCCGCCAGGAAGGCTTCCACGCGGACGATGCCGAGTTTTTCGCCCATATTATTCCCGCCCCCACCATCGAAGGCCTGGAGCGGGCGCATTTTTGTGGCGATGGTTGGGCGGCTGTCGGCGATGCGGCCGGATTGGTGGACCCGATCACCGGTGAAGGACTCTACTATGCCTTTCGCTCCGCCGAACTGGCCGCGGAGGCCCTGCTGGCGGACCGGCCGGAAAGCTACCGGGATCTGCTGTCCCAGGAGCTACTGCCGGAATTGACCGCCGCCGCCGGCTATGTCGACCGATTTTATCGCGGCTCCCTATGGGGACAGCCGGTTCTAGAGCGCATGGTACAGCTGGTTTCCGAGAGTATCCGTTTTCGCGAACTAATCTCCGACCTGTTCGCCGGAGCGCAGGACTATACCACGCTACGTGGCCGCTGCTATCGTCAACTGCTGCCGGTGCTATGGGATACAATGGCCGGCTACAGCTAGATGGGTTACTGCTACGACAATATAGAACTAGCACTTATTGGCGAGTAAGTCATATTTCAACCATATTGGGATACAATGGCCAGCCACAGTTAGACAGTTTACTGCTACGACAATACGCGACCCGTACTTATTGGCGAGTAAGCCATATTCCCCGCATATATAGTGTTGACAAGCTAAGGGTTTCGCCTAACAATACTATGTCTCGACTACACTAGGAATCGGTTCCCAGTGCGGCAAGTTGGCTGTGGCTGTGTTTTCGCCGGCAAGGTATTTCCAGGGCCCCATGAGTCGTTCTGAGATTAACTCGCGCAAGCGGTAGCGCCAAACACTGCAATGGTGGGGGCGCTAGTCACACCCCCATCATTGGCACGGAGAGTCATTATGCAAGGGTGTGGGATGGCAAAGCAGCGGATACGTTCGTTCTCGACTTTTCTGAGTATAACCTTAATTTTACTGGCTTTATTAGTGACTTCCTCCGCTTTGGCCCAAGTAACCGGCGACAGCCGTTGGCCGGGATTGAACCCAACGGTCACGCAGCCCTCGTATCCGGCGCTCTGCACCTCACATGTGGATACGGCAAACCCTTCCGCGCCCAATGGCGTGTTATGGGCCAACCAGATTGCCGCCAGCAACATGACGACGACAACCGATACCCGCATCGCTTCCGCTCTGACCACGTGCAAGCCCGGGACCGGCGGTGCGGCGGTGGGCCTCGAACTGAAGTCGAACGGCAGCAACAACGCCTTTGTCATTGCGCCGATCACCCTGCCGGCAGGCCTCACCCTCATCGTCGATCCCGATGTCATCGTCTTTGGCTCCACGTCCAATAGCAGCGGCACTCCTCTGATCACCGCGGCGAAGAACACGACGACGGCGTACAACGGCGGCGCCCTGGGCTATTGGGGCATCATGGGCTACGGTATTATCGACCAGCAAGGCTCCGAATGGGGTTGGAAAGGCGGCGATACTGGCGGCTCGTACCTGCTCTCCCTGGGCACTGGCAGTTCCAGCCCGGCGAATTACTTCACGCTATATCAAATCACCCTGCAGAATTCCGCCGAGATGCACGTCATCGGCAACAGCAATTACTTCCTGGCCTATGACGTTAAGGTCATCAATCCCGCCGACTCGGTGAACACGGACGGTATTGATCCTTCCGGCCCCATGAGTAACGTCACCATCTATAACTCTTTCATCAGCGATGGCGACGATCACATTGCCACCAATTCGGGCAATGGCGCCGTCACGAATGTCACGATTGCGAACAATCATCTTTATGCCGGCCATGGCATCTCCGTAGGGAGCTATACGACGGATGGCGCCAGCAACATCCTGGTCAACAATGTGGCCATTGACAATAACGGCGGCTTTGGCAGCAATTCCAAGAACTCGCTGCGCATCAAGTCCGACGACACCCGTGGCGGTCTGGTGGAAAACGTCTTGTATGACGGGGTCTGCATCGAAAATGGCGGGCATATTTTTGTCTTCGATCCCTACTACGGCCAGGCTGTGGGCAGTGCGAATGACCTCTACCCCAACTTCCAGGAAATTACCTTACAGAACATCAATGTGGTGAACGAGGACAAGACGTCCGACGACAGCGGCGTTTCGACCCTCAAGGGTTATGACTACAACGGAGTCAACCATCCGCTCCTCATGACCATGGACAACGTAGTGTTTAGCTCCGCGAACAGCATGAGTACCGATTTTGCGGTCGGGACGTGTGGCACCAGCCCGACGCAGTATGGGGATTGCGATGCTACGCTGACTTTTGGTCCGGATCCGGCTACCCCGGAGAGCCAACTGGCAACCCTGGCCGGGACCCCGGCGAACCTCATCTCGGTGACCAACAATATCGACGACAGCAACCCTCCTTACGATTGCACGAGTAAGTTTACGTATCTGGCGGGAGAGTTGTTTGGCTCGTCCACAACCGTTACCACCGGTGGTACGGTCACCCTGACCGCGATCGTACAGCCCATTGTGGCCTCCACCGGACTCTCGATGGCCTTCGTGGCTCCGGCGCCCACCGGCACTATTTCGATTTACGACAACGGGAACCCGACCCCTGTGGTCAGCCAGACCGTGACGGCTCCGGCCGTCAGCTACCTCTGCGCCAAGGAAACCACCACCTATTGTTCCTCCAAGCGCAGCCTCACCACCATCACCATTCCGAGCGTAACCGCCGGAACGCACGTCTATACGGCTAGCTATTCCGGAGACATCTACTATCTGCCTTCCACCGCCACCTCTGGCATCGCGGCAATCGACAACGCCGTCGGTGAAGAAATCCCGGTAGCGCCCACCTTCCCGTCGTTTACGGTGACCGCGGCGGGAACTCCGGTGGTGACGGCCATCGTGACCGCTCTCAGCAAGACCTACGACGGCACCACCAATGAGCCCATTGCCAACGTCACCTGCACGCTAACGCCCAGTGAGAGCAATCTGACTTGCGCGCCGACGGCAGCGACGTTTGCTTCGGCCAATGTGGGTTCGGGCATCGTGGTAACGGCCACCGGGATCACCTTGAGCGGGACGGCGGCATCCAGCTACACCTTGGCCTCTTCTTCCGCCACTACCACCGCCGCGATTACCACCGCTACCCCGACTTTGAGCATGACCTGCACCGGCGGCGTCTTCAACAACACGGCCTACAGTTGCACCGGCTCGGCGGTCGGCATCGACGGAATTACTAGCGTAGCCGGCTCATGGAGTTTCTCTCCCGCCAGCGAGATCACTCCGGGCATTTATACGGTAAACGGTACCTTCACCAGCAGCAACTCCAATTACGCCGGTGGAACTTCCAGCGGCACGCTGACCATCACGCAAGCCACCCCGACTTTGAGCGTGACCTGCGCCGGCGGCGTCTTCAACAACACGCCATACTCCTGCGGCGGCTCGGCCACGGGCGTGTTGGGAGCAACCGTAGCCGGCTCGTTTGCCTTTAGCTATACCGGCACCGGCAGCACTACCTACGGCCCTAGCGCCACAGCGCCGACGGCGGCGGGAACCTATAGCGCGGTTGGAACCTTCACCAGCACCAACGGCAATTACACGAGCAACGGCACGGCCAACGGCACGCTGACCATTACGACGGCGACTCCGGTTCTGAGCGCCACCTGCACTGGCGGCGTGTACAACAACACGCCGTACGCCTGCAGCGGCTCGGCGACGGGCGTAACTACCGTGGGCGGCTCGTTTGCCTTCAGCTATACCGGCACGGGCGCCACCATCTACGGCCCTAGCGCCGCAGCGCCGACGGCGGCAGGAACCTACAGCGCGGTTGGGACTTTCACCAGCACAAACAGCAATTACACGAGCGGCGGAACAGCTACCGGTACCCTAACCATCACCCCTGCCACTCCGACCTTGGCTCTAACGTGCACGGAGGTCCCCTACGACGGCAGTACACATGCCTGCAGCGGTACAGCAACGGGGGTAGGAGCAGCGACAGTCAACGGTACCTGGAGTTACAATCCGGCCAGCGAAACCGCGGCCGGCAGCTATTCGGTAACCGGCACTTTCACCAGCGGCGACACCAATTACAACAGCGGCACCGCCACTGGCACGCTCAGGATCGACGCCATCTCCCCGACCTTGACGCTGACTTGTACGGAAGTCCCTTACGACGGCAATCCGCACTCCTGTAGCGGTTCGGCGACCGGGGTGGGCGCGGCGGCGGTCAGCGGTAGTTGGAGCTACAATCCGGTAAACGAAACCGGGGCGGGCAGCTATTCGGTGACCGGCACCTTCACCAGCACCAACGCCAACTACACCAATGGCACGGCTAGCGGCACGCTCAAGATCGATACCATCTCCCCGACCTTGACGCTGACTTGCACGGAAGTCCCTTACGACGGGAACACGCACTCCTGCAGCGGTTCGGCAACGGGGGTGGGGGCAGCGACGGTTAGCGGTAGTTGGAGCTACAATCCGGTAAATGAAACCGCGGCGGGCAGCTATCCGGTTACCGGCACTTTCACCAGCACCAACACCAATTACACCAGTGGCACGCAAGGCGCCACGCTAATCATCGACAAGGCGACTCAATCCCCCACAGTGACCTGCGCCACGGTAAACTTTGATGGCAACCCCCATAGCTGCGTAATCAGCGGCGGCATCAGCCCCTGCAGTTCGGACTCGACCACCAACGTTCCTGGCAGTTCGACGTTAGCTTTGAGCTGCGCGGCAGATGCCAATCACAATGCCTGGTCAGGCACCGGCGCCCTGGTCATTAATCCGGCAGCTCCCTCTCTGACAATGACCTGTACGGAGGTCACCTACGATGGCAATCCTCACTCCTGTACCGGTTCGGCGACGGGCGTTGCCGGGGCCGCGGTGAACGGCAGTTGGGGATTCAATCCATCCAGTGGAACCTCCGCCGGCACCTATCCGGCGACCGGCACCTTCACCAGCAGTGATCCCAACTACGCCACCGGCGGCACCGCCACCGGCACGCTGAAGATAGACATGGCCACGTTGACCCTGACGCTGACCTGCACCGAAGTTGCATACGACGGCAACACACACTCCTGTACCGGCTCGGCGACGGGGGTAGGCAGTGCGGCGGTAAACGGTTCCTGGAGCCTCAGCCCCGCCAGCGAGACCGCGGCGGGCAGCTATCCTACGACCGGCACCTTCACCAGCAGCAATTCCAACTACGTCAGCGGCAGCACAGCCAACGGTACCCTGAAGATTGACACGGTCACACCGACCTTGTCGCTGACCTGCCCCGAAGTTTCTTACGACGGCAGCGCGCATTCCTGCAGCGGCACAGCGACCGGCGTGGGCGGTGCGACCGTCACCGGCTCGTGGAGCTTCAGCCCAGGCAGCCAGGTCACGGTGGGTAGCTATCCTACGACCGCCACCTTCACCAGCAGCAATACCAACTACGTGAGTGGAGGAACCGCCAGTGGCACACTTAAGATCGATGCCCTCACGCCTGCCCTGTCGTTGACCTGCACGGAGGTTTCTTATGACGGCAACGCGCACGCCTGCATCGGCGTAGCGACCGGCGTGGGCGGTGCGACGGTCAGCGGCAGCTGGAATCTAAATCCGGTTAGCGAAACCGCTGTCGGCAGTTACCCGGTCGCGGGCACCTTCACCAGCAGCAATACCAACTACGTAAGCGGGGGAAGCGCCAGCGGCACGCTCAAGATTGATGCTCCCCTCCCGACGCTGACGCTGACCTGCACGGAGGTTCCTTACGATGGCACCGCACACTTCTGCACCGGCTCGGCCATCGGCGTCGGCGGTGCGACGGTAAACGGTTCGTGGAGCTATAACCCGCCGAGCGTCACCACGGCGGGCAGCACCAGCGTAATCGGCAGCTTCAGCAGCAACGATCCGAATTATGGCAGCGGGACAATAACCAGCACCCAGAAGATCGACACCCTCACTCCAAGCCTTAGCCTGACATGCGCGGAGGTCCCCTACGACGGTGCCGCGCACTCCTGCACGGGCTCGGCAACGGGCCTAGGGGGAGTTCCCGTCACCGGCACGTGGAGCTTCAGCCCAACCAATGTAATCAACGCGAGCAGCACCAGCGTGCTAGGAACTTTCTCCAGCGGGGACCCGAACTATATCAGCGGCACTGCCACCGGCACGCTGAAAATCGACCTCGCCAACCAGACGCCATCCGTAACCTGCCCGGCTTCGTTGACCTTTGACGGCAGTCCCCATAGCTGCACCATCACGGGCGGAATTGGCAGCTGCACTTCGCCTTCGGTCACTAGCGTTCCAGGTGCGACCCCTCCCCTGGGTTGCGCCGGCGATACCAATCACGCTCCCTGGTCCGGCACCGGTACGATCACCATCAACCCGGCTACGCCGGCCTTAGCAATTACCTGCGGAACTTACGCCTACGACGGGACAGCCAAGTCTTGTACGGCTTCGGCGACCGGTGTGGGCAGAGCCACGGTTCTGGGAAGTTTTGGCTACAGCCCGGCCCAGTCGGAAATCGCCACTGGCGTCTACAGCATTGTGGCAACCTTCAGCAGCTCCGATACCAATTATGTGTCCGGCGGACAGATCGGGGGAACGCTGACGATTGACGGGAACTCTCCTATCGACTGTCCTCCGCTCCCGAGTTCCGTCGTTTACGGAAATCCTGCGATTCCGTTCGTTTGCACCTCCGTGGCCGGAGCGCAGCTGACCTATACCGTGACCGGGCCAGCAACATGGTCAGCCGGAAACCTGAACATCACCGGAGTAGGTCCGGTGACCGTAAAGGCCAGTCAGGCGGCAGGCAGTTCGTGGCCAAAATTCTCGCTGACGAACCCCGTGATGACCGTCACCAAGATGCTGCTCACCATTACGGCGGACAGCCCGACCTGGACGTTCGGCAATCCGGAGCCGAAATTCACGGTCAATGGGGGCCAGCCTCTGACGATGGCCTATACCACCGACCCGCAACCCACAATTATTTACTCCGTGCCCGATCCCAACAACTCCGGGAGGGCGGTGGCGGCGACTTCGCCGTTGGGGACTTATCCCATCCAGATCTCGTCGACGAGTTCGATCCTGAACAATTACACGGTCACGCTTAATGGCGGTTTCTTGACCTACCAGGCCAATGGAACCGCGATTGGCGCCACGCCCGCGACCTCGGCTCCCATCAAATTCAGCGACACGCTGGAAGGCTCCAAGAGCGCGGTCACTACGATTTCGGTAAAAAACAACACCGGCATCGCCAGCGTGCTGTTCACGCCCAGCATCGGCAACGACTTTAGCGTGGATCAACTGTCCGGCTGCTACGCGGCTCGTGGACAGACCTGCACCTTCCATGTCTACTTCCAACCGCAGACTCAGGGAACGGCTGCGAGCCCGTTGCTTACGGAACCCCTGACCATCATCCCCACCGACAACGATAGCAACCTCAGTAACGATCCGAACTACGGCAGTTTGCCCCCGAGTCTGACTTGGAATGTCACGGGCAACGCGGTAGGCGGGATCCAACTGTCGCCGGTCAACTTCGGTTCGACGCCAACCCCGGATCTGTCCATCAACCCGCAGGCGGTTACCGTAACCAACAATGCCGTCTTCCCGGTTACGATTACATCGATCACGTCCAGCCCCGCCACCAGCTTTGTGGTGGCGGCCAAGAATGACGCCACGAACTGTCTGTACGTTGCGCCCGGCCAAACGGCGCCGATGTCGGTCCTGCCCAACCAGTCCTGCCAGTTCACCGTAACCTTCGAACCCGTCTCTGGTAAGGCCAATAACGGGACCAATGGATATACAAGCCTTCTCACGGTTACGGCCAAGGCCACGGATGGAACGATCACCGACACGCTGAACCCGGCCAAACAGACGCTTTCCGCCACCGAGTCAACTTGGGCAGCCACGGCTACTGCCGGCAGCTTCCCGGTAACTCAGGATCTATCCGTTGGCGTTGGGTATGTCACCGTCAACAATCCTTCGGGAGTGCCGATGACGGTTTCGGCAGCCTCGTTTACCAAGAAAACCACGGGCGTCGCCACTTATTTTGTCGTTAATAGGACGGCAGCCGGCGACGGCATCAACCCCAATTGCTTCGCGGGAGCGGTTACGGCAGGCAATAGTTGCGTGGTCCCGGTCATGTTCGAACCAGTGAACACAGCGGGAACCGCCATGGAGTTTGACGATACTCTCACGATCACCGCTACAGTGGCCCCGGCCAACGGCGGCACGAAGGTCACCGTGCCCAGCTTCAGCGCCGGGGTAAGCGCCAACGACCAAACCTGGTCGATCACGGCCACAGCCGGCAGCTTCCCGAATACCCAGGATCTGTCGGAAGGTGTCGGCTATGTGAATGTATCCAATCCTTCGGGAGTGCCGATGACGGTTTCAGCAGCCTCGTTTACCACCAAAGCCAGCGGCGTCGGCACCTACTTTGTAATCAGCAAAACGGCTGCCGGCGACGGCACCTATCCCAACTGTTTTGCGGGTGCGGTAGCGGGCGGCAATAGTTGTGTGATTCCCATTACCTTCGAGCCGGTCTATAACATGGGCAATGGCTCCACGCCCGACTTCAACGACACTCTTACCATAACGGCCAAGGTGGCTCCGGCCAACGGCAGCGCTAAAGTATCGGCGCCCATCCTCCCCGTGGGAGTATCCGCCAGCGACCAAACCTGGACGATCGTGGGCACCGCGGGCAGCTTCCCGAATACTCAAGATTTGTCCATAGGCGTGGGCTACGTCACTGTGGCCAACAGCTCGGGCGTACCCATGAAGATTACCGCCGCCAAACCCACGAATAGCCCCAGCTACTTCGTGGTGAACACAAGCCCCACGGCGAGTGGCGACGGCGTCAACCCAAGCTGTTACGCCGGTTCGGTGGCGGAAGGGGGGAGTTGCGTCATCCCCGTAACATTTGCTCCGGTATATAACGCCACGGGAAATCCCATCGCGTATAACGACAGCCTGGCGATCACCGCCACCGTGCTGCCCGCCTTTAAGACCGCGTGGGTAGCGGCCCCCGTCGCCAACGTCGGTCTGTCGGCCACCGATATCCCCTGGCAGAATACGTTTGCGGTCACCGGTTCCTTCCCGGAGACTACCCAGGACCTGTCTATAGGCCCCGGCGTGGTCACGGTCTACAATTACTCCTTCCAGCCAATGAAGGTCACCGCGGTCACCGACAGTCCCTCCACCTACTTTGTGATAACCAGAACGGCCGCGAACACCTGCTTGGCAAGTGGGGCGCCCGCAGCTACTGCTGCGGGACCGGGCACCTGCTTTATCCCGATCCAGTTCGAGCCGAAAGCGGGTATGGGGAACGGCTCCACCACGGATATATTTACGTCGAATTTAAGCATCACGGCCTCCGTCACGCCCGCCATTGGTGGAAGGGCGGTGACCGTGCCCGTGACGGGATTGCAATTGTCGGCTACCGATCAAATCTGGGGAATCGCGGCCACGCAAACCTCCGCCCCCTCGAACACGGCCCCCGGTGCGACGAGTTCGACCAACGGCATCGTCACGGTCACCAATACCTCGGGCGTGCTAATGACAGTGAGGAGCGCGGTATCCAGTCCCGTCGCCTATTTTGCTCCGATTACGGACCCCACGGCGACCGACCCCACGCAACCGGCCCTGCTAAGCTGTTTTAATGGATCAGTAGCGGCAGGCGGGAGTTGCATCATCCCGGTGCAGTTCAAGCCGAAAGCGGGTATGGCAACCAACGATACCGCCGGCACCTATCAGGCGACGCTCACCATCACCACCACGGTTGCACCCGCCAACGGCGCGAGCGCGGTGACCGAAACCGCCCAGGCGACCTTGTTGGCAACCGACATCCAGTCGATCACCTACAACCCAGCTTTCGGCTTTACCCTTACGTTCACGGGAACGGCCGGAACGGCGGTGCCCAGTACGATCGCGGTCTTTAACAACAGCGACTCCGGGATGTCGCTTTCCACTCCCTCTGTATCAAACGTCAGCACCAACTACACGTCAACGACCAACCCGTTCGCGGTAAGCACTACCTGCAGCGGCACAACCGGTGCGGCGGGCAAGACTTGCGCCATCACGGTGAAGGCTACGGTGACAAAGTCCAAGCCGACGGCCGGCAGCAATACCGCCACCGGGACCATCACTTTCACCGATCCCTCTTCCGGGCAGCAGGTGTCCTACACCTTGAATGCCACCGACTAGCTTGCGCTAATAGGTGAAAAAAGCGGCCCAACCACAAAGGTTGGGCCGCTTTTTTGGGCCAATTCCAGACGGGCGAAAACAATCGGCCAAGCGCCTTTTGCGCCCATGCGGCAGGCCTACTTCCTCTCCCGCCGCCGCAGTTCGTCTTTCACTTGCTTATAACCTCGCCCCAAAATCGCCAGATAGGAAAGGTGGATAATCCATGTAACCGCATAAGCAGCGTATAAAAATTTAATCATCAGGCCCTCCTTCCGGGCTCGAACACGGGCTGGGACTCAATAGCGTCTCCGCCGGCTCCAGCTTCTTCCTCGCGCCGTGCGTGAGCCTCCTCCAGCCTTTGCCGCAGACGTTCCAACCGGTAGCGGAGGGCTAGGACAAAAGCAGCCAGGAGCAGGAACGCCAGCCAATTCACCAACAGCGCCTTGGCCATGATCGGGTCCAATCCCGAGCCTTCGCCACCGCCGATTACCGGTTGCGGGTGCTGCGTGCGGAAAAAGCGGATCGAAAGATACACAATCGGAACATCGAGGAAACCAAAGATGGCCAGCGCCGCCGCCAGCACCGGAGTTTGCCCACCGCTGGAAAACTTACGCAGCATCAAGTAACTGACATAGATCAGCCATAAGATCAGGGTGCTGGTCAGGCGCGCGTCCCAGGTCCACCAGATGCCCCATACCGGCCGCGCCCAAAGCGGACCGGTCACCAGCACCACGGAGCAAAAGACCACTCCAACTTCAGCGGTGGCCACCGCCAGCGCATCGGCACGCTTGCCGCGATGGAGCAAATACAGGATGCTGGCCACGAAGTTGGCAAAGAAGCACAAAAACGCGGTCCATGCCGATGGCACATGGTAGTAAAAAATCCGTTGCACATCGCCCATGGTCGCCTCGGTAGGCGCGACATACATGCCTTGATAAAAGGCATAACCCAGTGCTGCCATCACCAAGCCTCCGAACAGTGGGAGCTTAGTTTTCATGATCCCCCCGCAGGTCGATTTCAAATTTCAAATTTGTAATTTGCAATTTACCCCCATGCCCGAGCGCGACCCGCTTTTCAAATTTAAAATTACCAATTACCAATCCGCGCTCATTCCGCATTCAACACCGTCTCAAACAACAACAAACAGGCTATCGTGAATACCACGTCATACACGCCGAGGAGTTTCAGCCAATAGTTGGGTGAGGCATCGCCGGCGAGAATGGCCGTGGTGGCAGCCACCATCGCGTACAACGCCGGAATCGAAATGGGAAACAGGAGCAAAGGCAACATCACTTCCCGGCTGCGCGTGCGAATCGAGATGGCGGCGAAGAAGGTCCCGTTCACCACCAGCGCCCAAGTCGCCAGCGCGGCCACCACCACTAGCTCCCATGCCGGTCCCAAAGGACGAAGGTTATAGAACACCATGAACAGCGGCGTCATGATGGCTTCCAGCACGCCGACAAACACAAAGTTGCCGATCGCTTTGGCCAAAAACAGCGCATTGGCCGGGGCCGGCGAAACGCGGTAGGCGTCCAGCACCTGGTTGCGCAGTTCGCGCGCCCAGGTCTGGTTCAGCGCCACCACCGCCGCGAACAGGAACGACACCCAGATCAAGCCGCCGGCGATGCGCCGCGACTCCTCCGCCGTCGGATCGAAGGAAAAGCTGAACACCACCACTACCAGGAGAGAAAAAAAGAGCATGGAGTTGATGGCATCTTTAGACCGCCACTCCAGGCGAAGGTCCTTCAATAACGTCGCCCGCAACACCGCCAGCATACGGGGCGTCCGCGAAATCGGCACTCGACTCAGTTGGGCCGCCGTACTCATCGCGCCGCCTCTGTTTCCGCTGGGTCGCGCAGGTCCGTAGTCCGGGCAACGATCCGGCCCTCCGCCATGCGGACGAATTCGTCGGCCACCCCCGTTAACAATGCCGGTTGGTGCGTGACCACCAGCACCGTGCAGCCTTGGTCGCGCATTTGGCCGAGCAAGCGCGCCATGGAACCCGCCGATTGGACATCCACATTGGAGAAAGGCTCATCCAGGAGAAGCACGTCCGGCCGATGAAGAATCGCGCGCGCCAGAGAGAGTCGCTGCCGCATGCCCTGGGAATACTGCCCGGCCGGCCGGTCCAGCGCGGCATCCAGTCCAACCGAGCGCATCGCATCCTGGCAAATTCCGTCGTCTTGTATCCCATACAGTCCCGCGAAGTAACGCAGGTTTTCCATGGCATTCAGTTCGTCATAGAGGAGCGACGCATGCGCCATGTACGAAATGCGCTGCCGAACCAGGGACAAGTCCTCTCCGCCGAACCAACTCACCCGGCCCCGGCTGGCGGGAACCAATCCGGCCAGCACGCGCAACAAGGTGGATTTTCCGGCGCCGTTCTCTCCCAGTACGACATACAGTCGCGCTGCTTGGAATTGTCCAGAAATGGAACGTAAGGCGGCAAAGCGCCCGAAATGCCGGCTTACTCCGCTCAACTCAACTGGCGGGTTGACAACAGCCGAAGTGGACAACGCGGCGGAGAGTTGAGAACGCTCGCTCAACGGCTTGTCGGCCTCCGCGCGGACTGGTGGTCGCCATTATCCGGAAACTTCGAACGCACAGGGCGCAATGGACGCGGAGGATCCGGAGATAGGATCATTTCCTTGGCGCTCTTTCCTTGGTTGCTCATGCGGGTTTCCTCGGCGTCCTTAGCGCCTGCCCCGGCGTGCCGTGGGCCCTCTGCGTTCCAATCTCAAAAACTTCGTGGCGGAACTCCGCTTTCCGTCTTTTGCGTGACCGGTCCCGATCCGGTGGAGGGGCCAGGCTGGCTATTCGATTTGGGTGCGTACTTGGAAGCGCACTTAGCTTGCAACTGATTGGCGTGAAAAACGCCATCCATTCCGTACTGACCTTCCACCAAGGCCTGGGAATCGTCCTTGAAGGTGTCCGGCGGTGTCTCAGAACCTTGATAGAGCACCGGAAGCACCAGGTCGTTTTCCTGCAACTCGAATTGCACGCGGCTTCCCTGCCGCTGGATCGAACCGGAAACCACATTCCCGGCAACCCGGAGGCGCTTGGCATACCGGCCATCCAAGGTTTGCAGTTCCCGAATGGTGACGTAGTAGCTCTTGTTCTGCTGCACTCCCGTCCAGGCCAGATATCCCAGGGAAACCAAGACCACGGCAATGGCCGCGCCAAAACGCACGTACCTGTTCTTCTGATTCGCTGACGTCATGCATCCCCCACGGTTATCCACTGCTTACCGCTGACAAGTCCGCCCCGACCCTCAACCTATCACACCTTGATGTGACGCATCTCACATAGTAGACTGACATTCCACAGGAAACACCGCACTGAAGAAGATGCGGAGACTTGGGATTACGCTTCGGAAAATGTGGGGGGGACCTGGGTACGCGGGCATCCTGCCGGGTCTCCCTTAGTTTTGCAAATGGAGTCCTCCGAGTGGCTCGGGGAGGCCAACATGATGGAAGCATCGATTGCGTGCGGGAGACAGGAGTGTCAGGGCACGACTTCAGTCGTGCCGTTCGGCACCACAAAATTTCCCTGACACGTTTCGCCCCTGGAAAGATCAAATCGCAGACCCCCATGGGGCATCCTGCCCGTATGCCGCTTGACGTTATAATAAGTGGTTATCCCAAGGGCTCTAGCGGGCTGCGAAAAGGTGAGGATCATGGACCCGAACAACGGCAAAAATGGCGGCAACGGAAACGATTACAACTGGATACTGAAGCCGCGCGCCGAATGCGTAGCTGCGCGTAAGGCTGAGGCGGCGCGCTCCGGCGACCGCAACGTCACACAATTGCACTTTGCGCGCCAGGGCGTCATTACGGAAGAAATGCGCGTCGTGGCAGTCCGCGAGCAGCTCACTCCCGAGATGGTGCGCGAAGAAGTAGCTGTCGGTCGCATGATTATCCCGGCCAACATCAATCATCCCGAGCTGGAAGCGATGGCCATCGGAGTGGCCTCCCGATGTAAGATCAACGCCAACATCGGCAACTCCGCCGTTACCTCCAACGTGGAAGAGGAACTTCGCAAGTTGCACACTTCGGTGCACTACGGCGCCGACACGGTGATGGATCTTTCCACCGGCGGCGGCATTCACGAGATCCGGGAAGCCATCCTGCGCCATTCCCCCGTCCCGGTGGGCACCGTGCCGATCTATGAAGCTATTGCCCGCGTCAAGCGGCTGGAAGATCTTACGGCCGATCTTATGTTGGAAGTGATCGAGGAACAGGCGGAGCAAGGGGTGGATTATATGACCATCCACGCCGGCTTGTTGATCGAATACCTGCCTCTAATTACCAATCGCATTACCGGCATCGTGAGCCGCGGCGGGGCCATGCTGGCCCAGTGGATGGCCCATCACCATAAGCAGAACTTCCTCTATGAGCGCTTCGACGACATCAGCAAAGTCCTGGCCAAATACGACGTCGCCTATTCATTAGGGGACGGCCTGCGGCCGGGCTGTCTGGCCGACGCCAGCGATGCCGCGCAGTTCGCCGAATTGCGCACTCTGGGCGAGCTGACCAAGAAGGCCTGGGAGTACGACGTACAAGTGATGATCGAAGGTCCGGGACACGTCCCGCTGGACAAGATCAAGGAGCAGGTGGAGAAGGAAGTCGAGTGGTGCTATGGCGCGCCCTTCTATACTCTGGGACCGCTAGTCACCGACATCGCTCCCGGCTATGACCACATCACTTCCGCCATCGGCGCGGCCATGATTGGCTGGTATGGCGCCGCCATGCTGTGCTACGTGACGCCAAAGGAACATTTGGGTCTGCCCAACGACAAAGACGTTAAGGACGGCATCATTGCCTACAAGATCGCCGCCCACGCAGCCGATATTGCCCGCCATCGACCCGGCGCCCGCGATCGCGACGACGCCCTCAGCTGGGCGCGCTACAAGTTCGACTGGGAAAAGCAGTTCGAGCTATCGCTCGATCCCGAAACCGCCCGCGCCATGCACGACGAAACTCTGCCCGACGACTATTACAAGGAAGCGCACTTCTGCTCCATGTGCGGTCCCAAGTTCTGCTCTATGAACTATTCGGGCAAAGTGGATGAGTACATCAAGGAAGTCAGCGGAGCGGAAAAGAAAGATTTTTCTGAGCTGGCGAATAAGTTGATTGAAATCAAGAAATAACCACTGTGTCGCAGAGCGCCCGCCACGGGCGCTCTGCGGTGTAGCGCTGGCGTCTCGCCGGCTGTCGGTGCGGACGTCCCGGACGCACCATTCTGGCGAGTGCGCGGGCGTGGGCGCCCACGCGACAGCCGGTCTGGAGACCGGCACTACAAGTTTCTGGAATCTGTTTTGTAAAAAGAGTTTTAATGCTGAGCGGAGCGCGCCAGCGCGGAGTCGATGCACCTATGCACTCTTGTGCACACGCGCAGTGTCGAGGGCGCACGAAAGGTACAGAGGTCCTTCGACTCGTCCCGGCGCGCCGGGACTCGCTCAGGATGACAACTTTGGTGAATAAGAAAAACAAAATGGCGCGGAGAACCGTAAGCTCTCCGCGCCATTTTGTTCTTATCTGAAAACTACTTCCGTTTAACAACCTTCTTCACCGCGTCCACGATGTAGTGGGCGGTCAAACCGTACTTTTCGATCAGCTCGTCGGGCGAGCCGGATTCGGCGTAGGTATTGTTGACGCCCACAAACTCCATGGGCACCGGATGCGACTTGGCCAGGGCCAACGCTACGCGAGAGCCGAGGCCACCGTCGAACAGGTGTTCTTCGGCACATACGATAGCGCCACACTCGCGGGCGGCCTGCTCGAGCACTTGCTCGTCCAGGGGCTTGAGGGTGTGCATATCGATGACGCGGGCCGAGATGCCGGCGGCTTTCAGCTCCGCCTGGGCGATCAGGGATTGCGCCACTTCAATACCGCAAGCCACGATGGCTACATCTTTGCCGTCGCCGTGAACCTTGGCTTTGCCGATTTCGAAGGTATCTTCCGGTCCATAGATGACCGCCACCTTGGGACGGCCGGTACGGATGTAGCAGGGTCCCACGTGCTCGGCCATACGATGCACCAGGGCGCGGGTACAGAACTCGTCGGAGGGGCTCAAGACCACGAAGCCGGGCAGAGCGCACATGAGGGCGTAATCTTCCACCGCCATCTGGCTGGGACCGTCTTCGCCGATGGAAATGCCACCGTGCGAACCGACAAATTTCGCATTCGTGTTGGGATAAGCCACGGCCATACGCATCTGGTCGTATGCCTTATCGCACAGGAACACGGCGAAGGAGGAGGCAAACGGAATCTTGCCACAACTGGCTAATCCGCCGGCAATGCCCGCCATATTGGCTTCGGCAATACCGATTTCAAAAAAACGCTCGGGGAATTCTTTCCCGAATTTCATGCTGTAGGTCGACTTCGATAAATCGGCCTCCAGCGCAATGACGTTAGGATTCGTACGTCCCAACTCCACCAGTGCCTGTCCGTACGCTTCACGCGTGGCCTGGCCCATCTTCAGTTCCAATTTCGTCGCCGTATTATTTGCCATGGTAGCCGCTCTCGTACTGCTGGTTTCTGATTCGGATTTCGGTTTCGAGTGGAATTACGCCAACAGCGGTTCCAGTTCCTTGATTGCCTGCTCGACTTGTTCTTTTTTGGGGGCGGCGCCGTGCCATTCGGCGCGGTTCTCCATGAACGAAACGCCCTTGCCCTTGATGGTGTTGGCGATCAGACAGGTCGGCTTGCCATGCTTGCCGGAGCGCGCATCGCTCAGCGCCGGAATCACCTGGTTGTAATCGTGTCCATCGAACTCCACCACATGCCAACCGAAGGCGCGGAATTTTTCCGGCAGCGGCCCCGGGTCCAGGATCTCGGACAAGAAGCCATCAAGCTGCAGGCGGTTGAAATCGACGATGCAAGTCAGATTGGTCATTTTATGGAAACCGGCGTACATGGCCGATTCCCAAATCTGGCCTTCTTGAATCTCGCCATCGCCGACCATCACAAAGGTGTGGTAATCGCGCTTATCCAATTGCGCGGCCATAGCCATGCCGATGCCTACCGACAAACCATTGCCCAACGAACCGGTGCAGGCGTCCATGATCGGCAACATGCGCCGATCGGGATGGCCCTGCAGGGGCGAACCCAGTTTGCGCAGCGTACCCAGCAGTTTGGGATCGATGTAGCCGGCTTCCGCCAGAACAGCATAGAGCGTCGGTACGCCATGTCCCTTGGACAGAATGAACCGGTCGCGGTCCTCCCATTGCGGGTTCTTGGGGTCGTGGCGCATTACCTGGAAATAAAGAGCCGCGAGCAGTTCGACTTCTGAGAGCGATCCTCCCGGATGTCCGCTGGCGGCCGCGCCGATCATTTTTACGATTTCGATGCGCAGGCGGGCAGCCATACGCTTCAGTTCATCAATGGAATCAATTCGTTTCGAAGTCATTACCGGGAGCTTTCTCCAGACTGCACAAGCGCACCTAAGACAGATTTCTCCGTCTGTTTCTGCTCGATTTCGGCCAATGCTTGGGCCGCTGAACGGAAGCGCTTCACGCTAGTCCTCAGTGGAAGATTTGTTAGTAGTTTATCCTAAGTTGCTCGCCGGGAGAACAAAAACCGCAGGAAGCTCGCGCAGAGACGCGGAGGCGCGGAGTTGGGTTCCAAGCATTCAGGGCATTGGCTTCTTTGCCGCAAACTGTAGGCCCTTCGGAGAAATATCTTTGAATGCCCCAGGAAAAAAATCAGCGCGCGCCGTATTAAATGTGGGGTGAGGATGGCAACGACGCGCGCTTTTATGTATTGCGGCAATCGTAAGTCTCTCGACGGACAACGTCAAGAAGTATTTGCGCGAAAGCACTCACGAAATCAGGCGAGCCAGTAAATAAGCCGCCGCCGCCGCGACTCCACCAATCGCCAGAGTCTGGATTGCTCCTCTGAGCGGACGGGTACCGGCAAATTTTCCTTTTACGAAGCCGAAGATGCCCAACGCAATCAGGGTCACGATGATGGAGACGAGAAACCCCTGGCGCGGGCTGCCGAACAACATATAAGGAGACAAAGGAAGGATGCCGCCGGCAATGTAGGAAAGCGCAATGGTGGTGGCGCTGTTGCGGGCCCGGGCCGGTTCCGGCTTTTCCAAGCCCAATTCGAAGCGCATCATGAAGTCGACCCAATCGTGGGGACGTTCCCGCAGCGCGGTGACTACGGGGGCGGCTTCCTCTTCGGTGAGACCATAGGATTTCAGCACACCGGAAACTTCGGCGGCCTCCTCCTCCGGAAGTTCTCCAATCTCGTGCCACTCGCGCGCCAATTCCTGCTGATAATGCTCGGCATCCCCTTTGGCCGCCAAATATCCCCCTAATCCCATGGCAATGGAGCCGGCGGCAATTTCGGCCAAGCCGGCGATCACAACAATCCGGGAGTTGTTGACCGCGCCGGAAAGGCCGGCGGCCAGAGCGAAGGGTACCGTCAAGCCATCGGACATGCCGATCACGATATCGCGAAGGTGCTCGCTGCCCCGGAAATGCCGCTCCACATGCTCGGCGCTCGACATAGTCAGGAATTCTCCTCGCAAAAGTGTTTGACGTTCACAGCTCCCAGTTTACAGCCAGTCCGGGGCGTTCTTCCTGGCGGCGAACTGCCCGGTATCGCGCGTTTCATGATTTCAGGCCGGGATGAGCAAGAATATAGTCGGCGGCCAGGTTGACCACCTCCTGCTCGCCGCGATGGGTCAACTGCCGCGGTGCATCGTCCAGCGGGATCCACTCGGCCTTGCGCACTTCGACTCGCATCTCGGGAGTGATTTCCCCGATTTCTCCACTGCGGTACATAAGAAGAAAAAAGCTGACCTCCTTGGAGACGCGTTGGCCGTCGCTCCAGGAACGGGCATAAATGTAGTGGATATCGGTAAGCTTAGCGATCAGGGTAGCTTCCACTCCGGTCTCTTCGCGAACCTCGCGTACCGCGGTCTGTTCGGGCTTCTCGCCTTTATCCACCAAGCCTTTGGGGAGTGCCACAACCGGCTTACGCCGCCGGCTCCGTTTGTCCTCCGAGGATTGCGGCTCGATTACCGCCAACCACCATCGCCCATCGCGGAAACGAATGACCACTCCGCCAGCTGAATACTCTTGCTCCATGAGACGATTCTAAACTGCCGGCCTGCGGTCGCTCGAAACTTGAAACTCGAAACTTGAAACTTCCGCCTGCCTGCACAAGTGGAAACTTTATATTCACCCGTGTAGTCTAATTGCTAGTTATCCATGAAACGTTTTTTCCAATTCGTTGCGCTGCTTACGGTTGCGTTGATGCTTGGGTGCCTGGCTTTGGCGGCGGAACCGGCAAAGCCGGCGACGACGCCAACGATTCTGCCCCCGATGTTCGCCGGTTGGCAAAAGGGTTCGTTTCAAACCAGCAGCAATGCGGCCGCAGCCGATCCGGTCAACGCGCCGGTACTCAAGGAGTATGGCTTCACGCGCTTTGAGCGGGCCATCTATAAGCGCCCCGAAGGACGGCAGATTACGATAAAGGCCGCGTGCTTCGAGAACGCCGGCGGTTCCTTTGGCGCTTTCACCTTTTACAAACTGCCCGAGATGCTGCGGGAGGATTTCGGCGATCAGGGAGCATCCCTCAACCAGCGGGTACTCTTCTATCGCGGTAACGTGCTGATCGAAGCGCAACTGGACCGTATCACGGCCATGACGGCGGCGGAGCTGCGAGAGCTATCCGGCGATTTGGCTCTTCCCGGCGGCCCGGAACGCAACTTGCCCACGCTTCCTCAGTATTTGCCCCAACAAGCCTACGTGAAGGGTTCGGCGAAATATGTAATGGGAGCCAATGGATTGGCTGCCGCCGGTTCGCCGTTGCCGCCCGACTTGGTGCAATTCGAACGCGGCGCCGAAGTTGCCGAAGGTAAGTATTCGACTTCGCGGGGTACCGCAACCCTGATGTTGATTGAGTATCCTACGCCGCAAATTGCCGCGGAGCGCTCGCGAATATTTGAAAGCCTCAATCGCAATCCGCCCCCCACCACCAGTGCCGATGCGACCTTGGCCACGCCCTTCACCATCAAGCGCAGCGGACCGATTGTGATTCTGGTGGCCGGACAGATCTCTTCCGGGGAAGCAAAATCGTTGTTGGCCTCCATCAACTACGACGCCGATGTCACCTGGAATGAAAACACATTCCTCGACAAGAAAAATAATGTGGCGAACTTGCTGGTGAACATTATTTTTCTGATCGGCATTCTTCTCGGCATCGCGGTGGCGATCGGGTTGGCGTTCGGGGGTGTGCGCCTGCTGGTGAAGCGCTTCTTCCCCGGTCGGATTTTTGACCGTCCGGAGGACATGGAGTTAGTCCAGCTTAAGCTAGGCTCCCGCCATTCTGACCGCTAATCCTCTGAAAAGATGACAGTTGCCCATTTTTATGGGCAAAAAGTGTGACTTTTTGTCTCCAAATGAGATTTTGAACCTCCGTGCAACTCATTGAATACAAAGGGATTTAATACCTAAAAATTCCTTGACACCCCCTCCGGGGCTTTCTATGATTTTCCCATCAAGTTTTGACGGTTTAGCCTCCGTTGGAACTATTCTCCCTTGAACAAAAAACCGCCTGAATCGTCAGGCGGTTTTTCATTTGTGAGCAGAAAAACTTCTTGCTTAAGGTTTCCAGTTTCAAGTTTCGAGACGCTGCCCTGGGACGATTGGAAACTTGAAACTCGAAACTTGAAACTGTTTAAGCTTATTTCGAGATGGGCGCGATTCCGATGCAGACGCGATTGCGGCCAGCTTGTTTGCTCTCATACATGCTGGCATCCGCCCGCTTCAATAATGATTCCGCTGTATCTCCCGTTTCGACCACCGCGGCGCCAACCGAGATGGTCACCGCCACGCGCCCTTCGGGAAGCAGGATGTCGGAGCGCTCGACCAGCGACCGGCACAACTCCGCCTTGTCGGCAAGATAAGTGCCAGTCATCCCCGGCAGAAGCGCAAGGAATTCATCTCCGCCCCAGCGTCCGACCAGGTCGGAGGTACGCAGGCAGTTGGTCAGGGTCTTGGCCACGGCAATCAGGACGGTGTCCCCTCCGCTGTGGCCATAGGTATCGTTAATCAGTTTGAATTGATCCAGATCCACCATCAACACGGCAAACGAGGTTCCGTACTTCTCGTGCTGTTCCAGATATTGCGCCAGCTTCTGTTCCGCGTAGCGGCGATTGGCCACCTGAACCACCGGGTCGAGAAAAGCCAGCTTGGCCAAATCCTTGACCTTCTCCTGTGTCGCGCGTTGCCGGCTATTGTCGTTGAAAATTTCAACGGCGCCCACGACTACTCCGTCCTTGTCCAGCAAGGGGCAGGAACGAATGGAGACCGGAATCCGGTGGCCCTGTTTGTGGCGCATATACAAGTCCATCTGCCGCGGACGACGGTCCTTCATAGTACAGCTGAGCGGACATTGTCCGGTGCATACACAAGCGCCGGCGTCGTTGACGTGCATCAGCAGGTTGTCGGCACAACAGGAGCCCACGGTTTCCTCAGCGCTGAAGCCGGTAAGGGCCTCGGCCGCCCGATTCCAGTAGGTGATGCGGCGTTGCCGATCGGTGAAATACACGGCGTCGTACAAGTTGTCGAGCACGCGCTTATAGAAGCTTTCAGACTCTCCCGCGGGCCAGATCAGCGAAGATTCGTCGTGAACTGCCATTTCTTGCACATCTCCCGAGAAACCTGGCACCGGCACGCACCACGGTCACCCCATCTCTATCTCCATCGGCAATTGTGGGCGTTGGCATTAAGCAGCTCTCAGGAAACTTCGAACGCAGAGGACCCACGGCACGCCGGGGCAGGCGCTAAGGACGCTGAGGAAAATTGGATAAGCCGCCATTAAAAAGAAATTTGTGAGCAGCCGCTTTATTGGCCGTTCCTCTGAATCCTCTGCGTCCATAGCGCCCGCTGCGTTCCATTTTCTACGCACTATGAACCAGCCAAGGGCCGTGCCGGACTCACAAATCCCATTACAAATCCCGCGGAATAGTGTAAAAAGCGAGAAAGCAGCAAAGGAGCATGGGAATCAGCTGCTACAGGGCCAGCCACATTCGTAAAATGATAGAAAAGAGGATTAATCTATGCCAGCCATCCCGCGCCTGCGCCCGTTGAGCCTGAGTGAACTGTTGGACCGGACCTTTTCCCTGTATCGCAATCATTTTGGATTATTTGTCGGCATTATGCTTTTGCCCCAGCTCGTATTGCTGGTTTTCCAGCTTGCCGGGGTGGTGGTGGCGCCCCTCAACCGCGGGGCCAGCGCGGGATCCATGCTGATCTACAGCGGTTGGATGATGTTGGCCGCGCTCCTAACCGTGCTGCTCGCGGCGGCCTCAACGGCGGCAACCATCTCCGCGGTATCCGCCGTGTATCTCGATCGCCCGATCACCGTAAGCGCCGCCTACAGAGAGATCAGCTCACGCATCGTCCCGGTTATGCTGATCACGATAGCGGTAGGGATGGGAATCGGAATCGGCCTGGTGTTGTTGATCGTACCGGGGATCATCTTTGCCCTGATGTGGTCGCTCACCATTCCGGTGGTCGTTCTGGAGAAAAAAGGCCTGGGGGAGGCGACGGCGCGCAGTAGACAACTCACCAAGGGCAGTCGCGGCCGCATATTCATCGTCTGTTTCGTGATCGGCATATTGGCGTGGGTGGTCAAGATGCTATTCCAGGTCCCCGCCTTGTCGTTGCTGGGAGTCTCGATCTTTCACGGACAGAACCCGGCTTTTTCCGGGTGGTATCGCGTGGCCGCCGCCTGTTCTCAGTTTTTCAGCGCTTGCCTTGTGGGACCACTGTTTACGATTGCCTTGTCGCTGCTTTATTTCGATGAACGGGTACGCAAGGAAGGATTCGATCTGCAGGTCATGATGTCGAGTATGGAAGGCGCCCTCGGAGATAGCGCTTCGGCTACCGCGGCTCAGTAATTCATGCTTGGTAAACGAATTTGCATCTGGCTGATAGCGCTCCTCGCCTGTCCTTGGGCGTGGAGCGCCGAGCCTGTGCGCTCTCCGCAAACACTCGCCGGATATGTTGCCGAACTCGATCGCGTAACCACGGCACTCGACACGGTCGAGCAGCATCCGGAACAAGGCGTGGCAGCCGCCGCTTCTCTGCCCGATCGCTGGGTGGTAACCGCCGGCAGTTCCAGCTTCGAGGTCCCCGCCGAGGATCTCAAGATTGCTCTCGACATTCACACCGCCGAGTCCCTTGGGCGGGTCCGCCGCCGCCTCTCCCTGATGCGGGAGGCTGCCACAACCTACGATCAGCGGCAATTCGATGCCCCAGCCGCCAGACAACATCTGGACCGCATTCTCGCCCGGCGTGAATTCCGCAACGTGCATGGTCCCACCTGGCTGGATCGGTTGAAAGAACGCATCGTCGCCTGGCTGCTGCACGTGGCCGGACATCTGTTTGGGATGTCTTCCTTCCCCGCCGTGAGCCGTATTCTGGTCTGGATTCTGGTGGGACTGGCGGTGGCGGTCACGGTGTTCGTGGCCTATCGTCTGATCCGGCGGCGGACCCGCTTTGAGAGCATCAACCCCGGTGTCTTGCCCGTGTCGGCCAAAGGCTGGGGCAAATGGATGCGGGAGGCGCGCGACGCAGCCGCACAGGAAAATTGGCGGGAGGCTATCCATTTGGCCTACTGGGCAGGCATTTCGCTACTGGAGGCGCAAGGCTCATGGCGGCCGGACCGGGCGCGCACCCCGCGCGAGTACCTGCGCCTGCTGCCCGCTGCCAGTCAGTTTCACCCCACGTTGACGGCCCTCACCCGCCGCTTTGAGATCATTTGGTACGGTTATCAGACCGCCGACCAATCAGCCTTCGCTCAGACGCTGAAGGAGCTCGAGGAGCTGGGATGCCGCTGATTGCCCGGGAGGATCGAAAGCTGTTGATCAGCGCGGGAATCATTCTTGTATTGGTGATCACGGCAGCCATCGCCCTGACGCCCTCCGAGGATCGCAGCGAAATTCCCACCACCTATTCCAGCGGCTCGAAAGGCGCCAAGGCAGCCTACCTTCTCCTGAAAGAAACCGGCTACAACGTCGAACGCTGGGAGCAACCAGCGGCCGATTTGCCCAGTGGAGCGGGCAACACGCTAGTGATTGTCTCGCCCTCCGAATTGCTCAATGAAGAAAGCCGAACCAAGCTGCGGAACTTTGTCGCCAGTGGGGGGCGGTTGGTCGCTGTCGGGCTATTCGCAACCTCTTTCCTTCCCGACGCGGAGGCGCGACCGGAAATAATCAAGACATCCTGGACCCGTTACAGGGCGCTGACGCCCTCGGCCACAGCCCGCCTGGCTCCGGATATCGCCATGGCGCCCGAAGCTTATTGGACCATGTCCAACTCGGCCGTGCTTCCGCTCTATGGCGATGACAAGCATGTAGTGGCAGTTCAGTACCGTATCGGCCAGGGGGAAATCATCTGGTGGGGTGGGCCCACGCCTTTGACCAATGCCGGCATGAAAGAACCGGGCAATCTCGAGTTCTTTCTCTCCTGCATCGGCGACCGCCCGCATACTCGCATCTTGTGGGACGAGTACATGCACGGCTATCGCCGCTACGCCGAGGCCACCCCGGCCTACACGCAGATCAAATGGCTCTTCCTGCAATTCGGGCTGCTGGCCATGTTCGCCATACTCACCTACTCGCGCCGCAGCGGCCCTGTTCGACCGGCGCCGGCGGAATCCCGTTTGTCGCCCTTGGAGTTTGTCGAGACTCTGGGCGGTGTTTATGACCGGGCCAAAGCTGGCTCGGTAGCGGTTGAGGTTTACTACCAGCGCTTCCGCTACTGGGTTACCCGCCGGCTGGGCGTTGCCCCAAATACGGCGATTGAAGATCTGGAACGCCAAATCCGCGAACGCTGGCATTTTTCGGACCCAGCCTTGGTTCGCACCCTGCAACGCTGTGAGTCGGCCCGCTTCGAGCATGATTTGGCGCCCAGCGAGGCGCTGCGCCTGGTGCAGGCCCTGCACGACTTTGCCGCTAAACTTAAATTATTTCCCGCATCCCCACAGGAGAGAGACTGATGGAAGCCGTCCCGCAACTGGTCACGCAAATCCGCGACGAGATGAATAAGGTCATTGTCGGCCAGGAAGCACTCACGAAGCAGTGCACCGCAACCTTGCTGTGCCGGGGACACGCGTTGCTCGAAGGCGTGCCGGGAATCGCCAAGACCCTGGCGGTCAAAACGCTGGCGCGACTGTTACGGCTGAGATTTCAGCGCGTGCAGTGTACCTCCGACCTGATGCCGGCCGATATCACCGGCACCAACGTCTTCAACCTTTCGGCTAGCGCCTTCCAATTTCACCCCGGACCGATCTTTTCCGATATGTTGCTGGTGGACGAGGTCAACCGCATGCCACCCCGCACGCAGGCCGCGCTGCTGGAGTGCATGGAAGAGCATCAGGTCACCATTGACGGCACACGGCACGCCCTTTCGAACTTCTTTACCGTATTTGCCACGCAAAATCCGGTGGAATTCGAAGGCACCTATCCATTGCCGGAGGCGCAACTCGACCGCTTTCTGATGAAGATCCACGTGCCTTATCCCTCGGAGAGCGAAGAACTCGAACTGCTGGCACGAGTCCAAGCGGGCTTCGATTCCCAGCGGCTCGACGATATGGCGTTGCTGGCCATTGAACCGGAACTGCTGAGCCGCGCGCAAGCGGAGATCCGCGCCGTCAACGTCGAGCAGACGCTATTCAACTATCTGGTGCAACTGGTCCGGCGCACGCGCGATTGGCCGTCGATTTCTTTAGGCGCCAGCCCCCGGGCGGCGCTTAGTCTGCTGATGGTCGCCAAATCCATGGCTGCCATCGAGGGAAGAGATTATTTGATTCCCGACGACGTGAAAGCGGCGACGCTGCCCGTATTGCGTCATCGCATCATGCTGAAGCCGGAGGCGGAACTGGAAGGATTGAACGCCGACCACGTGCTGGGCGATGTGTTGCGCGCCGTCGAGGTACCGCGGTGAACCTGGGTGCGCGGGCTTCCAGTTCGCATGGGTTTGCGCTGACCCTGGGTACGCGGGCTTCCAGCCCGCATGGGCATACGATGATCCCACCGGAGGCCCGCGCGCCCGCTCATCGTCGCGGACGCTTCGGCTTCGCCTTCGGACGCCGCTTCTTTTTCCTGCTGGCGCTGGGGATGGTGTGGATTGGACCGGCCTTTGCCCAGCCGCGATTCCTTTATGCCATGCTGGCTTGGGACCTTTTGGTGCTGATCGCGTGGGCAATCGACTTGGCGGCTCTGCCCCGCCCCGATGGTCTGGTAGTGACGCGGCGATGGGCGGCTCCGGCCGCGCTCTCGGTCCCCTCGCAGCTCACCCTTATCGTGGAAAACGACACCGATAAGACACTGCTGACCAATGTAACCGACGATCTGCCGCAGGAGTTGCGATCCACCATCCCCATGCTGACCTTTACGATCGGCCCGCATGGTGAAGCTTCGGCCCAATATGGCATCTGCCCTGCCCGGCGCGGCGACATTGAACTGGGGAATGCCCATATTCGTTATCAAAGTGTCTATCGCCTGGCCGAGCGCTGGGCGATAGCGCCGCTGACGCAGACAGTTTGTGCCTATCCCAATCTTGACGAGGCCAAGCAGCATTCCATTTATCTGATCCGTAGCCGCCAGATCGACGTGGAAAAACGCTATGCGCGGGTGCGCGGCGCCGGCCGGGACTTTGAAAGCTTGCGCGAATACCGGGAAACCGATGAACTGCGCGATGTTTGCTGGACGGCCAGCGCCCGGCGCGGCAAACTGGTCGCCAAGTCGTATCAGATCGAACGCAGCCAGACCGTATGGATCGTACTCGATGCCGGACGCCTGATGCGCACTCGCGTGGGAGCCTTATCAAAGCTCGATTACGCCGCCAATGCCGCCTTGAGTCTGGCGCAGGTCGCGCTGTACTCGGGAGACCGCGTGGGCCTGTTGACCTACGGAAGAGGAGTGCAGCATCGGCTGCCTGCGGCGCGTGGACGCGCCCATTTGCTTCCCTTGACCCAGGCCCTCGCCGACGTTCACGAAGAAGCCAGTGAAGCCGATCATCTTTTGGCCGCCAGCGCTTTACTTACCATCCAAAAACGGCGCAGCCTGGTGGTATGGCTCACCGATCTGGCGGAAACCGCCATGACTCCCGAGGTGGTGGATGCGGCCTCGCAACTTATGCCCCCGCATTTGCTGCTGTTCGTCGTCATCGGACAACCCGACCTGACCAACCTGGCCGCCAGCCGCCCTAACGCTACTGGGGAAATGTACGTGACTACCGCCGCCCATGAAATGATCTATCGCCGCGAGTTATTGCTGGCCCGGATGCGCGAACGCGGCGCTTTGGCATTGGAAGTGTATTCCCACATGCTCTCGACCGCGCTGGTGAATTCCTACCTGGACGTAAAGCAACGAAGCAAATTGTAGCGCCGCCGTCCCGGCGGCTGTCGCGTGGGCGTCCCCGCCCACGCTCAAACCTCGCTTGCCCCCACTGAGGGCGGGACGCCCTCAGGACAGCCGGCGAGACGCCGGCGCTACATCCCCGGACCAAAGCCACCCTACCAGCAGCACGAACAACGCCGCGGCCATGGCGTATTTCAACGGTACGGCCAGCCCCGTAGGCGAAACGAAGGCTTCGATCACCCCGGCCACTATCAGAAGAGGAATACAGCCCACCATCAAACGCGCGGCGATTCCTCCGGCCAGCGCCAGGGAATCACGGCGGGGCAGGGTTCCGGGAAACAGCAGCCCATGCGCAATCCGCAATCCAGCGCCGGCGGCGATAAAAATGGCCGGCAATTCCAGCACGCCGTGAGGCGCCACAAAGCTCCAGAGCTTTCCGCTCATTCCCGCCAGCGCACAAGCCGTTCCTATCACGCCGATCAGCAGGCCATTAAACAACAGCATGTAAATCGTCCCCAGACCGGCGGTGATGCCCATGGCAAAGGAAGAAAACGAGACGCTGAGGTTATTGGTCATGATGCCGGCCGATGCGGCCGGCTTGAGACCAACAATGGAATGGGTCCACATCTCACGCCGTTGGATGGTTTCCACCATTTGCGAACCCAGTATCTTGAGTTGAAAATCCGCGTCTTGCAGCGTTAGCAGCACGCCCGCCACCGCCCCCACGAGGAATATGCCGAAAGCGGCAATCACAAAGGGCAGGTTCTCCCGAAAAATGCGGGGGTACCCCCGCACAAAAAATCGCAGAATCGCTTTAGGACTCCCCTTGGGAGTGGCATAAATGGTATTGTGGGCTCGCGCGAGCAACTGATTCAGGTAGAGGACAAAATGGGGCGAACTGCGATCTTCGCGAATAGCCGCCAGATCGGCGGCAATTTGCCGGTACAACAACCCGAGTTCCCGCAAATCGGCACGGGTCAACGCCCCCATGCCTTGCCGGCGGCTTTGTTCCAGCAGTTCTTCCAGCCGGGTCCAGTGCGGTTTGCGTTTGTCCAACCAACGAGTGGAGATCACGTGTGCCTTCCAGTGAAAATTTAACGATCGATACTCCCGAGCAAATCGTACTCGAACTTCCGCTGGCCGGCATCGGGAGCCGCCTGTTAGCCTTCGTCTTCGACACTTTACTGCAAGTCATCGTCTTTGTCGTAGTTCTTCTTGTGTTGGTCGTGGCCGCGGCGGCTTGGCGATCGCAGTGGAACTTTCTGGCCTGGGTTCCCGGCTATTTGATCGCACCATTGCTGATTTTTTTCGTTTTCTGCCTCTACTGGGGCTATTTCGCGCTGTTCGAGATTTTCTGGCATGGTCAGACCCCAGGCAAGCGTTATGCCGGCATTCGCGTCCTCAAGGACACGGGCCGCTCGGCGAATGTCTTTGAATGTATCGGACGGAATTTTCTGCGGGCTGTGGATTGGCTGCCCGCGTTCTACGGCGTCGGACTCATCTGCATCATGGTAAGCAAACAACATCGCCGCCTGGGCGATTACGTTGCCGGTACGGTGGTGATCCACGACAAAGCCATGCACGAGGTCCGGCCCGATTGGAGTTCGTCCGCGGAGCGGGCCGAAGTGCACCCGGAAGTCACCAAGATCTCCAGCGACGAACTGGTATTGATTGAAACCTATCTCAATCGCCGCCTCGACCTCGACCCTGCCGTGCGGGAGGACAGCGCCCAACGGATTGCGCTCCTCATCTCGACGAAATGCGGCCTGCAGCCCGCCCCCGATCAATCGCCAGACGATTTTCTGGAAACCATCGCCCGGGAAGTTCGGGACAGCGCCAGATTCCGGTAGGATTTCACCGCAGAGGACGCTGAGGGCGCAGAGGAAAAGCAAAGGAAAAAACCTTAGCCGCGGATCAACGCAGATAAACGCGGATCAGAACAGAAGAACGCGAGCTCACAATGCAGTTTGTATCTTGATCAGCGTTCATCTGCGTTGATCTGCGGCCAATTTCTGGTTTCCTCCGCGTCCTCTGCGTCCTCTGCGGTAAATTCCAATAAAAAAGCAGCAAGCCGAAAACTGCCGGCTTGCCGCTTATTGCTTGTTGCTTATCGCTCTCTACTAAATCGCGTCGCTGGTCATGATGAAGAGCGGGCGATTCTCGAAGCTGCGGTATTGCGGGCGCAGCCGGTTGGTATCGTAGTTCTCCGCGACGTTGACGATCTTCTTGGTGGCGGTGACGGTGTCGATCGGCACGTTGTCGTAGCGGCCATTTTTCAAAACCACCAGGCGGCCGTGGATATTGTTCAGGATGAGGTCGAGGGCCAGATTGCCATAGGCCATGGGGACGATCGAGTCGATCGCGTCGGGATCGCCGCCACGGACCATGTAGCCCAGCTTCTGCTCGATGCACTCTACGGTCTTGCCGCCGTTGAACTTCGGCGAGAGTTCTTTGAGCTTCTCGGCAACCAAGTCGCCGATGCCGCCCAGCTTCTTGTGTCCAAAAGCGTCGGTATCCTGTTTGGAGAAGACCATTTCGCCACCATCGAACATGGCGCCTTCGGACACCAGCACCACCGAGTAGTTGCTGGGGTTCTTACGGCGGTCGTAGGAGAGCAGGTCCGCAAGCTGTTCGATGTTGAACTTGTACTCCGGAATCACGCAGCGGTTGGCCGCGCCCGCCATGGTGGGCAGCATCGCGGTGTAGCCGGCGTAACGACCGAACACTTCCATGACCAGGAAGCGCTCGTGGGAGCCAGCCGAAGTACGCATGACGTTCGCCATCTGGATGGTGCGGGTGACGCAGGTGCTGAAGCCGATGCAATAGTCGGTGCCCGGAACGTCGTTGTCCATGGTCTTGGGAATGGCCACGGTCTTAACGCCTTCCTGGAACATGCGGACGCCATAGCTCAGCGTGTCGTCGCCGCCGATGGGAATCAAATAGTCGATGCCCAACCACGCCAGGTTCTTCAGCACTTCGGGAGTCAGGTCGTTGATCTCCGCGTTGTACTGGCTCTTCAGATGTTCGGGCACAGCGGCCTTCTTCACCTTGCTGGGATTGGTACGCGAGCTATGCAGAAACGTTCCGCCGGTACGTCCGGCGCGATTGACTACTTCCTCCGACAAGAATTGGTAGTTGCCGGTGTTGTCATAATCTTTTTCACGAATGATCTCAATCAAGCCGCCCCAACCGCGACGAAGGCCGATAACCTGATACCCTTCGCGTAAAGCTCGGAAAGTGACTGATCGAATCGCCGGGTTCAAGCCCGGGACGTCGCCGCCGCCGGTCAGAATTCCGATTACACCTTTTTTTGTGTTCACGTTAGCCATGTATGAATTCATCCTTCAAGGTTGGAAGTCTATTTATTATGGAACATCCGCCCGTATCGGGGAAAGCCTGAATCCCAGCGAAAGAGCGGCGATACGTCCAGTTTACGCGAGAATGACCGGGTTCCGTAAGGTCTTTTGCCGTACAAATTCCGACAGATGGGCACCGGCAAACGCGCTGGGCTTCAGCCCGGTATTTTGAAGTCGGGGTTCGGCATACATACAGGTGGAAGCACCGGGCTTTAGCCCGGTGACCCGACATCCGTTTGCAGACGGGCCTTTAGGCCCGGTGTATGCTGTTCCGAGCCGGAAGAAGCATGGGAAGAGAGACATGGTGCGAAGGCCGAGGAATATCCCTATAGTTCGGCCTCTCCGGCGCTGGCGGTGGATTCCGCGCCACCGGGCCTAAAGGCCTAAGTTTTAAGGGCGGTTGATTTGTCGGGCTAAAGCCCGACGCTTCCACCGGTTGTAGACCGGGTGTTAGAACAGATTACGAAAACATGATTTCCTTGCAGTAAATGTAGAAAATCCAAACGCTGGGCTTCAGTCCGGCAATTCGCCTGCCTGGGTGGGCGCGGTATGTGGTACTTTTATGGATTCAATCCTGGGTAGAAGCTGACATCATGAAATTTGCGGGTTTTCTGCTGCTGCTGGCCGGTTGGGCCATCGCTCTAACAGCGATCATTCTGTTACGGGCCGCCGTGCCGCGCAACGCCTTCCTTCTGGCGGGCGTAGCTACCGAATGCGCAGGCGTAGTTCTGTTTGCGCGTTCTCACATCGGGTGGGGAGGAGAAAAAGAGTGACCGCATTTTCCGTTGCCACACCGTCCGACTTGGCGGCAGCGTTCTGCCTTCTACTCGTCTTCCTGGTTCCCTTGGCCGCGGCGGGATTGGCCCTGATGAACGTGGGCTTGGGCCGGGGACGTTCCGCGGCTCACACTATGCTGGCGGCGTTATGTATCTTCGCTGTGGCGGCGCTCGCCTATCTGGTCTTCGGCTCCGCCTGGCAGAGTTTTCCCGGCCGTCCCGCGCACTCCATATACCTTGGTGGCAAGGCTTGGAATTGGATCGCCGCGGAGCCATTCTTCATGCGCGGTCTGCGACTGGACAACTCCCCGGCAGCGGTAGCCGCGTGCCTGCAAATCTTCAGCGTCGGGGTAGCGGCGTTGATCCCCTTAGGCAGCGCCGCGGAACGCTGGCGACTGCGCGCGATCTGTATCTCCACGGCGGTGTTCGCCGCATGGACTTATCCCCTATTTGCCCATTGGGTTTGGGGAGGCGGCTGGTTGGCCCAGTTGGGAACCAATTACGGACTCGGCCACGGTTTTCTGGACGCCGGCGGCGCCAGTTCGATTCATGCGGTCGGTGGCCTGACGGCTTTGGCCCTCACCTGGATTCTGGGTCCGCGTAGCGGGAAATTTCACGCCGACCGCGTGCCCGCCGCCATCCCCGGACACAATGCGGTCTTGGTGCTCTTTGGTTGTCTGCTGACCCTGATCGGATGGCTGGGCCTGAATTCCGCCGGCGCCTTGTTATTCGCTGGAGTCGAATTTAACCGCCTGGCGGCCATCGCCATAAATACTTTCCTTGGAGCGGGAGCGGCGGCGCTGACCACGGCCATCATTACCGGTACGCGTTTCGGCAAGCCGGACGCCTCGTTAACCGCCAACGGCTGGGTGGGCGGATTAGTAGCCGGCAGCGCGGCCTGCGCGTTTGTTCCTCCGGCGGCCGCAATTATGATCGGCGTGGTGGCGGGTGCGCTAATCCCGTTCTCGGTCGAATTGCTGGAACTGCATATGACCACGGACGACCCAGGCGGCGCCATCCCGGCGCATGCCATTTGCGGCATCTGGGGCATCCTCGCACTGGGGATCTTTGGCCATTTCCCCAGTTCCCTCCCCGGCAGCGACTCCGGCCAGCTATTGGCCCAATTGCTCGGCGTTGCTACTCTGCTGGGATTCGTTCTACCGATGACCTACGGCCTCAATTGGCTGCTCAATCGCATCCTCCCGCAACGCGCCCCGCGCGATGGCGAACAGCAAGGCATGGATCTATGCGAATTAGGCGCGGATGCCTATCCGGAGTTTGTGACGCATACGGAGGATTTTTGGTCACGGTAGGCAGCAATAAGCGACAAGCAATAAGCAATAAGCAATAAGCAATAAGCCAAACACGCCAATACTTCTGTGGAGTTCATGAATCTGTGCACCCCCAGGTCTTTTTAGCAAAGGGCAATAAGCGATAAGCAATAAGCCACAGCCTGCATCCATGGCTTTTCAAGGCGCGTGTGATCGTGATAGCCTTTCTGCCCAAGCAGGTTAACGACACAAAACTCGTCCGAGAGACAGCTCGTTCGGCCTGCTGATTCACTGCGAGAGGAGATACGCGGCGTGAAGGATTTCAGAAATTTGGAAGTCTGGCGTCGGGCTCATGAGCTTACTTTGGCAAGCTATCGCTTTACGAAGAATTTTCCGCGAGATGAGATCTACGGCCTGACCAGTCAGATTCGGCGTTGTAGCGCTTCGATTGCTGCCAATATTGCGGAAGGCTGCGGACGCTACGGCGACCCTGAACTGCACCGTTTTTTACAAATAGCATTGGGATCGGCCAGTGAATTGGATTATCACTTACTTCTCTCCAGCGATCTTGGCTATTTACCACGGGACGAATATGCCCCACTCAATTCGCAAGTACTGGAACTCAAACGAATGCTGGTCTCGTTAGCTAAAAAGGTCGCCACTGATCGCAACGCTTCAGCATAAAGGTTTGTTGCCGGCTTATTGCCTATGGCCTATTGCTTGCGGCGTTACGCTTTGCTGCTGGCCTGTTGCTTGCGGCCTATTGTTTATGGCGTTACGCTTTGCTGCTGGCTTATTGCTTGTAGCTTATTGCTTATTGCCTATTACTTGCTATGCTTCGCCACCCATAACAGCAACCCAAAAATCACCACGGGAATTAGCGCCAACATTACGTAGAAGAGAATCTTTCTGATCCAGGGATCGCGGCGGCGCTTCCACTCTCGCAGTTCGGGGCGGTCTTCCACTCCCACTTTCTCCGGGTGCTCCAGATCGATGGCGAACTCGCGGGCGTTGGCATAGCGCTTCTTGGGGTCGCGTTCCAGAGCCCGGTAGATAATTTCCTGCAGTTGGGGAGTAACCGTGGGATCCACTTCGCGCGGCGGAATGGGATTGTTCAACAGCCGGTCATTCATCACCGCGAAGGGATTCGGTCCCTGGAAGGGAACCTTCCCGGTCAGCATTTCGTAAAGCATGATGCCCAGCGAATAAAGATCGCTGCGGGCGTCCCCGCGCTTGCCTCGGACTTGCTCCGGAGAAATATAGTCGGGCGTGCCCATGGTTTGGGAAAACTTCGCGAAGGTCAGCCGGCGGGCGCCGGCGTTGGCGGCGATGCCGAAGTCGATCAGTTTGATGTTGTCGTCGGCATCCACCATAACGTTCTCGGGCTTCATATCGCGATGAGCCACGCCATTGCGGTGAATATAGTCCAGGGCCTCGCAAATGCCGCGGGTAATGCGCAAAGCCCGTTCGACCGGAAGCTTCTTCTGCTCATTCAAGATCTGCCGCAGCAACCGCCCTTCCACCCACTCCATGACCATGTAAGACTGGCTGCGGTCGTCGTCGACATTGACCTTCATGACTCCGGGATGATCGAGTTTGGAGCCGATTTCCGCTTCCCGGCGAAAGCGATCGAACAGCACCGGGTCGGCTTCCATTTCCGGATGAGGGATCTTGATGGCCACCGGGCGCTCCGTGCGCAGGTCGGTGCCGCGGAATACGGAGGCCATACCGCTACGCGCGATCAACTGCTCAATGCGATAGTGGTCGAGTTGGTCACCGGGATGGAGAGCTGTCATTCGGCCATTCTATGGAAAATCGTCAGATTAGCGAAGCTGATAGGGACGCCCGCGATACATGCCCACGCGTTCCACACCGCGAACGCGGATCAGCTGAACGCTGATATTATCGCTGCCGTCGCGTTCATTGGCAATGGCTACCAGATCCTGCGCGGCGGTGGGCAAGTCGGGGGCTTCGGTGACGATGCGGGCAATCCGGTTGGTGGGGACGGAACCATGCATTCCATCGGAGCAAAGCAAGAAAACGTCACCGGGAAAAACTTGATGTTCGGCGGTATCGACGCCGACGACCAGATCGCTTCCGATCGAACGGCTGAGCACATGCCGGCCGGGCGCCTCGGCTCCGGGCCAGGTGGAAAGCAATCCCAGACTTTTATTTTCGTTAGCCACCGTATGGTCGCGAGTCAGCACTACGGCCTGCCCCTTGCGGATCAGATAGCAGCGGGAATCGCCCACGTGGGCCACCACAGCGCGGTCAAAGCGAAAGACACACGTCACCAAGGTGGTAGCCATGGCGCTGCCTCTTGGGGTTCCGGCGCCGGCTTCGAACACGTGGGAGTTCGCGGCTTGGATCAGGCGCTGCAAGAGCGCGGGAATGGGCTCTTTGCCGTTGCTGTCCCGGAAGCCGGTTAAAACGGTCTCGACAGCCGCGCGCGAGGCCACTTCTCCGCAGTCTTGCCCGCCCACTCCATCGGCTAGGGCGAACAGCCATCCCCGATGGCGCATTTGCGCCGGGGTCTCGGGCGCCACATGGCCCAGATAATCTTCGTTGTGATCGCGCACGCGTCCGCAATCGGAAAGCTGCGCAAATTCCAGATCGAGCATAGGATTTTGGGGCACGTCGCGTCCGCCCTCGGGGTGCCCGGTGCGCGTAGCTCTTGCGTGCGGCGACGGATCCGGCATGGGATGCGCGTTCATGAAAGGCCCTCGTACCATCATAGACACTGCGTTTGAATTCTCGTAAGAGAACGGGCGGAGGTTTGGTCCGCCCGTTCCAGGGACTGCTTTTTACCCGCCAAGCTTAGACGGCCGAGGCCCGAACCTTAATCATGGTGGTCCGGCCCGTTTTTGCGCTGTTCCGCCAGAAGTAAATGCCACCGTAGATGCCCCACACGGCTGCAATTCCCAAGGCTAACAGCGGCTCCATTTTTGTGCCGAAGCCCATAAATGGACCGATGAGATAGAACGCCATGCACCCCAGGTTCGCCAACAACCCGAACAAGGGAATCAGCAGATGGCGCAGGACACTGAACTTCGGATGCTTATGATAAGCCACAAAACATGTGATGCAGCTTAGCGCATACAGGAGGAAGGTACCGAAGTTCGAAGCCAGAGTAATGGTAAGCAGCGAATTGGGCATTGCCGCCATCTTGTCGTGCGTGGTATAGCCCACGCTGGAAAAGATTCCGTGCGGCAACGCCTGAATGGCGGCATCGGTGGGCGCACCGGCATCGCCAAAGGCCAGAACCACACTGAAGACACCGATGACCGCGGAAATGATGGCCAGCGTCCAGATGGCTTTGTGCGGGGTCAGGCTCTTGGAGTGCAACATGCCGAAGTGCTCCGGCACTTCCTGATCCTTGCCCATGGCATAGGTGACGCGCGCTCCGGTGTTCATGCAGGAGAGCGTGGTACCGATTAACGCCAGGAACACGGTGAAGGCTTCGGTCAGCATGAAGATTCTTCCACGGCCAGGCCCGAACAGCGCATCGCCCACGACAATCATCATGTCGCCGATAGGCGCCGCCGAAGCCGAGGCGGAACCCATCGTATACCCGCTGTTCATAAAGTAATTGGCCGCGAAGTACTCGAAGAGATAGCAGAACGCTCCCTGAATCAGCAACGAGAGAATGACCGCGATGGGCACGTCGCGTTTGGCATTTTTCGCCTCACCGCCCATGGCCGTTACCGACTCGAAGCCCACCAGGATCAGGATGGCGACTGTAGCCTGGACAAAGACCCAGCCCCAGTTATGCGCTCGAATGACCGAAAACGCCGTGGGATGACTGACGAAAGCCCCGGTGGAGTCCTTCTCGGGATAGCTGATGTGGAACGGAGTAGCCTTCCCGTTAGCGTCCAGCAAAGGCTGGGGAACGCCTGCGGAATCCCGCACCACGGTATCGGTGCTGGTGCCGTTTACCACGGTCTTGGTAGTCGCAAACTCGTAGTTATACGCTTCGCTCGTCTGGGCATCGAACTGGAACGCAACGCTGCCCGGCGGATGGTTCATGCGGTAGCCCAGGGCGATCACGGAAAAGACGACCAGTGCCGCAATCTGGATGACGTTGATGGCCACGTTCACCGCCGTCGAGCCATTCACGCCGCGATTGGCGATATAGGCCACCACGAAGGAGAAGACGACGGCGATCAGCGCCATGAATATGGGACCCGGATTGCCGGCATTCATAAAGGTCGGCCAAAGGGTTCCGGCCAGATACCCGCAAAGAATGCCCATAACCCCGACCATCACGCCCGGGTAGATCCAGTAGTAAAGGTGAGAGGCCCAACCCACAATGAACTTGGAAACACGAGCGTAGCGCCATACGGAATCATGGTTCAGAAAGGACTGTTCCGCGAAGTAATACGAACTGCCGGTGCCCGGATAGAGCTTAGCCATTTCCGCGTAGCACGAGGCAGTCGCCAGGCAAAGCATCAAGGCGAGAAAAATACCCAGCCACATGGCCGGACCGGTAACGCCGGTGGTCGCCTGGATGAAAAAGGTTAGCCAAAGGAACGCCCCTGGGGCAATCAGCGCCATGGCGTTCATGGTCAAACCGGTAAGACCCACGGTTTTTTTCATTTCGACTGTAGAATCGTCCGCCATCTTAATCTCCTTCTGCGGCAACTCGGATCTGGTGCGGGACCGACCTGGCTGCTGGTCTCAATCGAGGGTAGTTGATTTAGCCAGGCCAGCCCCACGTATTGACGGCGCCCTCTACGCCGCCCATATTTTGCGAGTACTTACTGCGTACGCCTACTTGTTCGGCTCGAGCGCCAAAACCAGGCCGGCGGTCACGGTCGATTGCTCCGAAACCGGGGAGTTCCCCTTCAGGAACGCCGGTTGGTTCGCCATATCGTGCCGGTATTCCATCCGCGCCGTCAGGTGTTGCGCAATTTTCCTCTCCAGGGTGGCGGTGACTTCTTGAATATGTTGTCCGGCGGGCAAATACAGCCCGGAGGAACTGAAGGTGCCCAAGCCGGTCGTGTAGCCGTCCGGATCGTTGTAATATTCGTAACGCGTAGCCACCGCATAGTTGGAATCGAGCTGATATTTCGCATATCCCGCTATGCCCGCCCAGTCCACGGATTTGTTATATCCGGTGAAAGCCTGGGTTTGGCCGTAATCGACGTTGGCCATCAGGGAAAGCTTGGCATTCGGCGTATACGTGATCACCGTATCTAACAGATTGCGCCATTGGTTATTCTCGATCGGAACCGCGCCCGGCCCACCCAACCACGTTTCCGTGAACGATACTTTCTTAGTCGGGTTCCAGGCCAAGCTCAGACCACCGGTCTTGCCCTCGGTGTTGCTCTGCGCCACGTTATTCCAGCCATTCACCACAAAGCCGGTCAACGAGTACTTGTCGTTGAACGTATACTTCATCCGCAGCCCGAAGTGGTAATACGGGATGGCGTTGTAAAACAACAGGCTGCGTGAGTAGTTCCAGTTCGCGTTGCTCTCGATGACCTCGGCGCCGGCCGGGGTGACGAACTTGCCGAAGTCAAATTGCAAGCCTTTTCCCACCGGAGCCAGATACGACAGATAGCTTTCTTTTACATATTGCAAGAAGCTGGGGTCGCCGCTATTGACGACATTCATGGCATTGCCAAAGCCGAAGGTGATGTTGTATCCGAGGCGACTGGTGGTATCCGGCGTCTTCACCAGGCCCAACTCGATCAGGTTCAGCGCAAACGTGTTCGTCTGGTTATCGAAGAGCTGAAATGTCGCGTTGTGATTCGCCGGTTGATTGGCGTTGTACGTGTAATAGCCGTCCACCAAACCCGTGACCGTCGCTCCACTAATCACGCTGGAAATGCCCGCCAACGGATCGGGGGTGGGTGTCGGAGCCGGGGCTGCCGCCGCCGGAGCCGTCGTGGTGGTAGTGGTTTGGGCGATGACACTCAACTGAAAGCAACAACACGCCAGTAACAACGTCATCGCAGCAACAAAGCTCCTCATGCGAATCATCAAATGGTTCCTACCTTTCCCTCAATGAAATACGTACCCTGCTTGGTACATGTACCAGCAACGTCAGAGTACGTGGGCCACCCAGGAGTGTCCAACGCATAGATGCGTTGTGCGATATCTACTTTTCATGCAGAAGCAGGCTTTATGAGGGGTATAAAGATAATTTTTATCGTTAGGCGATATCTTATAAGGGTTAGGCCTTAGAGGGTCCACCAGCGAGGGCCAGAGGACGCGCGACCAGGGGTCTGGAGTTTCAACATTTTCGTGAGAAAATAGGCACGCCCCTGATTCGCGCTTGCAGGAGATCAAACGATGAAGATTCGCATGTTTTTCGCCCCTGTTGTTTTCCTCGCTGCCGCGGCTTTCAGCCAGACAGTTCCACAAAAGCCAGCTCCAACCATGCCGGCACAAGCGCCGCCCCCGACCGTCTCTTCGGAGCTGGATCGAGCGCTATTAAGAGTCGAAACCCAATTTGTTGCCGCCGCCGAAGCCATGCCGGAGGACAAGTTTGGGTTTGCGCCCACCCAGGGGGAGTTCAAGGGTGTGCGTACCTTTGCGGAACAGCTAAAACACGTTGCTTCCACCAATTACGCGTTTTTCTCCGCCATATTGGGCGAGGCGCCGCCAGCCCGGGACAGCGCGGAAAACGGCCCCGCGGGGTTGAAAAGCAAAGTTGAAATTTTAAAGTATTTGCGCGACTCTTTTGCCCTCGGACATCGCGCCATGGCCGCCATCACGGACCAGAATGCGGTTGAGCCCATCAAAAACCCCATGGGCCATGGCACCGCAACCCGGTTGGGATTGACCACCATGGTCATTGGCCACTGCTTCGACCACTACGGCCAGATGGTGGAATATTTACGAATGAATGGGATCGTGCCGCCCGCCAGCCGGAAATGAAGAAATTTCAAATTTGAAATTTTAAATTTGAAATTTCTTCCGCATCCGCTGCGTTCGTTTTTCTCGGGGCGGCTCCGGCGATGATCGCCAGCGCTTCCGCCGCATACCGAACGTCTTCCACGGTCAGGAACGGGCCAAAGCTGAAGCGTGTGGTTCCACCTTGTGAGGTTGTGCCCAATTTGCGATGAATGCCGGGGGCACAGTGCAATCCGGGCCGCGTCAGGATGCCGAACTCGGTTTCCAGGCGGGCGGCCAGTTCGGCGGGTGTAAACCCTTCCAGCGAGACGGAAAACACACCCAACCGCCCGTGGGCGTCTTGCGGTCCATAGAAGGTAAGCCCTTCGATGTCGCGAATCTCTTCCAGAAAAGCGGTGGTAAGTGCCAGATCGTGAGCCGCCAGCTTCTCGATCGTTTGCCCTTCGAGCCACTTGAGTCCGGCCAGCAATCCGGCAATACCGACGGCATTATGGCTACCGGGCTCGAACTTGTCGGGCATAAATTCCGGCTGGCGATCCTGTTCGCTCACCGATCCGGTTCCCCCTTGGCGGATGGTGTGCAATACGTTTTCCAAGCCGGGACGAATATACAAAAATCCCGTACCCAAGGGGCCCAATAAGCCTTTGTGTCCGGGAGCGGCCAACAGGTCCACGCCATCTCTTTGCACATCAATCGGCACATGGCCAGCCGATTGCGCCGCATCCACCAGCAGGGGCACTCCCCGCTCACGGGCGATTGCGCCAATCGGACGCAACGGTTGCAGCGTGCCGGTGACGTTGCTGGCGTGGGTTACGGCAATCAGACAAGTGTCCGGACGAATGGCCCGGGCAATCTCCAGGGGATCGACGAAACCGGTGACAGGGGCTACGGGAATCCGGGTCTGCTCGATACAGCCCTCGTCCACTAACGCGTTCACCGGTCGCAAGATCGAGTTGTGATCGATCTCGGTACAAACAATATGGGACTTGCGACCGCGAGCCACCATGCCGCGAATGGCCAGATTGAGCGCGTCCGAGCAGTTGAGGGTGAAAATAAAGTGCTCGGGCCTCTCGCCGTGAAAGAGACGGCAGAGCTGCTGGCGGCACTCCGCGATCAGCGCGCCCGACTCGATGGCCTCGCGGTAAGCGCCACGACCGGCGCTGGCCCCCACTTCGGTGGCATAGCGAACCATGGCCTCCACCACCTCCCGAGGCTTGGGGAAGCTGGTGGCGGCGTTGTCCATGTACAGACGGCGAATGGAATTCTGGGCCATTGTTCCCATTATCTTAGCCGTTCCCCCACGCATCGGCAACGACGGGGTGAAACACGATGGGCAACTCGGTCCCCGGCTTACAATTCGTTACAGATCACATGCTTACGATCAATCCCGCAGCCCTCTATAATTGTGAATTACCCTACGAAATGATTCGACTCCCGAGGTGATGCTGATTTGCCAGCCACGATAGTTCAAGAAGATAAGGTTTTGCCGCTCGCCAGCCGCCACGTCAGGGTTGCACAAAGTGCCGTATTTGCTTTGCTTCTGGTGGTTTACCTGGGATCCGCGTTTACTCCAGGACTCATGGACGACGCCGATTCCAGCCATGCGGAAGCCGCCCGGGAGATGCTGGTACGCGCCGACTACGTGACCCTGCATGTCAATGGCGTGCGTTATTTGGAGAAAGCGCCGCTGATGTACTGGCTGATCGCCTTCGGCTACCGTGTTTTTGGCGTCAACGAATTCGCCGCGCGGCTACCCATGGTATTGGCGATGCTGCTATCCGCGATGCTGGCCATGCGCTGGGCTGGGCGCGCTTTCGGAGAACGGGCGGGCATCTATGCCGCTTTGTTTGTGGGCAGCACCACTGGCTTTTATCTATTCACCCGTATCCTGATCCCCGAAGCCATTCTGAGCCTGTTCATCGCGGCCGCGCTCTACTTCTTCCTTACCGCCTTGCAGGAAGGCGCAACCTCCGAAGCCTCGCCGCATTATTGGCGTTGGTATGCGGGTTACGCCTGCGTGGCACTGGGCGTTTTGACGAAGGGTTTGATCGCTCTGGTCTTCGTGGGCGCGGCGGCGTTCGGGTATCTATTGTTGAGCGGCGAGTGGCGGCGATGGCGGGAATTCCGTCTGGCCTCCGGGTTGGCCCTGCTGGTGGCGATTGCCGCTCCCTGGCACTTGCTGGCGGGATTCCGCAACCACGGTTTCTTCTGGTTTTACTTCGTCAATGAGCACTTCCTGCGCTTTCTGGGCCGGCGCTATCCCAAGGATTACAACAAGCTGCCGGCATCGCTGTACTGGAGCTTGCATCTGGCCTGGTTTTTTCCCTGGAGCATGTATCTGCCGTCGGTATTGCGCGACCTAAAACGCAACGTAATGCCGGGGCTAAAGCCTTTGGCCTTGGGTTCCGCGAGTCGCCGGGCTGAAGCCCGGCGCTTCCACCCCGGTGCGATGGCACCCCTTACTCTGGCCGCCCGGACACGACTTCTGTGCTGGGTGTGGGCGGGTGTCATTCTGGTCTTCTTCTCCCTGTCCACCAATCAGGAGTACTACACTTTTCCCGCGTATTTACCGATCCTGTTGCTCCTGGCCGCCGCCATTGCCGATCAGGAAAACGACTTCCGCAGCCGCGGACTGATGTGGAGTTCGGCAGCCGTAGCCGCCCTGTCCGCCAGCGCCGGCGTGGCTCTTGCCGCGGGACTATGGAGTTCTCGTCACCTGCCTTTTGTCGCCGACATTGGGACTGTTTTGGCGAAGCACGACTTGGCCAACGACACGTTATCCATGTCGCATATGTTGGATCTGACGGGAGAATCGTTTGCGGCCTTGCGGTTGCCCGCGCTGATCGCGGTGGTGGCCTTGATCGCAGGGCCTTTACTGGCTTTGGGCTTGCGCCTGCGACGGCGGCATCTGGCGGCGACCTGGACTACCGCGTGCGCCATGGCCTTGCTCTTCGTGGCCGCCCACATCGCCCTGGTGCGATTCGAGCCTTATTTATCGTCCAAACGCCTGGCCCAGTCCATTGCCGCCGAGGCCGGGGCCAACGATGAGGTCATGATTTACGGCGACCAGGCCTACGGCTCTTCCCTGCTGTTTTATCTAAGACGGCCTATTTTTCTGGTTAATGGACGCAGCACTACGATGTGGTTTGGTTCCACTTTCCCCGATGCGCCCAAAATTTATCTGGACGACTCCGGCCTGCTGCAAGCGTGGAATTCGAGTACGCGAGTATTTCTGTTTGTGTCGCCTTACAGCCGGACACAGGTGGATTCTTTGTTGCGGGCGCCCAAATACATCATCGCCGAGGAGTCAGGCAAGATCGTCTACAGCAACCGCGAGACGCAGTAGTTAGTAGCTAGTAGTTAGCAGCTAGGGGCCGGGGCGATTCTTCCTGGCTGCTAACTACCAGCTACTAACTACTAGCTACTGCCTGCTAGCTACTGCCTAACCATGAGGCCTCCCGGTTGTAAGCGATAGCGTTCCTGCCGCCAGACGATCGTATCGCCCAGGAAGCTGGCCACCCAGAAGCAGAAGCCCATGAAATCGCGCACCGGATATAGCCAGCAATCCCGTAAAGCCCGCCGGTCTTGAACCGCGCCCCAGCCCGCGGCCAGGGAAAGGATCATGCGGTTAGCCACGGCAAAAGCCAGCAACCCCAAACCCACGATGGGTCTATGCGCCGCGATTCCGGCCAGGGCGCCCAGCAACCCGAAAGGCATCGCAAAGGTCAGACAAGTTCCCACGTGTCCCTTGGGGCGGGAAAACCGCGTGCTCTTCATCCAGCGAATCTGGTGCGCCATGGAGTCCGTAAAGCCGCGGTTGATCACCACGTGATCGATCACGTGGGAGGACATCACCACGGTGCGGCCCAGTTGAAATACTTTCTCTCCCAGAACGAAATCATCCGCACAGTAATCGGCCAGCGTGGCCACTCCACCGATCGCTTCCAGCACTTCACCGCGTATCGCCATGGTCGGGCCCAGGGCGAATCGCATGCCTTCCAGCAGTTCGGCCACCAACACTCCCGAGGTCATCTCGACGGACATCCCGAGGGCTTCCAGGCGAGACCATAAGCCGCCGGTCGGAACACCGCGATACAGGCAGTTCACCAATCCCACCTGGGGATCCAGCAGCGGTTGAATGACCTGTTGGATGTAATCGGGAGTTACGCGCACGTCACTATCGCTGATCACCAGATAATTGAAACTTGCGGTGGGAACCATTTTTTCCAGCGAACATACTTTGGCGTTCGGCCGATCCGGTTCCCCCGAAAATACGAATTTCACGGGAACTTGGGGATAGCGTTCCTGTAGTGCGCGGGCCACCGCCAACGCGGGATCGTGGGCATCGCGCGTACCGAAGACGATTTCAAACCGCGGATAGTCTTGCTGGAAGAAACTTTGGAGATGACTTTCCAGATCAGGTTCCAGCCCGCAGAGCGGCTTGAGGAGAGTAACCGGGGGCAACGTAGCCGCGATCGGCAAAGGCGCCCGGCGTCGAAAACGAATCGCCGCCGTAATTACCAGAACTAAAAAACCCGTGCAGCAGAGCAGTCCGGCAGCGGCGGCATACAGCAATAGGCTAGGGAGAATTCGCATAGACTGAGGTTTCGGAGGTTTCGGAGGTTTCGGAGGTTTCAGCCTCCTGTGGGTTCATGCGTCTGGGAACCCTTCGCAAACTTTCGAAACCCCAGATATATTGGGTACTAAATTAAGCGGCGCCAGCCAAACCGGCTGGGGTACGCACATTCTAGTAGCGGAGGTTCAGGGTCGAAACCTCCGAAACCTCTGAAACCTCTGAAACCTCGCTCTCTACCATTGGCTATAACTAGTGCCGTCCAGGGCCGTCAAATTGGAAGAGCTATGCACGTCGCTGATGCCCGGTTGCTGCTGATCGAGGCTGTAAACGCCGTCATCCTGGACCGCCTGCCAATCGGAGCTGGTACGGGTAAACGGATCGACGGGGAGCTGTTTCATATAGCCGGCGGTGATCAGATCGTCCAGCGACTGCGGGGCTTTGTCTTTATCCTCGGTGTACTGGCTGATCATGGAGCGCATGGTGAACAGATCCTGACGCAGAACCGTCTCCTTGGCATGCACCATGGAGGTCTTGTAATTCGGTATCGAGATAGCCAACAGAATCAGGACGATGCTGATCACCACCATGATCTCGATCAGGGTGAAGCCACTCGCCGCACAGCCAGTGGTGGCCGGGCGGCGAGGAAAACGACGAAATGGGCTCAAGCGCAAGGTCATTAGTTCGTCTTTGCCGCAGCTTGCGGGCGCTCCTTGATCACCACAGCAGCTTGGGTTCCCGCCACGGTGATTGGTTGATTCGTGACGCTACGCAAGCCGGCTCGCGTAATCGCGACGATGGCCGACCCGCTCTCCTTGGCCATAAAGGTTAACGTAAACACCGATCCCTGACCGGACACCCCACCGGAATTGGGGGGGCGCGTGGCAGTCACTTGTACCATGCCATTCGCCGCGTCGTCGCGTTGGGCCAGCGCGACCGCTTGATCGCCCTGTCCCAGGAAGCCACCATTGGAAACGTTGACCACCTGAAGCATCGTCGGATCGTATTGGATCTGCACCGGCACCGTGAACAAATCCTGGGCGGCGCTTACCACAACATCGACCATAAAGGTTTGGCCCGCCGTCGTGGTCACTGTACCTGGGCTAAAGCTGAGTACCGTTGCCTGTGGAACCGCTGGCGTTGCCGGAGATTGCGTCGCGGCTGGCGCACCCGTGTCACTTGGGCCGTTCACGGGAGGCATGGTGGCCGGAGCCTGTCCCCCCGCACTCGCCGGAATTGCCGGGTTGGCGGACCCCGTCTGGGCCGCCGCCGTCTCAGCCTTGGCCGGAACTGTGGGGATCACAGCCGAAGACTGCGCCGTCTTAGCAGCGGGAGTCATAACCGCCGGAGCTGCTGCTGCTAGAACTGCCGTTGCCGGAGCCGCTATCCCGGGAGCTGCAACCGCAGGAGCTGCTGCCGCCGAAGGAACAGCTGCCGCACGAGCTGTTACCGCAGGAACTGCCGCTGCCGGAGGAGCTGCAGTTGCCGGAACTGTTGCCGCCGGAACTGTCGCCGGAGGAGCTGTTGCCGCCGGAACTGTCGCCGGAGGAGCTGTTGCCGCCGGAGGAGCTGTTGCCGCCGGAGGAGCTGTTGCCGCCGGAGGAGCTGCCGCCGGAGCTGGAGTTGCCGGTGCTGTTGCCGCAGGAGGAACCGTCACTGCACGAGCTGCTGCCGCAGGAGGTGCCCCCGCGGGGGGTGTCACCGCCACCGGAGCTGCTGCCGCGGGAGGTGTCACTGCCGGAGCTACTGCCGTCGGAGGAACTGCCGTTGCCGGAGCTACTGCCGCCGGGGCCATTGGGGCCGGAGCCACTTTAACGGGAATTACCGCAGCCGGTGTTACCGCGGCGGGAGCTATTTTCGCCGGCGCCGGAGTCAAGGCGGCCGGGAGTATCGGTGTCCCCTTAGGCGCCACCACACTCAAATGACGCAGCATGATCGTATTCGATGTTCCTACATCCAGCGCCTCGGTGTTCAAGGTGCTCAACTCTTGTCCGCGCACAATATGCGGGGTGACGATGAACACCAGTTCGTTCGTGCTTCGATCGGTAGTCTTGGAACTGAAAAGGTACTTGAAAATAGGAATATTCATCAGCAAAGGAAAGCCGCTGATGGTTTTGACGTCCGAATCTTCCAGGATACCGCCCAGCAAGTTGGATTCGCCTTCCTTCAAGCGGACGTCATGCTCGATCTTGCGCTGTCCGATGACGGGCTGGGTGATGCCGCCAATGCTGGTCTCGGAATCCACGGCTGAAATATCCATCATCAGCTTGAGCGAGATTTCGCCATTGGCATGTACCTTGGGAGTAACGTCAATGTTCACACCGACGTCGAGATACTGAAACTGGGTATTCACCAGCGTATTGGCCACGCCCACGCCGCCCACGCCCGCGCCAAAGGAGCCGGTCGCTACCGGCACCCGCTCACCGATTTTCAAAGAAGCCTTCTGGCCGTCGAGTGCCCTGATCTGCGGGTTCTGAACAATCTTGGTCGTGCTGTCGCCCATTAGGAAATTCGCCGTCGCCGTGGGAATCGTTACCTGGAAATCATTCGCGTTAAGAGTGCCGATCTGATTAAGCGTGAGTCCCGTACTGGACGCCGTGGTTCCCGTGGTGCTGGTGGTCGAGGTGGTGCTGCTCGTGGTGGAAGTGTTGTTGTTGGTGGTGGAGTTGTTCAGATTGCTCTGGAGGGCCACCGAAACGCTGCTGGGGGGCGTTATGCCAAGATTCAGGCTTTTGTCGCGGTTCACCACCAGGACCGCCACATCGATAATCACTTCCGGTTTGGCCTTGTCCAGATCGTCAACCAGCTTTTCCGCCAGCGCCACTTGATCGGGGGTCCCGCGCACCACGACCGCGCCTTGACTGGGAATTTGCGTCAAGCGGTTGACTTCCAAAATGGTACGCAGCGTGTTCACTACATCCTGCAGTTCGGTCGGCTGCGACAGGTTGGACAAATAGAACGTCTTGACGACGTTCTGCTCCAACTCCTTGCGCTTCGCCGGCGTATCGCCTGCCACAAAAATCGTGTTCGCCGTCACCGGCCGCCAGAACGTCTTCGACTCCAGCGCCACGAGTTCCAGCGCTTCCGAGAGGGTAACGCCATTCAGCTCGATGTGAATGCGCTTGGCCGTGTAATCCGGGTCGAATACTACATTGATGCCGGCCAGTTTGCCGATGGTTTCATAAACCACTTTGCTGTCTTCGGTAAGTTTCAGCGTAATGGGAGCATTCGAGATCGGTTGCAGCTCAACGACTCCCCCCGAGTTCTCCAGCCGGCTTCTTAAGGATTCCGGCTGCGGCTGGGCTTCCCCAGTGGCCTTGCTCTTGGCGGCATCGATCAGAGTCTGCGTGCGCCGGATCTCCTGCTGCGCGGCAAACAGCGACGGGTCGATGGCCTGCGCCTTTTGAAACTCGACCATCGCCTCTTGCAACTTCCCGGCTTCCCGCAATTGCTGTCCGGCATGTACGTGGGCAGAGGCCGATTCGAAGCGCATACGGGACATCCCAGAACGGTATTCGGTATTCTTAGGCCGTAGCTGATAAGCCTGGGAATAGCAATTAAATGCGGTCTGGAAGTCTTGGCGGGCTTCCGCCTGCTGGCCCTTGGCGTACAACATAGAGGCCTTGTCGGCTGCCGCCGGCAGTACGAACGCCAGGACCGTGATCAGAATAAGGGAAAACCGCGCGATCTTCTGCATACGATCTCTTGGACGTAGGAACTCTGACAGGGTTATCAAACCGCCTCCTGGGCTGCTCGCGCCTGAGCTGTGAGTTATTGCCGATTATACACTCTGCACCGGCCCGTCCAGCCCTCGACGCCAGTGTTAGCATACAGATTTTCTGGCGGGAAAGTGGAACAATTGATTATAGTTGCGGGTTTTGCGTATGATCGGCGGGGGGTGATTTCGGCCCGGCACTATGGCAAAAAATTGGCACTTCTAGGGGGTACCCCGGAGCTCTGATGGCGGGATCAACCAAATCCGGAAAACCGACCGATCGCGACGTTGCCTCCAACCGCGCGGCTTCCCATAATTACTTCCTGACCGATAAGTTTGAGGCGGGCATGGTACTGGTGGGAACCGAGGTCAAGTCCGCGCGCGACGGCCGCGTGAACCTGAAAGACGCCTACGGGTTGGTTAAGGACAACGAACTCTGGCTCCTGAATGCCCATATCAGCCCTTATCCGCAAGGCAATCTCAATAATCACAACCCGTTACGCACGCGCAAACTGCTGGTGCACCGAGCCGAACTCCGCAAACTGATTGGCAAGACCCACCAACGTGGCATGACCCTGATCCCCACCCGTATGTACTTTCGTAATGGCAAAATCAAGATTGAAATCGCTTTGGCGAAAGGCAAACAACTCTGGGACAAGCGTGAAACCGAACGACGCCGCACCGCGGACAAAGAAGCCCGCGATGCCGTTCAGCGTTCCCGTAAATTGTAGATCCGAGAAAGATCCCCATGAAGACCGCACTCTCTTTTGCCGCTCCCACACCGATAGAAACCGATTGTCTGGCTGTCGTGGTCCTCGACGAAGGCGCCGTGAAAGACCAGCCCCAACCGAAAGCTCAGGTGAGCGGCAACGCGGCAGACGATCAAGCCATCCATGCCGTGCTGGCGTCGCTGACCACCGAAGAGCTAAGCGGCAAAATCTTCGAAATGGTGCTGGTCCACCATCCGCCAGGCCTGAAAGCTAAGCGCCTGCTACTGGTGGGGGGCGGTAAGGCAAAATCTTTTTCCGCCTTTGAGCTGCGCCGTGTAGCCGGTGCCGCGGTGCGCTTCCTGAAACCGAAAGGAATTCGCAGCTTCACGTTTCTGATGCCGCTCCTCGGGACCGATCCAATCGCGGCGGTCAAAGCGATTGTCGAAGGCGCCTTCGTGGCCGATTACGATCCCGACACCTACAAGAGCGACCGCAAGGACCAGCGTTTGGACTCGCTCACCATCGCCGTGACCGGCGAAGTTCAGCACGACGCGCTGGAAGCGGCCATGGAACAGGCCTGCATCATCGGCGAGTCGCAGAACTTTACTCGCGCCCTGGTCAACGAACCCTCCAATCGCATGACGCCCAGTATGCTGGCCGAGCGCGCCTGGAAAATGGCGCAGGAAGTCGGTCTGGGCTGCGAGGTGTTCGGCGCCGACAAGTTACGCGAACTCAAAATGGGCGCCTTCCTCAGTGTGGCCCAAGGATCGGACGAGGAGCCGCGCCTGATCCTGATGCGCTACGAACCCGAAGACGCCCCGGAAGAACCCGTGCTCGGTCTCGTCGGCAAAGGCATTACCTTCGACTCGGGCGGCATCTCCATCAAGCCCAGCGAGGGTATGGAAAAGATGAAGTACGACATGGCCGGCGGCGCCACCATGATCGGCGCGATGCGCGCCATCGCCTTGCTCAAACCCAAGGTAAGAGTTCTCGGCATCATCTGCGCCACCGAGAATATGCCTTCCGGCAAAGCGCAAAAGCCTGGCGATGTGCAGATCGCCATGTCCGGCAAATCGATCGAGGTCATCAATACCGACGCCGAGGGCCGGCTGGTCCTGGCGGACGGCCTCTATTGGGCGCGCCAACTCGGCGCCACCCACCTGATCGATGCCGCCACCTTGACCGGCGCCGTCGTCGTCGCTCTGGGACATATCAATGCCGGAATTTTCTCGAATAACGAAGATATGTATGGTTGCTTTGAACAGGCGGAAAAACGCGCCGGAGAAAAAATGTGGCGCATGCCACTCGACGCCGATTACCTGGAGCTACTGCGCTCCAACATTGCCGACATGATGAACGTCGGCGGCCGCTGGGGCGGCGCCATCACCGCGGCCATGTTCATCAAGGAATTCGTCGAGGATACCCCGTGGATTCACCTCGATATCGCCGGTACCGCCTGGGTGGAAGAGAACAAAGCCTGGATCGCCAAAGGCCCTTCCGGCATCGCCTTGCGCAGTATTGTGGAGTACGTAGTAGCAGGAGTTAGGAGTTAGGAGTTATAAGTTTGTTGAACGATATCCGGGGCGGCCCGATTCTAACTGCTAACTCCTTCCTCCTAACTTCTGCCCCACTCACACCCGGAATTCGTCCGGGCGCCACAGCTGGACGGCCTGTTTGATTTGCTTGCCGGATAGCCCTTCGTTGAGAGCCCGGGAGACGAGGTTCGCCAATTCGACGTCGGAAGCGAAGCGCAGTCCGATCAGTTGACTTAACGTCAGTTCTCCGATGCGGGCCCGTAGCGGATCGGGAAGCACGGTGGCCAAACGAAGCCGTTCTTCCAGTCGAATCAAGCGGTCCTGCACCTTCAAGGCGTAGAGCCGGCATTTGAAGGCCAGAACGATGATCGCCGCGACCAGGATCGCCCACCACACCGAATGAATACCGGGTCGTCGCACGGCATGGGCAATCGCCCCCACCAAGGTAATGGTGAGTACCGGCAACACAAAGAAATGAAAAGCGGGATCACGACGAACGTGATTCGAATAATTCTGCGAGGAGCCTGTAGCCATACCAGAATCCCTCCGTTTGATCATCCTAGCACCAATGCAGGCAATATGTGTTATCATGCCTGCATGAAATCGCAGGCAGAGTCCATTCAGTACACGATTCGTGGCATCCCGAGCCAAGTCGACCGGATACTCCGGCAAAAAGCAGCACGGCGCAAGCAGAGCCTGAATCAGGTTGTTATCGAAGAGTTGACAACAGCGACGCAAGGACACAAAACAGACTTCTCAGATCTGGCCGGCCAATGGACTCCAGACCCCGCCTTCGATGAAATCCTAGCCACACAGCGTCAGATTGATACGGACAAGTGGAAATGAGAGTCGCTCTCGATACCAACCGGTTGACGGATTTCTTCCGGGGCGACACCGAATTGACCAACTGGCTGGGCACCTGTGAAGAAGTTTGGATTCCGCTGGTGGTGCTGGCGGAAATGAAGGCTGGCTTCTACGGAGGCGAACAGCGGCGTCGCAACGAAGGCCTGCTACAAAGATTTCTCGCCAAAAAGACCGTCGGGGTACTGCTGCCCAGTCGGGCAACGGCGGAACAATACGCGCGCTTGTTCGTTCAGCTCAAGCGCGCTGGCACCCCCATCCCGGACAACGACCTCTGGATTGCAGCGCTGGCCCTCGAGCATGACTTAGTGCTGATTACGCGCGATAGACACTTCCAATGTATCCCGCAATTGCTGTGTGGGTAGAACCCTCTTCTTCGCGTTAGTCAGCGGCCAGGTGGGGTGGGCTTCGGTGCATGGAGAGTTGATTATTGCCCCCGTCTCCAAAGCTTTCAATCACCCACAAGTTCCCTCATGAAGCGAGGCAAGCCTAGAAGGCTTGCTCTGAAGCAAGAGCATCGGGTCAAGGACAGCGCAAGCCGCGAAGCGGCGCCAAGAGTCATAGCCAGGGGTGAAGTCCCGCGGGTAGCGGGACGGAACCCCTGGCTAGGATTCGAGGCGCGGCTTCGCCGCTCACACTTTAGGCATCCCCGGTACGTGTCTTCAGGAAACGGTCAGCCCTTGTCAAAAAAAGTGGTGCGGACTTGTGGGTAATTGATAGGTCTCGAAAGCGAGGGCCGGAACCTGCTCCGTCACGCGTGAGGATTGGCCCCGGTTTTGTCTGGCTTGTTGCTTATTGCTTGTTGCTTATTGCCGCTTTTACATCACCGACGGAACACTGATGCCCATGGTTTCCAGAATGCGGATCAACTCGCGGCGTACGACCGCCGCCGTGGCCAGCAGAAAGGCCTTCCGGGCGGGGTCGGACTCATTCAAAATATGGTGCTTGTGGTAGAAGTTATTGAATAGCTGCGCCAGCAGGAAGGCATGCTTCGCGGCATAAGCCGGCTCCGTGGTGGTGACGCACTGTTCGATAATGAAGGACGTCTTGGCCGCGGTCAGCCACAGCTCCCATATCTCGTTGCCGCTTTCTTCCTGGAAATAGCCGGCAAATCCCTCCCCGCCTTGTAACGCCTGTTCCGGTTCGACGCCGCATTTGCGGAAAATATTGGTGGCGCGCACTACCGCATATTGCACATACGGTCCGGTTTCGCCTTCAAAACTGAGGGCTTCTTTGAAGTCGAAGGCAATGACGGAGTTCTTGGTGAACTTCAGCATGAAGTAGCGCAATGCGCCCAGGGCAATCAAGGTGGCGATGCGCCGGCGGTTGGAAGCTTCCAAATCGGCATGTCGCGCCTCTACTTCCCGCAAGGCCGAATCGATCAATTGATCGATCAGGTCGTCGGCTTTGACGCCAAATCCGCGGCGGCCGCTGACTTCGATGTAACTCTTGGCCCATTCATCCTCGCTCAGGGAGTAACCCAACTCGTTGGCACAGCGCGGAGTCAGCGCCACCATCTCGTAGGAAAAGTGGGTGTAGTGGTCGGCCTGATCGGCGTTACCCATGCCGCGCAAGGCCTCGGTCACCGCGGTCTGCGCCTCCGCCTGCCGGGCATCAATCACGTTGTAAATAGCACTGACGCCGCCAAAGTGCGGATGCTCGGCTTCGCCCTGCTCGGCGCTGATCCAGCAATCGCGCTTATTCGGATACTGGAAGAAGCGCAGATAGCCGAAGTCCTTGCCCAGCAGGCCGAACTTCCACAAGTGATAAGCAATGTCTTTACCCACATATCCCACGGTGCCATTCGAGCGCACGATCACCTTGGCATCATCGGGATCGGCTTCCTCCTGCTCGCTTCGGCCGGGACGCTGCATCACCCAGCAGCCGCTATTCTTGCCCTGACTTTCGAAATGCAGCACGCCCTTGTCCTTGAGTTGCTGAAAGGCGGACTCCCAGAACTTCAAGCGCAGGATTTCGCTTTCGCGAGGCAGAAAATCGTACTCGATGCCCAGGCGTTCCATGGTTTCCAGATGCCGCTTCAGAACGGCGGTGGAAATCAGCTCCGCAATGGCGGAGTACTCATTGTTTCCCTGCTCGATGGCGTGCAACGTCTCGCCACGGCGTTTCAGATTTTCTTTGTCCTTGTCGTACCATCGCGAGACGCTGGCATAGAGGTCCCAGCAGTAATAATCGAAATGCGGGGTGGTGGCGATCAGGTGCTCGATATCCTGCTTCGACTTCCCTTCGATATGGACAAAACCATTCACCACGTCGGCAACCTGCACGCCGGTATTGTCGATGTAATTCTGCACATCGACCTTGATATCGCTGGCGCGTAACAGGCGCACAAACGTGTCGCCCAGAATGGCGTTGCGCAAGTGCCCGATGTGAGCCGCTTTGTTGGGGTTAATCGAGGTATGTTCCACCAGGATCTTTTCGCCATGCCAGGTGCCGGCCGGTTCCGGCTGGTCGGAGCCGGTCATGACGGCGGCCGCGGCTACCGCGCGATCCAGCCGCGCATTGATATATCCCGCTCCGGCAACTTCGAGCCGGGCAAAGCCTTCCGGCAGTTCCAGATCGGCAACAATTTCTTCGGCGATTTTGCGCGGCGCCATGCGCAGCTTACGCGCCAATTCGAAGGCCAGAGGCAGTGCGTATTCGCCCATTTCCACTTTAGGCGGCTGTTCCACCACCACGTTGGGCGCACCAATTTGCGGATACTTGCGGCTGACTAGCGCGCGCACATGCTCGACTAAGCGACGTTGCAATTGACTGTACAAGGCAGACTCTCACTGGTTGGAAAAGACTGATTATATCAACCGCCGCGAAAGATCCCGGAGGAATCTCGCGCGGAGCCGCAGTCGGGCGCGCTGGAACCATCGCGGAAGTGCGCAGTGCGAGACGAGAGTGGCCGGACTAGCAACTCGCGACTCGCGTCTCGCAACTTATACGCTCTTCCCTCACGACTTAAGCATCCCCGCGCACCATCAATGGCAACGGCCACCCCAGTTGGGGTGGCCGTTTCCATTGTCGTGCATATCAGGTTAAGCCGTCTATTGGACGGTCAGGGTTACGCCTGTCGATGCCTGGGTAGTAACGGCTGCGCTCGAACTCTGAGCCTTTCCGCCGCAACCCACCAGGGACGCCAGCAACAACAGGCCGACAAGTATCAGCAGGTAACGGCGCAAGGCCTTCTTGCGACCGCCACCGACCCACAACAAGCCCAGAGGCAATCCCAACAATCCACTCCAGGCGGCAAAGAAGGTCCGGGTGTGAGCCAGGGTTGCCGTTTGGGACGTAGAGGTGAAGATCACCGTGACGTAGTAGGTGCCTTTGGGTGTGCTCGCCGTGGTCGAAATTGTCACGGTCTGCGTACTGCTGCTGTAACTGCAAGTTGCGTACGCCGGCAGATTCACGCATTGTGCCGTGATCTCCGCCGAGGAGCCGGTGTTGGTAAGGGCAACCGTTACCGATGCCGCTTGACCAGCGGTCACCGTTACCGGAGTGCTGCTGGTAGTGACCGTGATGGCCCCCGTCGAGGTTGAGGGGGTATCAATCGCGAACTGGAACGGCAACGAAGTTCCAAGCGTCGGATCGACCACCTTAATGGCGGCGGTACCCGTGGTGGCCACGTCCGCTGCCGGAACCGTAGCCGACAGGGTACCGGCAGTATAGGTAGTGGTGAGTGGCGTCCCGGCCCATTCGATTACCGTGGTGGAGGCAAAGTTGGTGCCGCTCACCGTCAGCGTGAATGCCGGCGAACCCGCCGCGATGTGGATCGGAGTGAGATTACTAATGACCGGAGTGGTCGAAGAGACTGCCACCGTGTCGATCTTCAACGTACCGGTAGCCGTGCCACCGGTGTAATCAGCGTTGGTGCTGGTGAACGTACCCGTCACCGGGTAGCTGCCCACCGCCGTCTCGCTAGCCGGATTGAAGATCCACGTGCCGCTGACCGTGACTCCGCCCAGGCCCGTTGCCGAACCGGTGCAGGAGTGCGCAGTGCCGTCATAATGAACTTCCGTGCAGGTTAGTGTCAACGTCGGCGCCAGCGCATCGATCTTCAGCGTGCCGCTGGCCGTGCCACCAGTGTAGTCAGCGTTGGTGCTGGTGAACGTACCCGTCACCGGGTAGCTGGCCGCAGTCGTCTCGGCAGCCGGATTGAAGATCCACGTGCCGCTGACTGTGACTCCGCCCAGGCCCGTTGCCGAACCGGTGCAGGAGTGCGCGGTACCGTCGTACGGTACCTCAAGGCAGCTCAGCGTCAGGGTTGGCGCGACCGCGTTGATGGTGATCGAACCGGTGCCGGACCAGGAGTTGTGATCAGCGTCGCCGGCACAGCTCAGGGCCAGGCTGGCGCTGCCCGGAACGTTGGTCACCGAGGCCGACGTGCAAGCCCCGAAGCCGCCAGTGAAGGTACAGCTATGGGCCGTACCGTCATAGGTCAC
>Ga0181517_10000124_pt1 | contig 104728 bp, 76 predicted proteins | sample PEATcosm2014_Bin_31_FD_119748 | JGI IMG/M metagenome (GOLD analysis project Ga0181517, IMG submission 119748) | Peatland microbial communities from MTU Mesocosm Facility, Houghton, MI, USA - PEATcosm2014_Bin01_30_metaG | ecosystem: Environmental > Terrestrial > Soil > Wetlands > Peat | place...
ATGGCATGGAAGAGGTCATCGGTTCGATCCCGATCAGGTCCACCAAATTCCCCAACAACTTAGCGGGCAACCTCCAAGTTCCCTGCTCTCATTTTGCCCATAAATAGCAACATCCTTCCGCGCGACGGCATGCGGCGTGCCTGCCTTGAAGGAAAGTGCATCGGACGCCGGCCTCTTGATCTGGACCGTGCCGCCATCGTTCGCGACCGTCAGCACAGAAAGAGCCTGGGCCAGATCGCTCGCTCCCAGTGTGCCTCTAGGGCCACGATCCACCGCATCATGCAGGTCGAAATGCCGGCTAGCCCGGCCGTCTCTAAAGGGTGCTGAAAACCAGCCCGCTGCCTCACACAAAATAAATGGTCGGGCCTCCTTAATCCGGCCGTTCCAAAAGGTGTGCCCTTAGAGACACACGAGCCGAAGGAGTATCTGGCTGAACTGGAAAGACCAGCCGCACCACAGTCGGAAGGGATTCGAACGGTCCGGATTCTTCTTCAGCCCAATGCATAGACTCTTAACTTGGCTTACCTGATTCCGAGTCGCGAACGAAGTGACCGGATGCGGTCGCGGGCAACAGGAATCTGCGTTCGGCGGGTATCTTTGAGGGAGAGAATGACCTTACCCGCGAACCAGGAGTTTACCTCCAGAATCCAGTCCACATTCACGAGTGCCGAGCGGTGGACGCGTAGGAACTTTGCCGGATCGAGCCGAAGTTCGAGTTCGGCGATCGTCTGATCGACACAGTGACGGTGGCCGTTGACGACCGCATAGGTAAGTTTGTCGTGAGCTACAAAATGCGTTACAGCGTCGAGGTCGAGGAACGAGATGCGCTCGCCGACGCGCGTAGCGATGCGTCGCGGGTAATCTGACCGCTGGCTACGGAGCGACGCCGAAAGCTCCCTGAGAAGGGCGGGCAGATCGGGGTCGCGTTGCCAATCCGGCTTGCGGACGGGACAGAGATGGTTGAGCTTCTTGAGCGCCCGCGCCAGTTGGGCGGTCTCGATGGGCTTGACGAGGTAATCAATGGAGTTGACCTCGAAAGCCCGGAGTGCATATTCGTCATAGGCTGTGGTGAAAATGACGAAGGGCTGCTGGTTGAGCCGGGCGAGGAGGTCGAATCCATTCAACTCTGGCATCTCGATATCGAGGAAGAGCACGTCAATGGTCTTGCCTGATTCGCTGTTGAGATAGTCGAGCGCCCGCACGGGTTCGGTAGCACTGCCTGCGATGAAAAGACCATCGAAACTCGCCAGCATGCGCTGCAGGCGCTCGACAGCCAGCGATTCGTCATCGACAAGATAAGCGCGAAGAGGAGCGGTTTCCATAGCCATCACACGTCATGCAGGGAGCGAAAGGCGGACCGCGGTCTTGTCGCCTTCGCGCGTTACCTCCAGCTGGCCGGCGGCGCCGTAGAGGAGTTCGAGGCGGGCGATTAAATTGCCGAGGCCGTGTTCGGGGGTGATCACATCGAGCGAAAATCCGGGGCCGTCGTCGAGGACTTCGATTCGGATGCCATTGGAGTTCTTTGTGCCGACGATCGCAATTTCGGCTCCCTGGGCCCGCTGGGCGACGACATGCTTGACGGAATTCTCGACCAGAGACTGAACCGAGAGCGGAGGCACCCCCACATCGGCGAGAGCCTCGGGGACGGATATCTGGTAACGAAGCCGAGAGCCAAAGCGGGTCTTCTCTATTTCCAGATAATCACGCACTATCTTAAGTTCCTGACTCAGAGGGACTAGACCGCTGTGGTGGGCGTTGAGAGAGAAGCGTAGCAGGGAAGCGAGCTTGCCGACCGTATCTTCAGCGCGCTGGGGATCGGACGGGATAAGGGCAGCGATGGAGTTGAGAGTGTTGAAGAGAAAGTGAGGATGAATGCGCGATTCGAGCGAAGAGAGGCGGGCTTCGGCAAGGAGTTTGTAGGCGCGCTCCTGCTCAACCTGTTTGGTTCGCAATTCGAGTGCGGTGGCCTGGAGTTTGAACCGCATCGTTTGATAGGTCGCCATGCTCAGACCGAATGCGAGCGAGATAACGACGCTGAACGGAAACGATGACCAGAACTCCTGCCAATATTGGCCGCGGGAAATGAGTCCGATTATCTGGAGCACGAGACCGGCTTCGAGGCAGCCCGCGGTGGCTGTGCAGACCAATACCGCTGCCTGCATCAGTACGACCAGCCTTGGGTACCGCGCGGTATAGCGCATGGAGACCCGCGTTACAAGAAAAATAGAAGGCAGGGCAATGAGAGCGGAATAAATGAACGCGCCGAGAAACTGGTGACCAATTTCAGACAACCGGGTACGCCCCACTGAAAGAAAGAGAATCACGATCAATACTGTGATCCCTGAGACGATCAACGTTGCCCTGACAAAGAACGTGCCATACCCGGGTGTTTGCCTTAGTTTCTCAGGGACTTTGGCTGCGAGCGCGCTGACGTGATCGGTCATAGCTGGAATCGGACTCCGATGGAAGTGGACGCGGAGTAGGGTGTGAGACCATACTCTGACGTTTTGTTGCCTGCGGGGACCTCAAGGTGCAGATAGGAAGAGAAGCGATTGCCGAATCTTCGATTCGCGTCGAAGATGGCGGTGAAGCTGCGGTCATTGAGGTTGGCGACCATATATGCGCTCAGATCCCATTCTTTCCAGCCGGGCAACTCGCGGAGCCGGTTCTTCCCTGCGTCGAGGAAGAGATAATGCTGACGTCCAGCGAGCGGCGAAACGGTCATGTCCCGATAGTACGAGATATTAGGCGGGGTGTAGAACTCAGCGATAAAAGTGATACCGGAAGCGGTAGTGTATTTACCGCCGAGGAGGACAGCCTCGTGCTCCCGCCAGGCCGCTTCACCGTGCAGTTCCCACGCTCGGCCGAGGACGCGAGTGAAGGCAAGGGCGCCGAAAGCATCTCCGCCGCGGTCGTCGCCGGCGATCAAAGCTGCGTCGAAGCCCCGCACGAGGACGTTATACCGGAAGGCGGTGGTGTCGTGAAGGTTGGCTGCGGCGGGGGCGAGCGCAGCAGTGGACCAAGCGAGCGTTAAGGCGTGCGGCCCGTGGACCCAGTCGGCCTTGATCATGTCGCGGCCTACATTAAGGTTGAGGCGATCAGTGGGATTTGTGGGCATGCGGGGTGGGTCGAGAACACCGGCGGCAGTGAAGGCGTAGCCGGTTCCCCATCGAACCATGCGGCGGCCGGCCATAAAGTCGAAGTCTCCGGCGGAGAGTTCGGCATAGGTCTCTTTGACCCGAATTTGAGTGGCCGTGTCCATGTAAGATTCCGTCAGCCCTACCAGGCTGGTTGAGAGAGTCCAACGATGCTGATAGCGAAGCGAGTAGGACGGCTCCAGTAGGGTCTGGTTAAGTACCTTGGGCAGTGGCGCCTGGAGGTCGCTGTAGAGAGTGGCGTCGTCAATGACGGCCAGTGAATAGCGAACGTCATATCGGCTCTCGGGAGGCGCGGCGTCCTGCGCGGCAAGGGTCGAAGCCGCCAGGATCAAGAGGACCGAAGATGTGAGCCGAATCTTCATCAGGTCTGTTTCCGTCTGTTGAGCGGTTGATAGACTCCATTGAGATTCACGGGAGTCAAAACCTGTCCGTGCGGCCCTGGTAGAAGAGTTTGTCGGGCAAGTCGCGAGGGGCAATGCCGGAGTACTCGAGAACGCTGTGAGAGCTGTGCCGGATCTCGTCGTAGAGGGTCATGCGGCGGAGTTGGGATCTTCCCTCTATGGTCACGAAGTCGTCAAAGGTGGCGGACTTGATGTGCTTGCCCGAGGTTAGATAAAACTCTGCCCTTGCGGGACGCGCGTCCACAACCCGCAACCAGTAAGTGATGTGTTGATAAGTAGCTCCCTTGCGCTTTGCGGTGAGGTCGAGGACGTAGCAATCCTCTGCTCCCATCTTTTCAGTGCGCAGATAAACGGGAGAGTAGTCGACAGCGTAGTTGGTTCGGGCAACGTCGCCGTTGGAGGCGTCGCCGGAGAGGCGTTCGAGAGGCGTGATACGTACAGGACGGCTGGTATCGGGCAGATAGACCCACATCTCGTCGCCGAGCATGAGCAGGTGCTCGCCCTTTTCACGGGGGCTCATGAATTCGACGTAGGTCTTCTCTGTGCCCTTTTGCGAGACCTCGTAGAGTTTTTCCTCGTCTGATTTGCCGAATTCATAGTTCGTGATCTTCACTTTCAGCACATAGGAGGGCCAGCCGTTCCGGAACGCGTCAGAGCGCTTCAGCAACGCCTCGGGATCGGGGGTTGCGGCGCGGCTGACCACCACGCAAGTAAGCAAGAAGCTGACGAGGAGGAGAAGAAGGAAGATTCGTAGCACGCAGTTGATCCTAGACATGGGCCAACGCCTCCACAATTTGCAGCCGGGACGCGCGGATTGCCGGGAAGATGGATGCAAGCGCCAGAGAGACGATGACCAGCAACGAGGAACCGATCATCAGGCTGGGAACATGAAGTACACGAAAGGCCATGGGGACGGTCGTTCCCGGTGGAGGAGGCAGATGGAGGCCTGAATGGTTCAGCAGAACTCCCAGGAAATTGCCTCCCACCACACCGACGATGGCGCCAAGCGCTCCGAGCACTGTGGCCTCTACAACGAACAGGGCAATGATCCAGGAGCGCGGTGTGCCCATGGCCAACATGGTGCCGATCTCCCGTGTGCGCTCAAACATGGCCATCAACAGGGTGTTCACGCTGGACATGAGGACCATAAAGAAGACGATGACGCCCAGGAAGACAAAGATGGTGCTGAAGAGCGAACGGACCTGTTTGTAATACGCCGCCAGATCGATCCATTTCTTCAGGACTAACTGCTGTGGCAGACCACGCAGGTGCGGAGCGAGGGCAGCCGCGACTTGATCGGTGTTTTCGGTTTTGTCGAGGCCGACCACGAGGTTAGTGACACGATCGCTTTGTAGCAGGCGTTGCGCGGAAGGCAAGGTAATGCGAAGATAGCGGTCATCCACTTCCTTGAAGCCTGTGTTCACAACGCCAACAATCTGCACGTCGATTCCATTGAGCGCTCCGTCGGAGGTGACAGCTAGAAGGGTGAGCCCGTCGCCCGGCTTGACGTTCATTGAGCGGGCTACGCCGGTACCGATGAGCGCTTCGATTTCGCCGTCTGGCCTGGCATCGAGGTCTCTGCCCATAGCCAGACGCGGTGAGAAGCCGAGGCCGTTCTCCGCGACGGGATCGACAGCGCTTCCCATGAAGACTGCCGATTTCACGCCGTTGGAAAGCATGCCGTAGAACTCGATGCGGGGTGCAACGCCGCGCACATGGCCACCGGTGGAGATGGTTGCGGCCACCTGGCGCCAGTTGTCGATGCCGGTGTCGAGAACATGTTTCTCCTCGCGGTCAAAGTGTTCGGCGGTGAAGATCTGCAGGTGGCCGAGGCCGTCATTGATTGTGCTTTCGCGGAGACCCCAAAACATGCGGGCGAAGAAACCACCGACCAGCAGCAACCCGGCGACACCTCCGCCGACCATGATCAGGGTCATGAGAGTGCGACGGCGGTTGCGAAAGATATTTCTAAAGGCTAAGAGCAGGAACTTGCCCATGGCATACTCCTTCCGTGCGATCTTCGGCTGCAGGGTTTCCGGCAATATGCGTGTCAGAGATGACTTGCCCATCGCACAGACGGACGATGCGCGGGGTGTGTTCGAGCAACCGAGCATCGTGGGTAGAGAAGATGAAGGTAAGGCCGAGGTTGCGATTCAGATCGCGCATCAGGTCGATGAGTTGAGTGGCGTTGCGGGTATCGAGGTTGGCGGTTGGTTCATCGGCCAGCACCAAGCTTGGACGATGCACGATGGCGCGGGCTACGGCGATACGCTGACGCTCGCCGCCGGACAGCAGATCGGGGCGGTGGTTGGCGCGTGATGAGAGGCCAACGCTCTCCAGTGCCGCGGCCACGCGCTTTCGGCGCTCACGCCAGTTCACGCCTTGCACCAGCAGCGGAAATTCGACGTTCTCGGCTGCCGTAAAGACAGGAATGAGGTTAAAGGTTTGAAAGACAAAGCCGATCTTTTCCCGGCGCAGTGCAGTCACGCAGTTCGGCCTCAGCTTGGAAGTATCCACGTTTTCAACCAAAATCCGGCCGCTGGTGGGTTTATCGATGCAGCCGATCAGGTTTAACAGGGTGGACTTTCCACTTCCGCTCGGACCCGCAATGGCCAGGAACTCCCCGGCGAACACGCACAGGTTTACGTCGTCTAGCGCGTTAACAAAGCTATGGTCTAATGGGAATCTTCGGCTGGCTGCTTCGACCCTCACAATTTCGTCCATAGCCCATTCCCTTTCCGAGCCGTCCTCTGCTCTTCATGCAATCTAGATGGGGCGTTGGCGAGCGTGTGCGGAGTTCCGGACAGAGGGTCGGAAAAGCGGATGAGAGGTAGAAATAGGGGGATGAAGCGAGAGGGAAGACGACCCAAGATATGGTTCATCTGCCCTTTCAGCCAGATACTGCGTGCGGTTTGTGCGTCTCTAAAGGCACACCTTTTGGAACGGCCGGATTGAGGAGACCCGACCATTTATTTTGTGTGAGTGGCCGGCCCGGTTCAGGGAACCGGAGATTTTGGCAGTTCGGCCCGTGTGGGATTGGAACTCGATATCTTTCTTGACGCTGGAACTCTAAGCAGGCTGTGCGGCGCCGTTGCCTGCTTCGAACAGGTTTGCCTCGGCCTGTCGACGTCGCAGCAATCCAGCGACGATTGCACCGCCTGCGTGATCCCAGAGGTCAAACTGGGCAGCGGCGCTTGCGAAGTCTCCGGCGTTGAGGTCTCGGAGCATCGTGGATCCCCTGAAGGACTCGGCGCCGAGGTTGAAAACGAAATCGACGAGCGCATCGAATTCGTCTTGGGCGAGTTGAACGGTCACATCGTTGTTAACGCAGGCTGCCGCAGTGCTTACATCCTTTGCCAGCAGGGCTTGCGCTTGATCATTGGTGATTCTGAGTCCAGGCGTAACATCGGGCCCCGTGTGACCATATCCGATTGTCCAAACGCCGACTTGGTCCTGATAAGCAGTGAGGCTGCAACCTTCAAACTGCTCCGTCAAAGCGAGGCCGTTGGCACTGTAGGTCAGGTTATTCAAGCTCATCCGCGCATTCCTCCGATCAAGCATGCTTAGTTTGATTCATTGCCGTGTTAACTCAAAACATGCCTATTTCCCTCGTTAATGAAGGAGCGTCAACTCACGACACAGTTGAATGTTCAAAATGTCATTGATCGACATTCTATGGTGACAAAAGAGCCGCGAAGTATGGATTCAGCATCCGGCCGTTCGGATCTGCGGTTCGAACGAATGTGGAGAACTGAAGCCAGCGCTGCCCGTAAGCCGCTTGCACCTGCGCTTGTGTCACGAAGGGGCTCTGGTTCAGCAATGGAATGCCATTCCGCTGCGATGCGAAATTGTTAAATGCTTGGAGAAAGGCTTGCCAGGTGGCAAGGTCCGTAGGGGCGTGAATGGGATCGATGGAAAAGATCTCCTGATCCTGCGTATACGACAGCAAGGAACTGGGGTCCTGGCGGATATGGTAGGCACCCAGCGGCATGTTGCAACGGAAGCCCGTGTCCTTGAAGTATTGATCGGCAAAGTCGAGGTAAGCGAGGTACGTTGTCAGCCACTGTGAGCGCGGAAATGCCCAGAATGTGAAGGCGTACTTGGCGTCGCCCGGCGTTGCGTGGTAATCGATGATCTTGTCGGGGGCAAGCAGCGTAATGCCCCCAGTAAGATGGAGCGCGGAGTAGAGCAGGTTTGCGGCGTCGAAATCTCCTTGCTGAAGGGCATTGCGCAGAGTGGGATCCGCAGCGAATCGATCGATGAGCTGGCCCACATGGGCTCCCGCGTAGCTCCAGAGCGAGCGGCGAGCGTCTGCCAGCAGCGAGGAAAGAATTCCAGGCTCCGCAACCTGAAAGCGCTGCTGGAAAATCGCGGTCCTGCCCACCGTCCAGCAAATCAGACCCTCCGAAGTATCGAGCAGGTTGTCTACTTCTGCCTGGGTAAGCTGGTCGGCAGGACGCGGCAGATAAGTGAAATGAAGTGCCTCAATGGGTTTTATTTGCAGAGTGACTTCGTACACGACGCCGCAGAGACCATAGCTTGAGCGCATCATGTGTAACAAGTCGGGGTTATCCGCTTCAGAGGCCTCGGCGAGGTCGCCCGTTGGCGTGACCCACTTCATTTGCGTGACGTAGGAACTGACCTGGCCAAAATGAATGCCGTCTAGAGCATCTTTGCTGTGGCAACAGGCCGCTGAACCTAGCGTCATATTTCCGATCTCGATGTTGAGCATCATCTGCAGCTTTTGAGCACGCAGAGCATTTGCCGCGTCGATAATCTGCATGCCGGCCTGGGCGGTAAATGTCAGGTTTGTGGCGTCAATCGCGACCACACTGGCCATCTTCGTCATGTTGATGATGGTGCCATCCGATGAAGCGCACGGAGTCAAAGAGTGGTAGTTCCCCATGGCGCGAACGGGACTCGGATAGGTAACAGGGTCGCGCAAAATGGCCTGAATCTCATCCACCGACTGAGGGTAGGCGAGTTGCTGGGGAGAGGCGGTAATGCTACCGTCGTAATTCACAATCTGGCTGGCCATCATGAATCTCCTCAAGATGTCATTTCTGAAGTCTCCAATTCAAACTCCTCTTATGCCCCTCGCATCCTATGCGACAACTACCTCGGTACCGTAAGCCGGCCCGGGCGAGCCATTGACCAGCGAAAGATTGGCCGGCCGGTAGGTGTTGTCCGACTGCCAGCGGACAATCACGCTATTGGCGAGAGTCGCATTTTGAGCAATGTCTCTCGATTTCGGGAACAGCCAAAGTGGAGTCCACGACTCATGCTTCGTGTCAAGAGCGTCCTTACTGTCAATGGGGCTGGGGTACGCGGACAAGACGCCGGGGTCGAATACGAGACCCAGTGCCTGGGCTTTGGCCATCATCCAGCTAAACGTGATGTCGGAGAGCGCTGTCCCCGAGCCTGCATCGTCGGCATATCCGCCGCCAACGTCGCAATGGACGCCGCAGAAGTAGACCTGTTCCATGACCTGTCCTGGAGCAGGTGTTGAGGTCCAGAGCGTCGAGGGAAACTCCGCCCGGCGCTCGTCGACGGCGACTGCGTGGTAGGCATTCAGAATCAGCGGCGTCAGGCTTGTGTCGAGGAATCCATAGAGCAGCGGACTGACCGCGCCAAAAATAGCCGGAATTCCCAGTGACCCAACCGTGTCCCACACACCCACCATGGTCATTGTTGCCGGGACCAAGCCGTAGGCGCCAAGAGTCGCCAGAATCGCTGTCCTCTGGCCCTTGTTTCGATACGCTTGAAATGCCGTATCCACGAGATTTGTGTCCGGGTTCTTGGTCGGAAGGCCACACGTGGCAATCATTCCCGCCAAACTGCGGGCCGTGTATGCGCCGCGGCTGAAGCCGAAGATGAAGACTTCATCGCCTGCCTCGTAAACGCTGGAAATCGCAGAATACCCATCCTTGATCTTCTGGAAGAGTCCCGTTCCGAACGCTCCGCCAAGCAGTTTGTCGATCGGCGTCCCGTCTGAACCGACGCCGTCATCGTAGAACGAATATTGTTCGCCAGGAATGGCGACAATCGCTTTTGACAGCCTGTAGACGTTGGTGTCGTTGTTGACGGTGTCCCACGTACCGTCCGCGCAAAATGCGATTCGTCTGCCCATGAACTTCGACCTCCCTTTCAGTGCACTGCATCCCTGGAGGGATGCGCAGAAGCTGCCGAATCAGCAAATCAAGCTGTGACAAGCGGAAAACGGGGCCGCGGCGCTTGGTGCGCATTCCGGGCCTCAATTGCCCTCTTGTCTTACTGGTTCGCAAAGGAATCATCGGACTCGGCTCCGGGGCGCGGCTTCCATGCCAAGCTGTAGTATTGGCCTCGATCGCGCGCCCACGGATCGAATGCATTGATGACCGGGTCCAACTCGTTGGTCAATTCAGGAATGTTTCTTAGCAGAATGCGCTTCATCGGAGATACTGGTTGTTTATGTCCGTTTGGAGTTCCCTTTTCCATTACCACCGGACCGGGACCGTTATGATTTACCCAGTCGACACCAAGCGTGGTGTAGAACTCTGGACGAAAACAGGAAGTGAAGAAGCGATCGCTGAAGAGCCGTCGCGAAGCATTCAGAATAAAGACGACAAACTGAGTTTCGGAAATAGCAAACCCGTGTGGGCGCCGATACTCCGCTAGGTATCCCACCGCAGTGTCCACGTCCTCGACGTTGTCAATGAGTGTTCCGTCTGGATGACCGAGGCAGTCGTTGATTGGCGATCCGTCTTCATTCACTTGCGCATCTGTAATGACTTTCGAGGCATCACATACGTGTTGGCCATAGAGCTCTCGCAAAGTCCGTACTGCGTCCTGCTGTTCGACCTGCGCGGGGGAACCCGGCGCAACTCCAGGATCCATGAAGTCGTCAAAGCTGGTCATCTGGCGCAGCCCATATTGCCTCCGGAACTCATTGAAGCGCGGAACTCCATGCTCGCGGTCACGAATGATGTCGAGCGCCACGACATCGATCTGTTGCGTCGGGCTGTCCAGCCTGCCCAGTTTCAGGTTTTGCAGAAACAATGGGGAATTGTGCAGCGTGAGCAGTCCCAGCCTCTGGCGGCCCAATGTCAGTCCCCAATTTTCAAGCCCCATGGTCTGCGTAAAAGGGGTTGCCTTGCCCTGAAAGGTTTCGACCACGGGAATGCGTTTGGCAATCTTGTTCGGGTCGACTTTCAAATCACGATACTCGAGCAGATCGGGCACGAGCGGATGCAAGCGATACACGGATACGAATTCCTCGGGAAAATTGAAGGGCGATCCGAAATGATTCACGCCTCCATTGGTGAATTTCGGATTCGTAATGTCATATCCGTGGACCTTGCTGCCAAGACCGAAAATCCCCGGTCCGGACGCGAAGACTGAATACCACTCCGTAGCTTTAGCAGCATCCTCTGACTTGCCAAAATTGCGAACCACGACATCGCTTAATGCCTTCGACAGTAATCCGCCGTTCTCACCCAAAAGTCCGTTCCAGTTGCCATTCATCCCGAGGTAGAGAGGCTCGTTATAAAGCAACTGCGGAGTCCATTCCGTGGTGTGTATTTTGGCAATCTCCGCAGCCACGACCAAACGAGCAATTTCGAACAGCTCATCGGGAGTTACATCCCGATAGCGAATGACCTTCTTTGGTTTTGCCGGATCGCGAAGCCCGCAATCCGCGTCCGGCGTCTCTGCCGCGACACGCTGGAACTCCGAGACGAACGAGTTGTGTTCGCGAGCGAACAGGTTGTGCAGAAAACTGAGGCCAACCGTCCAATTGTCAGGAAATGCTGCCGATTCCTGGCCAGTCCACTCAGGATTGATGGGATCGTTCGGCCCGAAAACTGGCAGGTATCCGGGTCCCGATTGGCCGGCGACGGGGACCAGGAGAACCTTTGCCGTATCGGCCGGATCGCGTTTCACCCGCTGGCGAGAGGTGTCATCGAAACCATAGAGCTGTGAGGCATCCCACCATGCCGTGTTGGTGTTGGCCATGGTCTTGGGCGCGCGCGCAAGATAGATATGTTCACCGGAATTGAATGTGCCGGGAGGGGTATCCTGGGCAACATAGCCCTTATCCATCCTGTCATTGGGGCGGCAACCAAGTTTCGCAATGTCCTCGGGCGTGAGCGGCACCTCGACATTGTTCACAAGCTTGGTTTCGCATCCAACCTCCATATATTGTGGCGCATTGTGTCCGTTCTCGAGATGCGAAAACCAGTCGTGCGTCATGAACTGTATCCAATACGCAGCGAGCACATTGAAAAAGGGCGCCTTCTGGTAATCGCAGTTTGCATCCTTCGAGTCGTTGGGAAGGCCATAGCCTGTCTGGCATTTGTCTGGATTGGATTGGATGCGACTAAGTAGGCGCCGGCTGATTACCTGGGGATCGGGCTCCAGGAGCGAGAGACGATTTCCGTGGCGATTTCGTGTCAGTTGATTCAGCCCCAAATCGGGGAATGAAGTCTCGAATTCCACGTTGCGCGCAAACAACATGCCCGACGAACCCATCGCCGGATTGAGGATGTCATTGCAAATTCCCGTGACCGTTCGCCAACGGATCAGGTCGCCTTTGCAAACCTGAACACCATCGCCGCCGACCGCTTTGTAATTTGGGGCGCTCGGCTGAAGCCGCATCTCCGGCCACACCTTGATTGCAGGACCGGCCACTCCATTGTGGCCCTGCACGAACTCAGAGAAACTTCCTGAGTTATCAAAGAGGTTGAATTTGATTAGTTCGATTCTCTGCAGTTCCAGATCCACCAGGGCCCCAGCAACACCGCGTTGGGCAGGCAGCTTCTTTGAGATGAAGCCCGTTGGTAAGGAGGTCATGTCGCCCGTGCCCCAATAATTGCCCCAATCGACCCACGGTGTTCCTCTAAACTGAAGCGCTTGCGCGCCGCCCCGGCAGAGTGCGGTAGCCTCCGGAACCTTCCCTTGGAAACGGAGCCCGCGAGCATCCGGGATCTTGAGGGCAGCGAATTGGTCCGCGACCATCTGGCCGCACGCCAACAGGGCCTTCGCCTCATCCTGCTTGTCCGAGGTCCCATCGGAAGGACTCTGGCCAAATGTGGAAGTGGTTTGCGCATTGAGCAGGCACGCGGCGGCTAATGCGAAGAGCACAAAACTGTGACGCTTCATAACTCCTCCCATTGTTCTCAAAGCCAGCCTTGGGTACAGTAGCTTCCGAAGATCGCACATAGGAGAGACGAAATCACCCTTATCAAAGGGTGCGACGATTTGCGCAGCTTCAGCAGGAGGTTTCCTGCAACGCCGCAACTCCAGGAAGCCTTGCGCAAAAAAGGATAAGTTCATCCGGCCCCATCGCGGCTGGACGCACCCCTTGGGGATCTAATTCGTTCAACTGAATGATTACCTGGACGATGACAACTGGTAAGTTGTCGAGCAAACAAAAACGGGAGAGGTGAACGGCCAGGTCTCTTAGATTCCGACGTTATCGAATTACGCGAACCAAGCAACGAATGTCAAGTCATATTTTCCATGCTGACTCAACGGAAGTTGCGAATGAGAAGGCAAACTAGGTACCCCGATGGAGCCCGCAGCAACCAGTCTGCTTGTCCTCGATGCGGGGGCGAAACCATGGCGAATTGCTGAAGAGTTCAGAGATCTCCGGCGACTCGCGCTAAGGATTGAATCGCCAGCCAGCACCAGGCTAACTCCGTACCTGCTCTAACCCAAACTAGTCGAGGACTAACATAGAGATTGGTTCAAGAAGACTGGGTCTCTCATCTTGCCCCTTATGCGGGGTGGCTTTTTCAGAGGCGAAAGGCCATCCTTGGAGTTGTGGACTTGGTGGTCTTCCCGATGTTATAAGCCAGTGTGAGTGTTAATGTAGCGTAGTTATCGAGTTAGTCAGATAGCCGCAGTCGGGCGCATGGAAATGTGAGAAGTGGTAGCCGCTTTCCGCTTTCCCATGCCCCGTATTTCTTTCACTTCCCGGGCCGCAGACGGACGCACGAACCGTCGTTGAGCCACGGGCGACCTCGTGGTTTCTGTTTCTGAGTGACCTTCAGCCCTTCGCGGCGCACATGCTTTCGACTCAGTCGGCACTACAGTTCATCTTCTCCTTCCGTAGTGTTCTTCAGCTCCTTCATCCCCGTTGGCTCTTCCGGTCGTCAAACAACACTGACAAATTACAGACACGACCGACTTTGCTTATATCGCAATTACACGAGATCGTTCAGGCGCGCGATGCAGCTTCAAGTTTGAAGACCCGCGTCGCTCAAATTTGAAGTGATCATGAGTGAACCTGATACATTGGGATGCGGGCCCGATCTTCAGCGCGGCGCCTGTGGTAAATTGCAGCGTCGCGTCGATTGCGATTTCCGCAACTATTGGCGGCGTAGATATTCCTATTTGCCAAGTGAATGCCTTGGGATGCTCTCTAGTGCCTGATTCAGCACGGCAAACCACGCAGCAGGGAAGACATGGGGATTAAGCCATCGAATCGGTCTCTTTGCGGCAAGACGCTGCAAATTGCGGCGCTCTCCTCACGCCTCTGTCTCGTTTGTCGTGCCAGTTTTCCATGCAGGCGAGACTTCGCGGTCGCTGTCGTGTCTCGGCATCGATGTGGGTGACTTCAACCGTTCCGAACAACCGGAGCCGCCTCAGAATTAATCTGGGCGATACTGCCTCATCCAAGCAAGGATCAAGAAGGAGTCAGAATATGAAACTTGTCGCGCTTTGTTTGCTCTGTGCGGTGACAACCGCACCATTATCGGCGCAAACTGTTGACAGCGTTGCCCAGCAGTTCCAGAACCCCGCCAAGGCCTACCGTCCGATGGTGCGCTGGTGGTGGCCGGGCGGCGATGTAACCGATGCAGAATTGCGCCATGAAGTCGATCTGCTCGATCAGGCGAACTTTGGCGGAGCGGAAATTCAGCCTTTTACAATCGGGCTCGATCTCAAGAAAATGCCTGAGGCCGCTCAAAAGCGCATTGATGATTATTTGACCCCAACGTTCTTTGCTCATATGCACGCCGCTCTCGATGAGGCGAGCGCGAAGGGAATGTGGCTGGACTATACCCTCGGCTCGGCTTGGCCCTTTGGAGGAGCAGGAGCAGTTACTCCTGAACTGGCTTCAGTGGAATTGCGCTCGACGCATCAAACCATTCGAGGACCCGTCCACTTTCACCAGAAGATCCTGATGCCCCCTCTGGCCGCGCGCATCACGAAGGATGCAAATCTCCCACCGGGCTGGCTGAGCGAATTCAGGCAAAGAGAGAAGCTCGTGGCCGTGGTTGCCGTTCGCGGAGACGCAGTACAGTATTACCCCAGTGAAGGGTCCGGTCCAGCTTCGATAGTGAAGAGTACAGGCCAACTCGACCCAAGCACCTCGATCGTTCTTACAGAGCACATGCTGCCTGATGGCACGCTGGACTGGAATGTGCCTGCAGGCACTTGGCAACTATTCGCATTCAAACAGATGCCAACTGGGCAACAAATCGGCGGCGCTGCCGGGGCTGGGCCGCAACTTGTTCTGGACCATATGAACAAACACGCATTTGACGTGTACGCCCAGCGCGTCGGGGGCACTGCTCATCAGTATGACGGTCAATATTTTGGTCATGGTCTGCGGGCCATTTTCGTTGATAGTCTTGAGCTCCAAACCTACCTATACTGGAGCGATCACTTTATCGACGAGTTTCGCCAGCGCCGGGGATATGACCTGACCCCTTATTTACCCATTCTCAAGGTACCAGGTTCTGAAGTGCCATACGGTGGCACGCCAGCGAATCTGCCACTTTACAACATCGAGGGAATCGGCGATCGCGTTCGCCGCGATTATTGGCAGACTGTCTCAGATGTCATGATCGAAAACTTCTACACACCCTTCAACGAGTGGGCCGCGGCACACAACATCCAATCGCGTGTGCAGGCACACGGATCACCAACCGATTTGCTCAGGGTTTATGGTGCTTCCAACATTCCTGAGACCGAGGACCTTCTGGACAATGGCCGCTATGACTTTCTCAAAATGGCGTCTTCGGGAGCCGACTTGTATGGACGAAAGATCGTAGCGAGCGAAAGCTTTGTCTGGCACGGTAAGGCGTACCAGACGACTCCCGAGAAAATCAAATGGTTCGCTGATGAACTCCTCACAGCCGGGATCAACGAGATTATTTATCACGGCTATCCCTATAAATATATGGATCGTCCGTTCCCGGGATGGCATCCGTTCGCGCTCGAGGGAGCGTTTTCTTCCGACATGAATGAGACGAATCCGTTCTCACCATATCTTGCGCAGCTGAACCAATACATCACACGCCTGCAATACATTTCGCAGACAGGAACCACCGCGGCACCGGTAGCGCTCTACCGCAGCATGCTGGCCTACGATTCAATTGAGCCCCCGCCTCCCGAGCCGGAAATTGATACTCAGCTCATGGATGCTGGATATAACTTCGACCACATCGATACCTACACCATCTTGAAATCGAAGGTGGAGAACGGCAAACTCATTTCGCCCGGGGGAGCGGAGTTCAGCGTGCTCGTATTTCCGCAACGGGTGAGTCTCTCCGTCGAACTCGCCAACCAGTTGACGGCTTTTGCCGGACAGGGACTTCCCATTGTGTTCACAGGAGGCGTACCAACAATAGATCCAACCGTCGAGGACGGACAACTACCCAGGAAACCCGGCCCTAATCCGCTGCAAAATGTTCTGGCTAATGGCCAGGTACGTGTTGCGTCGGATGCCAAGGGGGTGGCAAAGATTCTGGATGGATCTATTCCGCCAAATCTTCATTTCGAGGGTCAGCCATTGCCATTCATTGAGAAGCACATCGGCAAACTCGACTTCTTCTTCCTGCGCAATCCCGGAGATAGTGCCAAGCAGACCATTCTGGAGTGCCACGCTATTGGCACTCCAGAGATATGGAACGCGTGGACCGGCGACATTCGCCCGATAGAGCATTTTGAAAGGAACGGAAGCACAGTTCGTGTACCAATCAACGTTGATCCCTACGGATCGGTGCTTTTGCTTTTTGATCCAGATGGAAAGCCAACAGGGAGTCCAGTTGACATGTCCGTTCCTGCACAGCCGGAAAGCCAGATAGCTGTGGGACAAGACGGCTGGAAGTTTCACGGCGTCGGGATTGGACCTGGCAGCCACCCCGAAGTGATCGATATGAAAATGCCATCGCTGGAAGACTGGTCAATGATTGACCAGCTTAAGAATTTCTCCGGGCGTGGCCAGTACACAACTACGTTCATCGTACCCACATCTCTGCTGGGAAGCCATCGTTCGATCGTGCTTGACCTCGGCGATGTAAACGACGTTGCTGAGATCAACATAAATGGAAAACCTGGTCCCCAAATCCTGCTGCAACCCTATAGGGCAGACGTTACCTCACTACTGCATGAGGGTGAAAACACGCTCCAGATCACAGTCGTGAATGCTTTATACAATGCGCTTTCCGCACAAGGCCCCAATTCCGTCTTTGCCCCCGAAGAGGACATGCCGGAAAACGGGTTGCTTCCCTCCGGCCTGGTTGGCCCAGTTCGACTGGAGGAAATAAAGGCGGATGGCAGTTTGTAACGCGGACAAGGTGAGAGCGGTGCTAAAAGTACTCGGGCTGGCTTGGGGATACGACTCGGCCATAGTTACCCGTAGACAGTTGGTCTTGGCAACCGCTCTCACTGGTCCGGAATGTTCTCGTGATGCGGAAAGGTCATATTGAGTTGAGTCCATTCCGGCTCAACTCAATATGCACGCAGTGTCCCGGTACCCTCGCTTCAAAGCGAAAAAGCTCGAGGAATACGCAGTGATCATGTCCAATCAAGGTGGGAACACACCGTGAACCGCCCTGCATGGATACAAGGGGCGAGGCTACGTCGCTTTGTCTCTTCGGGCAGCCTCAAACCGATCGTCGTTCTCCCTCATCAATTTCACCCACTCACTGGTGGAGAGTGTCTGGCGAGATCGCGAGTGTTTGAGATAGAGCAGGCCAACGCAGATCAGGACACCTGCACCTATTGCTCTAAATAGCATGACGCCCACCTCCCGGCGGTTGAGAGCGCGATCCACTGAATACAGTCCCCGTGCCCCAGATGAGAGACCGGCGCGGGACTTTGGCTCTACTTCTCGCGATCACGCTGGCAGGACGTTTTGACCAAATATCAGAATCGAAGCATGTTGACTGCCCGATTCAGGATGCTTTGCCGCGCAGTTCCTGTTCGGCACGGAACCAGTCCTCTTCAGCCTGTCCGTGCTGGTGGCCGCGTTCTGTCCAGTACCGATGCGCAAGGTGAGCGACTTCTTCGTGAGAAACTATCACTCGAATCCGGCTTGCGGGTGCAGCTTTTTTCTTGGTCGTGGTTTTGCGTGGCTTGGTGGGGGCGTCCGCTTTCTTCGCGGTAGTTGCCATCGTAGTCTCCTCCACTGAACTGGGGGCCGACGTGCGGGCCGTCTTCAGGCAGAATACAAAGCTGTCGCTGCCCTTCAAAGCCTAATGGCACTTGGAGAACCTTTGTCGTAAACTCCCGATCCTTCCCAAGCGCGTTCTTTCATTCCCCAATAAAAGAACTCTCCCAGAGCAATCCCAGATTGGTCCTCGCAGAGAACAGAAAACGCAGGGGATCGCGCTCAGAAGCATCCTCGGTATGACCCACATCACAGCCAAATCAAAAACACCCGGTTATGATGATCGGTTTCCTGGGAGAGGTGTATCCATGACGTCCCGCCGTGAATTCTTGTCTGCCGGTCTCGCGCTTCCCGTCGTAGGAGCAAGTTCCGGCATGGGTTTCTTCAAGCCGTCAGAGGACCCTGTCGCAAGCCAGATCAGCTCCCCTGTCAAATTCGAGTACAGAACTTTGGGCCGCACGGGGCTGAAGGTGACCTCCATGGGATTCGGGTGCATGATCACTTCCGACCCCAGTGTGGTTGAGCGCGCAGCCGACAGTGGGATCACCTACTTTGATACTTCACGCGGATATCAGCACGGAAACAATGAGCGCATGGTTGGCGCGGCTTTGAGGGCGAAGCGCAAGCAGCTCGTGCTTTCCACCAAGACCGACTCCAAAACCAGGGATGGGATGTCTCGGGAACTCGATAAGAGTTTAAGTGAACTCCAGACCGATTACATCGATATTTGGTACCTCCATGGCATGGACGATGTCGCCACCATTACGGACGAGATGATCGAAACGCAGCAGCTTGCCAAAAAACAGGGCAAGATCCGATTCACCGGAGTCAGCACTCACAAGCCTCTGCAGTTACTGCCATGGATGGCACAGAAGGGCGTCTTCGACGTCGCTTTGACTGTCTATAACTTCACTATGGACGCGGGCGTCGATCGGGCAATTGAAACCGCGGCGAAGTCCGGCATTGGCGTAGTGGCCATGAAGGTCATGGCCGGAGGCTTCCGCAGCTTGAAACACTCCGATCCAGCCTACACAAAGCTGACCCGTCCTGGAGCCATGCCGGCAGCGCTGAAGTGGGTCCTCAGCAAACCCAATATCTCCACCACCATTCCCAGCATGACAGACATGGATCAGTTGGACGAGAACCTGAGAGCCATGGCGCAGCCATACTCCGCTGGCGACGAGAAGCTGCTGGCCGCGCATCTTGATATGATTCGGCCGCTCTATTGCCGCATGTGCGAAGAGTGCGAAGGCGCCTGCCAAAAGGGTCTGCCGATAGCCAAAGTGATGCGCTGCCTGACCTATGCCGATGGCTATGGCCAGTTTGCGCTGGGGCGTGAGAGATTTCAGGAACTATCCTCCGAGCAGGTTGCGGTGCGCTGCAGTGACTGCGCCGAATGCACGGTAAAGTGTCCACATGGCGTCCGGGTGTCGAGCCGGGTGGCGCGTGCGCAGGAATTGTTTGCATGAAGGCTGCAGGTTTTTTGTTGACCATCCTGTTGACGGCGGGGATGGCACGCGCCCAAAGCTACCTCAACTGTCACTTTGCGCCCGGCTGGGAACAGTCGGGCACCGCGCATCAGTACGCCGCCGACAGCCTCTACGAGTACAAGGATGGCGCCGCCGAAGGCTACCTTATGTACGGCTTCGTGCGCATGCAGGGAATCGATTGCAAGTCGGGCGGCGACACCCTGACGATCGACGTTTCTGAGATGACCGAGGCCGATTCGGCATACGGCATCTTCGCCGCTAACCTCGATCCCAGTTTGCCCATTGCCACAATCGGTATGGGCGGGCAGGTGCAGCATCAAAGCGCCAGTTTCGCCAAGGGCAAATACTACGTCGAGATGGTTGTGGTTGCCGCTAATCCAGACAGCGACCTTAGCCCGACGCTGAAGGCTTTCGCCGGCAAGATGGTGGAGAACCTCGAAGGCCGCGATACCACACCAGAGATATTTGGATGGTTCGCTAAGGAGGACCAGGCCTCTCTGCGCCTCATCCCCGAAAGCGTCTTGGGGATGAGCCAGCTCAAGCGTGGCTACGTGGCAAAGTACAAGGTGGGCCAGGCGTTTATCGTGCAAGAGGCCACGCCGGAGTCGGCAGCAGAAGTGCTGAAGAGTCTGCGGACGCGATTTGGCGGCGCTCTGCCTGCACAGGTTGGCGACGAAGCATTTCAGGCCAAAGTGAAGTATCTTGACGGAATTTGTATCTTTCGCAAGGGACGCTATCTCGCCGGCTACGCAAACCTGCCCGAATCCGCCGACGCAGTAGCCAAGGCCGCTCAACTCGCGGCTCGCATTCCCTAAGAGACCACGGGACGATTCAGTTCCTTGTGCGTGTAGCTTTGCCATGAATTCCAAGCTCTCAATTGCATCCTTGGCAAGCTCATTCGACGATCAAGGTCTCGCATTCGCGCACGAATCCACTTGCACTGCTGTTCGAACAAGCCGGCGGCTCAGGTCTTGCGCAACCACCGTTCAACTCTTTAGATTAAGCAGGCAGTGCTGAATGAGTTGAATTTTATCAATCAGTTCCGTCACGAAAGGAATTTTCATGGACCGGCGAACGTTTCTCGGTGCTGCATCGGCCGCTTTTCTTGCGCAAGGGCTTCACACCAGCGCCTCTCTGGCTGCCGCTGCGCCAAGCTCATTGAAGCCCATGGCACTGGGCCTGCTCATTAACCCTTTCGGCGAACCTGAGAAGGTCTTCCGCCGTGTTCATGATCTCGGCTTTTCTAACTGCTTTCTATCTCTTGACGGATACATTAACGGTTTCAAGCCGGAATTGGCGACCCAGTTCCAAGCCCTGCTCACGCAATATGAGTTAACTGCCACCACGGTGGAGGTGGTTGGCCCCGGGCCACTCGAATGGAATTTTCTGCGCGGTCCTTCCACCATCGGCCTGGTTCCCCCGCAAACCCGCGCTGCCCGCATCGATGCCCTTCGCCAGGCATCTGACTTTGCCAAACTGCTCGGCATCCCGCAGGTGCAAACTCACTGCGGCTTTATTCCCGAAGATCCCGCCGACCCGCTTTATCCCGGAGCAGTTGAAGCCATACGCACGGTGGCCCAGCACTGCCAGGCCAATGGGCAATACTTTCTGATGGAGACCGGCCAGGAAACTCCAACCACGATGTCGCGCATGATCCGTGACGCGCGTATGCCGAACCTTGCCGTGGGATTGGACACGGCCAACCTCATCCTCTACGGCAAGGCCAATCCCGTCGATGCGGTAGACATCCTGGGACCGTTCGTGCGCAGCGTTCACGCCAAGGACGGACGCTGGCCCGTCAACCCCAGCAACCTTGGCGAGGAAGTACTCATCGGCACGGGGCTGGTTGACTTTCGGAAGGTTTTCACCAAGCTACACCATATTGGCTATACCGGCGCCATCACCATCGAGCGCGAGACCTCAGGCCCGCAGCAGATCGAGGATGTCCGCCAGGAGAAGCTCTATCTCGAGCGGGTGCTCCACGAAGTCCTGGCCTGATCGAAGCGGGCAGCCCCAGGTTGTTCCAATGACCGAACCACTACTCACAAGAACGCGAGGATCTATGAATCGTCGGGAGTTTCTGCACACCGGAACGGGAGCTGTTTCCGCCATGCTTCTGCTCAAGCCACGCACCGTATTCGGATACCAGGCCAACTCAGCCGTACGGCATGGCCTGCTCGGCTGCGGAAACCGGGGCACATCCGTAGCTACTTCATTCTCCCAAAATACTTCTGCCCAGGTTGTGGCGCTCGCCGATCTTTTTCCCGATCAGCTCGCCGCCAGCCGCGACCACTTTGACAAGGTCAATGCGGGCCTTGGCCGCCAGGCCATTGACAGCAAGCTTCTCTTTCACGGCCCCCACGCGTTTGAGCAGTTGGCCGCATCGCCCGACGTCGATCTGATTCAGATTTCCACGCCGCCCTTCTTCCACGTACAGCATCTTGAAGCCGCGGTCGCATCTGGCAAGCACGTCTACTGTGAGAAGCCGGTGGGAATCGACATCCACCAGGCCCACCAGGCGCTCGAAATTGCAAAGCGCGTGAAATCCACGCAGAGCGTCGATGTCGGGTTCCAGTGCCGCAATGCCCCGCCCCTCGCCGCCATCGCTGAGAAGATCAGGGCCGGGGCGCTGGGCAAGATCGCGTCCGTTTCCGGCAACTATTGGGCGCCCGCATCGACTGAGAAGACGCACCCCGGCGCCGGCCCCGAGGAGTATCGCCTGCGCAACTGGCTCTGGGATCGAGCCCTCTCCGGAGACATCCTGGTCGAGCAGAACATCCACATCATCGACCTTTGCAACTGGCTCCTTGGCGCTCATCCGCAGAAGGCTCACGCCACCGGTGGGCGCAACATCCTCACCCACTTCGGCGACTGCTGGGACAACTACCAGGTCGACTTCACCTATCCGGGCGACGTTCACTTCTCATTTGCATCCACCCAGTTCGGAGACTTTGGCGTCTTCGATGCCGGTTTGGTGTTATTCGGAGCTGACGGCATGGCAACGGTTCCCTACTCTGGTCCAGTCCACATCAAGGGTACGCAGGCGTGGGAGTGGCAGGAATCGACGGTCACCGCTCCCGGCTCTGGAACGTTCGCGGCCAATGGCGCTTTCTCTGACAATCTGGCTTTTGCCGACCGCGACAAGGAGCGCACGTTTGTCGACAGCATCACTTCCGGCCCTACGCACAACCAGATTGCCGCCGGTGTCGAAACCGCGCTGAGTTGCATGCTTGGCCGCATGGCTGGCTACCAGAAGCGCGAGGTCACTTGGGAAGATCTCCTTGCCCACGGCGAATCCTATCAGCTCGGGTTCAAGCTGGATCAGTTCGCCTGAGAAAGACGCGCTCCTTAATCTGCCCGGCGAATCCTCATTCGCCGGGCATTCTATTCTGGCTGCCGCTCAGCTGAGCTGCAGCGTGACCGCCTCGCCCCTGGGCAGGCGATAAGAGCGGCATCCGGGCGGCGCCGGTTCGTGGCCTGCCGGCAGGGGCACTTTTTCCCGCGCTTCCAGAATCAACTCAGCCTCGATTTCCGCCGGTACTTCCAATTTCAGCTCGCGGCCCGCTCCCGCTTGGTTCACCGCAAAATGAATCGTGCCGCGCACCGTGTGGGCCTGGCAGGCAATCTGTTTCAGATCGCCCGGCTGCGGCGCAATTACGCAGGTCGCATACCCAGGGCTCGTCGGGCGAAGTCCCATAATGCCGTGATAAAGCAGGATAAGTGGTGCCACCGCGCAATGGCTCCATTGCGACCCCGAGTCGTAGCGTGGAGCCCAGTCCTCCGCCAGGGTATTGTTTTCTTCCACTGACGGCATTGTCCACCGGGAGCGTAGATCGTCGATCACCACCTGCATGGCCCGCGCCTTGGCCAGCGCCCAGTACCGCCAGACAGCATTCGCGGGATAAGAGAGGCCCATCTCTGGTGGACAGGTTGTCAGCATGTTAAGAGCCGCCGCCGTCGAGCCTCCTGGGCACTGATCAAACAGAATCGCGGTGGCCAGTGAACGATCGCAGGTGCGGATGCGTCCTTCTTCCCTGCTCCATGGAAGATTGGCAACAAAAATCCGCCTGTCGGAATCCCAAAAGCGCTTCACCGCCGCTGCTTCGAGTTCGTGGCCGAAAGCTCCCAGCTTCCGCGACGCCTCTTCGTCGCCGAAAGCGTGGGCCAACGGTGCCAGCGCATGTTGGAAGGCAGCCGCGGCATAGAGATTGAAGGCGCACTGTTTATGACGTTGTTCGGCGTAGGCGTTATGGTCCATCCAGACGGCAGGGATGCCGAGATTCTCAACCTTGAGCAAGCCGTCCTCGTCGCGGATGGTCTCGAAATAGCCGGCCATGGCCGCAAAGCGCGGATAGGCCTCCTTCAACATCTCAAGCCTGCCGGTGTAGAGATAGTAGGAATAACAGTCGAATGTGAAACCCAGGTTGTGATCGAGAAGCGGTCCCCATCTCGTCATGGAGAGGTTGCGCTGGGCTACGCGCCATACCCGATCGAATGCGGGCCAGCAATCTAAAAAGTAACCATCTGCTGTCAGGCCCTGGCTAAAGGTGTTCACAAATCGCCCCGGCAGCCTGTTCTCGTTGAACGCGTGGTAGAGGGCGTGAAGCTGGTGGCCGCCGTCGCCGCTGTATTGCTGGCGCTCGCGGGCCATTCCGTCTACCACTGTGTCTTGCGCTGAGTTATTCAACGTATTCACACTCGCGGCCAGCAGCTTATTAAGATGCGTGTCGGAACAGCTGATAGATGGCTGTGCCGGCCATGGAAAACAACGGCGGCGCACTGAGATATCCCGCAGAGTTACTGGCCGGCTATTTTTGCGGATGACGAACTGAATCCAGCGATAACTCTCAAAGTCGAATGTCTCAAACCGGTTTTCCCCCTCCCGGCAAATGAATCGGCTCCAGGAATTGAAGTGCGTATTGAGCAGAAAGCAGCTTCGCGGCTGATGCGCTTCGTGCACCAGAATTTCCACCACCGTTCCTGCCGGCGCATCGATCGTGAAGCAGGGCCAGCCAACCACCTGCTCGTCGCGCGCAAAGGTGAGCACGGGGGTCTTATCGGAGTGTGCTTCCACCTGCCAAGCTCCCTCGGACACTTCGCGCGTCACTGTAGCCCACTCGCCGCTGAAAGCGTCCGTAGGCACGCACTCGAAGTACTCCTCCGGAGAGCAATGCCAGGTGAGCAACGAACTTTCCTTGAGGCGGAAGCCTCCGAGCATCGTCTCCTTCATCATCGGTACGCTGCGCGCCCTCAATGAGCTCAGTTTTGGATCGCCTTCGCTGTCCATCATCGTGGCTGAACTGCTGCAGATCGCAGGCTTGTCGCCACGTTCGCTATAGACGGCCGCGGCGTGCCAGCCTTCGCCGGATCTGAAATCGGGCTCATCCCAGCCGTAGGGATAAAGCCGCGCGTCGAACTCTTCTTGAAAAGCGCGCAGGTACCAGCGCTTGTGGTGACCGGCGGGCCAGCTTCGCGCCTGGTGTGTCTGCCAATGCTCATCTGAGACCACCTGTTCCCGGCGTCCGTCAGGCCATGCGAGATTGAGCTTAAATAAGAATCCGGGATTGCCCATCACCCATGTGCCATCGCCTTCGCCGTAGAAGAGCACGCTGGCGCCAATCACATTCTTTCCTTTGCGCAGATATGCGGTCAGGTCCAGTGGATCGGCTTCGGCCCAGCGCGGATCGCAAGGCGCCGGGCCCCATTGCACTCGTACTCCATTCACGGTGAGCTTGTAGCGGCTGTCGGCCAGCACGCGCCCGGTCGCCACGCTTGGAAGCGTATCGAGAGTGATTTCGCGGCGCAGCAGGACCACCGTACTCGGCAGGCAGCGGCCCATCGGGTACCAGATCCACCGTGCAGGAGTCAGGTCGATCGGCGTCAGCGGTGAGTCTGCAGCCGGGGGCAGGTGTGACAAAGGCAAAGGCGCAACCTGCGCACTGGATGAGGCTGGCGTGGATGCATCCAGCAATGAAGGAACAGCCCACAACGCTGCGGTGTTTTGAATAAAATGGCGCCGATTCATGCGCCAAGTTTACGCTCTCGGATCGAAGTGGTTCCAACTCCGGGTCCAGCCGTCGCCGGGCGGCTCCTCTCACCCCTCAAAACCTCCCGCGAAATTTGACGCTGTGGTCCCGCCCTCGGCGCACCGCCCAGGCCACCCCCGGTGGTCTATCATTGGGGCCGGAAACAATTCACCATTGAAAATTGAAAGTGAGTGGCGATGAGAATTGCGGGTTGGGGAACGATGGGATTTCACGGACTATGCAAAGGCATGATCAAGAATGGGGCGCTTTGGCTGGCTTTCGCGTTGGTCGTAGCGATCCCGACGTTGGCACAATCCGGCGACCCTGCGCTCAAGCAGGAAACACCTTCGATAAGGGTCACATTCGACGCCCATCAGCCGGGCTTGGCTGCACTCAGCATTGACGCCCTCAAGCAGGACACCTTCCGCCCCAGCCCCATTGTGGACCCAGGCGCCGAGCCGGTTCAGTACACGGTAAACGTGCGCAACGGCTGGGTCCAGTACGCCCTCAGTTCTGATCCCAAACACGCGGTTTGGGAGATGCGCTGCGAGGGCGACACACTTCGCCTCCGCAGCCTGTTCAACGCCCATGCGGCCCCTCACGATCTGACTTGGAAATTCAATCCGGATGTGACGCACACGACGCTGCTAGGGCATGTCACAAAGGATGGCGATATCGCCTTGCCTGCTGTTCTGCACCTGCCGGGCATGGGATCACTGCGCATTTACGCCAAGGGAACTGACGTTCCAGTGCTCCATTACGACGCGCGCCGCGCCCCCACTGCCTTTGTCAAAGTTGTATTTCCCGCGGCTACGGCGGAGCACAAAACGGTTGAATACACCCTTGAGACCGCCGCAATCTACCCTGCCATTCCCGGCATGGCGCCGGACGACCACAGGTTCGATGGCTTCCGACGCGATTTTCTCGATATCTTTCAGCAACAGGCTGAGCTGCATGTGTTGGCGAACCACGCCGCCAGCGATGCGTGCGCCTTCACAGTGTATGAATATGCTGACATGGCGCGGCACACGCCTGAACTGGTCCAGGGCCTGACCGCGCTCGATCTCATCCGCGAAACCCTCGATCGCTATCTTGGCGGGTTCCTCGCCTACGGCATTCCCGGTTACAAGGGCTTCGACGATCCAAACGACCCCGGCACTGGTCACCCCTATGTCTTCAGCGACACCTATCCGTCATTGCTGATCTCTGCCTACGACTATGCGGATGGCAGCAACGACGACCGCTGGCTTCGTCAGAACTACAAAGGCCTGCGCAAATGGGCCGATGCTATGTCGGCTCCTAATTCGGATGGAAGCCCGCTGCTGGAAATCCCGATCACCGGCAACTCCGGTAGCTGGTCACCCAACGCCGTTTTGGCGATGGCGTCGCAGTGGTGGGACGATGTGGGTTTCGGCCATCAGGATGCTTATGCCAACGCGCTGGGCTATCGGGCACTGCGCGGAATGGCTGCGCTGGCGGACCGCGTTGGAGAGACCAGCGACGCTGCCAGGTATCGCATGCGCGCCCAGCAGATTCGTGACGCTTACGCAGCCGCGTTCCTCGATCCAGACGCGGGAGTGCTCGCCGGCTGGAGAAGCAGCGACGGCCAACTGCACAATTACTACTTCCCCTACATCAATGGCATCGCGGTGCGCTACGGCCTAATCGAAGGCGATCAGGCGAGGCAGGTGATGGATCGCATCATGGCAAAGATGGATAGTGTCGGCTTCCATAACTTCGCGCTTGGACTTCCCGGCAATCTGATTCCTATCCGGCGCGTCGACTATATCGAACCCAGTCCGCGTTTTGGCGGCCCCAAGCTCGACGATGGCAGTGATGGCTTCCAGGTGTATGAGAATGGCGGCGCCACTGCTTGCTTTTCCTACTTCACCACGGCAGCTCTCTACCAGTTGGGCGAAAAGGAACAAGCCGACAAGATCCTGATGCCCATGCTCGATGCCTTTGCCAAACAAGGGTTCTCGGGCCGCGCGGCCAACGGCCTCACCTACGACTGGAAGGACTGGAACGGTGCTCCGCACGGGTATGAAGGATTCCTGGTGGACAACTACTATGCGCTGCTGGCAGTGCTCGACCGGGAGAACGCGATGGAGAAGATGCCCTGAAGGACAACCTGAATCCCGGTCTACTCGCGAATTGAGCAGGAGAATAGTCCCGGAACAAATTAGCCGTATGCCAATGAGGAGAACCATGAACCGCTCTGGTGAGCTCTCGCCCGCAAGGAAGATGCGCCGCACTCTTTTAAAGCTGCCGTTGTATGGATGGCTGTCGAACCTGTGCTCCGCAAGCGCGCTCGCCAAAGCGTTCACCACAGCTCCCATGGCTCCAGACGGTGCACTCGCGTCCAATGATCGCAGTCGAATCCAAAGCCTGAACGGAACCTGGAGCCTCACCTACGGGCCTTGCCCGGATTGCCGGCACGAGGCGCCAGTTACGTCTCCTCCGCCGGACTGGCCCACCATTCCCGCTGCGGTGCCGGGCAATGTTGAGTTGGACATGGTTGCCGCCGGTCGCCTGGAGCCGCTGGAGAAAGGCAGCCGGGTCTATCAGGCGCTACCGCTGGAGTCGTATCAGTGGTGGTATCGGCGCACATTTCAGGCCGGCCATGGCGAACCCGGTGAGAGAGCGGAGCTGGTCTTTGGCGGCCTCGACTGCATAGCTACCGTTTGGTTAAACGGCAAACTGGTCGGGCGGTCCGCGAATATGCTCATTCCCCACCGCTTCGATGTGACCGCGCAGTTGTTGCCGGACCAATCCAATCAAATTATGGTCCGCATCGATCCCGCCGTGCCCGCAGGACTCGCTGCTCCTCGCACCGGTTGGGAACACGCCGGCCCCGGTCATTGGGAGTCTCTCAGCGTCCGCAAGGCCCCGCACATGTACGGGTGGGACATCATGCCTCGCATTGTGAGCGCCGGCCTGTGGCGTGATGTTTACGTGGAATGGATGCGTCCGGTCCGTCTCTCCAGCGTCTACTGGTTCACCCGCGCTACAGATGTGAAGCCGGCCAAGGCCACTGTTTCTGTAGCTTGGGAAATCGAGGGCGGCCTGGGCCAAGGTGATTACAAACTTGAAGTCGCCTTGCGTCGCAATGGAGAGACCGCATTTCATTGGGAAGCTCCGGTAGGAACATCAAAAGCGCAGCGGGATATTGTGCTCGATCATGTCGCGCTTTGGTGGCCTCGCGGATATGGCGAACAGCCTCTGTATGAAGCCACCGTGACCCTGCTGAATCATGAGGGGACCGTTGTCGACCGAAACGTAACCCGGTTCGGCGTCCGGACCATCGAGCTCGATCGAACCGACATTCTCACCGAAGACGGAAAAGGTAAGTTCGGCTTCGTGGTCAACGGAGTCCCCATCTTCGTCAAAGGCACCGATTACAGTTGCCTCGATGCCCTGCACAGCCGTGATGCCGGGCACCTCGACCGCGTCTTCCCGCTGCTCGTGGAACTGAACTGCAACATGGCTCGCTGCTGGGGCGGCAACGTATACCCGGAGGACCGCTTCTTCGACTTATGTGACGAGGCGGGCATCTTGGTGTGGCAGGACTTCGCGATGGCCTGCGCCGTATACCCCCGCGATAAGGCATTCCTCGACGCCATTCACGAGGAAGCAAGAGCTGTCGTTCCCCGGCTGCGCAATCATCCTTCCCTCGCCCTCTGGTCCGGCAACAACGAATGCGATGATGCCTTCGAATGGAACCGAGAAGAGGGAAAGCCGTCGGTCGATCCCAACCTCGACCTCAGCACCCGCGAAGTAATTCCTGCTGTCCTGAAGGATCTGGATCCACATCGCGCCTACCTGCCCAGTTCGCCGTATCACAGCCCTGCCGTCTTTGCAGCGGGGAACAAAACGGATTCCATGCCCGAGGTTCACCTTTGGGGCCCTCGCGGATACTTCAAAGCCCCTTTCTACACCGCATCGCCGGCCCGCTTCGCCAGTGAGATCGGATATCACGGCTGCCCTTCCCGCGCATCGCTTGAGCGGATGATGGATCCTGAGTTTGTCGAACCCTGGGTAAAGGGCCATCAGTGGAACGATCAGTGGCTTACCAAATCCGTGCGTTTTAGCCCCGAAGATAAGAGCACCGTGGGAAGAAACGACCTCATGATCAATCAGGTCAAGGCGTTTTTCGGTACTGTTCCCGACAATCTGGACGAGTTCATTCTGGCCTCGCAGATCACCCAGGCCGAGGCTCTTAAGTTCTTCGTCGAGCTCTTCCGCCAGCAGAAGGGCCTCAAGCAGGGCATCCTGTGGTGGAACATACGCGATGGATGGCCGATTGTCTCCGATGCCGTGGTGGATTACTACAACACCCGTAAGCTGGCCTTCTATTACCTGCAGCGCGTGCAGCGGGACGTGCAGGCGATCTGCTGCGAGGCAGATCAGGGACAGCATTCAATCGTGGTAGTCAATGACACCCTGCGCCCGGCCCAGGGCCACCTGGAAGTATCCCGGGTATCAGACGCGGCCAAACTCCTTGAGATTTCGTTTGCGGTCGACCCCAATGCCAAGGCAACCGCAGGCGCTCTGCCTCATCCAGCGCAGACTGAAATGTGGCGATTGCAATGGAGGATCGAAGGCGCCGGCGCCTATACCAATCACTACCTGGCGACCTCAACCATCGTCGTCTTCGCGCAATACAAGATCTGGATGGATCTCGCGAATCTACGTCCAGCGTGACGTTCGCGTAGCTACGCCACGTCTCCGCCCTTCCCGATGTCCATTGAAGGCGAAATCGGGTTGCTCTCGTCGATGTACTCCGCGATCACCTGGTCGAGCAGCCCCTTGGCTTCAAGAATGAACTCGACCGCATCGCGCCCCGCGCCATAGCCGCCAGCGTTCGGCGTGACGTAATGCGCTTCCGCCTTCACCTGTGCGCGCGCATTGGCCACGGCCACCGCAAACCCGCACTCGCGCATCACCGGCAAGTCGATCACGTCGTCGCCTACATACGCAATCTCGTCCAGTGTCACGCCTTCCCGGGCGATGATCTCGCGTACCGCCTTCATCTTGAAGGCCTGGCCCATATAAACAAATTCGAGCTTCAGGTCCCGAGCGCGCTGGGCTACGGTCTCGCTGATGCGCTTGGTAATCACTCCGCACTTCATGCCGCCCAGCCGCGCCAGTGAGATCGCCGTACCATCGTGCGCGCTGTACCCTTTGGCTTCCGTCATGGTGGAAGATTGCACGCCGAAGCCGATGTGCCCATCCCGCTGCAACTCCGTCAGACGGGCCTCCTTCTCACTATCCCCGGCCGCATGCCCCTGCGCGGGAACCAGCCAGATGGTGCCGTCGGTTAGAACTCCATCGACGTCGAAAAGGATGATCTTGATGCGGCGGGCGCGATCCTGTGCAGTCAGTGTCATGCTTCGATTTTACCTGCGGCGCGGGGCAGATAAATCCGCGAGAATAAAGAGATGGATGAGAACCCGCGAAGCGCTGAACCCAAAATCCCACCCTCTCTCGAATCCGAGGATTACTACTTCGAGGGGCCAAATCTGGTCTTCACCGCGGCGTATCTCCTGAAGCGTGGAACCTGCTGCGGCTCGGGATGCCGTCACTGTCCCTATCGCGAATCGGAATCGAACTGGAATCCTCGCGTCTGAGCTGGCTCGTCCTGAATATCGTGGCTCTTGGGCGGGCTCGTCAGCGGAGGGATGCGCATATTCGCCGGCTGTTCCAGAATGAACAGGACCATGCGCCCAATCTCCTCCGGCTCCAGCGACTCGGTAATCCCCACCAGCTTTTCCGATGGTGCCTCCCAGCGCACATTCAGGCCAGTTCTCACCAGGCCGGGCTGAATGCACGAAACCTTGACATCGGTGTCGTTCAATTCTATGCTCAGGCCCTCCGAGAACACTTCGATGGCCCGCTGGGTCGCGCCGTAGACTGTGGGACGCGCGCTTTTGCCCACCCCGCTGGAGATATTGATCAGGTGACCTTGTTCTTCCTGTACAAAATGTTGCAGAAAGACGTAGGCGATTCGAAAAGCCCCCTCGACATTTACGCGTACCATGTTGCAGACGCGCTTAATATCGATCGTCTCGATGAGCCCTGCCTCAAGCAGTGCGCCGTTGTTCAGGCACACATCGCAGCGGCCAAACCTGTCAAGGGCTGCCATTAACAGGGTCTCGGGTATCGACTCATTTTGTAGTTCTCCGGCCACGACCGTGCACGGTCCTTCAAGCTGCGATGCCAGGGCGCTAAGCTTCTCCATCGAGGGTGCGCTGAGAATCAGGGAGTATCCCGCTGCGGAAAGCGCCTTCGCCACTCCCGTGCCGATTCCCCCCGTAGCCCCCGTGATCACAGCAACCTTGCCGTCGCCGTCCATGCTCATACAATTCCTCGTTGCCTCAGAATACCTGCAACCGCTGAAGACTGCCGGAAAAGGCAACTCCAGGGTCATTTCCACAGTATTCAAACCCAACTGCTTCGATATATGATGCCGTACTGGCCCAGGGGCGTGCGCAGAATCTCATTCCCGCCAAGGCGATAATAACCGGCTTCATTTCAATCCGACGAGCAGAAGCTTTCGCGCGTTCTGCTGCGTCCGGCATCCAATCATCGAACGAACAGCTCAAGGAGTTTGAAATGCATCTGCTGTGGTGGATTCTCGTTGGTCTGGTGGCCGGTTGGCTCACTGGAAAAATCATGAAGGGTGGCGGCTACGGATTCTGGGTCGACATCATTCTGGGAATCGTAGGCGCGGTGGTAGGCGGTTTCATCGCTCGCCATCTCGGGATGTCGCCTTCGGGTGGAACGCTCTACACCCTCCTGATCGCCGTTTGCGGAGCGATCCTGGTCGTGTTTGTCTTCCGCCTGATTACGGGCCGCCGAGCGTGACCTGAGCCATACGCATCCGGACTCCGCTGAAGGCACTAGCGATAACCCGGAGAAAGATCGGCGCCCAATCGAAGCTTACTGCGAGCCCGCGGAGCCGGGAGGCGGCACGGCCGCGGGCGCGAGCGCAGCCTCGCGCACCAGCACCGCGAAACGCGGAAACGCAAAGCTTCCGTCCGCATCGTCGATCACGTTCAACTGGCACACATACGGTCCGGGTTTCAAATCGCTGAGAGGCACATCGAGTTCCACGGCCACTGCGTCACGGCCTTCCACGTTGATGGTCTTTGCCTGCACCAGCGGCGATTCATACACCTTCACCGACCCCTGGATCAGCTCCAGACTGCTGAGCAGGTCAATACCCGGCTTGGCTCCTTTGGGCTGGCCCTCGGCAGCTTTCTCGCGCGCCGGATTGTAAACCTCGTAGAGCAGATACAGGTGCTGATCCTGGCGAAAGACATGGCTGATGTTGGGCACGTATTCCTGGCCCCCGCGTACCAGCGGGCTCTGCTGCTTGCTGGGCCGCCGCAGCGAAGACAACACGATGGAACTCATCCGCAGCGGCAGCTTCTTCATCTCTGGCAGCGTGATATCGGCCTCGAACGAGCCCATGCGTCCGGTCTGGTTTTCGCGCACCACAAACTTCAGGTGATACTTGCCCGGCGGCAGGTTAAAGCTGGTAGTGTATTCAATGTTTTTCTGTCGTGCCTGCAACGTCGGGTCGAGATTCAGCTTTACCGTCTCGCGCGCGTTGCCGATGTGCCGTTTCGCCTCGTCAATCACCTCGCCAATCACATCCAGCGTCGCTTTGTCCTTGTCGCCGCCCTTCACAAACGGAATCTGCGAGCCCGGCACGATAAGTGACACAGGCACATAGAAGCGGTTCTCATCCAGGCGGAAGTACATGGCGTCAAGGTAGACAGCCATATCGGTGGCGGGAAGATCGCTGGCGAGTTGCTCGTCCAATTCGCGCTCGCGGTCTTCGCGGCCGGAGTGCTTGAAGTCGGCGGGTGCATAGTAGCCCGGACGATATTCGAGCTTTACGCCAGGCCTGTTCACCTTGATGGTCAGCTTGCGAAACTTGCCGTCGCGCAATGGATTCGATGAGTGAAACCCGATGGCGTAATAGGCTGAAGTGTCGCGTTCAACCTGCGCAAAGGCTGGCGCAAAGTCGTTGGAGTCGAAGAACGCCTTGCCACCGGTATCGGAACTGAGTGTGGCCATTACCTCCTGCGTGGCAAAGTTGGCGTTCATATTGTTCATCAGTGCGCCGCCGTTGTAGGCGCCCGTTCCGCGCAAGCTGCCTGTCGATGCGTCTCCCAGGGGCGTAACAGCCTGCAACCCGCGGGTATCCACGCTGTAAATGGCAAGATTGGCGCGTACCGCCGCGTTGATGGCTGCTCGCAGCGACGCCTGGTTCTCGATGCCATCCCGCGAAATGCCTCCAGAGAAATACAGCAGCGACTTCTTTTCTGTGATCTTTTCCAGTGATTTTGAGACGGCCCGCAGCGCAAACAACTCGCGGTCCGTATTGATGTCGTTGTACTCACTCTCGTCCGGCGTATAGCCGGTAGCGTCTTCCACTTGGTTCGAGTTGGCATTTGCGCCCTGGGCAAAACCCTGGCCCTCGGTGCCGTTGTAGATGCCTACTTCGTTCACCAGCGCATTCTTGTCGGCAGTAAAGTCCTGGTCCACGGCGAGCGTATCGCCCAGCGAAACCAGCGCGACCAGGTCCGCCGGCTGCATCTTGGTGCGTAGAAAATCCCGCGCAGCATCCACACTGCGGTCCAGATCCTCGGGCTGCATCGAGGTCAGATCAAAAAACATCACGATCAGCCGGTGGTTGCGCAGATCCTCAGGTTTGGCCACGACCACAGCTTTGTTTGCATTGCTTGCGCCCGCAGCCAGCCCGCTTACCGTGGCCTCATTCAGCGGCGTCGCCATGTCCACACTTTGGAAGTCGAACGCGGCAACCTGCTGCTGTTTGCCATTTTCGTAGACGCTAAAGTCGCTCTGCTTGAGGCCGCGCACCAGTTCGCCCGTCTTTGCGTCGCGCACCACTACGTTGGTCAGGACCAGCTCGGCATTTACCTTCATCACAAAGCTGCCCTGCTGTGCCGGCTGGGTCTGAGCATTCGCTGCCTGACCGGGGTTTGGCGCCTGCACCGGTTGAGCGCTCGGCATCGCCAGCGCCAGCGCCGCTCCCACCGCCACCAGTCTTTGCCTGAACCTCATCCCCATCCCCACCAATCCTCTGACTTAGTAACTACGGTATAACTCCGCTAACTCACTGAACCTTCTGGGTCTCTAGCTGCGGGTGCCCCAGGTCTCGTTTTTGAGACCTGGGAATCCACCAAACCTAGAACCTGAACCTCGCAGTAAATTGAAATGTCCGCATTGCCGCCGCAGAAATCACTTGACCCGCGGTAGGTGAAGTCAAGTTCGTGTCCACGCTGGAGTACTGCACCGTGTTAAAGACATTGTTCGCCGTGGCGCGGATTTCCATGCTCCTCGTCTCGCCCAATTGCATGGTTTTCGAAAGCGCCATGTTGTTCTGGATGGTCCCCGGTCCGGTAATCGAGTTACGTGAAACGTTGCCAAAGGCATTGCCAAAGCTATCGGGCGCAGGCTGCTGAAAGGCTCCGGGATTGAACCACTGCTTCTGCGAACCGCCTCCGTCCGTGGGCGAAATACCCGCCACATGATCGGGACGCAATGTGCCCGCCGTGCCGTGGGCCACGTCCGACACCGCGTTCAGATAGCCTGGCGTAAGCGGCGTGCCGGTGGCGAATGTAAAGCTGCCGGAAACTGAAAATCCCTCAAGGAAATGCGCGGCTGTGCCAGTGGTGAACCATCTCTTGTCCTGGCCAAATGGCAGTTCGTAGAGATATGTGCCGCTGACCTTGTGCCGCTGGTCAAAGCTCGAATTCCCTTCCTCGGCCAGGATATTCTGCCAGTTTTGTGCCACCACTGTTGACGTTCCACCCACCGATCCGGCATCGTCGATGGAGTGCGCGTATTGGTAGTTGGCGCCCAGCGCAATGCCATTGCTGAGCCGCTTGTTCACCCGCAGAGTTCCCGCGTTGAATCGCGAAAACGCTCCTGATTCTTCGTAATTGAAGGGCAAATTGGCGGGGTTCGTATTGGGACTGCTCTCCGCGCGGCGCGGTGCAATGGTGACGTCGAGGTTTTGCCCCTTCGAGCCGTTATAGCCCGCGTTCAATACGATGCCCCAGCGCAGCGTCTTCTGCACATCCGCGTTCCACGCCTGCACATAAGGCAGACGATAATGCGGGTCGAGGGCATAGTTACCCAGGACAGCCGGTGCGGGAAACCCATTGGCCAGCGAGAGACAATCGGCCACCACAGAAGGGCATTCATTCGTCGCTTCGTTGGTTTGCTCGTTGGCGAAGGGCGGCTGGTGCGCCATGGTAGTCGCAAAGGTGGAGTACTGGCTGTTGGTGAAGTTCATGCCGTAGCCTGCACGGACCACGGTCTGCCGGGGCAGACGCCAGGCCAATCCTAGCCGCGGCGCAAAGCCAACGCGGAACGGATAGACGAGCGAGTCGGGCAACCGCCCGTTAGAAGGGCCAACGCCGCCGGATTCCACCTCCGCCAAATCGGTAAAACCCGCTCCAGGGTTGGTGTCCAGCGTCGCCAGATGCCCGTACTTCTCCGTGTACGGCGCAAAGAATTCATAGCGGATGCCATAAAGCACCGTCAATTGCGGCAGCATCCGCCAGTCGTCCTGGGCGTAGACATCAAACACGTTGTCGCGCAGATAGCTCTTGTCCACCGCCGAATCGATCGAGGTCTCTTGTGGTTCTCCCAGCAGAAAATCTGCGAACGAAAAGCCGGTGTAGTTACCGGTGAAATAGAAGGTCCCCGTCGCGTTCGAGCCTCCCAGCAAATCGCGGTGAACCCGTCGATAATCACCGCCGAAGCGCAGGTTGTGCTTTCCGTGAATCCAGCTGAGCGTCTCTGAAAGCGAGATGGTTTGCGCCAGCGAAAGGCTTGGTTGCTGCTGGCTCAAACCGGCGAAGTTGCTCAGGGTCACGTTGGGCACGCCGTAGTTGATCGCGCTTGGATTGAGCGGCTTGCTGTCTGGACCCAGAATGCCGAGTTGCGTGGCAATGTCTGTCCCGTTGGTGAAAAAGTTGGTCGTTTGGCCATCAGCGCGATTCCACGAGACGTTGAAGATGTTCGTCACTTTGTGATAGCCCAACGTGTAGCCAGCCTGCACGGAATTCGAACCGGAGGAACTCTTGCCTCCCAACTCCGGAAACATGTTTACGAGGTCTGAGGCGGAGTGGCTCCAGTTGTAATTGAAGTTGATGCTCTGCCGCAGCCCCTGTGTTTGCTGCGCTCTGCGTGCGCCACTCCCGCTGCCCCCTCGTCCGCCCATCCCAAATGGTGTTGCGTTCGCGCCCAGGCCGCGCATGTAGCGTACCCCGGCCTGTGTCGCATTCGATTGCGCGGTCGACAGCAGATGATAGTTCTCCGTAATACCCGGCAGATTCGGTTCAGGATAGTACTTGAGCAGCGCTGCAGCCTCGGGCACCGGGGTAATCGGCGCAGCTAGTCCCGGAACATTGCCTTCCCGCTCCGCGTCGGTGGGCACGGTCCCGTACTCGTCCAGTGGATTCGAACCGCGCGTGCCAGAGAGCGTCAGGAACATGGTGTCTTTGCCGCTGGGTTTGGTCAGCCCCGGCAAATACGGCGCGCTCATAAACGTTAGACCGAAGCGATTTGAACCTGAAGCCGGTTGCTCCTGCGATTGACCGCGCAGGCCGAACGGCTCCGCGTTGAGAGCGGAGTTGCTGCCGATCCAGAAGATTGCGCCATGCGGCTGCCCGGGATTGAAACCGCGGAAATTGCCCCGGCCACCGCCCATCCGTCCGCCGCCTCCGCCAAACCCTCCGGGCCCGCCAAAACCGCCTCCACCTCCGCCAAAGCCATCACCGCCAAAGCCGCCCCCTCCAAACAGGCCGGCCTGACCGTTTTGTCCGCCGTTCTGTCCGCCAATCTGTGCGCGCGCCGTCTCGATCGCATCCCGCAGACGATCCATGTCCACTCCGGCCAACGGGCTTACCGCCCCTGCCTGTCCGCTGATCGCTACCGAATCCCCGCTGAAGTCGGCATTTCCCGCGGCGGACGGCAGCGACGCTCCACTGGCGCCCGCCGCGCCGTTCTGGGCATCTGTATCGGCGCCCAATGCGCTCATCAGACTCAGGCTTTGTGCACCGCTCCCCGTCAGTTGCCGGATTGCCTGTGTAACCTGTGCTGCCTGTGCGCTCTGTTGTTGCTCCTGCTGCGCTGCCCGCGAGGCCAGCATCAGCTCAAAATTCACCGTCTGGTCGTGGCTCGCGGCGTTCAGCAACGCCTCCTGCGCGCCAGCGGCGAAAGCTGCAAATTGGGTGCGAACCACATACCGGCCGTTCTGCAGAATGTTCATCGACCAGGCGCCGGTAACATCGCTGGTGGTGGAGTAGCGCTTGCCGGTCAGGGTGTTCTGGGCCGTCACCGTTACTCCCGGCAAAGGAATGCTGCCGCTCTTCACCACGCCATGCAGCCGTCCACCCGTCTGTACTTTCGCCGCCTGGTCCTGCAAACCATCCGGTGCGGCACTGCTTCCCACCACCGGCCCTGGCGCCTGCACGGGCGGGGTCTGGGCCGGCGCTGCAAGGCTGGCAGCCACAAGAATCCCCGCCGCAACTGCCCAGCCAACGCCTGTCCGCCCCATGCACACTCCCTCGCATCGCGAGTCCTTACTCACTCAGACGCTCCCCAACCGGCGAAGGTTTACGGACCCGTATGGGCACAATCCCGTCGTAAACTCAGGCATGGGCGCATGCGAGGCCGCTCTTCGGCCATTCCGCCTGGAAGAAATCGGGTCAACTGCTTCTGAATCCACGCTCAGGCAGGCCCGGGAGTTGCTACTCGAATATGGACGCTTTGTCATTGCGCAACCCGGCGCCGCGCGGTTCTGCTTCGGCGCTCTCGAACAAGAAGCTGCCCGGTTGCCGCACAGCTTCCTCGAGCAGGGCGGCGGTTGCCTGATGGCCACTGCAAACAACACGCCCGCGGGATTTATAGCCTGGCGCAGTCTATCCGCCACTGTCTTCCTCGACGCATGGGAACTCAAACGTCTCTGGGTGCGCCCCGCCGGTCGAGGTCTCGGGCTGGGCCGCGCCCTCGCCGAGGCCGTACTCCACCGCGCGACAGCCGCCCAACGCAAAGCGGTCTTCCTTGATACTGCCCCCGCCTCAATGGCCGCCGCGCATCGCATTTATTTGCAGTTGGGCTTTGTACCTTGTGCCCCTTACAATGACAACCCCGTGCAAGGGCTCGCCTATCTCATGAAGGCTCTGTAATATTGGCCGCCTCGGGCCCGCCCTGTTGCTCCTTCGCGTTCACCTGTGACAATTCCTCTTGCAATCCCGCGTGGTGCATGTTAACTCTTGAGCCAATAACTCTCTTGTAGCTACCGTGGAAGTAACCCCGGTCGGCGGCAGACAGGACCTCTCCCATGATGAAAATCGGCACTACCATCCGTGCGTACCGGCTGCAAAAGGGGCTTTCTCAAGGGGATATCGAAAAGAAAACCGGCCTGCTGCGCTGCTACCTTTCGCGCGTTGAGAACGGTCACACCATCCCCTCGCTGGACACACTGTCGAAAATTGCCCTCGCGCTCGACCTGCCCATCGCCCAGTTCTTTGCCGGCGACGCTTTAGGGCGCCAGTTGAACACGCAAAAACTCTCCGATGACGAGCTGCGCTTTCTCACCCAGATTCGCCGCTACTCCACCAACCTGAACGACAGCGACCGCAAGCTGTTGCTGGCCATGGTGAAGAAATTCGCCGCCACCGCCAAGCGATAATCAGGCAGCGGCAGATGGTTACAAACCTGCTCTAAACGTCATTGCCCAGGTGGAAGATCGGCTCCAAACCGTGCCCGCCGGCCAACAGTGCCTGCTCTTCATGCGCCTCAAGCGGCTTGTAGTTCTGCGCCACATCCATAGCCAGGCGGAAGTACCGCTCGTCGCCCGGCGGCATGGCTGCCGTGATGGGATGCCCCAGGGTCCAGCGCAGGCCCAGCGATGCCTCGTCGGGAAAAGACGCCGGCTGATACCAGCACTTGGGCTGAGGATGATTCTCCTTCTGGTCCGCTGCCCAGACCGTCTTGGCCATGCCCTTCAGAGCCAGGATGCCCATCTTCTTTTCCTGCGCGCGCTGCAGAATCTGCGGCCCAAACCCGGCCTGCGAGAAGAGCAACCAGTTGAGCGGAAAAAGAATGGTGTCGAAGTCATAGCGATCCATGGCCGCCAGCGCAGTCTCTGCCGAGTGGACTGAGAAGCCTATAAAGCGAATCTTGCCTTCCTTTTTTGCGGCTTCCATGGTCTCCATTGCGCCGCCGGGTCCCAGCACAGTGTCCAGTTCGGTCATCTTGGTCAGCGCATGGAACTGGTATAGGTCCACATGTTCGGTCTTCAGCAGCCGAAGCGACTCCTCCAGTTGCGCGCGCGAGTCGTCCTTCTTGCGGCCCTCCGTCTTGCAGGCCAGGAAACTCTTGTTGCGATAGGGCGCCAGAGCCGGACCGAGCCGTTCCTGCGCGTTCCCATAACTGGGCGCAACGTCAAAGTAGTTGATGCCGCGGTCTACGGCCTCGGCCACGATGTTTGAGGCCTCGCCGGTGGTTTCATCCATCACCACAATTCCGCCAAAGCCAATGATAGAAAGATGTTCGCCCGTCCTGCCCAGTGCGCGGCGGGCAATGGGATTGGCGGGCGTCTTCGGCGAAGCGCTAAGCTGGCTGGCCGATGCAACAGCGGCTGCGGTGATGGCGGCTTGCTTTAGAAATGCGCGGCGTTCCATGATTTACCTCCGGTTGGCAGGGAATTTTGACGGGCAGCGTTCTCGAAAATATTGTCGCATAGGATCTTCATGGCGTAATCTGGCGCGTTACCCCGGCAACTGCGCCAGAAAAAACCCAAATAGCACCAGCAAGCCCACCACCATCGCCACCGAAATCCGCAGCCGCCCCACAAAGAGCCTCCGCGGCGAACCCAGCCGCGGCACCATCGGCGTCGCAAAGAGCAATCCGCAACTGAAGCCCCCAATGTGCGCCATGTTATCGATGCTTATTCCGGAACCGAAAAGATGGGTGCCGCCGCTGATCGAGATGCCCAGAAACAAGTTGATGGCCGCAAAATAGATAACTGACTTGCGCAGCCTTTTCAATTCATACAGGGGCACCGGCAATCGGTGCGACTTGAGCAGGATGATCAGCGCTCCGGCAATTCCGAAGACCGCGCCTGAGGCTCCCGCACCCACCGCGCCCGAAACCGTGCCGCCCGGTCCGATTGTCGCCGGGTAAAAAATCTGGTTGACGAGGGTTGAGAGCAGGTTGCCCGCAGCGCCGGTAAGCAGGTAGACCGCCAGTACCCCCGCCGAACCCATCAGCGGCTCAGCCAGCAGCCCCAGATTCCACAGGCACCACATGTTCGTCGCCAGGTGGAGCAGGCCCACGTGCACGAACATCGCGGAAACAATGCGCCACCACTGCCCATAGAGCAGCACCGCCCCCGCGTTATCGGCGCCCCAGTGAAGAAGTTGATCGCCCGTCGGGCTCATCGGGCTGACCCCTTGCAGAGTCATGGCTAGAAAAACCGCGCAATTGATCCCCACCAGCAGATACGTAGCTGGAGATGAGACCCACTGAGGCCGTCGCCGCGCCGGTTGCGGTGGCACAGCATACCCGTATCCTGGGGGCAGAATCTCCGGCTCGACACCGGGGCTGACCCGGACCGGTCCTTCTTCCTGGGGTTGAAAAGCTGGGGGATCACTTCCCATAGCCTTCATCGTAATGCATTTCCTGACTGCGAGCCGCAGGTTCTCATCGCGCCTCACCAATCACACTCCCCTCGCGCATGCGGCTAAGTATTTGGTTGTAGTCTGTTGTTTGGTCTTCGTCGCCGGCCACTCGGTTGATCGCTGTCCCGGCTGCGCGAGACCCCAAGGAGCGAACAAGTGAGCACTGAAAAGCGAATTCGGCGGGCGCTACTGAGCGTTACGGATAAGACTGGCTTGGTGGAGCTTGCCCAGGCGCTGGTAGAGTTTGGGGTGGAACTGGTTTCCACTGGCGGCACAGCGCGCGCCCTGCGCGAAGCCGGTCTTGGCGTTCAGGACATCAGCGACCTCACCGGCTTCCCTGAGATGCTCGACGGACGCGTAAAGACCCTGCACCCGCGCGTGCACGCAGGTCTGCTCTACGTCCGCGGCAATCCCCGCCATGAAGCTGCCGTAGCAGCGCATGGCATCGATCCCATCGACATGGTGGTCGTGAGCCTCTACGCGTTTGAAAAGACTGCCGCCCAGCCCGGCGTCGCGCTTGGCGATCTTATCGAGAACATCGATATTGGCGGCCCTTCCATGGTTCGCTCCGCTGCAAAGAACTTTGAAGACGTGGCCATCGTAACCCGCATCGCCGACTACCCTGCCCTGATTCAGGAGCTTCAGTCCACGCGGGGCTACCTGAGCCGCGAAACCCGCTGGCGGCTGGCCCGGCAGGCCTTCGCCCTCACTGCCGCTTATGATTCGGCAATCGCAAACACCCTGGAAAAGATCAGTGAGGTCCCCGAGCCCGGTGCTCCAGTCGTGCTGGACGCTGCGGCCTTGCCCGCCACCCTGCGCATCAACTTTCCTCTGGCCCAGACGCTGCGCTATGGCGAAAATCCCCATCAGCGCGCCGCGCTTTACTCCGATGGCTCCGGTCTGGGCGTCGCCGGAGCAGCCCAACTCCAGGGCAAGGATCTCAGTTTCAACAACCTTGTCGATCTGGATGCATGCTGGGAGTTGAGCGCCGAGTTCGAACAGCCGGCAGTGGTCATCGTCAAGCACACCAACCCCTGCGGCGCTGCCACCGGCGAAACCATCTTGGAGGCCTACCGCAAAGCTCTGGCCTGCGACCCGGTATCCGCCTTCGGAGGAGTGATCGGCATCAATCGCCCCGTAGACGCTGCCGCCGCGGAAGACATAGCCAAGCTTTTCGTTGAAGCCATTGCCGCCCCGTCCTTCACCCCCGAAGCCCGCGAGCGCTTCGCCGCCAAGAAGAACCTGCGCCTCGTCGAGGTCCACTCCGCTCCGTCTCGTCCCGTGCTCAAGCACATCTCCGGCGGATTGCTGCTGCAGGATGCCGACACCGGCCGAGTCACCGAGTCGGAACTGAAGGTAGTCACCTGGCGGCCGCCCACAGCCGATGAGTTGCGCAGCCTGATCTTCGCCTGGCGCGTGGCCAAGCACGTCAAATCCAACGCCATTGTGTACGCTCGCGATGGCCAGACCGTTGGCGTCGGTGCGGGCCAGATGAGCCGCGTGGATGCCGCCCGCTTCGGCGCACAGAAAGCCGTTCTGCCCCTCAAGGGCACAGTGGCCGCCTCGGACGCATTCTTTCCCTTCCCCGACGGCCTTGAAGCTGTGGCTGCCGCCGGTGCCACCGCCGTCATCCAGCCCGGAGGCTCGGTGCGCGACGAAGAAGTCATCGCCGCCGCCGACCGCCTCGGAATCGCCATGGTCTTCACCGGCATCCGCCACTTCCGGCACTGAGAACGGCGCCGGACGGTCGCTCTAGGATGCCCATCGCTGAAGTCTGCCTTGACCGACGCACCCAAACCTCTGCGCTTGCCGCCAGATGAACTGGTTCCGCGGGCCTACACTTCGCGTTCCGGCCAATCGTGTACAGAGCCTTCAATCTTCCGAAACTATAGCTGTTCTCTAATTGCTATAGAGCGAAGCCACATCAGCTAAGTGGCTTTTTCATCAAGAAAAAGCCACCTTGTTCGGCGCTCAAAACGTCACATACAAATTGGAGAACAGCTCTAGATGGACGTCGATTCCGATTCCTTACGTTGCGTAAGGACGGGTGCAGCAGGTGGATTCACGTTCCCTGTAATCGTAATTGCACAGGGATGGGAGAACTTGGTATGCGTCTTAAAGGTGGCCAGCATTTCCCCAGAATTCTTGGGATTGGGACGAAATTGCGATCCGCAGAGAGAACACTCGTAATAGCCTGAGAATCTGCCTTTACGATCCGCGCTTGGCTTTAGGCATACCCGTTCTGGCATGGCCCGAGTGTAAGCCCTTTTGGCATCCGGCCGCACATCGAAATGTGATCTGCGCCACTACCGAATCACCTCCCTTGCCTGAACCGGCATAGATCCCACGGACCTCACTTCAGGAGAATCCGCACGGAGCTTGATGCGAACGGCGTCATCTGCTTGGCTGCTCCACCTTCACCTTGAAATGGAACATCGATCCGGCATTCACTGGCTGCCCACGTTGATTCTGCAGGTGTACATAGGCTGTGACAAACAGATCGTATCCGCCCTTTCCATCGGGAATCAGCCCCAGCGGGGTCCGCGCCTGGATCGCCGGGTCAGAGAAGATTTCGAGCCGCTTGCCGGCCGCCCAATGAATTCCATCCAACGAGACGGCATAGCCGATCGCGTTGATGGCATCAACATCCACATCGTAGATCGCCACGTAAGAAGACCCGATGCGCGAGACCACCGGGTTCTCCATGAAGTGAGTTTCAATCGGCGAAGGATTGAGCGAGGAACATCGGTGCCATGGACCCTGAAGCGTGGCGGCAGAGGCAAGGCCCACGCGCCATGAGCTGATGGGTTTGGCTTCCGTGTGCGCAGTACCATAGAAGCCCATCCATCTGTCTGCGACGCGATAGGGGAAGAAGGAGTCAACTCCCTGCAGTCCCTCCCAAGCATCGGAGTTACGCCCGGGACTCAGGATGACGGCGGCGTCCACGTAGGGACCGCCAATTCCGCGCTTGCCTTTGGTCTGCGAGACGGCGCGGACAATTTCGCCGTCGTAGTTCGAATACCAGGCGGTCGGCGTATCGGGTTTGGACCGGTATCCAACGTAGAATAGATTCCATTCGTCGTGCTTTGCATCATAGATAGGCATGGGCGCCCATAAAGCAGCGCGGCGGTCCTCGCCGGTCAAGTCCCCCGATGAGGAAAAGAGCGTTCCCGCGCGAGTCCAGTGATCTCCGTCAGAGCTGGTCCAGTGGGCCAGGCGGGTCGCAAAGCCCGATCGCATCTCGGTGAGGAAGGCGTGAAACGTCCCGTCGAGTTTCACCACCGTTCCACCCTCAAAACCTCCCACCAAGTCTTCGGCGCCCTTTGAGTCGATCGTCAGTACCGGAGAAGCAGCAGACGAGGCCAGGGTTAGGACGAGATGCGGCGTGCCATCCGGCGTTGCCGGCAGGGTGCCGCAATCCTCGGCAGACGCGGCGACAACGGCCACAGATAGAACAAGCAAAAGTGCCGGGGTTTTCATGGCCTCTATCTTCTTTGCTTCCCTCAACTCACCGCAAGTTGCAATGCAAAAAATCGAGCACAGGGTGATGCCTTTACAAGTGGAACAGGACGATCGGCGATAGTGAAACGCCGCGATTCGCCATCAAAGATGACAGGGAACGGGACCCCGCGGTACCGCGTGATTTTCAGAAAATGAGGCAATCGAGCGCGCAACCGCGACTAATGACGGGTAAAATCGTCTGTACAAGTAGGCAGGTGGGGCCGGCCATCTGCGGGTGAGGTTTTTGTGTATTCCGGAGTGAGTTGGCTCACATTAAGCCGGCTCGAAAGGCATGGACTTCCCAGGGATGATGAGATCAAAGATTAGTTTGCTGCCCCTTTGGCTTTCGATTGCTGCCATATCACTGCTTGCATTGCCGGCATCGGCTGCCCATGCCCAAAGCAACCCAGCGGCCTCCCCGCAAACCACCCCGCCCACCGCGTCTGCAGCCGCGCACAGCCCGGCGCCCTCCGCGGAACCCTCTTCGGCGCCCGATCGCACCAAGTCCTATTTCCACGCAGCTTTAGCCGGCATTTACGAGGAGGAGGCCGTGAATTCGGGCCGCCCCGAGTTTGTGGCTCACGCCATTGAGGAGTACAAAGCTGCGCTAAATGCCGATCCCGGCTCGGCGCAGTTGAACGATGGTCTGGCGGATTTGTACTTACGTTCGGGCCGTACGCGCGAGGCTGAAGCTACAGCACGCGGATTGCTCAAGACCAACGCCAACGACATTGACGCGCACAAGCTACTGGGCCGCATCTATCTGCGCCAGCTCAGTGAGGCGGAAAACTCTCCTTCGTCGGCTTCGCCCAGCGGCAATACCCTCGACCAGGCGATTACCGAGTACGAGAGGATTGTCGCCCTGGATCCCAAGAGCGTCGATGACCGCATGGTGCTGGGCCAGCTTTACATCGTGAAGCACCAGCAGCCGAAGGCGGAAGAGCAGTTCAAGATTGCACAAGCTCTGGAGCCGGATTCTGAAGAGGTCGTGCTGAACCTGGCGCGGCTTTACGCTGAAAGTGGAGACGTGGAGCATGCGGTCAGGTCAATCGAAGCGGTCCCCGCGTCGGAGCGCACGCCCAAGATGGAGTTCGCCTTGGGTGCGGCCTATGACCAGCTAAAGCGGAACAAGGACGCCATTGCCGCCTATGGACGAGCCGCAGACATGGAACCGGGCGACCCGCGCACCATGGGCGCGCTGGCCCAGGCGCTGATGAACGACAATCAACTCGACGCAGCCTTGAAGGTGTATCAGAACCTGTCCGACGCAGATCCGGACGATGACGGCACTACGCTGGTTCGCATCAGCGAAATTCAGCGCCGCCAGGGCAAGTATGAAGATGCGCTCGTTACCATTCGCAAGGCACTCAAGAAGGATCCCAACTCACTCGAAGCAGGTTTCAACGAGGGTATGTTGCTCGATGTGCTGGGCCGCTACGATGAGTCCGCGCAGGTCTACGAGCACATGGTCGATCTGACCTCGCATGCCAACGGCGCCTACACCGCCGAGGAAAAGAACAATCGCAGCATCTTCCTGGAGCGGCTGGGCTCGGTCTATCACGAACAGAATAAGGTGGATGAGGCGATCGCCGCATATCAGAAGATGATCGACCTCGGTGGCGAGACTGCGCAGCGCGGCTACCAGGGCGAGGTAGACACCTATCGCGACGCCAAGATGTTTGACAAGGCGATTGAAGTATCGCGTAAAGCCGTCGCGGCCAACCCCAAGAGCCGCGAGTTGAAACTGATGCTGGCAGGCGAACTGGCCGATCAGGGTCAGGCCGACGAAGGCTTGAAAATGGCCAAGGATCTGCTGAACAACAGCGACACTGACCGCGAAGTGTGGTTGACGCTGGGCCAGATGGACACTCGCCTGCGCCGCTGGAAAGATGCCGACGAAGCGCTGAACAAGGCCGCTGCGCTTACCACAAAGAAGGAAGACCGCGTTTACCTGTTCTTTGTGAAGGGTGCGCTGGCCGAGCGGCAGAAGCACTTCGAGCCTGCCGAACAGCTTTTCCGCCAGGCACTGGAACTGGATCCCACCAACGCTATGACGCTGAACTATCTCGGATACATGCTTGCCGACAAAGGTTCCAAGCTGCCTGAAGCGCTGAAGATGATTCGCAAAGCAGTGGAACTGGAGCCCATGAACGGCGCCTACCTGGATTCGCTCGGCTGGGCCTACTTCAAAATGGGTCAGTATGAGTTGGCCGAAGACAACCTGCGCCGGGCAGTGGAGCGGGACCAGACCGACCCCACCGTCCACGACCATCTCGGCGATCTCTACGAGAAAACGGGACGCATTCGCCTCGCCGCCGCGCAGTGGGAGCTTTCGCTCAATGAGTACTCCAAGTCAGCCGCCGCGGACGTTGAACCCACCGATGTAGCCAAGGTTCAGCACAAGCTCGAAGGCGCCCGCGTCAAGCTGGCCAAAGAAGAGAGCGTTACCGGCATATCCAAGCAGAATTAGGGTTCATTCCGCAGCCCTGTGGAATGCCCCGGGGCCGAGGCGTGCAGAAATGTCACTCGGCCGCAGGAGCGTTTTTCCTTCGACTCTTAACAGAACTTTGAGTGCCCCATCCTTGCGGCGTATTTGTTTTTTGCCGCAAGGGTGGGAAACCACAAATCTCCATGTTTCTTCGTCCTCACCGAATTCAGCAAGAAAATGGGTGCCCCATTCTTGTCGCAGTTTCATCGCGACAAGAGTGGGAAACCACGAAATCAAAAGATCAAAGACTTGGCGTAATGTAACTCCCTGCCAAGTGCCCCCGCTACTCCGTCCTCGACAGGGTGGCGAGCAGAGTATCTTTGTGCTGGTTGGCCATGGCGTCGGTTTTACGCAGCACCTGAATCCACGCAAAGACCGCGGCTACGGCCATCACCAGCAGGATGGGGATGGTAAGCCAGAGCTTGCCGATCAGGATGCACAGCCCGAAAATCGCCCCTCCCACGCCCAGAGCAATCGTCTGCACCACCATGCTAAGCAAGGCACTCCCCGCCGAGCCGCCTTGGCGCGTCATCCGTCCTGGATTCACGCGGTAGGGCATGGTCAGCGAAAAGATGTTGCCGGCGGCCAGATTGACTGGCAAAGCGAACAGTAGCCAGGCCAGCGTGACTCCGACTACCGTGGCGCTCGGCGGCCATCCCAGGCGCAGGCTGGCCAGTAAGCCCGCAATCAAGGCCGACAAGCCGTACAACGCCGCGTGAAACAGGTTCTTGGCCAACAGCACTGTGCGCATCGGCGTGGGAGAAAGAAAAAGCAACTGAATCCCCGCCCCTTCCGCGCCCAGGTTGTTGTAGATCAGGCGCGTAAATCCCAATAACCCATAGGCCACGCACACCGGCAGTGCCAGTGGAAACGGATGCATTTGCGCACCATTGCGAAACAGGCTTCCCACAATGAACACCATCAGGACTGGTGCGCCCAGCGCATAGAGCAGAGGCATCGAACGCAGCAGGGTGCGCAATTCCTTTTCCATCACCGCGGCCACGGGTCCACCTCCGTCCAGCAGCCATCCGCCGTCGCGTCTCTCAACCTTCCTTCGCAACGGGGCCTCACCCAGGTTTTCACCGCGATATTCGGCCTTGAGCCGTGCTGCTAGTGTCGCGCCAGCGGCCACGACATAGAACCCGAGTAGGCACAGAAACCCCAGCGCCGGTCTTGGTTGCCGTTCCGCAGCCTGTCGTACTGCCCACCCAGCCAGTCCCGGCGGCAGCCACTTCTGCACTCCCGTAGCAACTTTCAGCAGCGGCCCAGCCTGGCTCCCCATGTGGTGGTAGCGTTCCATCTGCTCATCGTGATTGCCGGGTCCGCTGCCCCGTGTCTCATGCACCGCCGGATTCAGCAGTTGCAGGCTCAGCACCGCCAGAAGGAAGAATGCGCTTACGATTTCCCGCGTCCTCCTTTGCGCCAGCCAACGGTCAACCCACGCGAAGATGGCCCGTACCAGCAGCATGTTGAAGAGGCCAAAAACCACCAGTGCGAGCGCCGTCCAGCCGGCCATCTCGGGCCGCGCCAGCGCAACCCCCAACCAAATGCCCAGGCAGCACATCGCGCCCAGAATGGTGGAGACATCCAGTAACCCAAAAATGACATACAGCAGGAAATAGGCGCTGAAGTTCATCGGAAAGCGGAGCAGGCCGCCCATGTCGAACTGCCGTTCAAACGAGGCCAGCGCCAGCGGAACCATTTGCCAGACAATGCACACGATCCAGAACTCAGCCAACAACAAGCGCCACGTCTGATGGGAAGCAATGAAAAAAGCCCCTAACCCTAAGCCAATGCCGAGGCTCAGGCCCATGAAGGAGTAAATCATAAGGGAGATTCCGGTCGCTCCCAGGTCAAGTAAGCCGTGGATGGAGCGAAGCCCGTTTTTGACCATCCACCAGCGCATCGCCCCCAATGCCGCATACTGGGCCCGTGCCAAGCGGCTGAACGGCCCCGCGCCGGCTTCCATCTGTCCGCCGCTTGCCGCGCCGCTTAGGTCAGCCACGACAGCTCCTGCGCCGGCTCCTGGCCGCTCGCACCCACAATCGAAAGGAAGATCTCTTCCAGCGTGAGCCGCTGGTTCCCCTCCGCACCCGGCAGACTGCTGGCCACGCCCGCGCGCAGGTCTTCAATGGAACCGTTAGCCACCAGGCGCCCTTGGTGAATGATGGCCACGTGGCTGCACAACCGCTCCACGATCTCCAGCACGTGGGTGGTCAGAAAGATGGTGGCGCCGCGCTGAATCATCCCCTGCAGCATGGTCTTCAACATGCCTGCCGCAACGGCGTCCACGCCTTCAAACGGCTCATCCAGAAACAGCACTTTAGGTCCGTGAATCACCGCCGCGGCCAGGGCCAGCTTCTTCTGCATGCCATGGGAAAAATCGGTTACCAGCTTGCTCCGTTCGTTGTCCAGTTGCATGAACTGCAGCAGGTCTTCCGTGCGGCGGTTGACGGTGTCGCGGTCCAGCCCGTACATGCGGCCTACAAAGCGCAAATATTCGGGCGCGGTCAGCCGCCCTATCAGCGCCATGCCCTCCGGCACCACGCCGATCTGCCGCTTCAGGTTCAGCGCTCCAGCCACAAAGGGCTGGCCCAGGATCGACATCGTCCCCGCGCTCGGCTCCAGCAGCCCGGTAAGCATTTTGATCGTGGTGGATTTGCCTGCGCCGTTCGGCCCCAGAAAGCCGAAGAACTGTCCCGGAGCTACGCTCAGCGTGACATCCTCCACAGCAGTCAGCGCGCCAAAGCGCCGGGTGAGACCGTGGGTTTGAATCGCCGCGTTTTCCATCTGCGGCAAGAATAGCAAGGTTGGGTTGCTCCAACCAAAGACCGCTCAGAGTGGCTCCTTGAACCGACCGAAAGCCGCATGTATCAGAAATCAGCAAATCAGCACTCAACTACATCGGGGCGCGCTGAAGCCGCTCTAAGCAACCACGTCTTCCTTCGCCTTCCCCAGCGGATCGTTGTCCCGGTCGGTGACCTCCACGATCTGTGCCAGGTGTGCCGCCATCTCCGGCGTCCAGCTTCCTTCCGGCGCCCGCCAGCTCCAGTTGCCTCCGGCGACGGCCGGGGTGTTCATACGCGCCGACGAATCCAGTTCCAGCAGGTCCTGCGCCGGAACCACCGCCACTTGGGCAACGCTGGCGGCTGCGGCGCGGATGAGCGGCCACGCGGGACGCCCCGAAACGGGCCCCACATAGGCTTCTACGGCTGTCTGCTCGGCTTCGCTGGCCGTCTTCCACCATCCCTGGGTCGTGTCGTTGTCGTGGGTTCCGGTGTACGCTACGGTGTCAGCCGTAAACTGGTGGGGCAGGTGATTGTGTGACTCCTTGTTGGCAAAGCCGAACTGCAGCACCTTCATGCCCGGCATTCCCAGCTCTTTCCGCAGCGCCTCGACCTCCGGTGTAATCAGCCCCAGGTCCTCGGCCACCAGCGGCAGCGGCCCCAGCGCCGCTTCCAGTGCCCGGAACAGCGCCAGCCCGGGTGCCGCAACCCACTCCCCATTTTCCGCCGTCTTCTCCGCCGCCGGAATGGACCAATAGGCATCGAAGCCGCGGAAGTGGTCCAGCCGCACAATGTCGAAGATGCTGTGGGCGCGCCGAATCCGGTCTACCCACCAGTCGTAATCCCTCAGATCAAGCACGTCCCAGCGATACAGCGGGTTTCCCCAGCGCTGCCCGGTGGGCGAAAAGTAGTCCGGTGGCACCCCGGCCACGCGGATCGGCCGCAGCTCGTCATCCAACTCAAAGATGCCCGGACGCACCCAGACATCGGCGGAGTCCATACTCACAAAGATGGCCACATCGCCCAAGATCCTGATAGAACTGCGCTCTGCGGTCTTGCGGAGATCGTCCCACTGCCGCGAAAAGGCAAACTGCAGCACCTGCTCCTGGGCCAGAGCGCGGCCGCTGCTCGCGGCTACCTGGGCTAGGGCCTGCGGGTTGCGGCGGCGTATCGGCTCCGGCCACTCGGTCCACGCGCCGGTTTTGTATTGGCGGCGCAACTCCGCATAGAGGGCATAGTCCGGAAGCCAGCTAGCCTCGGCGAGGCAGAATATCTGGTACTGCTGCCATTGCTTGGCCAGCCGTGGATCGCTCGGCCCGCGATCGAGAAAATTCCTCGCAGCCTTGTAGAGCAGGGGTAGCTTGCGCGCTTCCACCTCCTCGAAATCCACATTGCCGCTGCGTCCCGCCAGACCGGCGATGCGCTCCCCTTCGATCCAACCCCAGTCGGATAGGTATTCAAGGCTGATCAGGCTCGGATTGCCGGCAAACGCTGAAGACCCGGCGTAGGGTGAGTTGCCATATCCCGTGGGACACAGTGGCAACACTTGCCAGATATGCTGTTTTGCCGCAGCCAGAAAAGCTAAAAAATTGTGGGCCGCGGGGCCCAGATCGCCAATCCCCCCGTACGATGGCAACGAACTGACGTGCAACAGAACTCCCGACGAACGCTGAAATTCCATGTCCGCATTATCTCCGGTAAAGGCCGGAAACTGTACAAAATCGAATGAATTCGCGTGCCTACAGCACTTTCACTTCTGCTCTTTACAGAAATCGAGTCGCCGAGTGGCTCTTTCCTTAAGGAAAAGCCGCCCTTTGCGATCATGCGATTGCTGCATGTGAAGTGAAAGTGCTCGAAATACAGAAAGGCCCGCCTCCTGGTGGGATGCGGGCCTTTTACGTCTCTCGCTCGCGGCAAGAGATGCAGTCTGAACAGTCTCTATTCTCCCGGCAATTGCGGGGTCTGCGCCTTGGCGTTGATGCGTACGCGGTTGCTCTTCTTGTAGTCGTCAAGGACGCGGTTGGCAAACACCTCAAAGGCCTCGGCGCGCCGCTGATCCAGAATCTGGTCGCGAGTCTGGTCCAGGTTCTTTGCAATCTCGTCCGCGCTGGGCTCCTGCTTGTCCAGCAACTTCGCCACCACACCGGTGCGCCCGGCATTGATCGGTCCACTCAGGCTCCCCGCAGTTAGCTGGAAGAGCTGCGGAGCTACCTGGCCCACCTGGCCCAGGTCGGGCACCTGCCCGGCTTGGGTCACCAGGTCGCTGGTCTTTACCGTCGCGCCGGTCTCCTTGGCAGCCTTGGCCAGATCGTTCGTCGCCTTGGCCTTGTCTGCCAATTCCCTGGTCTTTGCGCTCAGCAACCCCGGCAGTTGCTCCTCCCGGTAATCGTCCAGCACATGACTCTTCCAGTCGGCAAAACTGGGCGCATGGGCCGGAACGACACCGCTGACCTGGAAGATCGCGTAACCTTCGCCGGTAGCCGCGTACTGTGCCGGATCGCCCTGCTTCGACTGGAAAGCCTTGGTCAGCAGCTGCGAACCGTCAGGCAGCGCCGCAATCACTCCCTGCGCTCCCACCGGTTGCGTCGTCGTCAGGCTCAGGTGATGAGCTGCTGCGGTCTTTTCCAGGCCGTTCTTGATCGCTTCCGACGTCAACGTACGCGCGTAGTTCTCCTGTGCCGCGGCCGACTTCTCGCGAATCAGCGTTGCCTGGATGGTGGGCTGCACCTCATTCAAAGGCTGCGTGCGCGCCGGTTGCCGCTCCTCCACCTGCACAATGTGGTAGCCATACTGCGACTTCACAATCTTGTTCTCGCCGATCTTCTGCGAGAAAATCGCCGTCAGAAACTCCGGCACCATCGGAGCGTTGCGGCTCACAAAGCCCAGTTCCCCGCCTGCATCCTTGCTGCCCGGGTCGTCGGAGTTCTTCTTCGCCAGATCGGCAAAGTTCGCGCCGCCCTGGATCTCTTTCAGAATGCCCTCTGCCTTGGCCTTGGCCGCCGCATCGGTCTTGGCGTCCGCACCCGGCGCCACCTTGATCAGAATGTGGCGCGCGCGCGATTGTTCCGGCGTTGAATACTCGCTCTGGTGCGCGGCGAAGTACTGCTGAATCTCCTGCTGGCTGGGCTGCGCTACGCCCCCCGGAACATCGTTCGGAGTAAACGCAAAGTAGGTGATCGCGCGCTGTTCCGGCACTGCCGAAGCATACCGTGCGGCGTTCTTCTTGAAGAACCCTTCCAGGTCTCCATCCGAAGGATTGATTTGCTTGCGCAGGTCGTCGGCAGAAATCACCGCGTAGTCGAATTTGATCTTGGTGGCGTTCTTGCGGTAGATGTCACTGACTTCCTTGTCGTTCACCGTGACCCCGGCCGTGATTAGCGACTGCAGCCGGCGAAGCGTAATGTCCTGCCTCACGTTCTCTTCAAAATCCGCCACCGAAATATCAAACCTGCTTTCGATCAGCGAGGCATAGCGATCGGTGCCGATGAATTGCCCGTTGGGAAAGAGAACCTGCCCCGCTGAACCCGTATGCAGATAGCGCAGAACGTCGTCGTTGGTGGCGTGAATGCCCAGCTTGTCGGCTTCCGCCAGCAGAATCTCCTGCTGCACCTGCCGCTGCCCCACCTGCGACTCGATCAGGTTCAGAATCATCGGATTCCCGGCGTACTGCGGATACTGCTGCCGCACCTGCTGGCTGGCGATCTGGGCGATCTTCTGCTGGCTGATCACGTCGCCCGCGGCCAGAAACCGGCTGTACCAGTGCGGATAAATCACGGCATAGGTGTCGGCCGACGAAGCGCCCTGCCCGGTCAGTCCCGGAATCAGGTAGACCACCATCGATACCGAAGCGGCGGCGATGATGACGACGAAAAGTGCCTTGGTCAGGCGATTGTCTTTTTGCAGGAATCGGATCATGGATGGACTTGTGCCTTCAACTCTCTACGCGCGGTCCTCGGATGCCGGTCTCCCTTGCAGCGCAACGGCGGACAGAGGGGCGGGCATTCACACGGATACGCAATTCTCGCTAGACGCGATCTCTGCCATTATAGACGACCCTGCGCCCCTTGAGGGCGGGTCCTCGTGGGTCAGGTTCAGCCACCGGCACCATCCGCGATCAGGGGCTCGTCAAACAGAGCCATCTCCTCTGGCGTCGGCTCTTCGAACTTCTCCAGCCACCGGGACAGGTCATCTCGTTCAATCGGCGGATTCTCCATTCCCCGCCGTTGAATCCTGTCGAACAGGACATCCACCGGCGCCGACAGATAGTGCAACTCAACCGCAGCGCCAAGGGCTCGCGCTCCGAGCCGCAAGGCATCCCTTTCCGACCTTCCCCAGGTGCCCCATTCTACGATGACGGTAAGACCGAGTGCGAGCAGTGCCTGTCCAAATTCCCATTGCAGCCCCTCAATCTTCCCTCGTCTCTCTTCATCGTAGAGACTGAGTGAAAGCACATCCATCCAATCGTCGGCAGAAAGACGAATTGCGCGGAGCTTACTCTCAAGCGCCTTGGCATGTGTTGTCTTGCCCGAGCCCGGCAACCCGCAGACAATGATCAATCTGGGTCCAGTGGCGAATAGCTGCATAAGTAGATTATTCCTGAAGTTTGGCGTTCCTTGAAGGTGACATTTCACCTCACAGTGGGCATCCTGAGAGGGAGGGCATACATGAATCGAAAGCTGGCTTTGGAAATCGTGTTGGCGCTGGTGGGATTGCTCTTTTTGGCGTTGGCTTATCCCATGGTGGTGTTCGTGCGGCAAGACCCAGCGATGTCGATGATGTTCAGCCTTTACGTCACGCTCGGGGTTTTCCTGCTTCTGGCCATCCGCAATCCGTCGGCGAACCGCAGCCTGATCGCCTTCACCGCATGGTCCAGCTTCGCGCACGCCGTTGTGATGGGCACTCAAGCCTTGCGCGGCATGGTTGCGCGTGGAGAACTCATCGGTGTTGCCGTTCTCGTGGTCATCGGCGCAGCCCTGATCGCGCTCGCACCAGCCAGGCAGCCTGCATAGCCCGCCTCACGCCGTAGCAGTGATTCGCAGTGACGGGCAATCGCCACATCGCAGGATTCGCTTTCTTACCTGTCCGCCAACTAATGTCCCCGATCACCGGCCACTCGGGAGCAAGGGCGAGCCAGACCGCAATGATGTCCGGATTGGCCACCATCCTCTCAGAATGCTCACGAAAGGCAGATATTCGGCTTTTCAATGCTCTGAAGACGGAGCATATTGTGTTTCCTGACGCCGGACTATATCTGTTCGTTTATTCACCAAGGGCATGAAAGGTAGTCAACGGGTAAGTATCGTGCCTCTTCGGATTTTTCCGCAGATAAATCACCCGGATGCTGGAACCCGATTTATATTCGTCGGAATTCTCATTGGCTCCATCGAATAACGCCTGGTCTTCGGTGTAAAACTCGTAGTCGACTCGAAACCGGCTGCCCTTCGGGGCGCAGGCGATCACCCTCCCTTCAGTGACCCATCCAATGCTCGCCAGTCTTCTTTCTCGGAACATGTACCCCAGCATCAGAACTCCCATGCCGAAAAAAAGCAGGGCAAAAAGATGCGGCGGCACGTCCCACCATGACCACCACGCCCAGCCGCTCGGATAGTTTATGGATGGATCCGAAGGAAGAAACAGAATTGTGATCTGGTCGCCCTCACGGATGTATTTGGTTCGACCGTCCGGCCATCTAGGCGCATGTTGATCATCCAATTTAGCCTCGCCTTCATAATCTGCGTCTCCAAAACGAAAGGTGTAGCGAGCATAAATTGTGCGCCCGTTGGTTAATTCGGTGACCTTGGCCATTACCTCGCGACCATCTCGATTCAGGGTTTCCCGGTGGCGCGATTGTTGAACCAAGTAATATGCCAATCCACCAAACCAGACCACCCCAACCCCTAGGAGCAACAGGACGATTGCAACTGCCACGTACCCGCCATCAGGGTCCAGGCGAACTTTTCTCGGAATCATTGCATTAATCTCGTGAACGCTCAGCTCTCTTGTGCTTTGAATCTGATCGTCAGAAACTCCGAACATCCTGTTCCTCCTCGCCCACTGTCCTTGTCTCTTGTGCGGATGTTTCTTGTCGGAAGCGACCGACTTAGCCTGAACCGAGGTCAGTCAGAAGATATCACGGAGTTTGGCGAAGGTGACCTCCCAACCAGAAACTGCGAATTCATCCGGATCCGCCCCCAGGCGCGCGGCTGCCAGTCCCTGCCGATACCCGCCCCAAAAACACAGCGGGCATCCCTGGTTAGGGATGCCCGCTGCCTTGCTATCCGGATAGCTGGCGTTTAGCGCCAGTAGTAGTACCCACCCGTCATATAGTACGGCCTATAGAACACAGGACCATATCCATACGGCCGGTAGGGGTACCCATAGCCCGGCCGCCGATAAAGTGAGGGACCACCCTGATAGAGTCCCTGCGAAAGCCGCGCCGCTTCATCCCCGCTGATGGGGTTCACCGTCACCGGTGCCGCAAGGTGGAATGTCACCAGCGCCTCGGCCGGAATCCAGACACCCGGACCCGGAGAGGCAGCCGATGCCGCTGTACCTGCGCCCGCGCCCGCCGCCGCGCCAATCGCTGCGCCGGGGCCCCGACCCACAGCGCCGCCGATGATCGCGCCCATCAGAGCGCCGCCAAAGGCGCTCTCTGCCGTGCGTCCGCCCTTGTTCGGCCCCTTCACTTTGAATTGATCCGACTGCAGCGGGTAGTTTTGCCCGCCCAGATCAAGTGAAGTAAGCTGCAGCGCCAGTTCCGCGTCACCCGCCAACGCGCCAGGCCGCTTCACTTCTGCAACCACGCCGTGGACGGTGGCTCCGCGCGGAATCGCCAGCACCCCGCCCAGAGCCACATCCTGAATCACCGTAAACTGAAGCGGCGTGCCGTCCTTGGCATTCTTGGTGCCCACCGGCTCACTGGTCCTTAGCTGCACCAGTGTTCCCTGTGGCACAGTCATAGGTCCTTTCGGCATCGCATACCTGGGTTGAGGTGGCGCATACTGCTGCCGGTATTGAGGCGGCGGTGGCGGATACTGATTCTGTCCATACCCCGGAGGCGGAGCCTGCCCATAAGCCGGGGGCTGGTTCTGCCCATAGTCTGGAGGCGGAGCCTGGCCATAGGCCGGAGGCTGTTGATTCTGTCCGTATGCCGGTGCCTGGTTCTGCCCATAGTCCGGACCGGGCGCAGCCGCGGGAGGTTCAGGACCCGTTCCCGGCTGGTTGTCCGCAACATCCGGCGCATTCTGTTCGTCCAGATTGGCGCCCTGCGCATTCGGGTCGTTGGCGGGGTTGCCGACCTTCAGGTTATTGTGCACCCCGGTCACGCCCGGAACGCCCTTGACCAGGGACTCCGCCAGTTGCTTCGACGCGTCACTCGACACCGTTCCAGAGAGCGTTACTTCGCTCTGGATGGTCGCTGCCGTGATCAGGTCGTTCTTCAGGGCCTGGGAAGCGTCGAGAGCGTGTACCACGTCCATTTCGATCTGCCCGTCGCTGCGCTGGGTAGGCGCCGCGTCCTGTGCCATCGCGCTGCACATCACGGCCAGGGCCGCGAACGCCAGCATGTGGTAAACGACTCGCTTGAATGGTGACCGATTCATCCTTCTATCTCCTGCCAACAAGTTGTTGCACCGGGTCCTGCCTGTTTAGACGAGTACCGGTGCAGCCCGTCATCCTTATGAACCCTGCCGCCCGGAAAAAGTTCCGTGGCACAAATGACCGTTGCCGCCCGCAATCACTGCCGCCCAACCTCCTGTTCCACCACGCTTTACGCCTCGGCCACAACAGGCTGGCGCACGTCCGTGGTCAGATCCCGGCGGTCTGGGAAGAAGAGCTGGAATGCGGTGCCCGACGGTCCGTCGCCCGATGCGGGTCGGCTGTGAACCCTCACCATCCCATGATGCTTCAGGATGATCTCCAGGCTCACCCAAAGGCCCAGGCCGGTCCCCGTCACGCTCTTGGTAGTGAAGAACGGCTCAAAAATATGCTCGCGTACCTCCGGCTCCATGCCTGAGCCGGTGTCCGCCACCGTAATGCGCACTCCTTCCGTGCCCGGTTCCTTCCAGCTCCGGGAGCGCCGCGCTCTCACCACCAACCGCCCGCCCCGCGCAGTTGCGTCAATGGCATTGCCCACCAGGTTGGCGATCACCTGACGTACTTCGCCGGCAAAGCAGTAAAGATCCAGCTCAGTGTCATAGTCCCGCTCCACGTGGATGTCGAGGGCCGCGAGCCGGCGATTATGAAGGTCGAGTACGGAATTGAGCAGTTCGCCCATGTTGGAACGGGTCGGCAGCGTGGATTGGCGATAGAACCGCAGTGTCTGCTGAGTGATCTCGGTGATGCGGCGGACCTCGTCCTCAGCCATCGTCACGTACTTCAGCGCCGGGTCCTCAAGCTGGCTGAAATTGCGCAGCAGGAATAAAAGGTTGGTAATGCCTTCCAGCGGATTGTTGATTTCGTGAGCAATCGAGGCAGCCAACCGCCCCGTAACCGCCAGCTTTTCAGTCTTGCGCAGTGCGTCTTCGCTGCGTTTGCGCTCGCTCACATCCAGAACAATCACACCCACCCAGCGCACCTCGTTTGGCATAGTTCGCACCGGATACACGTTCACCAGCCAGGTTGACGGCCACTTCAGCTTCCCTGTCTCTCCGCTCAATTCCAGGTGGCCTTCCGGCTCTTCGTCTGCAAACACTCGCTGCACTGCGTCTTCCAGTTGCTGGGCAGCGGGTTGGCGTAGCAGTTCTGACAGGGTCCGCCCCAGGTGGCGGCTTAGCGGGGCTCCGGTCATCCCCGCAAACACCTGGTTCACGCGCACAAAGCGGCAACGGCGGTCAAGAAAAGCCAGTCCGATCGGCGCGTTGGCCAGCATCGAGTCCAGCAGCGACAGGGTATCGTTCAGCCCCGAGCGCTGCTCGGCGATCGAAGCAACCATGCGGTTGAATGCTTGGATCAGGTCGCCAAACTCGTTGTCGATCGTTACCGGCAGTGGAAAATTGCCCCCCGACTCCGGTGATTTCATCAGCGCGCGCGTGCCGCGGTGCAGAATGGCCAGTGGCTGGTCGATCGAGCGCCACACCAGCAGCACCAGCACCAGCGACGCCACCAGCCAGATGATGCCGAAAATGGCCGTGTCCTGAAGAATGGTCTTGAGTTCTTCAAGCGCCCAGGTCTCGTCGTACTCCACCCAGGCATAGGCGCGCAGGTCATTTCCCGTGTAGATGGCATACACGGCCTCCAGGCGGCCGCCGCCCAGTGTAAAGACCCTGGACTCTTCGCGCCTGATCTGCGGGATCTGCGCCATCTCGGTTGGATCGAGCACAGTTTGGGCCGACTGCTCATTGCTCACAAAGAGCACGTTTCCGGCTGGATCGCTGACCTTGGCAAAGGCCACGGTGGGCGATTTGCCCATCATCTTCACTGACAACCCCACCCAACCCGGCCGGTCCTGATCCAGTGCTTCCCTGGCCTGCAGCGCCATCGATCGTGCTTCGTAGGCCAGCCGTTCCCTTGAGCGTCGCTCGACTCTTCGCGTCTGCTGGTCGGTCAGCAGCGCCGCAAAAAGCACGATTGAGAGCGTTTCCAGCAGCAGCAATCCAGCGAGCATTTGCCATCGAATCGATCGCGGCCACCAACGCATCGCCAAAGCCCCATTCCCCCTCAGAATTTTGTGCCGGATTCTACCTCAATAGGTTCGCAACCCGCATCCTGTTTCTATTTTGATGCCAATGCTTTAGCAATCTGCCGCCCGTGGAATCGCCCATTCTCAATGAAAATTTCATTCGTACGCGATCCCGCCACGATCACGCCCGCCAGGTAGATACCCGGCACATTGCTCTCCAGCGTCTCCGGGTTGCATACCGGCAGCCTGTCCGGTCCCTCAAAGCGCACCCCCAGCGCCTCAAGAAAGCTGAAATCGGGGTGATAGCCCGTCAACGCAAACACGAAATCGTTGTGCAGAGTCTTGCGGCCCTCCGGAGTCTCCACCACCACCGTGTCCGGCGTGATCTCCACCACATTGGACTGAAAATACGCCTTGATCTCCCCATTCTTGATACGGTTTTCGATATCCGGCTTGATCCAGTACTTCACGTGCGGCGGAATCTCCGGCCCACGGTAAACCAGCGTCACCCGCGCCCCGCTCCGCCACAGCTCCAGCGCCGCAATGGCCGCCGAGTTCTTCCCTCCGATCACCACCACATCCATCTCGAAGTATGGGTGCGGATCGACGTAGTAGTGGTGCACCTTGCTCAGGCTCTCGCCGGGAATCCCCATGATATTGGGCAGATCGTAGTAGCCGGTTGAAAGCGCCAGTTTCCGGGTCTGGATAGCTCCCGGCCGGCCGAAGCGGTCCACCGTGTGCACCGTAAAAGCTCCGTCCGCGCCCGTCACCCGCTCCACGCGCTGATACTGGCGTACGTCCAGCCGGTAGTACGCCGTCACCAGCCGGTAGTACTGCAGCGCCTCGTTGCGCGTGGGCTTGGTATTGGGGCTGGGAAAGGGAATGCCGCCGATCTCCAGCAACTCCGGCGTCGTGAAAAATGTCATGTGAGCGGGATAGTGGAACAGCGAGTTGCACACGCAGCCCTTATCCACCAGCACCGCCCGCAGTCCCTCTTTTTGCGCCTCGATCGCGCACGCCAGCCCGGTAGGTCCGGCTCCCACCACCAGCAGATCGAAGACCTCGCCCTGCGTCGCATTTGGAGTCATGTCGTTCATGCCACTAGCTTAGGGCATCACGGCGGTTTCCGGTGGAGTCGGACAGCTCTATCCGTCTGGAACAGGCTCAAGATGGTAGAATGGTAGAATGTTATGGTGGAAAGGTGGAATTCGATGGCCTTGAACATCAAAGACGAGGAAACACATAGGCTAACTAGGAAATTGGCGCAACTGACCGGGGAGAGCTTGACCCTGGCAGTCAAGGTTGCGGTCAAAGAGCGGCTGGAACGGCAAGAGAAGGCATCCAGGAAAGAAAGCCGCATGGAGTGGCTAGATCGGATTACTGCTCAGACCGCTGCGATCATGAACGATGGCAGAACCTCCAAGCAACTGATGGACGAACTTTATGATGACGAGACAGGCTTGCCCAAATGATCGTTGACACCTCTGTATTGGTCGCAATTCTCAAGCGAGAGCCGGGGTGGGAAACCTTCGCGAAGTCTCTCGATGAAGCAGACAATTCGAGAATTTCGGCATCGACCTACGTCGAGCTTGCAATCGTCATCGATCGATGGAAGAGTCCTGCGTTAAGCCGCCGGATCGATGAGTTGATCGAACAATTCCGAGTCGCCATCGAGCCATTCACCGCGGAGCAGGCGAACATCGCCCGCCAGGCCTTCCGCGACTACGGTCGTGGCAGCGGCCACCCCGCCAACCTCAACTTCGGCGACTGCTTCAGCTACGCCCTGGCCCGCGTCAAACGTGAGCCCCTGCTCTACAAAGGCGACGATTTCGTGCACACCGACCTGCGGCCTGCTCTCGAACGTACTTTACCCTGACGCCGCCGGTTACCGCCTGCGAGTGTTGCTGTCGGAATTACGCCGGTTCCGCTCCAGCGTGTCGCTCCCGTGCTCTCCCATTGGGGTCGCTTCAATTTCCCTGGAGCTTCTTGCATAACTCGGACTTCAGCCCCCGAGGAAACGATTGGTCCGAGTTACTTGCGGTTTGGCGGTGATCCGACCGGAACGTCAAAGACTGATGCTTTGACCATGTATTCGCACGCGGCAATTCTTTCAGCCTTTCATGGGCAGTTCCTTATTGATCAGCAACCGCAGACCTTGCTCGGCTGTGCCATCATTCGGCATCATGATGTTTTTGATCGGCACGAAGATGGCGGTACAGTTCGGATCGCCGAGCTGTAAACCTAATTTCGCCAGTGAAGCATAAGCCTCTGCATCGGGAATTCTCTTGGACTCGCTCGAAAGATCATTAAACAAATCGAGAAAAGCGCAGGCACGATGTTCAGTCCACGCCTTCTTCTGTTCTGGCTGTGGCAACTGAGAAAGAGCATATTCATCATCGTCGGCATATCGTGCAGGAACGGAAGTCACTCGGATGATATGGGGGCCAGCCTTTACGACCGTCAGAGCAGGGTGATCGGCCGAGACGAAATACATCGGATCTGCTTTTCCATCAAATGTCTTGCCCCAGCCGCGTTCTCCTGCGGCTTGTAGCTCCTCCTCACTAAACCGGTGCGCTTTCCGCTGCATGATAACGATGCATCGCATCTCTGTAGTCTCGGAATGTGGTTCCTTTCCGACTAAGCTCTTAAGCATCTTCAGAAGCTTCATGCGCTTATCTTCCTTTAAAACGGCTCCGCTATCCCTGTGCCAAGCTGGGGATCATTCTAAATTTCCGCAGCGAGATGATCCATTTCGTGCGCCCCCACGCGCACTGCTCGCGAATTCCGGTCGGTTAGTCGCCAATCAGTCGCCAATCCGGAGATTACTCCTTGCTCACCTCACCCATCCGACCCAGATTTCAGTGTCTGCCCGCCTCAAATTCCCGGCTTCAGCCAGCCGTCCCTCGCATCCATTACCCTAGAAGCGACCGACCTACAAGGGAGCCTCCATGACCGTCATCCGCCAGGAAGATTTCATCGCCAGCGTCGCGGGCGCGCTGCAATACATCAGCTACTACCACCCCGTCGACTACATCACCAGCCTCGCCAAGGCCTATGAGCGCGAGCAGTCTCCTGCGGCCAAAGACGCCATCGCCCAGATCCTCATCAACAGCCGCATGTGTGCCGAGGGCCACCGCCCCATCTGCCAGGACACCGGCATCGTCAACGCCTTCGTCAAGGTCGGCATGGAAGTCCGCTTCGAGGCCGCGCCCGGCGAAAAGCTGCTTGACCTCCAGGACATGGTCGATGAGGGCGTACGCCGCGCCTACCTCGACCCCGACAACAAGCTCCGTGCTTCCCTCCAGTCCGATCCCGCCGGCGCCCGCAAAAATACCAAAGACAACACCCCCGCCTGCGTCAGCGTGGAACTGGTGCGTGGAAACACCGTCGAAGTCACCGTGGCTGCCAAGGGCGGTGGATCTGAAGCTAAATCCAAGTTCGCCATGCTCAACCCGTCCGACTCCGTCGTCGAGTGGGTGCTCAAAACTGTCCCCACCATGGGCGCCGGCTGGTGCCCCCCTGGGATGCTCGGCATAGGCATCGGCGGCACCGCCGAGAAAGCCATGCTGCTCGCCAAGACGGCGCTCATGGACCCCATCGACATTCAAGACCTCATCGCGCGCGGCCCCCAAACCACCGCTGAAAAGATGCGCGTCGAACTCTACGACAAAGTGAACCGCCTCGGCATCGGCGCACAGGGCTTGGGTGGCCTCACCACCGTGCTCGACGTCAAGATCCTCGACACACCCGCCCACGCCGCCAACCTCCCCGTCGCCATGATTCCCAATTGCGCCGCCACCCGCCACGCCCACATCGTGCTCGACGGCTCCGGCCCGGTCTACCTTGACCCGCCGAACCTGGAAGACTGGCCCAAACTCACCTACGACGTATCGGGTGCCCGCCGCGTCAACCTCGACACCGTCACCCGCGCCGAAGCTGCCACATGGAAGCCGGGCGAAGTGCTCCTGCTCACCGGCAAGTTGCTCACCGGTCGCGATGCCGCTCACAAACGCATGACCGACATGCTGAGCCGCGGAGAAAAGCTCCCCGTGGATTTTCGCGGCCGCTTCATCTACTACGTGGGCCCTGTCGACCCGGTGCGCGAGGAGGTTGTAGGCCCCGCTGGACCCACCACTGCCACGCGCATGGACAAGTTCACCCGCCAGATGCTCGCGGAAACAGGCCTGCTGGGCATGGTCGGCAAGGCGGAGCGCGGCCCCGCCGCCATTGATGCCATTCGCGAGTTCGGCGCGGTCTACCTCATGGCTGTGGGCGGCGCGGCCTACCTTGTATCGAAGGCCATCCACGGCTCGCGACTCATCGCCTTTGAAGACCTTGGCATGGAGGCTATTTACGAGTTCGACGTGCGCGACATGCCCGTCACGGTGGCAGTCGATTCCAAGGGAACCAGTGTTCACCAGACCGGCCCTGCCGAGTGGCAGCAGCGCATCGCAGGCATTCCCATCCTGCAATAAGCCGCAATCCAGCCCGCTGCAGCTTGATGCGCGTCCCTCTTTGTTGCAGGGCTCGCACTGTACGATTTCCGATCACCGGACAGTAACCGTTCGGCATTACTTCATTCGCAGAAATCTCGCTCGCTTTTTTTGCACCTTGCAATGCCGCGGAGGATAATTGAAGCACCATTAGCTGACAGACACACCACAACACAGCTTTATGCTGGACTTGTATTTCCTTCTTCCCTGGGTTTCGACCGAAAGGACCGTTGTTCGGGACGGCCTTTTGCCTTGGCGCGTCGCCTGCATGGTCATGCAGGTTGAGCGAGAGTGCGAGGGATGCGTTGGTTGCGATAAAGCCGGCTCCGTTAACTACGCCTGATGCCGGGCAGGCCGAACTTTCATTCGGTAGTTTCCGGCTCGAGCCCGATGGGACGCTCCTGCGCGGAGCAACTCCTATCTATCTTCCTCCCAGGGAACTGCAGGCTCTCAAGCTTCTGCTCGATCGTGCCGGTCAGATACTCACTCCTCTCGAACTAAAGCAGGCGCTTTGGGGTGAGGTCCACGTCACCGCTGAGAGTGTTCCCAAGTGTGTGTCCTCGCTCCGCGCCAAGCTGGCGCCTGACGAATGCATCCAGACCGTCTACAAGCGGGGATACCGCTTCTCCGGCACAGTGCGGCAGTCAGGAGCCGCGCGTGCGCAGGCCACACTCCGTCTCGCGATCATGCCCTTCTCCACCGGATCAAACGTCGAAGAGCACCTGGGCACGGCAATCGCTGAAGAGACCATTACGCGGCTCACCGGTGAGCGCATGATACCGGTCGGAGTGCTGGCCAGGGATTCAGTTTTCACTCTGGCCCGCCGCGGCCTTACTGCGCTGCAGGTGGGTGAAGCACTTCACGCCGACCTGGTTTTGGCAGGAACGTTGCGCGCCCAGCCGACCCACCTGAGGCTGCGCGCTGAGATGATCCGCGTCGCCGATGGCACCCAAATCTGGGTTGAGGACCTGCTCGCGCCGAAAGAGCGTGCAGCCGGTATTGAATCGGAGTTGGTTGAGCGCCTCGTTTTCCGGCTCGGCATGGGCAGCTTGTCTTTCGCGGCTGCCGCGGCTCCCGCACCCCAGGACGAAAACGATCCCAGCCGCCGCAACGCCTACGAGTTGTTTCTGCGCGGCCACTTTGAGTGGCAATCGCTCCAGCGTCCGCGCATCCAGGACGCTATGCAGCACCTGTTTCGCGCTGCGGAGCTCGATCCGTCGCTGGTTGCTGCGCGGGTCGACCTTGCCAATGCCTGTGTCATCCAGACCTTCTTTGGTTTTCTCTCGCCGGCCGTGGCCGCGGAACAGGTTCGCACCCTGGCCGACGGCGTTCCCGGCCAGCTTGGCGGCGCTGAGGCGCTTCTGCCCCCGCTCGCCTGGGTCCGCTTTCATGTGGACCACGACCTGCGCGGTGCTCTGCATGCGTTTGCGGCCAGCGCGCACCTGCCTCATGATCCTTGGATCACTCGCGTACGGGTCATGTTTGCTTTAAGTCGCCATCGTTTTGACGAGGCCCTTCGGCTGTTGCATGCAGCCTTGCTCCTTGACCCCTTTGCACCCTGGCTCAATGCTCGCCTGGCCTGGACTTGGCATCTGGCCGGTGAAGCCGCCAAGAGCGTCGAGCAGGCGGAACACGCGCTCGCGCTCTCACCCGAGCACGAGGGCTCTCAGCTCTACTGCGCAATCATCCTGGCCCACAACGGCCAGCCGGAGCGCGCCATCGAGCTCGCCGAAGACCTGGCACGGCGCTCATCATCCTTCGACATTGCCACTGCTGTGCATGGCTATGCGCTGGCCCGCTCCGGCCGGGAGCGCGAAGCTCGTGAGACTCTCGAGCGGCTGCAATGGCTCAGCCGGGAGCGCTTTGTGCTGCGCTCGTTTACGCCCGCCGTCTGCGTCGCGCTCGGAGACACAGAAAGCGCCATCGCCGAACTACGCGCCGCCGAAAAAGACCGTTGCCCGTGGCTCTTCCAGATGCTCGCCGATCCTCGTCTGCAACCTCTCCACAGCCACCCCGAGTTCCTGCGCATGCAACAGACCCTCGCCGACATGGAAAGTGCCGCCGACGATCCGGCAGGCGACGCCTGAGTCAGCTTTGACAACGCCGTCCCCATCCACTCCTTAAGCACCCCCGTGATCAGCATCACAATGCGCGCCTTCCCTTCTGCTAAATAATCCTTAATGATTGCTGTGGATGTGCTTGCCCCGGAGACTCTTTGTGCTCCATGCCCACCATCGCGACCGATCGCGGAGTCAAACTGCTCTTGAAGATCCTCTTGTCGAGCGGTGGATGCCCCTCTCGCAACGGCTTCGGCCGCATCGGAGTTGTGCCTCATGTACAAGATTCTCGAAGCCCGCAGCGTCGGCCTCAATATCAAGCAATTCGTGATTGAAGCGCCGCGCATCGCGCGCAAGCAGAGGCCCGGTCAGTTCCTCATTCTCCGCCTCCACGAGCACGGCGAGCGCATTCCTCTCACCATCAAGAGCTCTGATCCCGAGGCAGGCACCGTCACTATCGTGGTGCAATCCATCGGCAAAACCACCATGCTGTTGAATTGTCTTGAAGCAGGCGACTCCATTCTGGACATCGTCGGCCCGCTCGGGACGCCCTCTGAGATTGAGCACTACGGCACAGCCGTGATTCTTGCCGGCAGCGTGGGCACGGCCATGGCGCTTCCCACCGCCAATGCGCTCAAGCAGGCTGGCAATCACGTCATCTTCATTGAGGGCGCGCGCAACGCTGAGATGGTGGTCTTTGAGGACGAAGTGCGCCGCGCCAGCAACGAGACCTACATCATGACCGACGACGGCAGCTACGGCGAAAAGGGCCTGGTCACTAAAAAGCTCAATGAGCTTCTCGCCGCCGGCCGCAAAATCGACTTCGTGCTCGCCGTCGGCCCGGTGCTCATGATGCGCGCCGTGGCGCAGATTACCGCCCCGCTCCGCATAAAAACCATGGTCAGTCTCAACTCCATCATGGTGGATGGCACCGGCATGTGTGGCGGCTGCCGCGTGCTGCTCGGCGACAAAAGTAAATTCGCCTGTGTCGATGGTCCGGAGTTCGATGCCTCGCTGGTCAACTTCGAAGTTCTTATGCAGCGCAACTCCATGTATCGCGACAAGGAGTGTCAGTCGCTCAAATATTTTGAGGAACACAAGCAGGAGGAGTTGGCCCACCTTCGCGCCGAGCTGCTCGCGAAAGAAGCTGAAGTGGCCCACCTCCGCGCGGAATTGACCGAGGAGGAGGCGCACCATGTCTAACCCCAACACGCTTCCCCTCAAAGACCGCATGAAGATCCCGCGCGTGCACATGCCCGAGCTCGATCCCGCCGTGCGCAGTCGTAACTTTGAAGAAGTTAATCGAGGCCTGCTCGCGGCCGACGCGCTTCAGGAGGCCACGCGCTGCATCGCCTGCGCCAAGCCCGGCTGTGTCGTCGATTGCCCCGTCGGCGTCAAGATCAAGGAAGTTGTCGCCCTCATCTATGCCGGCGATTTTCTTGCCGCCGCGGCCAAAATGCGCGAAGACAATGCGCTGCCCGCCATCACCGGCCGCGTCTGCCCGCAGGAGAATCAGTGCGAGGGTGGATGCGTTCTGGGCAAGAAAGGCGCGCCCGTTGCCATCGGCAACCTTGAGCGTTTCATCGCCGACTATGAACGCAACACCGGGCAGCTTGGATTGCCCGTCAACGCTGTGCCCACAGGCAAGAGCGTGGCCATTGTTGGCAGCGGCCCCGCCGGTCTCTCAGCCGCCGGAGACCTGGTCCAGAAGGGCCATCGTGTGCGCGTCTTTGAGGCCCTGCACGAACTCGGCGGTGTGCTCGTCTACGGCATCCCCGAATTCCGTCTGCCCAAGGCGATCGTTAAAAGCGAAGTCGACAACCTGCGCAGGATGGGCGTCGAATTTGAAAACAATGTAGTCGTCGGCAAGAGCGTCACCATCGACGAGCTGATGCAGAACGAGAAATTTGATGCGGTCTTCGTCGCCACCGGCGCCGGTCTGCCGCGCTTCCTCGGCGTTCCCGGCGAGCACCTCAACGGCGTTTACTCCGCCAATGAATTTCTCACCCGCGTCAATCTAATGCGCGCCTACCAGGTCACTGCATACGATGAGCCTGTCTACGATTGCCGCGACCGTGACGTCATCGTCGTAGGCGGCGGCAACACCGCCATGGATGCGGTGCGCACCTCGCGTCGTCTTGGTGCTCGAACCTCAACCCTGGTCTATCGCCGCTCTGAAGCCGAGATGCCGGCGCGTCTTGAAGAGGTACGCCACGCCCGCCAGGAGGGCATTGACTTCCGCATGTTGACCAACCCCATCGAGTTCATCGGCGATCAAAAGGGCTGGCTCACCGGCGCGCGCTGCGTACGCATGGAACTCGGCGAACCCGACAAGAGTGGCCGCCGCTCGCCTGTCGAGATCAAGGGCTCGGAGTACATTCTGCCCGCAAACGTGGCCATCATTGGTGTGGGCACCACCGCTAACCCGCTCATCCAGAGCACCACGCCGGACCTGAAGACCACCCCGCGCAATTACATCCTCGCCGATCCTGAGACCACCCGCACCTCCAAGCGCGGCGTCTTTGCCGGCGGCGACATTGTCACCGGAGGCGCTACCGTCATCCTTGCCATGGGCGCAGGCCGCAAAGCCGCCGTCCACATCCACGAGTACCTCACCACCGGCGTGTGGGAACCCGAACCCGCCGTCAAAATCTAGAACTAGTTGCATAAATCCGGCTTTGAAAGGGCACGGCTTCAGCCGTGCCGTAAAAGGCCAATAGAATTTAGGGCTTTAGCCCCTGAGGGACGTTTCTTGTCGAGCTGATTTGTATATATGCAACCAGTTCTAGATTCCAGTTTCTGAACTCACGCTTGCCCCGAGGCAACTACGGAGGGAGCAGGGGCCTTCAGGCCCCTGAATAAAGGCCTTCAATCAAAATGGCTTTAGCCACGGGCCTTTCGTTTACGCCGCCCAGACGCAGGGCAGTCAACGGATCAAATCCTAACTCGCTCCCCACACCTTCCATCTGTACTCCAAGAACCGTCGCGCTGTAGACTGGCACGTCTATTGACTAACGGATTAAGGAGAATCTCACAACCCATGCTGAAACAAGGAAAGTCGAATCGCCGCGCAGCAAGCCCTTCGATCGCGAAACCTCCCAATGAAGTCCCGGTCGGCGTAGTAGGAATGGGCTTGATGGGCACCAGCATCTGCGCCTGTCTGCTCGCAGCAGGACATCGCCTGCATTGCGTCGAGTCCGATCCAGCAAGAATTCGCACGGCGCGCCGAAGGCTGTTGGCCGTTTTGAAGGAGGCCGCCTCGCACGGGTTGATCAAGGAATCTCTGTCCAGCGTGCTGGAGAGATTCACAGTCTCCTCGACCTTTGATGGCCTCAAGGACGCGAAGATCGTCGTTGAATCCACCGTGGAGAGCCTTTCCATCAAGCGCCGCGTGATCAAGGAGATTGAAAAGGTCGTTTCTTCCCGCACGCTGATCGGCAGCAACACCTCCTCGATCCCTATTACCGAATTACAGAAGAATGCTCGCCATCCTGAACGCGTACTAGGTCTTCATTGGGCAGAGCCTGCAACCGCCACACGCTTTATGGAGATCGTCTGCGGCAGCCAGACTTCGCTCGCCAATGCGCGGCGTGCCGAACGCCTCGCTCGCGGATGGGGCAAGGAGCCGTCGTTGATCCGCCGTGATATTCGCGGCTTCATCACCAACCGGATCATGTATTCCATGCTTCGTGAAGCGTTCCACCTCGTGGACTCGGGATATGCCACGGTCGCGGATGTCGATCGCTCCATGCGCAACGACCTCGGCTACTGGATCACTTTTGCTGGCCCATTTCGCTTCATGGACCTCATGGGAATTCGCGCCTACAAAGCCGTGATGAAGGGCCTTCTCCCAGACCTCAACTGCGCCAAAAGAATCCCGCGCCTGATGCAGAAGGTAACTGACTCGGGCGGTCGTGGAACTTCCAACGCCAAAGGCTTCTATCGCTACACACCCGCTCAGGCAAAGCGTTGGGAAAAACTGTTCCGCCAATTCAGCTTCAGGATTCGTGATCTGGCAAAGGACTATCCCGAAGATGTTGGAGATCGGCCGTCGCTGAAACGCAAGCGCACCACGTAACGTAATTCCAGCCCTTTAGCATCGATCGAATAACGAGGTAGCAGGTGCCATCCGGTCCCTGAATAAGGCGCACTTAATTTCAGGCCTTCAGGCCTTCGAACAACGGAGGGAGCAGGGGCCTTCAGGCCTTCGAACAACGGAGGGAGCAGGGGCCTTCAGGCCCCTGAATACGGGCTTTGCAATCAAAGTGGCTTTAGCCACGGGCCTTTCGTTTATGCTGCTCAGATGCGCCTCGCACCACAAGAAACTCGGACGTATCTTGTCACCGCCGTAACCGCGCAACGCCGCCGCCTCTTTCAGGTGACGGCCACAGCGGAACTACTCGAACGAACCATCTTCGACTATCACAGTCAAGGCAAGTTTCTCTTGCACGCGTTCGTCATCATGCCTGACCATTTCCACGCCATGATCACGCCCGCTCCAGATGTTTCATTGGAAAAGGCAATGCAGTTCATCAAGGGTGGCTTCTCCTTCCGCTTGAAAAGCAAGCTCGACGTATGGGAGCGCAGCTTCAATGAGAGCCAGATCACCGCTGAAGAAAAGTTCTTCACCTGTGCGCGCTATATCGAGGAGAATCCGGTGCGGCGAGGAATCGTAACGACGCCAGAAGCCTATCCGTTCAGTTCAGCTGCTCGTGGACGGCTGGACCAAATGCCGATTCACATGGAGCTAAGCAAGACCCATGCCTAAACAGGCTGGCCATCGATTAACGGAGGGAGCAGGGACTTCAAGCCTCCATCGAACAACGGAGGGAGCAGGGGCCTTCAGGCCCCTGAATACGGGCTTTGCAATCAAAGTGGCTTTAGCCACGGGCCTTTCGTTTATGCTGCTAGGATGCGCCTCGCGCCGCAAGAAGTACGGGCCTATCTGGTCACCCTCCGCGTGCCAACTACTTAAGCCCCATGCAAGGAGAACGAATGCCGCAATTATCCAGAAGACAATTCATCAAGACAGCCTCATCAACTGCGGTGTTCGGCGCGGCCCTGTCAACAGGTGGCCGCATCCTTCACGCGAATCCTCTTGGCTTGCCTCTCGGGTGCCAGACGTGGCCCGTGCGCGCAAGCATCGCCAAGGACTTCCGCGGCACGCTCAAGGAACTAGCCGCCGCCGGATTCCAGACCATCGAACTGTGCTCGCCCGTAGGCTATGCCGACTCCGGTTTCGCCGGCCTCGCCAAATTCAAGGGGTCGGAACTCCGCAGCATCCTGCACGATGCAGGCCTCACCTGCATCAGCAGTCACTTTTCCATCGGCGAGTTGCGAAAGAACCAGGACGACCGCATCTCCTGGGCAAAAGATGTCGGCCTGACGCAGATGTTTGTTCCCAGCCTGGACGGGCCCAAGAATCCCACCATGGATGACGTAAAGCATGCGGCCGAGGAATACAACCGAATGGGCGAGCACGCGGCGGCGGCCGGAATCGTGCAGGGTCTCCACAACGAGGACTTTGAACTCACCACGGTCGATGGCAAGCGGACATACGATCTGCTGTTTCAACTTCTCGATCCCCGGTTCGTGAAATTCCAGTTCCAGGTGTCCACAATCAGCGCGGGCTATGATGCCGCCGAGTACTTTACCAGGTATCCGGGCCGCTTCATTTCCATGCACGTTCAGGGCTGGTCGGCAAAGACGCGCAAGATCGTGCCGGTGGGTCAAGGCACTCTCGATTGGAAGAGAATCTTCTCCACCGCAAAGACGGCCGGCATCAAAAACTATTTCGTCGAAATGGACTTGCCGCTGATGAAAGCCAGCGTTCCCTACCTTAGAGCGCTTTCGATTTGAGTGTGAACAGAACTCTGGGTAGCCCACTCATCCCAGTGCCAGGGTCTGTGCCTCGCGGCCTCATCGCGATGAGCGGGTCTTCGGGAAAGGTTGCATGGTGATTACGCCGGGGTGGGCGCCCCATCCTTGAATCGTCTTGTGATTCAAGGGTGGGAAACCACAGATGCCCATCTCGGCTGTGAGCAGTCAAGCCGAAAACGCTCTAAGCACCTGCAAGTACGATAAAGAGACCCCCATTCCCCTCCCGGTCGCTTGCCAAACACATCCTCATTTTGGCGCACAATGGAGACACAGATGGAAGGCGGGGATTCACCCATCCAGCTGCGAGTTGCGGGGCATTTGTGGGCAGTTTTTGGGGCTTTTTCAACCGGTTTCAGTTCCCTTTTCGTGGAGGAGTAAAATCATATAATGAACAAAATAAATGGGTTAGATCACCGCATTAACGCTTTTCCCATGGACCCACCCCCTCCCCTTGCCATATTCCCCTTATCTTCGCCAGGAAATTCGCTTGGCCGAACCTTGTGCCCCACTTTGGTTTCCTCCATACGAACACAAAAAATCGGCGGCAAGAGAATCACCTCTTGCCGCCACCGGTCGTCCAGGGCCTGCCCGATCTTCTGACCAGGTCCTGGCTATTGCCGCAGTTGCTCTCTGCCTTATGCTCTCGCTACTACATCCCTCTACTGATTGATCCCCGCTCCCGGTGCGGCCGCATCTCCCGGCGCCGCAAGCGCAGGGCCATCGCCGGCGTCACCTTGCGGTCCCGGAGGCGGAGGCGCCGAGTGCTGGCCCTCGCCATCCGGCCCCCGGCCACCCGGTCGCCGCCCGTCCCCTCCCCATCCGCGCCGCTGCTCCATCCGGTTCATGCGCCCGGCACGCAAAAGTTTCCACTGCTCGGGGGTCAGCTTGCCGCGAATGGCCAACAGGAACCGGGCATTGGCCTTCTCCAGGTCGGCACGCGCTTGGGCCACCTTGTCGATCTGCGCCAGGATTCCAGCTTCGTTCGGCTGATCATTGCCCATCAGCGGTTCCATTGCCAGTTCCGCTTTATCCAGATTGGCGTGCAGGTCGATCAGCTTCTCGCGATGTTCCATCAGAATCCCGTCCATCGCCTTCCGCTGTTCGTCCGTGAGCTTCAGTTTCTCCACCATGGCCGGATCGTTCCACCAGCGGCCATGCTCGCCACGTTGACCCAGCGCCCGCTCCATCGGTGGCATGTGATCCCCGAATCCCGGGCCGCCGCCCGGTGCCTGTGCACCCAGGGCCCCCGCCGTCAAAAATGCGGCAATTGCCAAACCCATCCGTACCGCCACTGTTACCTTCATCCCGTTTTCCTCCCCTGATCTGCAGCAGAACACTCATTCGCTGTCCCGCTTTTATTTGGTCACGTCATCCGTCATCAATGAAGCCAGCGGCTCCATGGCGCTTGGAACTTCTCGCGCTACGTCGCTGTCCACCTTGGCCAGCAGATCTTCCTCCTCGCGTGCATGCTGGGCGGCGAGTTCGCGCTGCTGTTGTGCTGCCTGCGCGGCAGCCATCCGCGCCAACTCCTGCTGATGGTGGCGCTCGTAGAGGCCTCCCGAAGCGGCGCCGCCAAGCAACACCAGCGCAAGGGCCCAGCCGGCAGCCAGCCGCCATGTCCTGTGCACCACCACCTCGTGCACATTGCGCGGACTCTGACAGACCGCCCCGCTCCAGGCGTGCACACTGGCTCTGAAGTCTCTCAGTGTCTGCTGCAGCACCGGGTCCAATACTTCCCCTTCGGCAGGCTGCTCCGTCTCTTCTGTAATTCTGCCCCACACCGTCATCGCTTTCCCCCCAACTCCGCACGCACTCTAGCCACCGCCCGCGAGAGATGTGCTTTCACCGTGCCCTCACGAAGTCCTGTGGAACGTGCAATCTCACTCAACTCCATTTCTTCCACAAAGCGCAAAAGGAAGACCGTTCTTTGCCGCTCACTCAGCCCATCGACCGCGCGCCACACCTGTGCCAACCGTTCGCGCGCCAGCAGTTGCTGCTCCTGCGATCTCTCGCCGCTGGGCAGCCATTCACCCGCATCATCCAGATCCACCGCATTGGTCCGCGCCAGGCGCCAGAACTGCAAGCGACGGTTGCGCCAGTGATCCTTCTGCAGATTGATTGCGATCCGCATCAACCAGGTCATCGCACTGGAGTCGCCTCGGAATCGCGACCAGTTCTGATGCGCCTTCAGAAAGCACTCCTGCGTCAGAGTCTCCGCTAGGTCCACATCGCGCGTAGAAGCCAGCAAGAACCGGAAAATCTGCGGCCTGTGGCTCTGAACAACACTCACAAAGTCCTGCGCGGCATTTTCGTTCGCCGTGGCCATGGTCATCGGTTCCAGTGCTGTGCAGGCTGCCATCACTCATGTAGACGCCCGCTTGGAACCCAAGTTTACAGCGGACGAGGGATTTCTAATCTATACGTACATGCCGGCGGGGCCCCGGTCTGGGCCTGAGGTCTCTGGCGATCTCCCAGCCGCCGACCTATTTTCTCCAGCCGCCAATACCGGCCCAGTTATATTCAAGATCCCGAGCCGCCCCATTGCCCAGGACTCTGCACACCTCGTCGAGGACATCGACCATGCTGTCGCACCCGTACTTCTCGTTTATTTCTTCGCCGATAACGCGCGTCTCGTGCGATGCAAAGCTCCCGGTGCTCCCGTGCACCCTGCACAGCCGCGTAACGTAGGGCCTAAGCTCCACCTCCACCTGCGGCCGCTCCTCGTTGCGCGGAGTCTCCTGCACACTTGCGAACGCGATGGAGCGCAAATCATCGAGTTTTGGTGCCGCAGGTTTCTTGTCGATCGGTGGCAAAAGTTTGGGAACTGATTGAAGAACAATCAAGGCCACAACCACAAAGAAGATCCACCAGTACCATTCCATTTCCGCCCCCGAGCTGCGGTGTGATGACTCAGTGTATTTCTTCTCGCCACCCTCGCTTGAACCCAACAATGAATCTGCGCTGTGCGACTATCTGCAATGAATTTCGCCCGTTCAGTGGTTTTGTAATAGGCCTGCCCAGGACGGGCAGTATTGTACTGCGAAACGGCAAAGAGGTCTGTGCGTTGGCCGGGCTGATAAACTTGTCGTGGGAAACGCGTACGACGCATTCGCGTCCCTCCACAAGTTGTGTGCTCCTGCCATAAGGAAGTTTGTCATGCTGCTCGAATCTCTCCGTGAAGAAGTCCTCCATGCCAACCGCGAGATTGCCCGCCGCGGTCTGGCTCCGCATACTTTCGGCAACGCCAGCGGCATCGACCGCTCAGGCCCCGAACCGCTGGTAGTCATCAAGCCCAGTGGTGTCGACTATGCCCAACTCACCGCGGCAGACCTGGTGGTTACCGACCTCGACGGAAAGATCATCGAAGGCTCACTGCGTCCTTCCAGCGACCTGGACACACACACTCTGCTTTATCGCGAATTCCCCCAGATCGGTGGCATCGTTCACACCCACTCTGAATTCGCCACCTCCTGGGCACAGGCGTGCCGGCCAATTCCCTGTCTGGGTACAACACACGCCGACTATTTTCACGGCCCGGTCCCGGTCACCGCTCCACTGACCGCCAGGGAGGTAACCGTCGAGTCCTATGTCCGTAATACTGGCACTGTCATCGTCCGCCTCTTCCGCGCGGATCAACTCGACCCCGTCGCCGTGCCCGGTGTGCTCGTAGCCGGCCATGCCCCCTTCACCTGGGGCAAATCGGTCGCCGAGGCCGTGGAACACGCCGATGTCCTCGAATATATTGCCCGCCTGGCATTTCGCAGTACCCTGCTTGGAGCGCCCGATTCCGGTCTGCCCGTACACGTTCTCGAACACCACTACCTGCGCAAGCATGGCCCCAAGGCGACCTACGGACAGCGCTGAAGTCCAGAATCGACTTTGCAAGCGACAAAAGAGCTCATCTTCATGTTCATGGAACTTCTTCATCGCCCTCTGGTTCACCCTGCCCAGATAAGTTACTTACCGCGGAAGAGCAGCAATGAATCCACACCGTGATCGCGCCAAGATGAGTCAGTTTCACGAGTCTCTGCGTCTTTTCATCCACTATTGATTTCAATATTGCGATTCCTTTTTGCGTAGGCCGTTTCCCGTTTTCTGCATTTCCAACCATTTCTAGGTCGACGCAGTCTAACCTAACGCGAAATTTGGAGTCTTTATCTTGTGTGTTCTCAGTTGCTTGCCCAAGTGTTCCGGGTTGCCCTGTAAAGGTTTAGCACATGGCATCCGACGTGCAATGCTATTGATAGCTCAAGGTGCTCCCCCTTATGGAGACAAGCCTCTTCAATCGTTTGCAGGCGACACTGCTGGCAGTAGCCACAGTGGGTCTGGTACTGTTGGCGGTTTGGAATCTCCGACAGGAGAGCGATTTCCAGCAACCTGACGACGGGGTGTGGTGGAGCGAGGCGCCAGCGGGTGGGCTCGTGGCCGACAAGGTGCTATCCGGAAGCCCCGGCCACCGCGCGGGCATCCAGACTCATGACCTGCTTACCGCTGTCGACGACACTCCTGTCTCCCATGTTGCGGACTTTGAGCGGCAGCTCTATCGCACAGGCTCCTGGGGCAATGCACGGTACTCCATCACCCGGGACGGCATCCCCCTCGACGCACCGGTTCTGGTCATTCCCGAACCGGCGGACCGAAGCCTGCAGGCAGGACAGAGGCTCATCGGTCTCATCTATCTGACCATCGGCATCTACGTCCTGTTTCGCCGCTGGACGGCTCCCCGTGCTACACATTTCTATCTGTTCTGCCTAGCCTCGTTCGCGCTTTATGCGCTCAAGTACACTGGCAAGCTTGACCTGCCTGACTGGACCGTCTTCTGGATAAATGGGCTGGCGGGATCGCTGCAGCCGGCGCTGTTTCTGCATTTCGCCCTCAGCTTCCCTGAAGAGCGGTTCAAGAACATCCGACGTCGCTGGTTGGTGCCGCTAATCTATGCTCCCGGCGCGGGGCTGCTGGGACTTTGGATCATGGCGATCAACCGCTGGCAGGCTACCGGACTGCTGCGTCACCGCCTTGACCAGACCGGCATCGGCTACGACGCAATTTTCTACGTACTGGCAGCAGTCCTCTTTCTTCGCAGCTACAGCCGCGCCGATTCGCCCCTGCTACGTCAGCAGTTGAAGTGGCTCTGGCGCGGCGCGCTTCTGGCGGTATTACCCTTCACGCTGGTCTACGCCATTCCTTACATGCTCGATCTGCCCATGCCCAGCTTGCTCACCAAGCTGGCCGAGCTGTCGCTGGTCTTCTTACCCCTCACCTTCTGCTGGGCCATCATCCGCTACCGGTTGATGGATACTGACCTGATCTTCAAGCGCGGCGTGGCTTACACGCTGGCTACCGGCCTCATCCTCGGAGGCTATTTCGGCGTCATCGCCCTCGCCGCAGGGTTGGCCCACAATCGCTTGCCGGAGTCTGTCCGGGATTGGGGCGAGGGCATCGCCATTGTGCTGGTGGCAGCCTTCTTCGAGCCGCTGAAGCGCAGAATTCAGGGCTGGGTTGACCGCGCCTTCGACCGCCATCGCTACGACTATCGCATGGCCCTGGTTGAGTTTGGCCGCGGCCTCAGTTCCGAGACGGATTTGAAGGCACTACTGGAGTCCATTGTGGAGCGGCTGCCACGCACTCTGCTGGTCGCGCGCGTGGCCGTCTTCCTGGCCGAGGAGCCGGGACAGCTACGCCTGGCTGCGTCCCACGGTCTGCCCGCCGAAGCGCTTGCCGCGCAGGGCCGTGTGGGGCCGGAATCGCTCGATCTGAGCTTCCTCGACTTCGACCGTGCGACTGACCACTCCCACATCTTTCTTGAAAACGCCCAACAGGCCCTGCACTTGACTGAAAACGAGCGCCAGACTGCGGCCCTGCTCGACTTGAACTACTACCTGCCATGTCGCGTCGCGGGCGGTCAGACCGAGGATGGAGAAACTACCTCCGCCTCGCGCACCATCGCCGTCATTGGCCTCGGCCGCACCATCGGCGGTGACTTCCTATCGAGCGAAGATGTTGAACTGCTGGAATCGCTGGCCAGTTACATTGGCATCGCTCTGCAGAACGCCAGCCTCTATGCGCAACTGGAAGATAAGATCAGTGAATTCGAGCGGCTCAAAGAGTTCAACGAGAACATTGTCGAGTCTATCAATGTGGGCATTCTCGCACTGGATTTGCGGGACCGCATCGAGAGCTGGAACGCACAGATGGAGGCCATGTACGCCCTGAGCCGCGCCGAGGTCATCGGGCAGCCGGTTCAGAGCGTCTTCCCGTCCGAGTTTATTGAGGCGCTGGACGGCTTCCGCAACGATCCCGGTGTGCACCACCTTTACAAATTCCCGCTCACCAGCCGCGCCGGTGAGCAGCGCACCGCCAACATCGCCATTGCGCCGCTCATGTCGCGCGACTTTGTCGCCGTGGGCCGCATCGTACTGGTGGATGACATTACCGAGCGGGTTTCGCTTGAGGCGCAGCTTACCCAGGCAGACAAGCTCAGCTCCATCGGCCTGTTGGCGGCGGGCGTGGCCCACGAGATCAATACCCCACTGGCGGTGATCTCCTCTTACTCCCAGTTGCTCTCCAAGCAGTTGCGCGGCGACACACGTCTGGGACCGGTTCTGGAGAAGATCACCCAGCAGACTTTTCGCGCCTCTGAGATCGCCAACGGGCTGCTGAATTTTTCAAGGACATCCACCACCGAATTCCGCGAGACCAACCTGAACCAGGTGATTCGCGACACCCTTTCACTGCTTGAGCATCAATTCAAGACCGCGCAGATTCTCGTTGATATTGAGTTGACCGACGACCTGCCTTCGATTCACGGCAACCCCGGCAAGCTGCAGCAGGTCTTTCTGAATTTGCTGCTGAACGCCAAGGAAGCCATGCCCGGCGGTGGAAAGCTGCGCGTAGCCACCATGGCCAACGGCCACGTTGAAGCGGTGGTGGCAGACTCCGGCTCCGGCATCGCACCGGAGCACCTGAAACGCATCTACGACCCTTTCTTTACCACCAAGACCATGCCCCGGCCTGGCGAAAGGCGCGGTACCGGTCTCGGACTGTCCGTCTCCTACGGAATCATTCAGGAACACGCGGGCAAAATTCATGTCGAAAGCTCCGTGGGCGCCGGAACAACCTTTCATCTTGAGTTCCCAATGCTGAGGAAATCCGTACATGCCTGAGGTTGACCAGCCGTTGAATTTTCAAGCTTCCGCACCATCCGCAATCGCCAGTTCCACCGGCGCCAGCATCCTTGTCATCGATGACGAAGCGGCCATTCGCGAATCCCTCGAGGTGCTTCTAACGTTGGAAGGATTCGGGATAAGAACCGCCATTGACGGCGAGCAGGGACTAAGAATCCTGGAGCAGGAGAACTTTGACCTGGTGCTGTTGGACCTGGCCCTGCCTGGCCAGAGCGGGCTCGAACTGCTGCCCCAAATCAAGGAACGTCAGCCGGAAACGCCGGTCATCATGATCACTGCGTACGGCACGGTGGACAACGTTGTCGAGGCCATCCGCGCCGGCGCAGAGAACTTTGTCCAGAAGCCGTGGGACAACGAGAAGCTGATGGCCGACATCCGCTCCGCCGTTGCCCGCCATCGCGCTGAAGAAGAAAACCTGCAGCTCAAGCGCACCCTCAAGCAGCGCTACAACTTCGCCAACATCGTGGGCAAAAGCGAGCCCATGCTGCGCGTCTTCGACCTGGTGGCGCAGGTGGCGCCCAGCCGTTCCACCGTGCTCATTCAAGGCGAAAGCGGCACCGGCAAGGAACTCATTGCCAAGGCCATTCACGCCAACTCGCCGCGCCGCGACAAGCCCTTTGTGCCCATCAACACCGGCGCCATGCCTTCTGAGCTGCTTGAGTCCACGCTCTTCGGCCACGTTAAGGGCGCGTTCACCTCGGCCATCGCCTCCAAGAAAGGACTCTTCGAAGTCGCCAACGGCGGCACTCTCTTCCTGGACGAGATCGCAACCATGGGCTCCGATACCCAGGCCAAGATTCTGCGCGTACTCCAGGATCGCCGTTTCATGCACCTGGGCGGAATCCAGGAGATCCAGGTGGACGTGCGTATCCTTGCCGCCACCAACATCGATCTGCGCCAGGCGGTGCGCGAAGGCCGCTTCCGCGAAGATCTCTTCTACCGTCTCAACGTGATCACCGTCGATCTGCCTCCGCTGCGCGCGCGCCGCGAGGACATTCCCCTGCTGGCCCAGCATTTCCTCGACTTCTATGCCAAGGAGAATGAACTCTCGCCGCGCAAGCTCTCCGCCGATGCCATGCGTGCGCTAGTGGATTACGAGTGGCCCGGCAACGTGCGCGAGTTGGAGAACTCCATCGAGCGCGGTGTGGTGCTTTCCTCCGGCACTATCATCGGCTCGGATCTATTGCCCGGCCACATCACCGGACGCAGCTTCCAGGACGCGTTGCTTGAACACAACCCCAACGCCTCGCTCTTCGATATTCTCGAAGACATCGAGCGCCGCATCATCATTGAAAAGCTTGAGCGCTGTAACGGTAACCAGACCGACGCCGCCGAGCAGTTCCACATCCCTCTCTCCACCCTCAACCAGAAGATCAAGCGCCTCAATATTGAGATTCGCAAAAAGGGCAGAGAGTAATCAATCGATTCGGCAACCGCAGAAACTTATCAATGACTGCATAGAGCATTCTTCGCGCTTTGCTAAAGTCATCACTGCAAAAGCTTGCATCTTTGATCTTGCGAATTCCCTCGGCAAAGGTATACATTTGCCGCTCAAGTACCAAAGAAGCAGTTTCCCCATTTCAACTCAAATTCAGGCTTCGCACGGCCTCCCCCTCAGGAGCAAGCCATGCACGTGAATCGCATCGCTATTCTCTGCGCAGCCTTCCCGCTGGCTTGCGCCGGCTGCAACGCAGCGGGTAACCCTGCGGTCTCCTCCGCTACGCAACCCAAAACAGCCGACAACATCAGCTGGGTCACCTACACTGACTCTGCCGAGGGTGCCTTCTCCATGGAGGTTCCCGTCGGGTGGCAGGTCGACGGCGGCATGTATCGCTTCGGCTATTTCGATGTGCGCTGGATGATGGACATTCGTTCGCTCGACGGAAAACTCATCATCCGCATCGGCGACCCCAACGTCCCTCCCTATGTACTGCCCGGCCCGCACTCCGGTCCTGCAGGTCGTCCGGCCATCAAGCCGCAGATGTATCAAATGATGGTCGACAATTATCGTGAAGCGAAGCCCTATGCTGAAACCTACGCGAAGCACCGCTTTGCCAATGTCTGCAGTTTCCTTACTCCACGCGATACTGAGTGGACACCCGCCATGCCGCCAGCGTGGCAGAACGAAGCGGGCGCCAGGGCCACAGAGGCTTCCATCGCCTATGACTGCGCCACCTCAGACGGTCCGCGCATCGTCAACGTATATGCGCGCAACACGTTGCACGGCAACGACGGCCTGTGGCAGGTTGATCCGATTATCAGCATCATTGCCACGCCGGACGGTGTCCATCTGGCCCAGGCAATGACCCAGCGAATGATCAACAGTTGGCAAGTCACGCCTCAATGGAAGCAGTACCAACAGCAAATGACCAAAATGGGCCTGGCTCAAATTCGCACCCAATTCACCCAGTTCCTGCAGCAGATGCAGGTCTATCACCAGCAGCGCCAGGCGGCCATGAATCAGCAGGTCGCCCACTATGAATCGCAGCAGCACGCGCAGGCCCAGCAAGCCTCCGGCTGGGGAGAGATACTTACAGGCCTTACTGACGTCGTTGATCCCAACACCGGTACGAAGTTTCAAGTGTTCAGCGGACCAAAGGCCAACTATTACACCAACGGACTCGGCGTCACCGTCAACTCCAACCTCAACCCCGGGAGCGGCTTCCACCAGGTCACAGTGACCGGTCCGTAACCGCAGGGCATCCGGGAACGAGTCGCAGTTCAAGGATCTGAATTGCTGCGAAATTCTCGTATTTATGCTTATAAAATCTGTTTTGTTTTTCCGGATCCCTTATCGCTCATTTACTATTCTCTGTTTCCCGCCTTCAACCATTTAGCTAGAAACCCACGTAACCCCGCTGGCGGCCGCAGCCACACATCGGCGGCGGTCTCTCGCCACTCACGTCGCATCAATACGCTCAGGTGCGGGCCATCGGCTTCATTCACAGCTCGAAACGCCGCCTCATCGGTAAGGTCGTCGCCCACATAAGTCACCGGCGCGCCAGCGTCGGCCTCGCTTATGATTTCTCGCACCGCGCCGCCCTTGTCGCGTCCCACGCGCAACTCCAGACCTGCCTCAAACTCCAGCAGAGACAGGCCATCCAATTGCGCCAACGGCTCAAAGAGCTGACGCGTTCGCTTCTCGATGAGTTTGGCTGAGCGTGCGGAGTGGCCTCGCCAATGCACTACGGCTGCGTTGGGCTTGTCTTCGTAGAGGCCCCCGAGTGCGTCGTGCTTGAGCGATTCGCCTAGCTTGTTGAGCGCCTGTCGCACCGCGGGCGCCGATTCTTCCAGTTCCCGTCGGCCGTCGGGATTGAGACGTTCAGCTCCATGCAGGCCCCACACTTCAAGCGGTGGGTCCAGGCCGAGCAGCGGTGCAATTTCCGCCGCCGGCCTGCCTGTCACAACCGCGATGCGTGTGCGGCCCTGGCGCCGGATGCGCGCCAGCAGCTCCGGCACGCCGGCCCACGGCCGCGCCGCGAAGCGGTCTACCCTGAAGCCCGCCATCGTGCCATCGTAATCCAGCAGCAACAGCGGGGTCGGCGCACCCGCAAATGCACCAAAAAACTCCTCCAGCTTTTCTGCCGCCTCAGAGGTCAAAATTTACTCGCTTCCCCAATTAGTGCTGGCCAGCTGCTTAGGCCAGTTTACGATGTGCCGCCTCTGCAGCGGGCTCCGAGGCTGGGCTGGCGGGACGTGCCTCCACGCCCTCCGCATTCTCCAGCCGGACCTCGCGCAGATCGCCCAGCACGCTTGCCGCCCAGCGATAAATGTTGTGGTCCATCACCTGGCGGCGCATCTGTTGCATGCGCTGGCGGCGTTCGGCGCGGGACATCTCCAGACCCAGGTGAATGGTGTCGGCCACGCCCACAATGTCGTAAGGATTCACCACGAGCGCATCGCGCAGTTCCACGGCGGCGCCGGTGAATTTGCTCAGCACCAATACGCCATCTTCGTCTTCCCGCGCGGCCACATATTCTTTGGCCACCAGGTTCATCCCATCGTGCAGCGAAGTCACCAGGCACATGTCCGCGGCACGATACCAGCGGTTCACTTCCTCGTGGCTGCACTGTCGCTCGATCAGGATGATCGGCCTCCAGCGCGGGGTCTGATAGCGCTGGTTGATGCGTTCTACAGTCTCCTCCACGTTGCGTCGCAGATTCTCGTAGGCCGGGATGCGCGTTCGGCTCGGCGCGGCAATCTGTACCATGGTCAGGCGCTCCCAATGCCAGGGATGATTCTCGATCAGTTGTTCAATGGCTAGCAGACGCTCCACAATTCCCTTGGTGTAGTCCAGCCGGTCCACTCCTACGACCAGGCTCTCTGCGCGCACGCCAAACTCGGACAGCAAAGCAGTTCGCTCGGCAGCTCGCTTTTCGTCTTCTTCCTCAGGCGTAGCAACTCCCACAATGCCCGGCTTTGCTCCCTCGAAGGCCACACTCACCGGATACGGCCGCACCATGCTTATATGTCCAAAGCGGCGAACTGTCATATGTTCGCGATCGGTGCGCGACTCGATGACTCGGTCCACCGTGGAAAGGAAGTTGTTGCAGTGCAGTGGAATGTGGAAGCCAATCAGGTCCGCGCCCAGCAAGCCATCCAGCAGCTCAGCCTGCCACGGACAAATTCCGAAGGCCTCTGGATTCGGCCATGGGATATGCCAGAATATGGCCACGCGCGCGTCGGGCCGCGCCGCCTTCACCAGCCGCGGCAGCAATGCGAAATGATAGTCCTGCACAAACACCAGCGGGTCTACGGTGTCCTCCATCTCCTCCACCAGCGCCGCGGCAAATCGCTCGTTGACCCTCTGGTAACATCCCCAGTCTCCGGCGCGAAAGATGGGCCGGGTGTGTGCGATATGGCACAGCGGCCACAGCCCCTCATTGGCAAATCCGTCGTAGTAGCTGGACTCTTCCTCGCTGGAGAGCCATACCCGGCGCAGAGTATAGCGAGGATCGTCGGGCGGTACGCGCAGCCGGTCAAACTCGTCCACAGTCGCGGCATCCGCATCTCCGCTGCCGCTTGCCACCCAGACGCCGTCGCAAGCGCGCAGCACGGGCTCAATGGCCGTCACCAGGCCGCTGGGTGGCACCACGCATACTGTTTCCCGGCCCTTCCGCACATGCATATACGGCTCGCGGTTCGACACCACAAAGATGCGGCCGGAACCAGTGCGCACCCGCATGTGCGCAGCCAGCAACTCAGCGGTCCACAAGTGATCGCCTGCATCGCGCAGGCGAGCCTCGGTCGCCGCTGCAGCGCGCGCCGCAATCAGGCTCTCCGCCATCGTTTCCACCTCGCGCGCCAGAGGAGTGAACAGGCTAAGTTCCTTCGTCTTGGGGTTCGAGACCTTCTCCACGTAGCCGGTTCGCAATCGCCGCAGGCGTTCCACCACCTGCGTCATGGGCCGCATCAGGAACCAGCTCACCATCCCCAGTGTTACCAGGACAATTACGACCACCATCGTTGCGATTCGCCAAAAGCTTCGCCGCCACACTTCGTTTCCCTGGCTGCGGATGTATCCCGCATCGGCCAGCAATACCAACCCACCCTCCAGTCGGTTACCGTCATGTAGAGGAAGCACTTCTTCCAGCCATTCCAGTTCCCCCGAATGGCCGAACGCGCTCACATTGGAGCCTTTGCGGAGCGATCTTTCCAGCGGCGCCCGAGGCAGTATCGGCAACAGGGAGGCAGGGCCGGCCCAGGCTAACAACTGTCCTCGCTCGTCGTACACTGCCAATCCCAGAACCCCGATTCGAGCCTTGGATTGTTCGATCAGCGCCGGGAGAGCGGTCGAATTGCCGATGGCGATTGTCCGCGCCAGATCGGGCTGAATGCTCGCGCCCATCCACCCTGATCGCCGTTCCAGATCTTCGCGGAGAAAATGCTTGTGCGCCAGCACATCAAAATACGTGGAGGCAACCGATACCACCGTCACGCACGCTATCAGCGCAAGGATCAGGCGCAAGCGAAACAGGTGCATACCGTCCCTCCCATGTTGTTAGATGCAGAACTTTAGAAATATATTGGAACATTCCAATGGCCAAATCCTATCCACTGATGTCTCATATAGATACGCTTTTGCAATTCCATATAATGTGCAGCCATAGTCCCCCGCTGTGGAATTCCAGCCCATCGAAGAGAAGGGAAAAGTGTCTGGAGGGAATCCGAGCTCCGTGCGCTATCCTTTCCTTGAGAGCGGCGGCCGCTCTATCCTGCATCTCGTGGTCCGGGGACCAGATGGCGCTAGAAACGATCGACAAAACCGCCAAGTACATTGTGCTCACGGTGCAGGATTATTCTCTGTTCGCCTGGCGCGCTTTGATGAACCTGTTTCACCCCCCCATTTACTGGCCGGACTTCCTCATTCAATCCGACATCATTGGCGTTGGGTCCCTGTCCATCGTGGTGCTTTCCGGGCTCTCCACGGGCGGCGTGCTGGCGCTCCAGTCGGCGGCCACGCTTTCGGCATTTGGCGCCACGGCCGTCACTGGCCAGTTCGTAAGTCTGACCATGATCCGCGAACTCGGCCCGGTGCTGACCGGCGTCATGGTCTCCGGTCGCAACGCATCCTCCATGGCCAGTGAACTCGGCTCCATGGTTGTCACCGAGCAAATCGACGCCATGCGCGCCCTTGGCGTGGACCCCCTCCGCAAGCTGGTCACTCCGCGCATTTACTCCAGCATTGCCATGCTCTTTTTCCTCACCATCGTGGCCGATGCCTGCGGCATCCTCGGCGGGGGCGCGGTCACGGTGTTCATGAATAACCAGAATGGCACACAGTATTTCGCCATGGCCTGGGAACACCTTCGCTTTCCCGACATTGTCCAGGGCCTGGTCAAACCCCTCTTCTTCGGCTACATCCTCTCCTCCATCGGTTGCTTCTATGGCATGAGAACCAGTGGTGGAACCCAGGGTGTAGGCCGCTCCACGATTCAGGCCGTCGTCACAGCGTCGGTGCTCATCATCTTTGTCGACTTCCTCATTACCCAGGTCTTGCTTTCTCTCTTTGCCGGATGGATGTGAACTCCGCCTTCACTCAGCCCGCTCCAGTCCCGTCTCCGGCAGAGGAGCCTGGCCCCGTTGTGTCCTTCCGCAACGTCTCGCTGACCTTTGCCGGACCACCCGTGCTTCAAGACATCAGTTTTTCCGTGGCTCCGGGCGAAACGCGCATCCTCCTGGGGCCGGCCGGCGTCGGCAAGAGCGTTCTCCTCAAGCTCACCAACGGCCTCCTACGCCCCGATGAGGGCAGCATCCGCCTCTTCGGCGAAGAAATCTCTCATATGCCGGAGCAGAGCCTGTTCGCCCTCCGCCTTCGCACCGGCATGGTCTTTCAGGAAGGCGCGCTCTTCGATTCGCTTACCGTGCGCGATAACGTTGCCTACCAACTCATACAGGAGCAAGTCGCCGACGAAGAGATCGACCGCCGCGTCCGCGAGGCTCTTCACTTCGTGGGTCTTGACGAGACGTTCAAGTTCTTCCCTCCCAGCCTCTCCGGTGGAATGCGCCGCCGTGTAGCCATCGCCCGCGCCTTGATCCGCCAGCCGGAGCTCCTGCTCTACGATTCGCCCACCGGTGGTCTGGACCCCGTCACTTCCACAACCATCATCGAGTTGATCGTGAAACAGCGCGATGTCTACCATTCGCCTTCGCTTCTGGTCACCCACCGCCTGCAGGATGCCTTCACCATGTGCACCCACCGGTTCGACGCTGCCACAGGCGGCATGATCTCGCTCCCCAAGGGGCAGACCGATCCCAACACCACTTTCCTCATGCTCTCTGAGGGCCGCCTGATCTTCGACGGCTCCCTCCATGAACTCGTGCACAGCCAGATCCCCTTCGTCCGTGAATTTCTCCAGTAGACAAGCGGCGAGCCGGACTCCAGAAAGCCGATTCTTCTAAATCGAGCATCTTAATCTACACAACCCGGTTTGCTTACACTGTTCCGGAAGGCGTCGATCCTGGTGGACTCTGACATTCGGGCATGGCTGCGGTTCGATCGGCAGCTCGAATGTCGGTATGCTTTGCAGTGCAACTTGTATGGGATTGAGATAACCATGGGACGATTAAGAACCATCGTTCTGCTGGCGTTGCTGCTGGTGATGCTCCTGGCGAGGCCAGCGGTCGCGTATTCCCCGCTCACCCACGAGCAGCTTATCGACCTCACCTGGCAGGATTCCATTGTCCCGCTGCTGCTCAGCCGCTATCCGGCGCTGACCCCAGCCGACTTGGAGAAGGCGCGGGCCTACGCCTACGGTGGATGCGTAATCCAGGACATCGGCTACTACCCGTTTGGCGACGCATCTTTTTCCAACCTGACCCACTATGTGCGTTCCGGCGATTTCGTGGTCAGTCTCTTCCGCAATGCCCGGGACGCCAATGAGTTGGCCTTCGCTATAGGCGCGCTTTCTCATTACATCGGCGATTCGCTCGGCCACTCCATCGCCACCAATCTCGCCGTCCCCGTCGAGTTCCCCAAGCTCGCTGCGAAATACGGTCCGGCGGTGAACTACGCGCAGGGACATCGCCAGCATGTGCAGACCGAGTTCGGCTTCGACGTCAACGAGATCGTGCATCACCGTGTAGCGCCTGTCCACTACCTGCGCCATATCGGACTTCAGGTCCCGGTGCGGCAGCTAGCCCTGGCCTATTACCAGACCTATGGACTGACCGAAGATTTCTCCGTCAAGCGCGGCCGCCGCTTTAACGTGCGTGCATACCGCTTCGCCGTGCATTCGTTTATTCCCCGGATCGCCTATGCGGTAACCCTGCTCCATCGCAACCACGAGCCTCCGGAACTCAGCACGCCCGAGAAAGTCGAGCTGGAGAATGAAGTGGCCGCGATGTCAGCGGCTAACGGCTGGGACGCCTACCGCCGCAAAGCGGGAATTGGCACCTACACTCTGGCGGGCATCATCTTCATCTTGCCCAAAATCGGCCCCCTCAAGCTGGTTGCCGTGAAAGGTCCGACGCCGGCCACCGAAGTCCAATATACCCACAGCGTGGCGCTGTCAACGTCGGCGCTTCGCGGTATGCTGGCCCGCTTTACACCGCCCCAGGCATCGCACCCAACAGGCGCAGGCAACTCGTCGGCGGACTCTCGCCCCAGTCCTTCCACCATGACTGCGGCTAATGACACGGCCGACCAGAATGTACTCCGCCCATCGCACGACCCGCACCATCCACTGCCGAATCGCGATCTTGACACCGGGCGCGTGGTGCAGCCCGGAGGCTATTCGCTCACTGACTCCACCTTTGCCGACCTGCTTCACCGCCTCACGCGCCAGCCCTCTCAACCGATTCCGCCCGGTGTCAAAGAAGACGTCCTGGCATACTATGCAAATCCCGACTCGCCAATCACAACCAAGAAAGATCCGGCTCTTTGGGCCCAGGTGCAAGCCGACCTCGCGACCCTCGCCGGCATGACCACCAGTACCGAGCCGGAGCCTTATCCCACCTACGGTGCCGATGCCGCTGCCACGCAAGAGAAAATCCCCGCTTCCGGCCCGTAACCATCAGCCACCCACTATGACCATTTCCCGGTTCTTGTTCTTGGTTTCCTCGCTTCGCCCCCATCTGCTAGCCTTGCTGTTTCTGTACCACCCCGACGGCAGGTGTACCCATGAGCTTTCAATTTCAAGGCTTTGACTTTCTCCATCTTGATTCCAGCTTCAGTCAAGACGAACTGCTAGTCCGCCGCACCGCGCGTGAATTTGTAGACGACAACCTCATCCCCATCATCGAGGAGTGCTTCCGTACCGGCCGCTTTCCTCGCGAGCTTGTGCCGATGATGGGCAAACTAGGCTTCTATGGCGCCAACCTCCAGGGCTACGGTTGCGCCGGTATGTCCAATGTAGAGTACGGCCTGGTGATGCAGGAACTTGAGCGCGGCGACTCCGGCCTGCGCAGCTTTGTCAGCGTGCAGTCGGCGCTGGTCATGTACCCCATTTACACCTTCGGCTCCGATGAGCAGAAAAACACCTGGCTCCCGACCCTGGCCACCGGCGAAAAGTTGGGCTGCTTTGGCCTCACGGAGCCTGGCTTCGGCTCCAACCCCGGCGGCATGACCACCACTGCCCGAAAGGTGGGTGATGAGTACGTCCTCAACGGCGAAAAGATGTGGATCACCTCTGGCAACATCGCCGACGTGGCCGTTATCTGGGCCAGGGTCGACAACGAAGACGGCCGCGTCCGCGGTTTCCTGGTCGAGACCGATCGCCCCGGCTTTACCGCCCACGAGGTCCATGGGAAATGGTCGTTGCGCGCTTCTGTCACTAGTGGCATCTCACTGCAGGACGTGCATGTGCCCGCCACCGCCCTGATGCCCGGCACCGGCGGCCTTAAGAGCCCGTTGATGTGCCTCAACCAGGCCCGTTACGGCATCAGTTGGGGCTCCATCGGAGCGGCCATGTCTTGCTACGACACGGCGTTGCAATACTCCAAAGCCAGAAAACAATTTCACTCCCAGCCCATCGCCAGCCACCAGCTCATTCAAGAAAAAATTGTGTGGATGGCCACTGAAATCTCCAAGGCTCAGTTGCTTTCACTCCACGTAGGCCGCCTCAAGGACGCGGGCGCCGTGGGCCATGAGCACATCTCCATGGCCAAGCGCAACAACGTGTGGATGGCTATTGAAACCGCGCGCATGGCCCGCGATATCCTGGGCGCCAACGGCATCACTGAGGACTACCCCATCATGCGCCACATGATGAACCTGGAATCGGTGAAGACCTACGAGGGCACCCACGACATTCACACCCTAATCCTCGGCCAGCACATCACCGGTCTTCCTGCGTATTGATACTCATTCGATTCCGCGCGTTTGACCGCATCGCCGCGAGAGACCTATCTCAATGCGTCTCGTAGGTGTCTTAGGCGTTTTCGATTCGAGTGCAAAGGGAACTCTGGGTGCCCCATCCTTTCCGCGTTTTGTGCGGAAAGGGTGGGTGGCTACTGATCTCCATCTCCACCGCAAGCAGTCAAGCCGAAGGCTCTCTAAACCTCCAGCAGCGACACCTCCCGCACCTCGGCCCGTCCGCCCTTCGACGGCTTGATGAGCAGTGTCTTCAGCTCCCACGCGGCCAGCGTCACCGTTTGATCGAGACCCAAAACCGCACTCTTCAACGTTGCCTGTGCCGCGCTTCCTGCGCGCTCCTGGATGCGAAGGATGGTTGCCCCCGGCACGTGCTCAGCCTGCTTGATCGCCAATACCCAAACATTGCTTGGCATAACCTCAAGCATTGATTTCTCCCACGGCTCCGTACCCTTGTGTACGGAGTCGGTTACAAACTCGGCGGGTGATTGTAGTTCTTCGGCGCGGCGATCCAGCGCCAATTCCGTATGCGCACCGCGTCCACCGATCAGCCAGAATCTGCGCTCCTGCCGGCCCTGGTCCTGCCACGCATTGTTGTCGTTGTGCGGCACCTGGCCCGGGTTGTGCCGCGCAAACGGCGCGGAGCGAATCAACACCGTGCGAAAGAGCCCGTTGAGGCAGTCGTAGCTATACGTCGAGTTATTCAAAATCGCCACAGTATAATCGCCGCTTCCGATCTTTCCCTCCACGGCTCCCCAATCCTGGTAAGGCTCTTCCTCGCCATTCGTGCGGCGTTCCAGCACCTGGCCCGGCACCTTCGCATAGACCTTCGGCTGCGCCAGCGCGGTCGGGATTTCGAGCTTCAGCATCTGCTCCTTCTCGTGCCAGTCGATCACAAAGCGAAGCTCGACGAAATCCAGCCCCGCAAACTCGGCGATATCGACAATGATCTCCGAATCCTGCCACCGCGCTCGCTGCCGTGTCACGCGAGTTACCGGCCCATTCTCGATCACCGTGGATGAAACCAGCGTAGGCCGCCCAAGCTCCAGGCGGAATTCATTGATGCCGTGCGCCCATGTATCGCTCGTATCGCCAATCACCACCAATCCCACCGGGCCCGCAAGCAATTCAGTGCCGTCTTCCGCCTTCAGCGACGAGATGCCAAACCCCGACTCCGACACCGTGGCCAACCCTCGGTAGCCTTCGCTCGCAGGCGCATCCCCGTGCGCCAATTCAAAGACCTTGTATCCACAGGCTGGCAGCTCCACCCATGCCGACAAACGCGGAAGAAACGTCGACATGCTTGCCGAAGGCCTCCACTGCACGGGTGTCTTGGTGCCATCTTTCGATCGCAGGCAAGTAATCGGCGAGTGATCCGTTGGATCTTCTTCGGTATAAAACTCCGCCAGGGCTTTTCGTTTCCACGGCAGCGGATTAAATAGAAACACCGCGCCCTCTTCTACCGAGCTCAGGTCCACCTGCCTGGCCATCGTCTCCAGCGCCTCGACCTTTGAAGTTTGAGCCACCTCGCAGGCGTATCCCACGCTGTCTCGCACGTCCTCGTAGTCGGAGTAGAGCGAAGTCCCAGCCATCATGTCGTGGAATTGGCAAAACAGCACCTTCCACCAACTCTCTGCGTATTGTTCAGCCGGGTAAGTGTGTCCAACGCTTAGGTTGGCCAGCACAGAAACCGTCTCCGCCTCGCCAAGCCATCGTTCTGCGCGACGATTCAGGATCTTGCCCTCGTCATAGGCTGAGTAACATCCTCGCGCATGGTGTTGTAACTCTCCTTGAACGACCGGCAAGGAACTGAAAGCCGCAGACTTTTCGATGGCCGCATAAAAGTCACGGAGCGTACTGAAGCGCAGTTCCGGCAGAGTCGCGTCCTTCTGCAATTCAAGCACCTGCCTGATCTGTTCTTTCGTCACTGCTCCGCCGTGATCGCCCACTCCAAAGAACAAAACGCCATGGTCGAAGCCCGGCTCGAATGCTCCCGTCGCTGCGCTGCGGATAAAGCTCGCGTCCGCGTCGTAGTTTCGCCAGATTCGTGAAACCAGAACCCGCGACCCATCCGGCCCCTCCCACCAGAACAGTAGCGGCAACTTCATTTCGTGTTCCTGGGGACGCATGAAGGTGTAATACCCGTAACCCGCACGCTTCAGGATGGTTGGCAATCCCGCTGCATGACCAAAAGAATCGGGATTGAAGCCGATCTTTACATCCACGCCCAACGCTCGCTGGCAGAAGTCCTTGCCGTAAAGCGCATGGCGAACGAAGCTCTCGGTCGCAGGAATGTTGCAGTCGGGCTCGACCGGCCAGCCGCCCACCACTTCCCAGCGGCCCTCCTTCACCCGCTGTTGAATCTCGGCAAACATGGCAGGGTCGGCGCGCTCCACCCAGCGATAATGCGCTGTAGACGAATGACTGTAGCAGAAGCCGGCGGTCTCGCTTATCCGGTTTAAAGCGCTTCTGAAGGTAGTCAGCACCGTATCCGATCCGTCCCGCCACGGCCATAACCATGCAGCGTCAATATGGGAGTGACCGATGATATGCAGCACCTTTCTCTTGCCCGCGTTGCCCTCCCCTGCCTGCGCCAGGGCTGGCCCGGCTGCCATTGCTCCCAAAGTTGCCGCGCCACTTACCAGAAACTCGCGCCGTGAAAGTTCGCTGCTCTTCCTGCTCATCGTTCGCCCTCTCTTATCTTGTCTCGCCCACCACTATGCAGAAGCTTTATTCAGTGCCGCAGACATCGCGACGCGGCGCAGAACGCCGGCCGGATTGCATCTCGTTTCTCGCAGTGCTCTCCATCTACCAGCAACGTAATCTTTCCGCAAGGATTCGCGGGAATTCTAACACCGCAATGGGAGCGGTCTGAAATCCAGCCGTAATCCTGAATCATCCATCTCCCTCCGCAATCATGACTCCAATTCAATACTCGACAAAGGTCGCCCGATGGGGCATATTCAATGCCATGCACAAGCTGGTTCAGGTTCTTCCTCTCCTTCTTGCATGCACATGGTTCGCTCCTATCTCCACCGCCCAGCAGTCCGCGTCTGGACCGGCCACCCCCATCGTCCTCCATGCGGCGCGGCTGCTCCAGGTTGACACCGGCGTCCTGCTCCAGCCGGGCGAGGTGCTCGTTGTGGGCGAACGCATCCGTGCTGTGGGCACATCGGTCGAGCATCCCCAGGGCGCAAAGACCATCGACCTCGGTGACGCCACTCTGCTGCCCGGCCTCATCGATGTCCACGTACATCTCTTTCTGCACCCAGGATCTGAAGACTTGCAGACGGTGCAGGAGTCCGTGCCCTGGCGCACCATTTTGGCTGAACAAGCCGCGAAGGCCGATCTGCTGGGCGGCTATACCGCCGAGCGCGACATGGGCACTGAAGGCGCGGGCTCAGCGGACACGGCGGTGCGCGACGCCATCAACCAGGGCATTATCCCCGGGCCTCGCCTGCGCATCAGCGGAAACGCCATCGACCTGTTAGGCGGACACGAAGACGCCATCCACTTCAATCCTGCGCAGCACGTGCTGTCCAATGCCGACTACGCCAACTCCGCCGAGCAACTCGTCGAGGTCATGCGCGAGCAGCATAAGCAAGGCTCCGACTTCGCCAAGATTTACGAAACCGGCCCGGACAAGATGATCGACGGGGTGCTGCATACTCACTACCAGTACAGCGAGGCAGAGTTGGCGGGTGCGGTTGTAGAGGCGCGGCGCATGGGTACGACGGTGGCAGTGCATGCCATGGGCGAGCCGGGCACACTCTACGCCGCGTTGGCCGGCGTGGCTTCTATTGACCACGCCACCCAGTTGAGCGATGAGACCATGCGCCTGATGCGCGAAAAGGGCATTTTCGCCGTGCCCACCTTCACCATCTTCGACTACTTCGCGCATCATCGCGACTCACAGGACCAGGCAGCGACCGAGTCGGCAATGCTCGACTACAAGATCAGTGAATTCAGAAAGCAGGTGGCCGCAGAAATCCCCTTTGCGGTCGGCTCGGACGTGGGCCCGTTTCCCCACGGAACGCAAGCCCGCGAGATGACGCTGATGGTCCAGTACGGCATGAAGCCGCTGGCCGTATTACAAGCTGACCTGATTAACGGCGCGAAACTTTTAGGCTGGCAAGACCAGATTGGCGAGCTCAAGCCAGGCTACTACGCCGACATCGTTGCCGCCCCCGGCAACCCGCTCCACGACATCCGCGTGCTGGAGCACATCAGCTTTGTGATGAAGGGCGGCGTGGTAGTGCGGCGGTAGCCGCTACTTCACCGAGGCAGCCGCTTTGGCGCGGCGGGCTTGCAGCTTCTCGACCACCTGTGCGAAGCGCCTCGGCGGCACTGGCGCCAGTGACTCTTCCACAGCCTTGCGATAGCCGCCCATGTAGATGGAATACATGATCGCCAGCGAACAGCCGGTGCCGAACATGAAACCGAAGCAGAGTCCAAGCACCGCAGCCAGACCGAAATCGATCATCGAGCTCGCCCTCTCCCCCGTGCTCGCCTACACTGCCACCGTAAAGCTGTCTTCACTGCGCGTCACCTCGTGATACAGCGTGTCCCGCTCCACCGGTACGCGGCCGGCCTCGGTAATCAGGCGGCACAGCTCCTTGCGTGTCATTCCCTGCGGCGTCGTGGCTCCGGCATCGTGGTAGATCTTCTCTTCGATCACCGTGCCGTCCAGGTCGTCGGCCCCGAAACGCAGCGCGATCTGCGCGATCTTCGGGGTCATCATCTGCCAGTAGGCCTTGATGTGCGCAAAGTTGTCGAGTAAAAGACGGCTCACCGCAATCTGCCTGATATCGGTGAGGCCCGTGGTCACCGGCAGGTGGTCGAGCGGCGTGTTCTCCGGGTGGAAGGCCAGCGGAATAAAAGTCTGGAAGCCTCCGGTCTCGTCCTGCAGGGCGCGCAGCTTCAACAGGTGGTCCACGCGGTCCTCGTCGTTTTCAATGTGTCCGTACAACATGGTCGCGTTCGACTTGAAGCCCAGCTTGTGAGCCAGCCGCGCTGTTTCCAGCCACTCGTCGCCGTCTATCTTGTGGTCGCAGATGATGGAGCGCACGCGCGCAGAAAAAATCTCCGCTCCTCCGCCGGGCATGGAGTCCACGCCTGCATCGCGCAGTTTCACCAGCGTCTGTTCGATTGAAATCTTGGCCCGGCGCGCAAAATAAGCCACCTCCACCATGGTGAAAGCCTTGATGTGCACCTTGGGAAAGCGCTCCTTGAGGCCGCGGACCAGGTCTAGAAAGTATTCCAGCGGCAAGTCGGGGTGCAGCCCGCCCACGATGTGGAACTCGGTGACCGCCTCCGAATATCCCGAAGCGGCCGTCTCCCACGCCTCTTCCAGAGCCATGGTGTAGCCGAGCGGGTCGCCCTTCTTCCGCCCAAACGCACACAACTTGCAGGCCGCCACGCAGACATTGGTCGGGTTAATGTGGCGATTGACATTGAAGTAGGTCACATCGCCGTGCATCCGTTCGCGTACGTGGTTGGCAAGCCAGCCGACCGCCAGCACATCCGTTGACCGGTAAAGCGCCAGCCCGTCGCTCATGTCCAGGCGCTCTCCAGCCATCACCCGGGCGGCGATGGGTTCCAGCCGCGGATCATAACTCCTGAAGGCGTGCGGGCCGCGAAGGTCCTCAGTCTGAACACTCATAGATTGATGATACCGAATACGGGTGATACAGGGCGACTCATGGTCTCTGCCCGGCTTCCGCCACCGCCGCTCGCGGCTGCGGTTCCACCAGCACGCCGTCATAGAGCGATGCCGCCAGCAGGTGACCGCTCGCCGAGCGAACCGCTGAAAGCCGGTAGCCGGTCTGCCACCATTTCCAGTCCAGTGTCTTCGTATCGATGGCATAAACAAAGTCGCTCGAGCGCGAACTCACCAGGACTCTATCCAGTTGCGCGTCGTAATAAACATCGTCCACGTCCACGAATGGAAGACGCTTGATCCACATCCACGACTTGCCCTTGTCGCGGGTAAAGTAGATGCCTTCGCGCGCCCCCAGCCAGAGCGTTCCGTCCGGCGAGTAGGCGATGCGATGAATGCGTGTGAGGACGGTGGGAATCCCGATGGGCCACCAACTCTCGCCGCTGTCACTTGACACCACCACGCCGTCCGGCCGGGCCGCGGCCAGCACCGGCCCGTGCACCGCCACCGCCAGATAGCCCGTCACGCCCATCGCCGGGCCGCCCTGCCAGGTAGCGCCGTTGTCCTTGCTGGTGAAAACACCGCCGGCTGTAGAAGCCAGCCACGTATCGCCCCTCAAGTCCAGCGCGTACACCCGGCCGCCCATCCGCCGCCGCGCTTCCGGCACATGCTTCTCCACGTTGACGCGCTTTCCATGATGCGTCTCGGTGGCCGTCTTCGTCAGTGTGTTGGCAATCGTGTCCCTGGGCTCCCAGATTGTCTGGGTCCGAGGTGGCAGATCTTCGCTTTTGCCCGCGCCCTTCCTCTTGTCCTTGGTCTTGACTGCGACTTTATCCGTGTCCTTGCCGTCGGGCTGGCTGGCTGCATGCTCATTCAGTGCGAAGATCCCGTCGTTGGTTCCAGCCAGGATGGTCCCATCCTGCGCCTGTGCAAGCACAAAAACGTCGCGTCCATCAAGGCCACCTGCCAGCTGGTGCCACCCCGTGCCTCCATTGTCTGAAACGAAGACGCTCCCGTAGCTCTTGTCGTTGAGCACTCCGGCAAAGATGCGTGCCGGATTGCCTCGATCCACCAGCAGCGCCTCTACCTTGCGTTCTGAGAATCCCTCATTCGCCGCCGCAAAGCTTGCGCCTGCATCCTCGCTCGCCACCACTCCGCCGCGATCGGTGGCCAGCAACACACGGCTCGAATCCTTCGGATTGATAAAGACGTCATTCACAATTACGTCTGGCCCGGTCATGCGCTTGAAGGTCCGACCGCCATTCACAGTCTTGTAGAGCCCCTCGGTGGTCCCCGCGTACACCACTTCGGGATGCCGCGGATCCTGCCTCAGAACCCTGGTTCGGCGCGCAGTGGCTGGAATACCTTGAATCTTGTGAAACAGTTCGCCTGCATTCTCGCTTTTGTAGATTCCACTGCACGCGCTGGCGTAAACAATGTGCGAATGAGACGGATCGACAAGGATCGAAAACACATCGGAATCGTCGATTACGCCCTTCTTGATCGTGTGCCAGGCCTTGCCCCCGTCGGTGGTCTTCCAGGGCAGGTGCCATGTACCGGCATAGACGATGTCCGGGTTGGCGGGATCGACGGCTAGCGACTCGACTTCGTGAATCTCACGACTGTCCGGCGGGCTGATCTGAGTCCAGCTTGCGCCTCCATTGTTGCTGCGGAAAACGCCCTCGAGTGTCCCCGCAAAGAGCGTCTCGGGGTTAGATGGTGCTTGCGCAAAGGCGCGAATGGACTGGCCGTGCAGGCCCACCACTTCTGCCCACTGCCGGCCACCGTCGTGGCTCGCCCACAATCCGCCGTTGGGCCGGTCCGCCGTCCATCCCGCCACATAGACCAGTGCAGGATTCGCGGCATCCACCACAATGTGATCGATGATCAGGTCACCGGAGGAGTTCAGCTTCGAGAGCCTATGCCAGGAGGAACCACCATCCGTAGATTCGTAAATCCAACTGTTGGTAGTGCCGAGATACAGATGATTTGGCTGCCTGGGGACCGTGGCAAAGGACCGCGCGTCGCCACCCGCAGGACCTACAGTCGTCCACACCCCTTGGGCTGACATCACCGTAACAGCCACAAATAATTGCGTCAGGAAACAAGCAACTAGGAACGCTCTCTTCGTGCGAAGAGAATCAAGGCAAATCCACCGGCGACTCGTCAAGAAAACAACTCCAGGGCCGAAAAAAGGCGTACGAAACAAGGCACATTCAAAGGGAAGAGGCTGACCGCGTGAACGGCCAACCTCAAAGGATTGCAGAGGATCTTCTGATGGCAGCTGCCAGGTCCCCATCCCGCTACGGAATGGGGGCCTGTCCAGCAGCTTTGTTCCAGTCACAGCCTCGATACCCGAAATCTGGCGGGTAACAGGCACGGCGCGCTACTGTGCCTTCGCCGCTGCGTGGTGTGCGTGATGACGTGCACCCAGAGGCTTGCGCACCTGGGGTTTCACGCCGGACTCATCCACCGAGGTGGTTCCGGGGACATCCGCCGAGAAGGTAGCGCCCGCGGGAACCAGGTAATCTTCCACCTTTTGCTCATCGGCAGTGCCCGTTGCCACGCTGATGCGAGACGGATCAATGCCCTTCTCGGTCACCAGGTATTCCTTGGTGTTCACGGCGCGCTGCGCAGCCGAGTCTTCAACCTTGGCATGCTTGTGCTTGGCCGCATACGCCGCTTGCTTGGCAGTCTTCGCCTTCTCCTTGGCGTTGGCATCGCCAACCACCACGGCTTTGGCATCTGACTGCTTCTGCAGGTCGAGAGCTACCTCGTCCAGGCAGGCCTTGGCTTCGTTGTCCACGCGCAGCGGACGGTGCTTGTCCTTCTCGAAAGTGATCGAGCAAAGTGCCTGCGTGTGTTGCACCACCGGCGGAGGCGGCGCCACGATGGTCAGCGTAGTGGTCGCGCTGCCCGTATTGCCCTTGTCGTCAGACACGTTGCAGGTGATCTCTATGGGGCCTGCCGGAGCGCCTGCCGAAGAGAACGTTGCTGTGGTTCCGCTGCCGCTGACCGTGCCAGCCGAAGCCGTGTAGCTATAAGTGAGCGGACGGTTCTGGGGACTCATGCCCGTGGCCGTAATCGTGCTGCTGTCGCCCGCATTGATGCTGCTGGGGTTGGCCGAGCAGCTGATAGTCGGCGGCTCGAACTTCTTCACCGTAAAGGTCGCCGTGCTGTCGGCGGTCTCCCACGGCTTCAGACCTTCCTTGCCGGGCTTTCCTTCCTTCACTCCGCACTTTACAGTGTAGGTGCCCGGAGCCAAAGAGCCGGTGTTCACGGTCGCAGTGGTTCCATTGCCCGTCACTCCGTCTCCTGACCAGCTATACACCGCGTTCAGCTTGGGATTGAGCATCCCGGCCGTCGCCGTCACCGTGATCGGATCGCCAGGGAATACTGAGTCGGGGCTTGCCGAGCATGCCAGGGTCACCGGCGGAGGCGGCGCGATGCTGCCTGCGTGAATCACAATGCCTGCGCTCAAACGCGCTGAATTGATGTTCGCGCGGCCGCCGAAGACGCCGTTACCAAAGTCGGCGTGCATCCACTCGTAGTCCGCCTGGAAGATACGGATCGAGAGACGGTGATTGAACAGCGGTGTGTTATAGTCCATGCCGCCGCCGAGCGTCAGGGCCGGTCCCCATGTAAATGGGTTGTGATCCGGACCGTCAACCCGCGCCGTGCCTACCAATGCGTGCATAAACGGTGTGATGTCGGAAGTAGGATAACGGGCGACAACGCCGCCCGCGATGGTAACGAAGCCGTCATCGTTCCCGTGCTCGCCGATATTGGTGCCATTGGGGGTTCCATCGCCCCACTCATGTATGCCGAATTCTGCCTGAGCGCCGACATACCGGTTAAAGAAGTAGGCTACGCTCCCGAGCCCACCCACATTCACGGAGTCGTAGCTGTAGGGTATTGTGCCGCCGTACGGCTGTGGCACGTTCACGGTCCCTTTCGGCGCCAGGTAGCTGTAGCCAGCGAAGATATCCCACCTGGAAGCGGTATCCCCCGAGTCGGCCTTGGCCGTCGGCTTGGAAGAACCCTGGGCCGCCAGCGCAACAGGCATGAGCACAACACACGCCATGGCTAGAACCCGGCAAACAGACTTTAAAATCCGCGAATACATGCGTTTCTCCTCCGCAAAAACAACTGAAATTCATATTTGGATGAGGTGCGTTTTGAGGCCGCCTCCCACTCGTACCGTGCAAGCGACGTGCAGACGGCACTTCAAAAAAACTTGAAACAACTATCTAAAAGTAACATATGAGTGATCGCAGACAGCATAATTTTCCAATCAGGTTGCCTTCCGGATCACCCCCGAAACCCCTGTTCAGCAGCCTATTACTTTTGTAATGGGCGAGGCTGGACTTCAACGCCAATTCGCTCACCCCGCAAGGTTCGAAGCCGCCTGCGGAAGTCGCGCTGAGATGCTATATGTCAAACACCGATCGCTCAGAAAAAGACACAACCCCCGGTCTTGGCACTGAATGCAGACTCCCTGAGAGCTAAATAGGCAACACCGTGGATCCTAGGAGCCTGTACAGAATATGTATAACGAGCGGAAAAAGGGCTCACCTGAAGCCTGATCAGGCTGAATCGGTGCGTTGCGACATCTTTCCCTTGCCACTCGAGATCTCGGCCTCGCGCGACACTGGACCCTGGCGGCCCGGCTCTTTTCAAGTCGATTAAGACGCCCGCTCCCTAGCGGGGGAACGGGCGTCTTGAGACATTGGTTTTAGTTTTCCTTTGCCGCGCGTTTGTGATGCCGCGCGCCCAAAGGTTTGCGTGCCTGGACCTTCACTGCCGACTCGTCCACAGCGGTGGTCCCAGAAACATCGGTCGAGAAGGTAGCGCCTGCGGGCACCAGGTAGTCTTCCACCTTTTGGCCATCCTCAGCACCGGTCACCACGGTGATGCGGGAGGGGTCAATGCCCTTCTCCTTCACCAGGTAATCCTTGGCGTTGGCGGCGCGCTGTGCAGCGGAATCCTCAACCTTGGCATGCTTGTGCTTGGCCGCAAACTTTTCTTCCTTCGCGGTCTTCGCCTTCTCCTTGGCATTCGCATCGCCAACCAGTACCGCCTTGGCGTCGGACTGCCTCTGCAGATCCAGGGCTATTTCGTCCAGGCAGGCTTTGGCTTCGTTATCCACGCGAGTCGAACGGTGCTTGTCCTTGTCGAAGCTCATCGAGCAGAGCGCCTGGGTGTGCGGAACTGGCGGCGGTGGTGGTGCCACGATCGTTACACCGGTCTCGGCGTTTGCCGTGTGGTGCTTGTCGTCGGCCACGGTGCAGGTAATCCCCACTGAGCCGGCGGGTGCGCCGGTAGATGAGAACGTCGCTGTGGTCCCGCTGCCACTGATGGTCCCGGCGGCCGCCGCATAACTGTAGGTCAGCGGACGGTTCTGCGGGCTCGCTCCCGTGGCAGTCACGGTGCTGGTGTCACCCGGCTTGATCGTGCTCGGGTTGGTCGAGCAGCTTACCGTGGGCGGCTCAAATTCCTTGACCGTAAAGCTGGCAGAGCACTCGGCGGACTGGCCCGGCTTCAGGCCTTCCTTACCCGGCTTGCCTTCCTTCACAGTTCCCTTCACCGTGTAGCTTCCCGGATCCAGAGAAGCTGTGGGCACAGTGGCCGTAGCTCCGTTGCCCGTCACTCCGGTTCCGGTCCAGCCGTAAACCACGCTGTTCTTCTTTTTGGTGCTCACTGCGCCGGGGGTCGCGGTCACCGTGACCGGATCGCCGGCAAAGATGGCAGGAGGCGTGGCAGCGCACGCCAATGTAATCGGGGGAGCTTTCTTGCACCCCATTGGTATTAAGGCGATGCTGGCCGAAGCCAGAACCAGGCAGACAGACTTCATGTTACGCAGACTCATTCCTTGCATCCTCCGCAATCAAACTGATAATTATACTCACCCTTTGGAATGAGGAATGTGCATTTCTATACAGGTGGTTAATCGATAACTCCCGGCGGCATTTGAGCGCAGTATTCAGGCCCCTGGTATTCGATAACCAGGGTTGCTGGAAGGGGTGGATTCAACTCACCCTGCGTTGAGGGTTTTCAGCAGACTGCGCGGCTCGCGCTTAATCTTCTCCTGCAATAGCGTGATGGCATAGAGAAGTTGCTCCGGCCTGGGCGGGCACCCCGGAACATAAACATCCACGGGGATCACCTGGTTCACACCCTGCACAATCGCATAGTTGTTGAACACGCCCCCCGAAGTGGCGCAGGCCCCCATTGAAATTACCCACTTCGGTTCCGGCATCTGGTCATAGAGCCGGCGCACCACCGGTGCCATCTTCTGCGAAACCCGTCCGGCCACGATCATCAGGTCCGCCTGTCGCGGAGACGGCCTGAACACTTCGGCGCCAAATCGGGCGATATCAAAGCGCGAAGCACCCATCGACATCATTTCAATGGCACAGCAGGCCAGGCCGAAGGTCACCGGCCAGACCGAGCTCTTGCGCACCCAGTTGACAGCGAAGTCCAGTGAAGTCAGCAGCACGCCTTCCGGCTGTTCGTAACCGTAGCTCACTTCCGCCAATTTGGCGCGGTTCGTGGCGCTGCTCTCCAGTGCTCCGAATAAGTAGTGGTCGCGCTCCTGCGTTGCCGCCATGCATCTACTATACCTCGGCTCCAGCCGGTTCAAATTCAGCTGCCGGCCCGGCCACTCTGCGGATCCGCCACGTGTTGTGTAACTCTTTTTTGTGCTCCAGTTCGGGGTTGGGCTGCAGAAAAGGGCGGTGCATGCGCTATTCTTCAATGTTCACACAATCATGCTCAATGGTCGCGACGCCTCCTGACCGGCGGTTAGGCTTTGTGCCGGTAAGTGGTCCTCAGCACACGGTAAGCGCTGCAAATCGAACCAGATGCTCGTAGTCCGGCGAGTATTTCCGGTCTTTGTTTTTGTTTGCGGACACATTTTCTTGGAGCAGAAGAAAAATGCGCAGTTCTAGAGTCACGCTGCTGGCCGCGCCAGCTCTCCTGGGCTTGCCTGCCCTGGCCCAGGTGTCCTCCTCAACTCCAGCCACCCAGGCCCAAATCGCTGCACTTCAGCAGGCCGTGCAAAACGCCCAGAGCAACGCCGACAACGCCTGGATGCTGGTTTCAGCCGCCCTGGTGCTCCTCATGACCGGTCCCGGTCTGGCGCTCTTCTATGGCGGCTTGGTGCGCCGGAAAAACATCCTGGGCACCATGATGCAGAGCTTTGCCATGATGGGTCTGGTCACCATTCTTTGGGCCATTGCCGGCTACTCGCTGGCCTTCGGCCACGGCACCAGCTTCATCGGCGGTCTCGAGCACGTATTCCTGCGCGGCGTGGGCCTTGCGCCCAATCCCGACTATGCGCCCACCATCCCCGAGCAGACTTACATGATCTACCAGCTCATGTTCGCCATCATCACCCCGGCCCTCATTACCGGCGCGTTCGCTGAGCGCATGAAGTTCAGCGCAATGGCCGTGTTTCTCTCCCTGTGGTCGCTCTTTGTCTACTGTCCTATGGCTCACATGGTCTGGGGCGTGGGCGGGTTGCTCAACGCTACCGGCGGCCATATTCCAAGTCTCGATTTCGCCGGCGGCACGGTGGTCCATATCACCTCGGGCGTCTCGGCCCTGGTCACCGCTCTCTATCTCGGAAAGCGCATGGGCTATCCGCACACGGCCATGCCGCCCCACTCCATGGTGCTCAGCTTCATTGGTGCTTGCCTGCTGTGGGTGGGCTGGTTCGGATTCAATGCCGGCAGTGCTCTCAACTCTGGCCCGCTGGCTACCAGTGCCTTCGTCAATACCCACTTTGCCGCAGCCGCAGCGGCTTTTGGCTGGGTCCTCGCCGAGTGGATTCACAACGGCAAGCCCACCGCCCTCGGCGGCATCTCCGGCGCGGTAGCCGGACTGGTTGCCATCACCCCTGCCTCCGGGTTTGTCCAGCCTTTCTCCGCCCTGCTCATTGGTCTCCTTGCCGGTGTCTTCTGCTCTTTCATGGTCTTCGAGGTCAAGAGCCGGTTGGGTTACGACGACTCCCTTGACGCCTTCGGCGTGCACGGCGCAGGCGGAACGGTGGGTGCGCTGCTCACCGGCCTCTTTGCTACCAAGGCCATTAACGCGGCCTTCGGTCAAGGCGTCCCTACCGGCGCTATGGACGGCCACTGGCGTCAGTTGCTCAACCAGGCCGCAGGCGTCGCCATTTCGTGGACCATCTCCGTCGTAGGCACCCTGGTTCTGCTCTTCCTCGTGGACAAGATCATCGGTTTGCGCGTTTCTGCCGAGGACGAATCCACTGGCCTGGACCTCTCGCAGCATGGTGAAGAGGGTTACGACCTGAATTCCTGAACGTCCGCGGCCAGATTGCTGGCCCAGGACCTGTTCACCCTACCACTGTGGAAGTCGTGTACTCTCCTGGTGTTGAAAAGATTTGCGCATGCGGGTGCAGACAGCACCTCGGCCTGATAGGCTGTCTAGCGAGGCAATTGGATATGCTCAAAATTGAAGCGGTTCTTCAGCCTTCGAAACTGGATGCGGTCAAGGATGCGTTGCTCGAAGCGGGCATCGAAGGCATGACGATTCTTGAGGCCCGCGGCCATGGCCGCCAGAAGGGCCACACCGAGTTTTATCGCGGCCGTGAGTACACGGTCGATCTCCTCCCCAAGGTCAAGATTGAGCTGGTGGTCACCGACGACATGAAAGAGAAGGCGGTGCAGGCTATTATGGGCGCCGCGCGCACCGGGCGCATCGGCGACGGCAAGATCTTTGTCAGCCGCGTTGAAGAAGCCATCCGTATCCGCAACGACGAGCGTGGCGAAACCGCGCTTTAGAGCATTTTCTATTTGGTTGTGAACGGAACTCTCGGTGCCTCATCCTTGTCGCAGTTTGATCGGGACAATGGTCGAAAACCACAGATGCCCATCTTCCTTAAGTTCCCACTGAATTCAGCACGAAAATGGGTGCCCCATGTATGACAGCCTCTTCTGCTGTCAAGCAAAAACTGCGCGCAGGTTCCCGTTGTGATCGGAGCGGGGTCAAGGGCGCCGCACTTTGGCGTTCATCTTGACCCTTGACGCCGCTCC